>ODAI011038667.1_pt1 | contig 21030 bp, 41 predicted proteins | sample 1539321 | NCBI WGS metagenome assembly ODAI01 (sample SAMN02144231, study PRJEB22623) | gut metagenome | biome: sheep rumen | host: Ovis aries | place: New Zealand | reverse complement strand
AGCAGGTTGCAGCAGTTAGTTGCTGCTTCCTGGTATACTACAGTATGCCTTCATTATTAACTTAAAAAAAGAAAGGAAATAATTATGACAGAAAACAACATTAAACTTATACTTGAACTTGCCGCTAATAGTACACTTGGTGACCACGAATTATTTTATGACTGGTTCTGTAAAGATTCATCGCTAGCTAACAAACAAAAACTTCTACTCGGTAAAGTACGTAAACTTTCTAAATCACCAAAAATTGATATTGAAAAGATGTCAGTCTTCTTCAAGAATAATAGTCCTTGTTGTGGTAATTTATATGACGATATTAGATTTACAGATATTGAATCTGGTGATGTTATATATACAGTAATTCCTGCATCAGGTTATGACCGTAACTTTGGACAATCAGAAGTTTGGAGTAAAGAAAACAATTTCAAGGAACCTGTTGTTGAAGGTACTTGGCAAGATGTATTAAACTACTTCGGTGTATAGGAGATATATATATGAGTGAAGTAAAATTTTTGAATAAGTATGAACTAAAAGACATACTTGATATAACATATAGCTGGATGGAAAATACAAATGATGGTAATGGTTACACTAGTAATCATGAAATCAAGTATGTATACAAAAACTATAGTAATGTATATGAAATTCATTGTTGGGATAATCAAGGTGAATCTTGGGATGATACATTTGCATTTAAGTGTATCATACCTAATGATGAGTTTGGTAACAATTATAGTTTAACATCTGATAAAAATAATGATACTGTACTATTTAATCATGAAAAAGAAGATTATGTGCGACTCATTATTAAGAAAGTACTTAGTGATACGCTGAGATATAAATCAGATAAAGTACTCGATGCAGATGTTGAAGATGTCGTTAAAAGATTTAATCACATGTATACCGACAAAGCTGAGCTTGAAGCACAAATAGCACATAATAAAGAATGCGCTGAAGGTGCATATGATAATTATATGTACGAAGAATGCGCAGATTATGGCTATGATGCTAAAGCTTCACAAGATGCTTTCTCAAGATATTGTGACTATAAAAATAAAGCAGAATATCTTGAAAGCAGACTTAATAAATTAACTAACAACCAAGGAGAATAAAATGGGTAATAGATGTGTTATTACAACAAAAGATGTAACAAAAGCTAATAGTGATACAAAGTTAGGTATGTATCTACATTGGCATGGTAGTCCAGAGCAAGTAAAAGAAATTTTGGATGAATGTAAAGCAAAAGGTATTAGAAAGCCTTTTGACGATTATCAATACTTTTGGGCAAGATGTACACAGATTGCTGCTAATTATATTACTGGTGACAGTAATGATTATGAATCCAATATTGGTATTGATATAGTTAAAAATCTAGACTGTAAGAATTGGGACAATGGTGTTTATTATATCGATGAGAATTTAGAGATTGTTAAACATACTGATGGTTCTGAGCTTGAAGATGAATGAAGGCCGAAACGTGGATTGAGTTCCACGTCGTAGTAAGATGACAACTTGCTACCCGATGATGGTAAGTCAAACCTAACATAATAACAAAAAGGAGCTTAATATGTTACTAGAAAAAGAATATAAAATAGTAGATGGTCGTAAAACACCTAAACGTATGAAAGATTATACACTAGATGAATTACGACAAAAGCTTGCTGACTATTATAAGACAATGGATAGACAGCATGGACGTAAACCTAGAGTTACAGAAGAAGACAGAATCTTTGATGATGACTTAAAAGAAAAGAAACGTCTTTGGAATAACTATAGAAGCATTATTTCAAGACATGAAAAAATAAGTCTTGAAAAATGGCATGAAGCACTTAGAGCTAAAAATCAAATCGAAGAATAACTGACAACAGAAAGGAAACAAAAATGATTGAACTTAATGATAAAAGCTTAAACAAACTTTTTAAACTCTATAAGGAATATAAACAAGCTCAGATGGCATTTGAAATATGTCGAGATGAAATGTGTAAAGACCTTGCACTTGGTAAGTATGTATCTAAATTAGGCGTACTTAATAAAGTTGAAGGTTACAGTAAAGTGATTGATAAAGAACGCTTTGCTGCAGAACATCCTGACATTAATCTGCAAGCTTATGAAAAGAAGACACCATATTCTTCAATAAGAATTAAGCTTAATGCCTAATTCAAACTAAGGGAAGTGTAAAAGCTTCCCTTTAATTTTATACGACTGCATTAATAATAATAACATAAAAGAAAGGAACTTAATATGACAAAATTAAAAATGCAAATGCCTACATTCACTATGGATACAACAGAAGTTGATGGAAAGAAAATTCCTGGCATAAAAGATATGCTTAATATAGCTTTAGCTATTAAAGATTCAGTTATGCTTTGGGGACCATGTGGTGTTGGTAAATCACAAGGTGTATATCAATGGAACGCTGATAAAGTTGAAGAATATGCTAAGAGTGAAAAGAAATGGAATCCAACAGTATGTGATGTTAGATTATCTATGAAAGAACCTGTTGATATGGTTGGTATTCCTGTATTATCTAAAGATGAAAACGGTAAAGCAGTTACTGTATGGGCAACACCAAGTATGTGGCCACAAGGTAATGAATTTGCTGGTGGTACAATCTTTTTAGATGAGATTAATCAAGGACAAGCAGCAATTCAAAATGCAGCTTTCCAGCTAATACAAGATAGAGCATTAGGTGATTATAAAGTACCGGATGGTTATATCATTGTTGCAGCTGCAAATCCACCAGCTTATAATAGTACTGTAACTGAATTTAGTATGCCTCTTGCAAATAGATTCAGTCACTTTAATGTTAAAGCAGACTTTGATTCTTGGTTTAATTACAGATTAAACAATCATGGTAATGTTGATGTCTTATCTTTCTTAAAAACTCAAGATACTTCATTATTATTTGATACAAAATCAATCGAAGAAAAGATTGGTAATGTTAATGATGCATTGTTTACAGATGTTATTATAACACCAAGGTCTTGGGAAGTGGTTGAAAAAGTATTATCTCTTGACTCTAATAAGTTTGATGCCGATACTAAACAAAGATATTGCACAGGAAGACTTGGTATTGCAGTAGCTACTAAGTTATTCACTTATATCAAAGATAAAGAAAAGTATCAATCTTGGAAAGAAGTTTTAGAAGATGGTAAACCATTCCGTTCTGAAGAGCTTGATCAATATTGGGCAGTACAAATTGCATGTATGACAGCAATCTCTAATGAAAAGAGTGATGACAAATGTGCAAAGTATGTACAAAACTTTTTGAAAGCAACTAGAGGTTTATCTAAGACTAGTTTGAAAGTTATTAACTTAACACAACTAGCTAAGTGTAAACGAATTGCTGGTAAGATGAATATCTTCTGTGTAACAAGAGATGCACAAGATTTACTTGCTTTAACAATGCAAGCTATACAATAGTACAGCAGATTGCGGAACTAATCATTCCGCTTTCTGGTATACTACATACCACATAATATTAACCTGTAACTAAGGAGAATAACATGAACGACTTAAGAACAATCGTAGATAATGCAATATCTACATTAACCTTAACAGACATGACATTTGCTCAGTTAATAACACGCATTGGTATTAATATAGTAAATGTTAAAAAAAATGTATTAGCTTGGACTGATGGTAAAGGCATATACATAAATGAGTTTGAGTTTAATAGCTTAAACGAAAAGAAAACATTAAAAACTGAAGATGGTAGAGAGGTTAGTTGTACAATAGATAAAGACAGTATAATCTTTGCAATGTGTCATGAACTTATGCATCTGCTTACAAACACAATTGAAAGAGGTACAGCTAAAGGTGTTATGGCGAAAGCATGTTCACAAAGACAAATATATCTTCATAAACTATGGAATATTGCAACTGATTATGAAATCAATTACATGTTACATAATAACTCATATGAGGGCAGAAGCATGCCATTAGGTAAGAAACTTGATATTTGGCTTTATTCAGAAAAATATGGCAAGTTAACAGCCGAAGAAATCTTCGATAAACTACTAGAAGAGAATCAGCAACAACAATCTAATGCTCAAGGTGATGGTGAAGCTACTGATAGTAGTGGTGATGGTGATGTAAGTAATACAGATAGTGATAAGATAATTGATCATTTGTTAGACGAGCATCCTGAAATTGATGAGATGACTAAGAATGAAATAAAAAGTATGATTAATGATATCTTAGCATCTGGTCAATCATTTACTTCATCTGCATTAAATCGTGGTTTAGAAATAGCATTAAAGCCTGAACCTTTTAATTGGCGTAAAGCTTTAACTAAGTATTTCAGACAGTTTGTTAAAAGTAATTATACTTGGAATAAACCTTCACGTGCTGGAGTTGCAACTGGTTTAAGATTACCTTCTACTGGTACAACACCATCATTACGTGTTGGAGTTGCAATTGATACTTCAGGTAGTATAACAGATAACTTACTACAGACACTTATGAATCATGTATATACTATACTTACTCAATTCAAGCATTTTGAAGTTGAAGTATTTTGTGTATCTACTGAAGTTCATGAGAATACTTTAGTTAAGTTCACGCCTTCAAACAAAAACAAAATCAAAGATTACAAATTTGATTCAAATGGAGGTACTGTATTAAAGACCATCTTCCCATTCGTTGAAACAAAGTTTGCTAATAATCCATTAGATGTACTTCTTGTATTGACAGATGGTGAAGACTACGAAGTAGATAATAGTGAAACACTTACATGTGTATGTCCTGTAGTATGGATGGTTGTTAATAACAATGACTTCCACAAGCCAGTAAATATGCGTGGTGAAGTATATGAGTTTAAAGCTAACTAATAAGTTGAAGGAGAATATACTATGTTTGCTGCATTTGAAAAATTACTTGAAAAAGCATCTAAAGAAAAATGGATTACTTATGTAATAAATACACCTGGATATACTTATGGTGAGCATAAGATATCTATAGAAAAACATTCTGAGCTTAAAGCGTGCTTAAATTACGTAGAAAAAAGTCCTGGTTATGTTTATGATAATCGTAAGGTCTTAACAGAACAAGAGACTGCTAAATTAGATGTCTGTCAGTATGATAATTATAAAATACCATTACATAATGTACCAGTATATAAAATTACACATGATACTAATGGTAAATTTTGGTATTATAGTACATTCATGGAGGAATTTGCTAAAACTTTTGATTTAGTATTAATTTCTGAACGATCATATGAAGTCCTAGCTATTACGAAAGATGATTATGATGCAATGCCAGATGCAAAAGAATATTTGCAGAAAGCACATCCTAAAAAGTATCAGAATTATCTAAAGCGTACTAAGACACAACAGGTTGTTAATAATTTAATACGCCCTACTGTTAAAGAATATTTAGATGCTCGTGGTATAGAGCTTAATTATCAAGATAAGTTATTTATACCTTATGTAGGAGGTATTGTAATGGATAAGATAATTCAAGCAATCGAAGATATTCTTAAAGAGGAACTTCAACCTTTAGTTGATAATTATGGTATAGAATTTAAATCAAATCTTAAAGGTTTAAATATATCACGTTATCTAGGTAAAGTTAAATTTAAGTTGGAGAAATAAATGTACGTATTAATGAAAGGTAAAAAATATGCTACTGATATTGAGGTCTTTATAAGAGACCTCGATGTCATAGCTACATATGAAATTTGTGAGTTACCATTTGCTTCAACGTACGAAACAAAAGAAGAAGCACAAGAAGTATATGATATACTTGCAGATAAAGAAGGCATCACCATAGAAGATTATGAAGATGCTAAAACATTAACCAATAACAAAGGAGAATGAATATGACTATGCATTATGCACTAACAGATAAACAACGACTAAGACATATGAATGCTTGGATTAAGACTTATGCAGATGGTACACAGATACTACAAAGTTATAACACCGATGTAGTTAAACGTACACCAGATGGTAAGTACATTAGATTGTGGAACTGTTGGTCAGTAACTACATCACGGCAAGTACGTGCTTGGTGTGGACACTCTTTTAGAGACTTACCGTTTGCAGATGGTACAGTTGAAGATAGATCATATAAACCAAGAGCAACCGGTTATGATATCGATGGAGTACGTTATGTAGTAGATCCAGAAGCTAAATATGACGGTGCACCAACATCTAAAGAGCAATTAACTGTAGCTTGGTATGAAATATATTACAAAACCTTTTATAATAAGATTATAAGAAAGCTTATTAAAGGTGATAAAGAAGCTAAATTAATGCTTGAGGCTGCTGATGCATGTGCAAAAGCTCGTTATATAAAGCATCACAATGATAATCACTGGAAGCAAAAAGTTTTACCTGAACCAAAAAATCCTGGTTCAATTGCAGCTAAGCTTTATGATTATTACTTCAATAAAATGTATGAGACAGAATAAACATCTGTCTCTTTTTCTTCTTTTAACTTGAAAAACAATGAAAGGATTTAGCAATGGATAAAGAATTATTTGATAAAATGTTTGATACAAAACTTAGTAAAAGAATGAATGTCTACTTAAATCAAAATAGAAATAAGAATAGTGGTAGATGGATGATTGCTAGCAGTGATAAATCGCAAAGACCATCTGCTAGTATAATAGAAGATTATGAAAAAGCAAAAATTATATATAGTATTAAAGTGGATAACGATACTATATGGCAAATGCAACAATTACTTGCGGGTGATGCAAGAACGCCAACTATAGGTCGTATTATTAAATGGTTTAAAGAAGCTTATAACATAACCTCAGAAGTAATATTAGTAGATCAAGATCGAGTATATTTTGAAGATTGCCTATACGGTTTATATCAAAGCCATCGCAAAACAGCAATAATATATTATCTTGCTACAGATTTTGATTCTTTTGAACTAACAGAACAAGAACAAGAAGTTATTGCAAAAGAAAAGCATAAACAAAAAGTGCAAAGATTATATGAAACTTTAGTATTACCTAGCGTAAAAGATATACTTGATCCAGTAGGTTTCAACGATAAATATGATGATGATAGTTCACATAGAAGATTTCGAGCTACGATATGTTCATATGAGGACAGTATGTTAAAAGAGTACTTCATGAAGTCAGTTAACACTATGATTAGTGATAAACTTAAAACATTAGGTTTTAAAGATTATGACTTAAAACTTTCAGGTGAAATATGGCTTGACTTAAATCTCGATCCAAATAATAATCTAGAAAGTAAGTTAACACTACAGGAGAAATAAATAATGTATAATAGAAAAATACTAAACTATAAAGCAGAGTTTGAACGTATAGTATCTGATTTAAAAGATTTAGATAAAGCACATGAACGAGCCGTATTAAACGAACTAAAAACATATATCAACAAAAAGAAACGTTTAGTTGCGCATCTAAAATCTATTCACGATATATTAGAAGATATATTAAGCACTAACAATAACCAAAGAGGACAAAATGACCAAAATAGTTAAATATACAGATCAAGTTGTTTATGCTAAACCATACGCTAAGCATGGAGCATTCCTTAACCTTACTAAGCCAGATGCAGCAGATATATTTAATGGTTGGAAACAAGTTAAAGATATATATAAAGTATCTTATAATCAAAGAGATACTTATAGTAGTGGAGATAATTTAAAGACATATTATGACTTAATTAAGCTTATACGTGAAAAGCTTAATCTAGACAATGAACTTTTTATCTTGCCATTCTTTAAAAAAGGTACACATATAGTTTCAATGACTTATGAAAACAAATGCTTACCTATGCCTAATATTAAAGACAAGGTAATATATGTAGCCGTTGATACAATAGATTATACAGGTACTGAAGAGGATGTAAAAGAATTAAAAAGAATACTACGTGTTAAAACTGTACATGATATGTATAATAACTTTATTGAACCTAATATAAAGCATCTTATATGTGATGAAATGGAATTCGTAAAGCAACAATGCAGTATCGAATACGTTTCAGATATTATATATGGACAACACTTAGATATTTGTAATGAAAACTGTTTTCTTTATAAGGTGATTGTAGAAGGTATAGAGAATAAAATTAAACCAGTGTTTACTGCATTAGGTTTGACTTATTCAATATATGCAAACTTATCCAATATCTTTATAAAGATTAATTATGACAGTCTTGATAAAGCACTTAGCCATACACAAACTTTAATTAATAATAACTAACTAAGGAGAACAAACATGGAACTAAGAAAAGATATTATTACTAAACTTGCTGATATAATTATGTCAGAAGAAATTGAATGGGAACAACCTGATACTTGTGATAAGCTTCAAGCAGCAATACGTAAAGAGTTATCACCAGCTGATGCAGGAATTACAATTGGTTTATATTGGGATGCATATGTTAATGCAGCACTCGAATATATTAAATCAGTTATAATGCCAGAACAAACATGTTAACTAATAATAAAGGAGATATAATATGGTAGCAACATTAAATGAAAACTTTGTAATTAAAACTTTTGATAAAGAATATGGAGATTATCTTTATGTAGCAGATACAGAATCTTGTAATTTGTGCGAACATAACGATGAAGGAGTTTTATTCACATCTTATGATGAAGCAATAAAAGCAAAAGATCAATTACAAAAAGAATATCCAGAATATACTTTCGAAGTAGATAGTGTATTTATAGAAGAATAAAGGAGAATAGATATGGAAGCATTAGTTAAAGAAATAAATCATATGGAAATAGAAGCTCAGCAGCAAGCACAAAGAGGTGATTGGGAACATCATAGAGATACAGTCAATCATCTCTTTGGTTTAAAGCATGCATTACAAATATTAAGTAGTAATAATAGTTAATAAATGAAAAAGGAGAATATAATATGAATATGTTTAAAAACATTTACAAAAGATACTTACAAAAGAAATTTGGATTAGAAGTAGATATCGATATCGTGTATAGAGATATATATGATAAAGTTATTAGTATTGCTAAGCAACATTATCCTAAGTACAAACGATTCGAAGATACTATACTTGATGAAATATATTGGAATGAAGATACTACTTTATATGGTATATGTAGAGAAATTCGTAAATATATAAGAAACAAATATCCTAAATTACACGATCATATTGTAAAACGTAGTCGACCTGGTAAGTTTAGTTGGTATAGAGGATACTATAGCTTTGTCAATGATTTAAATTTAAAATTTTAAATTATGTTTTACATTTTAAATAAATCATCATATAATATAAACAAATAAATAAAGGAAATGCAGCATGGTCAAAAATAAAAAATCAAATACTACAAAATTACTTGAAACAATGATTATTAAACGTAAATAAGATTAGTTCATATTGTCTCCTTATATATGAATGTTGTTGGTGTTGAGGATAGTGTAAAAGCTATCCTCTTTTTTAATTTATAAATCAGCTATGAAAGGATTTAAAAATGAATTTTATTAAGTTTATACCTGTAGATGAATTCAAATATATTTATGAAGAATATTATGCAGATGATAAACAAAGATATAAATGTCTTGCTAAACGAAAGCCTACACTTAAATTAGATGAACAAAAAAGCTATAAGGAATTTAATCATCACCGTGAAGCATATGAAATAAAACAATGCTATAAAGTAGTATTACAAATACCTGACTTTATAACCTTACATGAAGAAGGTAAAGTTGAAGAAGCTAAAGCAATAATCAATGAATTAAATAGAGGAATATCTCGTTATCTGATTGATACAAACAGTTATTCAATAACCATTGATTCAAATAATATTGAGAAGCTTATAAATAAAGCCATTACGGAAAACTTTGCTGATACAAAAGATATGATTGAAAGTAATTTAAACATATACGATATTGGCTGTTTTGTAAAGAATAGTGACTTAACATTTGACATGGGTTACGTATACATCAAAGGAGATGAAATAGACGTAAATCCAGATCCTAAAACTTTAGAGAGACATAATAAAAAAGAGATTCAAGAGAAAATATTTAATACATTTTGTAAAGATACTCTTGAAAAAGTACTATATGAGTACGGTCTTTATCTAAAGCAAGATAGAATTTGTATATATTCTAAATCATCCATCATAGAAAAGCTTCTAAAAGAGCACATTAAAGAGTGTTTCAAAAAGTTGGCTGATGTTGGTATAACAATTGATACTAAGCTAAAAGAAGATGACATTAACTTTTCAATATCAACTTGTCGTACACGTAACAATACAGTTGGTAAAGTTAACTATAAACTTAATTTCAAAAAGAATAATAAAGAGGAATAACTATGAAAACACTTACAATTGAAGAATTAAAAGCTTTTAAATTACATAAATCAAATTTAAATTTGTTTGCAGCAAGTGAAGCATCTACATACTTTCATGTTACAGAAATATTGTCAAAAGTAATTACTGAACCTAATCCTGTACACATAAAGCAAGTATATTCAATAGGTAGTTTAGGTGCCAGTGCATTTTTTGGAGAAGACTTTTATAAAATACTTAGAGAACGTTTTCCAAATAATAAAGTATATCTTTTAAGCAGAAAAGGTTATGATCGTATTACAACTATTGAAGAACACAGTATCTTTTTACATTACGCTAATACTAGTGAAAGATATTATGTTGCCGTAGATTTTGAACCTTTAGATGCAGTATTACAAGATTCACAAAAAACTTATCGTAAAAATGTTTTGCACCAAAAAGATACTAAGAAATTATTTGAAACTTTGATTGAGCCTACATTGACATCAGCAATCGAAAAAGAAAATGAAAAAGTTGGTATTAAACGTCTTCACTACGATCCAATGGATAAGAAGATTTATATTACACCTGGCATTGAATGTATAAGAAATATCAAGAAGCTTCTTACTGAAGAGTATGGTAATATACTTCATGATAGCAGCTTGCCATTTAAGCTTGATGTATCATTAGATGCAAAATTTGTTATTGATATAGATACATTATCAAAAACTTTATTAACCAATAAACAATAAACAATAACTTAAACAAAAGGGAGATACACTATGGAAAAATATACATTATACCTAGGACTTAATGATAAAGATACTAAGACACAATTAATTGGTGTAGTAGAAGCTTATAAGATTGTTATGAATATACTAAAGAACAAAGGCTTTGATGGTGCAACAATATATGAAGCTACTGGTTTATATAAACATGCATCTGGTACCTTTACTACAGAAAAGACATTGCGTATTGAAATAATGTTTGCTGAACGTAATCATATTATGGAATTAATCACTGAACTAAAGCATTCATTTAATCAAGAATCAATTGCATTACAAGTAGAAAAAATTGATAGTCAACTTGTATAACGAAGGAGAATATAATATGACAAAAAAGACATGCAAAAAAATAATTAATTGCGCTAAACAAGACTTTTTATATGCTTATGAATGTGGTCAAGCAAAATTAATTGAATCTACTCGTGAAGTAGAGTATGAAGATTTCACAGAAGAGGATAAAGAACTCTATATGGAAACCTATAATAGCTTAATCAATGGATAAGGAAATATAAAAATGACTAAAAAAACAATTCCTTGCTTGAATAGAAAAGAAAGAGTAAAGCAATCTAAAAATGTTAGAGGTATGTTTGAAAATTTTCTAAAACCTTCTGTACAAACTATCTTGGATAAGTATGGATTAGTCATTGACCCTGATAGATTTTCTCTAGCAGGTACAATGCGAAATTTTGTAACTATTGAAATAAATTATGATAAACTTAAAGACATAATAGCAGATGAGTTATCTGAAGCTTTTAATCGTAAGATTACACTACGATATGCTCCTAGTTCATGTCAAAATGAACTTGCACGTTTAGATCTAACACAATTATTACCAACTAATAAGGAGATGTAATATGACCAAAAAAGAAAAAATAAAACCTGTACACAAACTAATAGAGCTTTATATAAAGGAATTTAACTCTTACTTTAACAATAGTAACACACAAAAGCCTATAAAATATCATCTAAGAGATTATGTTAATACATTATCTAATGATGATAAGTATCAACTTATATTTCATCTTTGTGATTATATATTTAGAGAAGAATATCTTTATGATAAAGACTTAGATAATATATATGACAAATATAATTAACAATGAATAAAATCTTATACATTGAATTACACATACTAGCTAACAACGAAGGAGAATAACATGACCAGAAAAATAACGATAGAAATAGTTACAGTAGAAGATCTTAAAGCTTTATCACCAAAGTCACCAGTACTTGTTACAAATAGATCTGATATCTGTGATATGCACACTGAAATAAGTAAAGTCGAAGAATCAGATGGTAAATTAATTACAGGTATAGCACAGTCATATAAACAACATTGCCAGAATACTGGTGATGATCCATACAGTGATTTTGAAAATCTTCAATTTAGAGAAGAGCTCAAGGAAGATACACTAACAGTACGAGATTTGTTAAAATTATATAAGAATGAACTTAGTTTTACACCTATAAGAATTGACGGATCAGTAGTACAATTTATTTGCAATAATCCTAAAGATGTAGTATATTTACTTAAACCGTAATAGCCATGTTCTAATATAAGTATGAGATTACGCGCCGTCTTATACATAAACCTTAAGGCGTAATAAATTATGAAAGGATATTAAGAATGAGAAAACTTATTGCTACAGGTGAAATACTTAATACAGCTTCTGCAATCATTACAGGTTCTGTATATGTAAATATTCTCGCTGACGGTACAGAAGATACAGCTGCTAAATCTCATATCGTAACTCTTTACGTTAAACAATTAGCTGCCGCTTCTATGCCTGCTGAAGCTACAACATTTGCTGATATCGAAGGTCTTGGTACTCTTGAGGTTCCTGGATTCGATGGACATGCTGATGTTACTGTAGATACTCCAGTTGAAGTACGCTACGTAAAATCTAAAGCATTTGAAATTGCTAACGGAAAAGCACAAATCAATACAGTTATTAGATATGCTTACTAATATCTAAGTACTTGATTTTACAGGCTTTACATTAATTTGTAAAGCCCTTTTTATTAAATGAACAGTGAAGGAGAATACAAATGACAATGTATTATTGCAAAAGTTATAGAGGTGACATAGACGGAATGAGATTTTCTCATTGGAGCGATGCTTATGAGCATTGTGAAGCATTAAGAAAAAGTACTGGATATACATGGTCAGTAGAAGAAATAGAAGAACAATCTACATCTAAGCAAAGAACAGGTTCATATGTATCTAATCCAATAGATCTTAGTTGGATTGTTTGGATACTCATTTTATTGTATTTGTTCGGATAAGAAAAAAAAAATGAAATGAAAAAATGTGTTATACACTGTAACATAATGGATGAACATCACATTATACAAATAGGAGGATATATTAATACATCTTCTTGTCCTCCTATAGTTGAATTCATTGAAGATGCTACAGTCTTTCCTGCTATATCTGAAGCTAATCTGTTTATTTCTTTGCACTGTCATGATACAGTACATAAAAAGTATTTAACTGAAGTAATTGTATTAGATAATCTATAGTGTTTTTATTTATTTAATATTTTTATATTATATATAATAATATATTTTTTCCCAAAAGAAAGAAGTCTGAAGAGAAAGTCAATGAAAGAGAAGTTTGAAGAAACAAAACATAGTTTAGAACACTTTTCCTAGCCTCCGGACTAAAACAGAAAATGCAAAAATAAAACAGAAAATGCATTTATGGACAAAAGTAGGTATTATGTCTACGGATTTATATACTGTAATAGCTTCTACATATCCTAATCATAGTATGATTACAGAAGTAGATTCTATTAAATTACTATTATCTACTCAGTAAAAACCTTCTGGTAAAACTAACCATAGATACATAAAAATAGGTTTTACAAACAATCCTTTTTTATATAATATTACTTTATATTTTAATGATGAACATCAAGCGAAAGCTATCAGCGCTCATGAAAGTGAAGTAGTATCGACTATAAATAGGATGTATCAATTATAATATGAATAAATATACCTTTACAGTATTTAATACTTTAATTAAGCCTTCTTTAATCGAAGCTTTAAAAACTATCGATGCCGATAAGACTGAATATAGTATTGTACTCACATCCGTAGATAAAGGTAAAGGTGTATTTTCAATTCATGTACACGATTCCATGTTAGAGCGAGTTAAAAAAGTCTTAGCTACATTTGATATAACCGCTGATGATTATATTATATATAGCGATCTTACAACTTCTTCTATGGATATCATTTCTATTAGTTTAAGCAAGTAGGAGTAATCTTATGACTAATTATGAGGCATGTATTACAACACATATGGTATTATATAAAAGTGATGATACATATACATACGATGAAGATCATAAAAAATGTGGATATAAGAGATATACATTATCTATAACACCAGTATCTGTTAAAACACTACAAGGTGATACTATATACAAAGTAAAAGATGGTGCTACTTTACATCGCTTAAATACCCGTAAATTATCTTCAACTTTTATATTAAGCTTAAAGCGTAATCCAGATAATTACATTGTAAGTGATACCATAGAATCTTTGTCTTACTTTACTAAAGATGATCTTGAACTATATGTATTGTCAGAATACGATAAACAACGTCTTGCTGAGCATAATACTAAAGCTAGTAAAAAGCAAATATTTGAATCACTCATTCTCCCTCAGATAGAAGCCCTTGTAAACGAAGATTATATTAAAGATGTTTATAACTTTGATAAAGGCTATTTACGTCTTCGTGCTCGTCGTATGGTTGAGCACGATGAAAGTTTCCATAAACTACAAAATTTACTTTATGAACGGCTAAAAGCAATGAATGTTGTAGCTAGACGTAAATACTATGGTGATATAGAAATACTATTAACTGATACTTTAAACAAACTACTTCCAGATTAGGAGAAGGTGTGTAGATAGAACAAAGATGATGAATGAAGAAACTAAGGCTCTTGTATGTAAAAATATATACGTCACAAAATGTGGAAGTACTATAGAGTATTTAACTAATGAAGATATCTGCAGAATAAACATTAATCAAAGTGTAGCTAATCTGGGATTAGTCTAAGTTTTATACCACACAAACTTCTTTGAACCACATCCATAGCATTCAAAAAGTTTTCCTGAATCAGTTAATGCTTTCCACTGCTCGTCAGTAATAGAGGCGTTATAAGCATGAATAACTTCTGCTGTTTTAGCCCTAGTTTCTTCACTACTGTGACATTCTATCCTTTATATATTATATAATTGTACTTTGCAATAATATTAGCTGACTCCATTGCTTTAGTAAAACCAAAAGTTTATTGAATGCGTTTCAAATGCTAGTATAGTATTAAAGATTTTAGATATATAAAGGCTAAATAAAAACAAAGGCCTAAGCATAAGCTTAAGCCCTTGATTTTGCTCAACAAACGTACTATTAAGCAACGTTGAAGTTAGAAATCGCACCACGTACCAAGTAGTTTGGCTTATTTACGAATAAATCATAGAAAGACAAACATCCTTTATGATTCTTCAAAGCTGGAGATTGGAATGTTGGTGTGAAATACAATGGGATCCACTCAGCTAAAACAATTGCTGAATCTCCAAGTTGGAATCCTTTGAAACCGAAGATAACTTGATCTTCTGGAAGAGTCTTTGAATAAGGAACAGCTATAACAGCAATTGTACCTTCGTTCAAAGTACCTGCCAAATATGGTCCAATAGGTTTCTTTGATTCTGGAGCAGCTTTGAATCCTTCGATGTTTTCTACAACAGGAAGACCTTGTTTTGTAGATACGATGATGAATTCAACAGTACCACGACCAGCATTTTCTTGGATGATACCACGAGCAGAAGATACTACAGTCTTATAAGAAGAATATCTTTGAGCAAGTGTAAGGTTAGCACCATTAGCAGCACAATCAAATGTAAGTGATGCATCAAGTTTAGAAGCACCATATACAGCTTTAACAGCAGCTAAGTCTCTTTCCCAACGGATTGTACCAGCAAGTTGGTTAGAAATAAGTTCATCAACATCAATTGCAAGATGAGCATTCATTACTAAACCAGCAGCAACTGAGTATGTACTCATTAAAGGATGTTCCTTAGCCATAACTGGTTGGTTAGGAATTTCGAATTGGATCTTTCTGATAAGATCAGCATCTGTTTCTGTATCAACAGCAGCTTCGAAAGTCATTTCAGCACCAGCTGTGATTTCTTCAGCGTATACAACTGCATCAAGATTGATTGTTGCAACACCAGTCTGAGCATTGATAGAACCTGAAACACCACGACCGATAATTACATAATCACCTGAGTTAACACCAGTTTCAACATCAGCAGCACCGTTACCATAGTCACGAGCGATTTCTTTACCACCGATACGTACAATGAAAGAACCAGCTCTTACTTTAACTGTAGCACCTGTAGGGATTGCAGATGGAGTAGCTGTAATAGCAGAAGCAGAAGCAACACCATTAGCGTAAGAAATAACTTCAGATGCATATGAACCATCTGTAGCTTCTTCAAATACAATGTCACCCTTATTTACGCCAGCAGCTGTATTGCTGTATACTGTCTTAATAACGAAGATCTGACCTGATTGTCTATCCATAGCTTGGATGTCACAGAAATGATGTGAAACCATGTTAGGATAAAAAACATTCACGATATCAATAACAGCAGGTGTAAGTGAGGATACGCCTGGGTTTAAAAGAGATACAGCGCTTGTAGCATCTTCTTTAAGAAGCTTAATGCCTTGTTCTTTTTCTACATAGTCAGCTGTGTTTTCAAGAAGTTGAACCATTGTAGCTGCTTTATAACGAGCATCTTTATCTGCTGATTCAATATCTTTAAGAAGGTTTGGACAACGTGCAGCCAATGTAGATTCAGAAAGAACTTTAGCAGCGTGTTCAATACCTTTGTTAAGTTTAACCTTAGCTGTTTTAGCTTCAAGGTTTTTATCTTTAATTTGTGTAAGTAAAGCCATTTTACTTTTATTCCTTTATAGTTAATTAGTTGTTTATAGTTTTATATGTATACGTAAAGTATTTAATAAGCATGTATTTACGTATATATAATTAGATGTATTATATGAATAGGATTTATTGTGTAACGTATAATGTTTCTATTGTGGTTATAAAGACGTAATTTTACGTTTCTTATGTTTCGTCAGTCTTCTACAATATACTTTATTATATTACTGTATAAAGCTATATATAATTTCCAGAATAGAGATATAAAGAAATAGTAAAACTTTTATTCATTATTACTATTGTATTATATAAGAACATACGTTTTTTATTAGCAATAGTGGTTTATTTATTATTTTGTTTATATTTCCGCGCGCTTTTTTCTGCAGGAGACTTGATTTTACTCAATTTTTATACTTTATTTTTGTTTTAGTACCTTTTTAGGAGTAACAAATTATATAATGTTGGTTTTACTATTGTGTAAATTCTTATTATATTATATATAAGTGCAGGAAAATAATATGAATATGAAAGAGTTAAAAGTCACTAGTACAATACATGATACTGTGTTACCAAATCTAAATGGACATCATCATACTATCTTATCTGAGGAATTTGATAAGATAGACATAGATAACAATCATATTGATATAACTCCTGAAATAGTGAATCATTCTACACTCACCCTTGTAGATACACTAATTAAACCAGGTATAGAAGCAATTATAGAAGAAACTATCAAATCTATTAATAATGCTAAAGATACAAGTTTTTTAAGCTATAGTAAATGTACGCAAGATATATGCGAATTAGAATATTGTAATCCTTATCTAGGCTTAATAGATATGATTCATTTAAAAGAAAAGTTAATTGAAGCGGGTTATGTAGTTTGTTTATTCAGTAATAAGATTTCAAACACAGGTATCGTTGGATATAAAAGTGTTTCATATCATTTAATAATAGCTATTCCTAACTTAAAACAATTGAGAGGATAATATAAATGACAGAAAATCAAAATTTAACTGCATTTGTTACTACATTTTACGTAAAACCTATTATAGAAATATTTAAAAGCTGTGGGGTAGATATGTGGTGGAATACCGACAGTGAACCCTTCATAGTAAAAAATAAAGGTGAAAATGTATTTGAAATAAGTATACGAGTAAAAAGTAAAAGTATAGAATATATAGCAACAGCAAAAGAGAATTGTGAAAATACAGTACTAAAAAATGTTGAACATGTAATAATACAAAACCATATATACTCTTCTAATATGTGTGTGATAGAAGATATATACATTAGATTAAAAATAAATTAAGAGGTAATGTAATGGAACCAAATATGGACACAGATGAAATAGTTTTAGTCAATGAAATTGATAATAAACGTGCTTGGATTGTATCAGATCTCGATTCTTCAAGTGTATTCCATCAAAATACGTCAGAAATAAGTCCAGAAGAACATGTTGCAAGAACTTTAATTTTACCAGGTATAAAAGCAACAATAGATACTATAGTAGGTGAAAATAGTATATATGGTACATTAGATATATTTAGTATCAATAGTAGTAAACTAGAAGCAATTTATTCAAATGATAGTTTAGGCTTAGTAGAAATGACTAATATAATCAATAAATTAAATAATGATGAATTTACGACATGTTTAACTAGTGATACTTATTTAAAAGTGCATAGACTTATTATAGCCGTAAAAAATATCAAAGAAATATTTAATAAAAACAACAATTTAGTTTAAGGAAGAATAAAATGACAATGCCGCTTTTCATTATGTATATTGTACTTCTGTGTGCGTTCATTGCTCTATTAAAAATATTGGATAATAGAGCAAACAAAAAATGGATAAAAGATATAATGGACGAAAATAAAATATGGCATAAACGAATTATGGAAGCTACAATCAAAGACGATAAACTACATAATGATAAATTGCTCTTCGAGAGCATTATACCATTTCTAAAAGAACAAGGATTAAAAATACCAGAACAGATAACAAGATTTAACGATAAGATATATTGGGAGATAGATAATAATACTATCAAAATATATGAAGCCGAAAAATTACTTTTGACTTATACTATTTAGTACAATCGTTTTCTTGTGTCTCTTTCCATTCTTCGAATGTCATAGGATTTTGTTTATATCAATCTTCAGAAGAATCTGTATAATCTCTTAAATATATACGATAATTTTTTATAAATTCTTTTTCAATTACTATGAATATACCCTAAAGAAATTGTAACTGACATAGAAGTTCCTTCAGAACATGTATAATTCATACACATATAATCTCCTCAAAGAAAGACTTATAAAATAATTATAGGTATTTTTTGTTTTACTTTATTTGAAACTACTATATTATTTTAAAGTAATAATAATTAAAAAGGAGTTATTTATGAAGAATTATAAAGGTTTTGATTATGTAATTACAGATAAGAGTTATTCTGTCTATGATTACGGTAAATTAACAGACCAAAAGATTTGTATAGCTGGCGGATCAGGTATAAACGATCCAGAACAAAGAGCGATTGAAGTAATTGACGATATTATTAAAGTCATAGAGGTAAATAAAAAATGTTAAATAGATTTGAGTTAGATTCACAAGTTATTGAATTCGCTAACAAAGTTAAGGATACTTTAGATAAAGTAGAAAGTAAATCGATAGAAATAAATCAATTTTCAGATGAATTAAACAAAGTATCTACTTATAACAATAAAGCTATAACCTTGGGTTTTTTGATTACACATATGATTTTTTATAAATTGGATTTGATAACACCTTGGAAACTTGCCGAGCTTATTGATATTATTAAAGCCAATCCAACTATGTTAGACATAGTTAAATAATCTGTTTTACATTATGGTGTTAACGAATTATTATAATCATAGTTTATAAAAGAGGTACAAACTATGAATAAAAAATATTATGAAGTAAAAGTTAAAGAAAACTCAGAAAAAGATTTTAGGCAAGCTTATGATTATTATCATACTACGCCTGAAGAAGAAGCGATTGCTACCATATTAACAGATTTTAGAAAGTTTAGATTTGAAGTGGCAATAGCAGCATTATGGAAACGTAATTTTATGGTGTTGCTTTCTTTTGGCCTAGGTGTATTATTAAGCTCGCCATTTATATTGTTGTCTAGAATAATTAGGGTTTTTCCACGACGAGCTAAACAATATGAGTCTATAACAAAAACATATTTACAAAATTATTATGCCCAAGGTAAATATTTGAAGGCATTTTTTGTAGGTTTATTTATGACAGTGTTTGGTTTAACCAAAGCTGTATATAATTTGGTATTTAGCATTGGTTGGGTCATTGTTATGTTGTTAAGATATATCATTATACCTTTAATCAGAGCTTTGTCAGGTTTTGCTATAGCGTTGGCCATAGCAAAAAGAAACAAAACGTCATTTAATATGTTTTAGAAAGGAACAATTATGGAAAAAATATATAAAATTTTAGGTGTGTTTTTAGTAATAGTTTTAGTTTTTTGGTTGATTTTAAATCAAATGACTAAATCTTTAAACACTCGAATTGCAGAATTAGAAGCAAATCTTGAGCAAGAAAGACAAGCCACTGAAAAGCAAATCAAACAAGAAAAAGTGACTTCCGAAAAATACAAAAAACAGTATGAAGAGTTTATTAAGTCTGGGGATTTTTGTTATAATAAAGAAGTAGAAGAAGATGTACTTAGAATGTTAGGAGAAAAATAATGCGTAAATATTTGATTTTATTAACTATTTTGAGTGGTTGTTGTTCACCTACTTATTTAACACCAGCTACTGCATATAATGCTAGACATACGGTAAAATGTAAGGGTACAACTTATGCACAATGTATTAATAGGTTTGCAGAAGCTAATGAACAATATGAGAAACAATTAAATGCAATATATAAACAAAAATAAAAGAGGTTAAAAATGTTTAATTATATATTGTCATGTATTATATATGGAACAAAAGTTGGAATTCCTACTGAAAAGAAAGAATTTGTTAAACCTAAGAATATTAAAGTTAATTCACAAAAAGCATAACATAATT
>ODAI012467741.1_pt1 | contig 21031 bp, 16 predicted proteins | sample 1539321 | NCBI WGS metagenome assembly ODAI01 (sample SAMN02144231, study PRJEB22623) | gut metagenome | biome: sheep rumen | host: Ovis aries | place: New Zealand | reverse complement strand
TTTTATCACGTATACATAGTAAGACATGGTATACTTTCCATATAAAATGGTTCTAAGCTTCACCGCGCTACGCGTGGCAAGTGTGTCCAGCGTAGCTGGATAAATCTACCAATTCCACCATCCCGGCATACACTATATGCTTACATTTTCTAACTTATTTTTCAACCATTTTCTTCAATTTCATCATTTCAAGTATTTTTCTCTTTTCCTTGCTTCTAAACTATTTTCAACTTCCTCTAAATATATTAATTCAAATGGCTTATAATTTTTATTGGATTTTGCTTTTCAAAGATTATGTTCTTCCAATCTTCTTCCTATATCGTTAGTCATTCATGTATAAGTATAATTTGAATTAACACTTTTTATCACGTATACATAGTAAGACATGGTATACTTTCCATATAAAATGGTTCTAAGCTTCACCGCGCTACGCGTGGCAAGTGTGTCCAGCGTAGCTGGATAAATCTACCAATTCCACCATCCCGGCACCTTACTAATATTTTTTTAATTTTCGGGACCTAGGATTCGAACCTAGAACCCCCAGATTCAGAGTCTGATGCTCTACCAATTAAGCTAGTCCCGACTATCAAATCTTTTTTGGTTGCGGAGGATGGAATTGAACCACCTACCTTCGGGTTATGAGCCCGACGAGATACCGTTTCTCCACTCCGCAATAGCGATTAATTTAATTTTGGCTGGGGAACCAGGATTCGAACCTGGACAGACGGAGTCAAAGTCCGGCGTCCTACCATTAGACGATTCCCCAATATCATTGGTAATTAGTAACTGCTGAGGAAGGGACTCGAACCCTCAAGCCATAAGGCATACGCACCTCAAGCGTACATGTATACCAGTTCCATCACCTCAGCATTAATAATGCTGTATAAATTCATTATAACAATCTCCACCAAAAAATCAATCAAAAAATCAAAAAGTCAGATTTTTAGTTTTTATTATTTTAAATATTCTTTGGCAGTTATTTCATGTCAAATTAATTCTAAAAATTTAGTCATATCCTTGAGAGTATTCATATAATCTCATCCTGCTTGTAGTACATATCATCTCAATCAAACATATCTGTTATCTAATAATCAATTTCATACTTCTTCAGCAGATTTAAACACTGGTAATGTAGAATTTCGTAAGTCATATTTATCATGACTAACCATATATTGTTCAATTAATTTATAAATCGCTCTAATCTTATTATTATCCCCCAAAGAACCACGAATTCACCGTCACCAAACTCTAACTGGAGATTCCAATTGTGCAAACGGCATAGGATTTATCGATAAATTATCAAAATTAGCTTTCTTTCACGTAAAATATGCACTAACCACATCACGATCAGACAAAAATCCAAACCTTACTCATACAAAATTATAAATCTGAAAACACAACGATGGGAAATGTTTACATTCTGTAGCAGAAATAACATTCAAGATAGATCTCAAATCAGAAATATTATATTTTTCTGTTAAATTACTATCTATTCGCAACTCCAAATTAACGGAGTCATTATTTGTTTTAAAATAATGCAACAATGCATATCGCAATATATCTTGATACTCCCACTTAAATCAGTTTCATTCAAAATCTTCCGTATTTATACCAAAAAACAAGGGAAAAGACAAAGGCATAACAGATTCTCGATCAACTGCAAGTTCAGATATTTCATAAAAGTTATAAGCTGATAATCAAGATAAAACATAAGTCACCATTGGATCTGCAGCAAATGGTATGAATGAATTTTTATCAGTTTGTGTAATCGGATACAATAATTGATCAAAAAATGGTTGAATACTTTGTTCTGAAGAAAAAGTTTTTATAGATATCTTTTCATTTCGATCGTATGGATATAGAAATAAATCAGCATCTGAAAATTTTGTATCATACAGTTTATCTCTATAAGAATTTAAATCATCAATAAAAATAAAATTCATATAAATATTTGAGTCATTATACAAATCCTGTGCAAATTTTTTCCATCCAGAATTATAAAAATACTTGGGCATCATTACATTGATTTTGGTGTAACCAATTTCTTCATCAATATTAACATTTCACGTTTGTACATCTGAAATATTTCAAGTACTATTTATTATTTCTATAAATCATGTACCCGTATCTTGAGGGATGTCTTTGTTTTCTGAGTCTGGATTTCATCCAAAAAATGCCCAAATTACCATTCATATACCAAGTACCATAATAGCCAGAATCAAAAAATTTTTCCTTAGCATGGCTATTAGAACACTGATGTAAAGTTTGAGAGAACGCTTTCTTTGACTGTAGGTTTCTGTATGATAGTATTAACTTGATAATCTTTAAAATTTCATTCAGCATCGATGGTGTAATACTTGTCTGATACTTTTGCAGGATCTCAATACTGATCATAGAATTCTGCATAATATTCCAAGAATGGATAGATATAACCCATATTTGTCTTTAAAAGATTTAATAAACTAAACCTAAGAGACCCACCACTGGTGCCTCTAAAAATACTTTCGAAATTAACATTACTCCAATTCATACTATCAACATTGCTAATATATCTTAGTTCAGCATTGTTTCAACGATTCATATCATTTGGAGAATTGTTTTGAATAACATCTTTACTGTTTCAAAATTTATATACTAATGGATGATTAATATCACTTTCCCTAAAGATAGAGTCATTACCGTAATCTACATTTATTCAATTTGCTTTGGTTTTCTGTGTCGAATAAATTGTGAAAGAATCACCTCAAATATTTCATCTGATTTGCCAATCCACAATCGCATCATCTTTTGGTACATTGCTTCATACTAGGGGATTGTTGGTATTTAACTTCTCTCACCAAGAACCACTAAGTAATTTTGGAAGTCTGATTATTCATGAGATTGCTTTGGGGCGTGATTGATCAATAGATCACATCACATAAGGATTACCATCTGATTCATCATAATACAACAAAAATACTTCAGAATTTTCGTATCACATCATATTATAATTTACAGCATCTCCTGTAGAGAGCATTCGTTCTACATCTCATCATGATATGGATGGAATTCTTGTAGTCCTAGAATTTATAGTCCAGAATACTGATGATACATCATCATTATATCACAAGTATGAAAAACCAGATAAATTTCCGTCTGCTCATCAATCATTATAGCTACCACTTCATTCTCACATAATAAATCCTCCACTTCATACGTATCATGGAGAACGCTGTTTAGTTACCAATTCTCATCTCTCAAGAGCAGATATGGATGCATAATATGCTTTATGATAATTTTCACTTTCAAAAAAATTCGTATAAAATACTATAAAATTTGAATAAATAGATCAGATTACAGCTGCTCAGATTAATATAAGTATGATAATCAATGTTAGTAACATATCTTTGAGACCATATCTATAAAAGTTATCCTTCTAAGCGAGGAGCACCACAATTTGGACAGTATGAATAGTTTGATGAATATTTAGTCTGACATTCACGACATGAAATGTGTAAATTTTCTCCACACGATGTACAGTATAGATTTTGGATTAAGTTAAGTTCTCAACAATTTTCGCAGATTTGAGTTTGTTGAAAAATGTTATCTCTCCAAGGAATTTTATCTCGTTTCCATCACTGTGGACGAATAGCTATATATAACATTAGCCCAAAAATAGGCGTGAAAGCAACCACCAAAAATACAGCTAACAACTGAAATCGGAATGATGAGCTACGAGCATTTGCATCTTTTACAACTCGGATCAACACAGAAAGCCAAATAAGAAATATCACTATAGCACTCCAAAATCGCACATCATTCTGAAAAATTCCTTCCCAAAAAGATTCAGCTTCGAAAGGATTTCAAATAGTATCCATTATATCTCCACTTCATTCCAAAATATTTATGGCCGTTTGAGCTAATTGTCCAGTTTCCATTATTTCACAAAAAATATAAAATGTTTTTCAACACTCAAAATCCAGAATACGATTTTTATTTATAAATGCAAGTGACAGACATTAAAAATCTGAATAAAAATTTTTGACAAGATATGCTTATTTTTTGACAAATTAATAATATTAAATTTTAACTTGATTTTTATAAAAATAAAAATATTTTAGAGTCAGATTTATTTGAATTATTTAACTTTGAAATGGTAGAAATTGTAAAAACATTCGCGAATATTGGATTGGTATGACATGAAATTTATATCGAAGCAGATAGTGTAAGAGCATTACCAACTATTGAAATCATCTGACTCCCCGATATGACAGTCAAGGAGTCCAAAGAACGTATTAGAGGGACATTTCGTAATAGCTGAATCGATTTACCCAAGAGAAAATTTGTGTTAAATTTAGCACCATCAGATACCAAAAAAATCTGAACATGATTTGATGTGCCAATGGCATTTGCTTTGCTTTTGCATGTGTGGTCGGAGAAACTTTATCATCAAGAAAAGGTTCAAAATTCTTTATTTTTCTGAGAGCTTTGACTAGATGGTAGTATCAAGAGGATAAATGGTTTGCTCCCTTCGGTTCTTTCTGCCAAAAAGAAATGACGAAAGGAGTTTTTTATTCCTGCAGAAAATTTGTATGAATTGGAATACGTGCCATGAATCAAAATCTACCCACTACAGCATTTCGGACAGTTAATTAATTATTTTTGTGAATGAAAAGAATTGGAATGTATCGAGTGATGAAAGGATATATCTACTTTGAGTGAAAATCAGACTTTTGAAGTAGATTTTGAACATATCAAATGACAATTAGTAGCCAAAAGGGCTCTATCTATTGCTATGGCATGATTTCACAACGTTTTGATGGTATGAGCCCCATGAAGCTGAAAAACTATGATGTCCAAGGCGATGAAAAGTATATTTCCACCTCTTACTTTTGATGAGATACTGGAAGTAAGTCAGATTTATTCTGTCGTTTGAAAGTTAAATAAAGAATTACCACTAATCACGCAAAGACCATTTCGTCAAGTTCATCATACAGCATCGAGATTTAGCATAGTCGGATGATGAACTCACCTTACTCCATGAGAAGTTTCACTTGCACATAAATGAATTCTTTTCTTTGATGAATTGACTGAATTTCCACGTGAAACATTAGAAGTTCTGCGCCAACCTCTAGAAGATCGCTCGGTGAATATCTCCAGAGTATCATGAAGTGTAGAATATCCTGCAAATTTTATGTTTATTGCATCGATGAATCCATGTAAATGCTGATATTACAAAGATAAACACAAAGCTTGTACATGTTCACCTATGGATATCAAACGTTATCAATCCAAAATTTCATGACCATTACTTGACCGCATCGATGTGATTTTGGAAGTACCTAGAGAAAATATTGATACGATATTGGATAATAATCTTTCAGAAAATTCTGCCACAATTCGTCAGAAAGTAATCCATGCACGAGAGATACAGCAAAAACGTTTCAAATGAACATGACTTTCTGCGAATGCTCACATGTGAGCCAAAGATATTCAGAATTTAATTTCTCTAAGTAATGAATGTAAAGATTTTCTTTCAAATGCAGCAGATAAACTCAATCTTTCATGAAGAGTAGTTCATAGAACTATAAAACTTGCTAGAACAATTGCTGATATGCAAAATAAAGATGAAATTTCTGTGCAAAATTTGGCTGAAGCAATTCAATACCGTAGTAGAACTATGTTTGTGGATAGTGAATAAATTTTTATTATAACAAATAGAATACAGGTTTTATTAATTTTTTACTATCACACAAAAAAACAATACAATAAACAAAAAAAGTCCACTTTTTTTTGACTTTTTTTTGATTTTTGATTATAATTATTTTAAAGATTTTATATAAATCTATATAGAAATGGATACAATAGACAACAGTAACAATATTGAAACCAAGTTGCAAAAACAGCTTAAAGAAACATCTCTTCTTTCAGATAACGAAATCAATGAAATCGTTCCAAAAATTTTAGAATTAATTAATCTAAAAGAGAACATTGAAAACAAACAAACTGAAACTTCAACACAAAATTTTTTACTAGATTTACGTCAAGACATAACAAACAACTCAAATGTAGCAATCGATATCAAAAAAAATAAATGAACTGTTATATGAACTATCGAAGTAAACAATATAAGAAATGATATTCACATAACCGTTAATGTAGCACCAAATCTAGGAGAACAACAAAAATCTGAAGAAAATCCAAATCCAGAAGAACAACAAAAATCTAAAGAAAATCCAAATCCAGAAGAACAACAAAAATCTAAAGAAAATCCAAATTATAGACAAGCTGAAATATCAGGTTTACAGGCAGAAACCTGAGTTGATTTACAACAACTACAACAAGAAATACAAACACCTAATATTGATTATTCAAAAATACGCACAGCAGATGATTTATTATCGGTGTTAGATCAACTTTTGGATGAAATCCAAAATATTGAACAATGAATTTCGAAAAAATCAGTTTGAAGCACGTGAAGAGAAGGAATAAAATCTGCAAAAACAAAATTAAAACAATACAAAGAAAAAATTAAGTGAAAGAAAAAGTCATTAGAAAAAGCTAAAAGAAAATGATCCCATTCTCAAATTTTTGAAAGTGATATTAATGAAGTAAAAAATTTAGAATCAAACATTAAAAAAGTTAGTCTAGATCTAAGTCGTCATGCATGGAATGAATCCAGTAATGAAAGTGGATTCCTATACAATTCTCCAGAGAATGCAAGAAAATCCAATATACAACAAGAAAGACTAAATGAATTTGAAGCACTCATGAAAGAAGAAGTAAAAAAATGAGCCATATTAAGAATTTTCAATTGACAAGAAAAAGAAGCTACCGATTTTTATAGAAAAATAGCTGAATGAAGGTATGGCGATTCTGAATACAATACATACACAACAAATGCCACAATTCTTAATCCAAGTTTTCAAAGATGTGGAATAAACATTCCTATTCTTACTCCAAGTCAAATACAAACAATGTGATGAATTTCATGAATGTGACAACAATCAATTCAAGCAATTGATATTCGTAGTATAAATCGATGACAAGGTACACCTGAATGATGAGTTCCACTTGAACAATGAACTCAAACTATATCCCAAAGAAAGCCAAAAATTGACTACTCTAATATGGATCTATGAGAAGCCTTTAAAGTATGATGACTCGCATGAGTACTCGATAAGGCACTAAGCAACTGTAAAAATATGACTCCATGACAAAGAGATGCATGGAAAAGTATAGGTGTTTTATGAGCTTATGCAGCCTGAATTTTCTGATTATATAAATTTTTCACAAACAAAGATATGAGCTTCCGAGGAAAAGCCTGAATCACAGCAACCGCCATATTTTGAGCACAAGCACTAACTTGAGAATGACCATTAAGCTTGTTCAATAAAGCAATAATATGATGATTCTCAGCAGATGAATTACAAGACAAACTTTGAAATGCCTTTTGAGATGCTGTAACTTGAGTATCCAATTCATGAATGGAATGTGCTCCTACACTAAGTTGATCAATGTATTCTATGATGATTTTCAACGCAACAACAACTGTATGAGATATCCGCGCTTTGACAGCCTCATTTAGAGATAATAATGAATGGAAAACTTTTCGTGAAAACGCTATCAACAAATTAAAAAATATGTATGGAGAAAATAGCGCACAATATTTTTCTACTAATTTCCCAGAAATTTTCGATGAACAAAAACGAAATGCTTGGCTAGCATCTTTCTGAATTACGAGCACAGCTCCTGATAATACAACAAATGTATACGAAATAGCAAACAACGCCTCAATGAATGAACTTATCATAGAAAAATTTAAAGAAGAAAATTGACTAAAAGAAACAGATGTGGAAGTAAAAAAGAAAGAATTTCACAACTATATTGATAATTTAAAGAACAACAACCAAGCACTAAATATCCAAACACTCAAAGCCCACCAGGATGATTGGTTCAAAGATGATACAGAAGCAAGATATACTATTAGAGAAATAGATAAACAAAATATAAAAGCACTAGAAAATCAAGTTGAAAATCTACCTATATCAGATCCTCAAAAAAAATCAGAACTAAAAACAGCCATTGTAAGATTTTATAATGAAAGAAGCATTAATACCAAGCCAATTCTCAGTGATTTCTCACTAAAAATGGAAAATAATTTACTAATTTTATCGAGCCATTGAGAAAAAGCAAAAATCAAAATAAATACTAACGAAATTCATGACTTTTGAAATGGAATTAGTTTTTCAGATTTATCTGAATTATTAAACGTTGCTGATTTATCAAATAAAATATTAGAAACCCAAAAATGAAAACAACCAAAAGACTTGCCACCTTTTCAATACAAAATTGGAAGATGATGAAGATGAATTTATTTTAATGATGCAGAAGGTTGGAATTTTAATTTTGATACCAGAGTATTATCATGAGGTCGATGATGAGCAATATGAAAAATAGACACTCTATCACAACATTCAGATGATTTTGCAAAATATTTATCAAAGCGCCGGGAAGAAAACAATAAAATAAATTTAGATTCTTATACTATACTGAAAGAAGTATGAATTACATTTATCAACAAAGACGAAGCAACTAAGTCTGAAGAACTTCTAGAATATATCAAAAATGAATTAAGAATGTATGAAAAAAGAGATGTTTGAACCGCCTTTGAAATTTCTACTGAAATAACAACAAAAACATACATCAAATTTTTTACAAGATGATGAGAAACTAAAAAATTTGATATTTCAGACTATCCAACATTTAAGAATAACAAAGACCAATTACTAAAATACCTAAATAACCCTTCTAACAAGATGCGAGAATCTCAAAGACCTATATAATAACAAATTTGATATTTTATATTGACTTTTTAAATAAATTTATTATATATAAGATATATTTATACATAATATATCAAAAAATGGACAAGCTATTATCTTCAGAAGAACTAAGACTAAAAAAACATCTTAGTGATTTAAAAAATTTTGTAGTACCTCTATTTTTTGCTCTAACAATTACATGATGCTCTTCTAGAAGTCCTCAAGAAATTGAAGCAGAACTATCAGATGTAGAAAGCGAACTACTCACACGTGGAGAAAATCAAAGGATAGGAATTAACAAAGATGGAAATATTTATAAAAACCACTTTTGAAAATGAGATGATAAACAAATAGCTGATATGGAAAGATGAACTGCTGAAAGAAAAATTGAAAATGAAAAAGAATACAATAAGTTAATAGAAAAAAGGAATGAGTTAACAAAAGAATTAGATGAAGCAAATGCTAGAGAGGCTAGAGGAAACCAAAAATCAACTTACGAATTAACAGGAACTAATTATGATGAAAATCAGTTTGAAAACTCTGACAAAGCAATAATAGAATCCATGAAAAATAGAAAGAGTAAATAATAGATTTTTCTGTAAAATATTATTAAGTAATCAAATTATCTATACTTTTCTTGATTTCTTTTTTGGAATTTATACAATCAAATTCAGATTTTAATTACGTGCTTTTCTATGGCAAAAAAGAAGGGCGATGAAAAATTATTAGCGCTACTCGATATAGTTATCGATAATTATATCAATAAATGAGAACCCGTAGGCTCGAAGTTTTTGAATTCCTTAGAAGAAATTGATGATGCCCCTTCCACACTCAGAAAACATCTAAATCAACTTGAAAAACAATGAATGGTTTACCAACCATACAACTCTAGTGGAAGAATTCCAACTGTAAATTGACTAAAATTATATATTGAAAATTATCTCCAGCAAATGGAAGATATGCAAAGTTTGGAAGTCGATAGTGCTAGGGAAAACATGAAAGAAATGGTAGAAATGCTTGGAAGTCTAGTAGATGGAGTAATAATCGGATTCCTTAGAAATGATGAATACTACTACCTATGAGTAAATAATTTACTAAAGGAAACTGACAAAGATCATTTAGACGAAACAAAGTCAATCATTTCATTCATAGAAGAAAAAAGAATCGTAAAACATATTGACTGAAAAATTCTGAAAAAAAATCAGATTTATTATACATTCATGGACGATGAAAATACAACAATTTCTGCTGTTTACACGAAAGTTGTATTGGAATGATATGATTGTATTTTAGCCATAGTTTGACCACTAAGAGTAAATTATAAAAAGAATGTAGCAATATTATCACAAGTTTTACAAAAATTAGACCAATAAAAAAATAAATCTGAATAAAATATTTATTCTAATGAAAGATTCAAAACATGCCAGAAAAAGAATGAGAACAACCAAAAAATTATGTAGAACTCACCGAAGGTCAGATTTTTGAGAAAATCAAAGAAGACTTATCTCCTATCCAAGAAAACTTAGCTGAAAAAAAAATAACAGTTGATGAGGCAAAATCTGAACTCAAAAAAATTAATGATTGGTTGCAATGAGTTAATATAGAACAACAAGACAAAAAAGAAATCTGAAAAGCCTTTGAAAAACTGACAAAACTAGAAAGGAATATAGACGAAAAGACTCTCAAAGAAGAAGTCAATGAAATTATAAATTTACTCGAGACCTTAACAAAAAAAGATTTAGCAAATCTGAATCGAGAAGTACAACAGAACAACAAACAACGACGAATCCCCTCTGAACGTAAACCTGGAGTCCAAGAATGAATTAATGAATCATCAAACAATCTTGATTTAACAATTCACAATGCCTCTGAAGACAAAAATCCTATCGCTAAAAAAATTGGTGAACGAATGGAATATTTAATGTCATAAATATTTTAATTTAAAATCAAAAAATGAAAGAAATTGTACAAAGTGCATGATGAATCGTATATTATCTAGATAAAGATTGAGAGCCTAGATATCTTTTGATAAAACGTCACGCCCTATCTGGGAAAATTGAACGAGTTGCACCAAAATGAAAAATTCAGGTTTGAGAAGATGAAAAAAAAGCTGCCATCAGAGAAATCTGGGAAGAAACCTGACTAAAAAAAGAAGATTTGATTATAAAACAGTTACTCTGAACCACATCACTCAGAAGTAGTGAAACTAAATTATGACACTTGGACAAAGATGTTACATATTTTTTAATGAAATATACATGAGATCCAAATAATGTAAAGCTCATTGAATGAGAATGATACATCTGAGTTTACAAACGAGCAACTATTGAAGAAGCTCTCTGACTAATGTATTATGCAGATATACGTGAATTAGTAAGGAAAAGCTACTTTATGATTAGAGAAGAAAAGAAAAATCAATGAGTGAAGGCCAATTTTTTCGATAAATTATAGAAATATTTTCATTAAAATTTTCTAAAAAAATAAGATTTAAAAATATAAAATATTTTCAAGTTCGATTTGACTTTTAGATACATTTTACTACAAGTATTTTGTGATATTTTTATAATATGCAAAAAATGAATATCGTAAAAGGATTTTCAAAATATATTATCATTGTGATAATAGGTATCTTACTAGCATTTTTTGTTGCTTGGATTGAGTACGATGCTCATGATTTATCTGCGAGTGTTTTATCCCTCACTGAACAAGATTTTTTTGAATCTACAAAACGAGATGCTTGATACAAAAAAGAAAATCAAAATTTCGAAGTTTTTTTGGCCGAACAAGTTAGGAATGAGTGAATTTTAACTGTTTCTGTACTCCATTCTCCAGAAATTCAGCGATTTATCAATGAGATTGATACTAATTATTTCGTAAATGTCATCGAGCAAAAAGAATGAAATCTGATCCTTGAAGTAAATTGATACGAAGCTTGAGATTTTAACGAATGATTATTCGAATTACCATATAGTTGAGATCCAAAAGATGTTACACTCGAATATATCAAATCTGAAAATCTCAATTTTGCTATTTGAAATTTAGACAATATAGAAAACAATCAGACTCACTAATTTTATATCTATTCTTCACAAAATGAAAAAATTTGTATTAGGAATTTTAACTACACTATGCCTAACACTCTGAGTTTTATTTGCCCAAACTATTTCTCCAGATACAGCCGAAATTTCCGTAAAAGACCCTATCAAAGAAGGAGAGGCAACAAATCTTAAAATCACAATACTAAAAAACTGATCAAAAATGACAAATTATAATGGTACAATACTAATTTTAGTTACTGATGAGAATTGAACAAAACTAAAAGATAACGAATATACAGTACCAAGTCGCTGAATGTACAGTTTCCTATCTTCAGATTTATGAGAAAAAGAATTTCAAAAATGATTAGAAATCAAAAAAGATGGAAATTTTTACATTGAAGTTTCTGATTTAAATGACAATGAAGATAAAATACTATGAAAACAATTAGTTCATGTTACCAAAAACACAGCCACACAAGATCTCAAACATATTGAAATAACATATCCAATACCAAATTGAAATCTTATTGGTCAAAAAATTGAAATAATATGATCCTGCTCTGAAATACCAAATTCTGAAGCAATCATTTATATTGATGATAAACCAGCATGAACTACAAGGGTAAATTGAGATTGAAGAATTGTTCATACAATTCAAAACATAACAGAATGACAACATTCTCTTTCCATTGAAATTCCTGATTTGGCATGAAACATAATGTGAAGCTCAGATAAAATATTCTTTACAAATTCTTCTGCTTGAAACAACTGAATAAAGAATATTTTTATAAATCCTGAAAAATGATTGATGGTATGAGATATGACAAGTGTTACAGTATATACAGATGATATGGTCGAATCCGTTAAAATGAAACTTTCTGATAGACTTGAAAACGATAGTATGGTAATGAATAAAGTATGATTATGAGAATTCAATCAAAATGTATTCTTGATTGGCTCCTGAGAAATAAATCTATCTTTTGATATATCTTCTGCGAATAATACTATAAATGAATCATATGATAATTATAAAACAATTACAGTATCTGACGTTCCAAGTATTTCTGACATCGATATAAAAACAGACATCGAAAATAAAAGTGCAAGCATAACACGAAATACTTCAAATCAATCAATAGTTTCTTCTTACCTTATTGAATGGCGAATTGAAGGAACTACTTTATCATGAAAAGAACGATCTGAAACAACTTCTTTCAAATTTAATGATGTTCCATATGATACCACTATAAATCTAAATATTACACCATACCGAGCAAACACTTCCAAACACTGAGCAGCATCAAAAACTATACAATTCGTTATATCAAAGCAACAACAATCAAACTCTTGTTGAAACTGAATTTGTGAAAACTGAGAAAATAATACCGACTGTCCACAAGATTGTAGCATTTCATGTGGAAACCTAGTATGTGAAGCTTGAGAAAGATATGAAACTTGCCCACAAGATTGTGCATGATGATGAAAGACATTCACTTGCCTACCTCAAGCAATTTCCACTCACACAGAAAAAATCTGAAACAACTATTATCTTGTCCGAGATAAAGCTGAGAATATCACAAAATATATTGTCTATAGTTCTGCTTCCCCTGATTGAAAAGACAAAGTAAAAGTATACGAAACTACAGATACTAGCTATGAATATCCTTTTGATCACACTGCCAAAGAGGATATATTCATGTATTTTCGAGTTATATGAGTATGTGAAAATTGAGAAGAGCTAGAATTAACATGATCCACAAAAGTTCAAGTCTGACCTGCTGAAAATTTTTTCTTGTTGATGTGTTTAACATTTCTAATTTATTTCTGAATAAAACTATTCAGAGAAACTGAAGTATAAAAACAAATCCAATAATTTTCATTTAACACATCAAAAAGCACAAAATGAAATCTTTTCCTAAAAAATACAATCCAAAAGATCTTCGCAATCGATCAAAACACTATAGAGAAAACAACAATTTTGATGAAAAATATGATACTATTTTTTCTACAAGTACATTACCTAGTTCAAAAAGAATATCATATCGTGATTTTTTTCTCATATATCTAAAAGATTTTTTTAATAAAAAGTTTTTTTTAGAGGACAAAAAAAATGAGCTTTCCAATAACTATGAACAACTTTTTATAGTATCATGAGAACTATTAAACAATATATCTTCTAGCTATAATTTTTTTTCAAAAAGAAATCAATCTTTACTACAAATATGAGCAAACAAACTTGAAAGACATATACTTTCATCCACAAAAAAACACATTAATGCAAATCATAAAATTCTAAATAGTTATTCATCTAGTAATCATAAAATTTATTTACCAGATTTAGATTTATATACTTACATTTTAGAACTATTTCACTCTCTTTGGAATAAAGAAAAAATTATAAATGAGGTAAAAATATGATATCGATCCTTTAATTTACAAACATCTATTCCTTTAGAAAAAATTTCTCGAAAAGAAGAAAAAATCCCTTTATATACTATAAAATATTTTATATGAGCAAAATGAGATGCTCTTTATGTCCCTGTTGAATGAGATATAGATACCTGTTGTGGAGATGTTGCTTTGTTGGTACACCCCAAAGATAAAAGATACAATAAATATATTTGAAAAAAAGTAATAATCCCCCTATGTAATCGCCAAATTCCAATCATTTGAGATGAAAATGTGAATATAAGTATAAATAATTGAATCCAAAGAATATGTCCATGTTCAGATGAGCCAAGCATAGAATTAGCCCAAAAATTCTGATTACCCATGGACATCTATGCATTCAACAAAGAATGATTATACACAGAACATATACACGAAAACGCTTTTATTTGAAAAAAAAGAAGCAAGTATTATAGCAACATTGTAAAATTTATTGATGATATCTGAAATATCGCAGAAATATGAGAAAAAACGACACTAGTCCCTTATTTAGAGCAGATTAATGAGCGTTTAACTCCATACAAAATGGATCAATTTATCATTAATTTACAAGAAGATAAAGAAAAAATAATCAATGATTTTACTGACAACAACATAAATTATCCCACATTAAACTCAAATATTTTTAAAATCATAGAAGAATCTGAATCCATTCCTTCGAAAAACACCATAGAAAAAGATGACAACATCGAAGACATTGATAACATAAACAATGAAGAATTAAACATAATAGATGAAAAAAAGCAAAATTTAACCAAAAAATTAGATGCAATTTTACCAAACTTTATGGTTTGCAATAGTCAAATACCATTTTGATGGAAAATTCCTCTAATGTATGATTCAAATGGTAAACTTACATTTTTTGATATAGAAAAAGACTGTCTAAAACGAAAATTAGAACCTCAACAATTTTGTTTTAATTTCGTAATTTTATCACTAATACGTATATGAATCATCCAAATTAAAAACACTTATTGAGATACTGATGAACATAAAATTTGTGAATATGATAAATTTTATAAAACATTATCTGAAAATGAAAAAAAAATAGAATATTTTGTGCAACAACTCTCCAAAATCACATGAAACAAACCAGAATATAAGCAATTTCTCGAACTTATCGAAAATTTAACAGAAAATGATAAAACAAGTATCAACGACCTTTCTAAATTAATAAAAAATTGTAAATTTTTAACACATAAATGAATCCGATTAGTATCGAATATAAAATGAGTAATAAATGATGTAATAGATACTGACTTAATTCATTTATGTATCCCCTGCTATCTCAGCAACAAATGAATAAAAGTAAATAATCGAACAATTTTCACCGAAGATAAAAAAAACAATATATTTAAAGAATTACTAATCCAACAACTTCTATTATGAAAAACTATATCAAATAGATTATTAGAAGAAAATTACGACAATGAATCTGAATTTATATGAAATAAAGAATTAACAAGTTTTCAGATAGAGCAATCTCAACGAGATTTCTTCTCTTTATACTGAGAAAATCCAGTTAGATTAAATCTTTTAACAAAAAAAGCTTTTAATCAAAAAGAAATAATTCTAAACAGCATTTTCCTAAAACAAATTCGAAATGCCACAAGACTATGCATACAAAAAAATTTCTTACCAAAAGATACAGGAACTTGCCTAAATAAACAACCTAATGAATTTGATGATTACGATATATTCGTACTAAACAAATTAAACGAACTATTATTTGAACGAAAAAATATAAATTCATATGAAGAATATATCAAGTTTTTTAATACTTTCAAATGAACAGCCCAAAATATATTTTTTTCTCGATACTTAGAAATTTTAAAAGTTCATCCAACAGCAAACACACAATTCGTATGCTCATATTTTTTCAGTTTTTTAACAACAGTTTTATATCCACTCGTCCCAGAATTTACAGAAGCTCTGCAATATATCTCAGAAAAAAATTTTTTCAATATTATAGAACCCATAAAATTGAACAAAGCTGTAAACTATAATACAACTATACTTTTCGATACATTTACAAAAATCAAACAATTAAAACTAGAAAACAACATCAAGCAACACAAAACTTGTAACATTTTTATCAAATCCACTCCTACAATATGTGAAATCTTCGCAGAAAATGAACAAATATTCAAAAATTACTTTCATGTATCAGAAATCAATTATATAAGATTACACGAAACTAATCCTCTATGATATGAAATATTTTCAGATGAACTATTAACTATATGAATTCAAAACTGAGATTTTCAAAGCACAAAAGAAAAAGATTCTATAGAATCCATAGAAAGAGATATTAAAGACTTGGAAGAAAAATTAGACTTACTAAGACAACGTATCCAATTATTGCCAGAATGAGAACAACGCTCAAAGACAGAAGAAGAATATGCTCAAACAAAAGACGAAATAGAAACTTTGACTATAAAACATAGTATACTTAGTAGTAAATAAGTTTATTCCTTGAAATCAGACAAAAATGAAAAAATGACTATTTGGCTTCTGCTTATTAAGTATATTTTTATTAGCATGATGTGGAAACAACCAAACTATTGAACAAGAAACTATCAATATTGAAAATGAAACTTGAGTTGAAATAGGTCAATCTGTTACTCTTGAAGATGCTATTTTTAATTACATAGAAGATAATTATTCTTGTGATAATCAGTCTAAAATGTTTGTTAATTATGCAGAATTATGACAAGACAATGCTGATTTTTATATTAATGCAATTGGTGAATGATTTTATATTGATGAAAGATGAAACCTAAACAATAGTTGTGGATTTAGTATTCCAATGAAAGTCACTGTTTCCACACAAGATTGATCTAATTATGTAGTAACAAATGTTATTCAAGCAAGAGATTGAAGCGATTATGACGAATCAATAAGAGAAATGTTCTCTGAAGAAGCTATCGATAGATTGTATAATTGAAATATTTGATTTATAGATGGTAGAACTCTCCTAGAAATGGCTGAAGAATATTTTGGATTAACCATCGTCCCTGAAACTAAAAATAATTTTGAATGTAAATTTTGTGATAAACTACGATATTATAATCCAACTCCAGAAGATGATGAACTACTAAGAGAAACAAACGAACTACATTACAATTATATATCAAAAGATAACTGAGATAATACAATATATTTTTGCTCAGATTGAAGTTTCAAAGCTGAATGAAGTTGGGATGAATGAGAATGAACACGAACTTTCGGACAAAATGAAAGCACAGTAATTGTATTAAACAATAATTTGGATCATGTATACCATAGATATATTATCACAAATGTAGACGAAAATAATCTAAATACAATTCTCGAAATAATTCAAAGAAGATAAAATTTCATTGAGAAAAATAAGCAATAAATTATAATAAAAATCGTAAATTTTTATGATAAATTTTTGTGAAAATGAATATTCCATCAATTGTTGCTCCTGGATGATCACATCAAAAGGCTATAGTAGCTTCTGCATACGGAGCAGAAGAAGTATATCTGTGAGTACCTTTTACATCTCTTAGAATGAGACAAAATAAACTCTATAATTTTGATGATCTCAAAGATACGATTAACCAATTACACGCACAGTGAACAAAAGCTTTCCTTACAATGAACATATTTCCAAGAAATAAAGATATTCAGATTTTTGAATCTATTACAGAAAAAATTGCAGATTGTGGTGCTGATAGTATCATATTTTCTGACCCATGAACATTTAGAATCATTAGAAAATATTTACCAAATATACCTCTTCATTTATCCACTCAAACTACCACATTAAATTCTGATAGTGTGAAATTTTGGGCAGATTTATGAGTAAAAAGAATAATCTTAGCTAGAGAATTACACATATCAGAAATAGAAGAAATAAAAAAAGCTGTACCAGAAGTAGATTTAGAAGCTTTCATCCACGGTGCAATGTGTATGACATATTCTGGACGCTGCCTACTTTGAGATTATCTATGATGACGCCCAGCAAACAAATGAGAATGTAATCATTCATGCAGATTTCAATACAGAGTCTTCATTCAAGAAGCCAGAAGAGAATGAAAAATGCTAGAAATTACAGAAGACGAAAATGGTGAACATATTTTCTCATCTCGTGATTTATGTACAATTGACCGTTTGAATGAATTAATACCAATTTTAGATGCGATAAAAATAGAATGAAGAAGTAAATCAGAATTCTATGTTGCAGCTGTAGTTAAAGCTTATAAACATGTACGTGATTGTATTGCTAATTGAAAACCAATTGATGAAAATATTAGAAATTTGGTAGAGATGATTCCTCACAGAACATATCGAGATGGATTTTTATTCCATAATTTACAAGAATTCCCTGATTGAGAAATCTCTCCAGAAGAAAGAAAAACTACTACTGAAGAATTTGTTACAACCACAAAATGAACAGCATGACCATTATTCAATAGAAATTTCTTTGGAATTTTCTCAAAAGATACAAAAGAAAAAGACTGAATCATTTACCACCATATTGATCCAAAAGAAGAAATTCGTCGTTGAATGAAGTTAAATTTCATATCTCCAGATGATATGTGAATATTAGAAATTACAGACATATTAGATAAAAATGGAAAAACTATAGAAAAATGAGACTGCAATATGCAAGATGTATATATCGCGACTGACCACAAACTAAATTGACGAGAATGTCTATATCTACCACCAAATGAAATTAAATAAACAATTGAAAATCTTAAGCTTTTAAATACATTCAGATTTAGAAAATTTTGATTCAATATTTAAAATATGCCATTATTAATAAATTGATTTTTTCTCTTATCATTCTGACTATTAGCTGTTTATAGCACTAGTGTCTTTGAATCTTTCATAATGACCGCAAACTCAGCTAATTTTGCAGAACCTACAAATTACTACTATTTTCAACAACAAATCAAAGCAATAATATATACAGTTGTAATAATTTTACTGTTACGAAAATTTCCCGTAAAAATACTAAAAAATCACAAATTTGCATGAGCGATTATGATCTTGACGTTTATTTTTCAGTGCCTTGTTTTCACCAAATTATGAGATTCTTATAACTGAGCCAGATGATGGTTAAATATTCCACACATCCCAAGTATTCAGCCTTCAGAATTTTTTAAACTTGCCTATGTGATTTTCCTTGCTAGCCGATTAACTAGAAAAAAAGAAAATATGAATTCTCCTCAATTCTTACTTACATTCATTATTTTAAGCTGACTATTATATTTTGTATTCTTATTAATTCCAGATTTTTGAACAGTATTAATTATATGAGCGACTGCTCTTGTTATGGTCCGATATTCATGACTAAAACTCAAAAAAACTTTAGCTATTTTGTGAATATGACTATGAGCATGAATCGTTGCTTGATTCTCACTCGCATTGGTAGACAAAAAATTTGACTACATAACCAAACGTTTCCAATATTTTTTCACACTAGACAAAGAAAAAATAGAATCTGAAAGAGAAATAACATGATGGCAAACAACCCAAGCATTAATTGCAATCTGATGATGAGGATTTTTCTGAAATTGATACGGAAATGGTTTACAAAAATATTCAAATTTACCAGAAGCATATTGTGACTTCATTTTTGCAGCATTTTCTGAAGAAATCTGATTTTTTGGAAATCTATGTTTAATAGCTCTATATATATGGATGTTTCGATACGTCCTAAAACATTTACAAAAAGTTCAAGATCCTCAACTCAAATTAATATGAGTTTGAATCATTTCCCTAATTATCATACAAACTTTTGTTAATATGTGAGTTAATGTTCAAATTATCCCAACTACTTGAATTACATTACCTTTTATTAGTGCCGGTTGAAGCTCTTTGATGGTAAACTGTATAGAATTACTAATACTCTATAAAATCATAAAAACTGAAAATAGACTTTTACCTGTAAGATAAAATTACAATGAATTTTTTGATAAAACAAGATAAAAATCTAGACACAGGTAAGACATACCACCATAATTTTCAATGATACAAATTTGAAGAAGAAAATTGTATATTTTATGTATGGCACAAAAAAGAAATAAAATTGATTGAATCTAAAAATCTATGATCAACTATGAATATATTTTTCTTGAAAGATTGAACTTTAGAATTGAACGAATTAACATATAACATTAAAACATGAATTCTCACAGCTTGCCAGATTTTTAATGCTTTTGATGAAGAAAATTGATGATTTTATAATTTCTTGCCATATTTCCCGACCAAAGCTATAGAAGAAAAGAATGAACTGTTTAAAAAATTATGACTCAATATTCAGTTATCCAATAGTCCAAAATGAGTTTTGATTAAAAATGATGAATGAAATGATAAAGTAAATATTGAAGATTTAGATATTAAATGAAAAATCTGATTTCTTTTTGGATTAATCTTATTATACTGAAAATTTGAAAATAAATGAGAAAAACTATCTGCTATCAAAATTCAACTTCCACTTTTTGGACAATTCTTATCAATCTGAGATGAAATAAAAAATATCCAAAAAACATTACAAAACGAATGAATATTTATTCAGATTTCAGAGAATATTCAATGAGATAAACGTACCTACGAAATCACATCTAATGACTATGAATTACTACAAATTTTTACTAAACTCTACCTTCCTGTTCAAAATTTCTCTCAAATCACTAAAAGAGAGCAAGCACAGGAAGCTATTGAAGCATTGAAAAACTTTTTGTGAAAAGAAGGAGAGTCTGA
>ODAI014555656.1_pt1 | contig 21033 bp, 15 predicted proteins | sample 1539321 | NCBI WGS metagenome assembly ODAI01 (sample SAMN02144231, study PRJEB22623) | gut metagenome | biome: sheep rumen | host: Ovis aries | place: New Zealand | reverse complement strand
GCCGCGTCTGGATTTGCGATTTCGTAGATATCGTTTACCATTGACAGAGGCGAACCGACAATTGAGGAACGGAAAGCAATCGCACGCCCAAGGGCTTCATCATCGAACATTCTTTCATAATACTGTTCCGCCTTGTCTGTAAGTCCTGCGGCTTGCATTGCTTGGTATGTCAGGTAGCAACGAGCACCGTACATCATCGTATTTGAAATAATGCTCATACCCGCCGCCATCGCGTCGTCGATATCCCCTGCGGTCATTGCACGCATGGTTTGGGCGTTGACCGCCCTCATCGTATAGTCTTTGAACTGAAAGAACATTCTCGTTACAGAGTTCATGTTTTTCAGCAAGTTTCTATTTCCAATACGGCTACCGCTGACAATCGCCCTTTCTGCTTGCAATTCGACATAATTGTAGAATTTCGCATAGGATACGGGGTCGGCTTTCTGCCAAGCCTTGATATCAAGACTGCGATAATTCCCCGCCGCGTCCTTGACAGTATATGTCCGTAAAGCTTCCTGAATACCTTTCATGTCGGCTTCCGTTATCCGTGCAGCCTGTAGCTTTGCCTTGCTGAATGGGTTACGGAAGAACGACCCGACATTCTCACCGTGCGCCGCGCGTACCATATCACTTATCGCTTGGCTTCTCATACCGCGCACCATGTTTTCTGTCATTTGTGGCAAACGGTTTACAAGGCTCGTTATCTTGCCAAGCGTGAGCGCCGCGTCGTTTGCTTTAATAAGCATATTGCTGAACAAAGAGCCGTCATTCAGGTTTTCTCGTACTGCCATGTCGCCATAAGATTGACCAAAAATCTTGTGCTCTTGTTCCGCACCAAAGACATGCATTTCAATATCGCGGAATGTCTCACCGCTTATCTTACCTTCGCGCAAATCCATCATCCAGTTTTTCAACGGCTTGAAGGCGTCGAGCATGTGACGGAAACCACCATACGCCATAATTCCCGTAGTTTCGGCTAACTGTGCGAACATCATGTTGCCGCCGTTCTTTGCGTAGCTCATGTTCATAAAACACTTGCAGATAGCGTCGAACTTGGTCATAACATCTTCACGCGGGCGCACCCCCCTGAGCTCGTTTATACACTCTTGCAAAAGTTGCACTGATTGCATATCGTCGTTCTTGCCGTGCCCCGTCGCCGCCGCCGTTTTGAGTTCCTGCTGGATTTTGGCGATTGCGTTTTCCATTGCCTGTCTTGTTCCAAAAACCGCTTTGACCGCCGCTTCACCTGCGAACCGTTCCGCGTTGCATTGAATGATTCTGTCTAAATCCCAACTGCGAAGGTTGTTATCAAAAGAGAAATCAAATCTGTTTCCGTTGATATCGAACTTCATGACACCCGTGGTATCCATCGGCAAACGCTCTTTAAGGAACGGCAAACTTCCCAACTGCGTTTTATTGACATGGGAATCATCAATAAGCGATTGCACATATCCGCCGTCGCCTAATGCTTCCGTCGCCCACCCTTTGGCGCGTTCTTTGATATTCTCTTCAACCATTTCATCAGTGATTTCTTTCTTGACATAAGGCGTTTCGTCTCCGCGCCGTATCGACCGCGCCTCTTCCAGTTTCTCGGCTCGCTCTAATTGTGCACGGACTTTTTCGCGGTTTGCGTACTTCTCCGCGTACTGTGTCAATTGTTCCTGTAACTTAACAAGGTCGTCTTTTGACGCACACATATTGACAAGTTTCTGTTGCATGTGTGGGTCAATCTGACGCCAAATTTCATCATCGACACTGTACCATTCTTTTTCGATAAGGTTCTTGCTTGCGCTTGCACCAACCATTTCTGCGCTTCTCTTACCTATGTCAATTTGCGTCTTTTTGTACATATTCTCGATGACTTCCGCCGCTTCCTTGACCTCGGCACTGAACGCGTCCATTTTAATTCCACCAGCAATATTCCCCGCCTTTGCGTTGATGTACTGCATAACTTGACGGTCAAAATCCATAGCCTTTGTTTGGCTGAACGCCTCGTCCCATTTGCCAAGGGCTTTTTCGCGAAGTTCGAGGAACTTGTGATATGGTGCTATCAATTGCCCCTTTATCATTGCTTTGTGCGTGTCCGCTGGGAGTGCGTTCTCAATCAAACTACCGCGCCCGCGTGCGTCCTCTAACAAGCGTGAAGCAAGCCCTCGCATTGTGTTTGAGCTCGAAGTATAGAAAGTTCCAAAATACCCTTGCTCTAATTTCTTTAGGAAAGACCGCGTGGGGTTTGCGATAATGTCAGGCAATTTGTCCAACACTTTATTGAACGCTCCCGTCTGTGTCTCTCTTAAAACATCAGATTCGAGAGCATACATATCGCTCCAAATATTCGCGTTGGTAAAGCTTTCTTTTGAGAATTGCACGCCCGCGAACGCCGTCGTCCCGTCCTCGTTGAAATGAAGGTCGAGAGCGTCCTCGCGTTGCTTTTGAATCTGCTGTTCCAAAAGTTCCTTTATGTCTTTCGCTGTAAGTTCCGTCTTTTCTTTCCCTAAGACTTTACTGAACGCTACCTTAACATCAGAAAGCAGATTGTCAGGCAAGACACCTTCCTCAACCATCTTAGCAAGGATTTCTTCTGTGTCATGCGACGCAATCCTATTGCGAATTTCAAAAGCCTTCGTTCCTTCTGTGTTCGCCATTTCGTGTACCTTGCTCATTAACTTGGCATAATTTTCCCTGCCAAGCGTTTTCTGCAATCCTGCATGAATAGCGAACTCATGTCCGATTATACCTTCAATTTCCATAGGCGAAACTTTATCTGCCAAGAGCATGACATAATCTTCATTTGGAACATAGAACGCCTTTGCCGTTTCAGGAATTTTTCGCCCTGTCATCTTTTCAACAAGCGCCGACGCTTTTTCGTATGTAGTGACAACCAAACGCCCGTTGGCGTGGAGTTTTTCCAATGCGCTCATGTTGTATTTTTTCAACAATGCGTCATCGTGAATCATCTTCGCGTACTGTAGCGTTTCCTGTCCTGCTTCACCTGCCGCTATCGTATTGTGTTCCAAATCGTGCGACTGTAGCCATTTCTTTGCGCCGTCGATATCGTCCACACCTTTGACCCCTGCTTTTTTCAGTTTCTCTGTAAGGTCAACTAAAAGACGATCCGGAAGAATATCACGCGTGATAGCCTCGCTCAAAATCTTGTCAGCGTCCTTCGTGCCAAGCTCTTCGCTTAACTTTCGGAACGCACTGTCTTTCCGTGCAATTTCCTTATTGACAAAGGATTCAACTGTCTTATATCCATCGTCGCCGATAGCACGCCTTAAACCCGTTGCCGTCGTATGCGTTTCAGGAATCAGACCGTTTTTCATTGCCGCTGTCTCAAGTGCGTCTGCTGCCTTGCGTTCAGCCGTTGATACGGCGCTGCCTAAAGTATGCAGGATAGCACCGCCAAGGAAAGCGAACGCGGCATTATGTGCATAATCCACCTTTTCACCGCCAAAGCGTTCACGCAAGGTGTCATCAAAATATTGCACAAGGGCTTGTTCCCCACCTCGGATAGCAAGCATAGTTCCCTGTTTTGCAATCCAGTTCAACTTTCCAAAGTTGAAGATAGCCGCGCTTCCAACCTTTTCAGCGAAAGACAAAGCCTTCACGCTGTTCATCATCGGGATAAGGTTGATAGGGTCAGCAAGCATACCCAACCCGCCGCCTGCCATCATCAACATACCTTTTGCGCTCATGCGTCCGTTAGCGGCGTAAAATGCTTCACGCTCAATAGCGCGTTCCTTTTCAACTGCCTTTTGTTTTGCAAGCCACCGCGCCATTTCGCCGTCGGTCGCGTGCATGATACAAAACTCTTGTGCGTCCTTGTCGTTAGGCAAAATCTGCTTTATGACCTCGATATCCTCGTCTGTGACAGGACGACGTGCAAAAAGTGAATGTGTCTCGAATGTATCAGCATAACCAAGTTTCAAAAGGTCCGCAAAAGCCGTAGTAGAAGCACTGTCCCAAACATTTTCTGCTGCCATCTTTATCGTGTCGAGCCAAGAATATTCCTTGGTTTCAGCCTCTTGTTCAGTGTTCAAATCAAGGTTTTCCTCTGGAAATGCATTGCGGTTATCGTATTGCGCCTTTCGCTCTGGGCTTACGATATTGTACAAAGCAGAAACGAAACTTCCACCGCCTGCCTGCCCGTTGTAGTCATCACCTTCATCATTCTGTAAATGAAAGTGCATTCCACTCCCGGCGTCGTGCCAAAATCCCCAAAGGCCAAGTTCTTCTGCCATTTTCTCCATAAGCCCGTCGGGAACGTTGTCAGCGTACATGTCAAGGGCGTTTCCGCTCAAATGTTTGGAATTGTCCGCGCCATTGTTTGCGGCGTTATTTTCTGCTGACCGTGCTCCGCCTGTGATTGACACATCAAATCCCATATCGTTCATGCGCTTGCAGATAACCTTTGCAGCACGCACTAAATTAGGATTTGTGTTTGCAAGTCCTTCGTCCTCGATACCTTCCTCGATATTGAGTTCGTAGTCATCGGCGGTGAAGGGGGAAGCAAGGGCAAAGTCGCCCCCGCCCCCGCCGTGCTCCTCATCGTCCTCATCTTCGGGCGGTGACATGACAGCCTCTTCGCTCATTTCCAAAATGTCGGGCAAATCGTCAAAATCTTGCTCCGTCGGCGGTATCAATGATATTCTGTCATTCATAGCGTCGCCGCCTCCTTTCTTTATTTCTTTCTGTCATGGTATCTATGGTGCATTAAACCATAAACACTTGTTTCTTCGGTATCGTCAGTCAAAGTCTGGTTATACAGTTCTTTTACTGTCCCCCAAATACTGCGCCAACCTTTTTCAATACTTGCTTCTTCTTCATCGGAAAGTTCGCGTCTTTCTTCGTCGGGGCTTGTCATTATATCTTGTGCGTATTCTGCGTCTGTTTCCGTTGCCCCTGCGCCAAGTTCGCGCCTTATCGTTTCCTTTTCCTCGGCTTTCTCTTCTTCGTGCATTCTTGCCACATCTTCCGCCGTCAATTGCGTGTTAGGCTCGCCTGCACCATATTCCCAAGCGACACCTTCACCGCCACCGTTCTTTACACTTTCCATGTACTGTCGGTATTTAATTTCGGCGTTATTGTAAAGGTCAGACAAACGCAAAGGAGCATTCGTTCCAAAATAGAACTTTTGCTCGCGTCTGTTATAACGCGGTGTATCATAATCCCCTGCGTATTCATTTAACGCCGCACTTAACCAATAAATCGGTTTATCCCCGCACCGTCCTTGTATACCAGTGAGAACGGCTTTGGGAATGACTGCACCACGGAAAGACACATACCTGTCACGAAATTGCGCAGCCGCTGTGTTAAGCGCGTTTTCATCGTCCATACCGCAACAACGCAACGCCGTCGCCATAAGCATAATATCGTTCTTTACATCGGGGTTTCCGTAAACGCTAATTGTCGATTGTCCACCTTCAAGATTGTCCACTTCATCCATATCGTAAACAGTAGTATCAATCAATGCACTAATACCATCTCTGTATGCTGACCGCGTTGTTTCATCGGTATCTTTATAGCGTGCATACATTGACAGCCCTGTGTCAAAGTCACCGTATATATTCGCAAACGACGCCATAACTTGCCCATGCTTAGCAATATTCTCTCCAAGGTAAAGTTCAACTACATTTGCGTATTCCGAAATGAACTCCATTTCCTTTTTCATGCGTCCCAAATATTTCGGGTCAGAAAGTTTATCGCTTGTAAGCATTGCCATATCTGCCTTGAAACGGCTTGCCACTTCTTCGCGAATATCCTTGCAATTACTGCTCATTAAAAGTTTCATTGCACTTTCTTTTTCCCCAGCGTTCAAGTGCTCTAAGAATTTTTGTGTAAAGAACGGAACGCCCTGCTCTTTGTCAATCTTTGCAGAATGTGTAGGCACGGTGCGACCGTCTGGCAAAGTCACATAGTCTTTGTCTTTCAATATTGCGTCATACACCAATTCATGAAAGGACTCCTTGACTTTCTTTTCATTCTTTTTCTGCTGTCGGCGCAATGCTTCTTTTTGTGCCTTTTCTTCTGCCCGTCGTTCAGCCTCGACTAATTTATCAACACCGCTCATAACAGCAGGTGTATATTTTTCCAAAGCCAACGCTTTGTTCGGGTCCACTGCACGCCATGCTTCAACCATTGCAAACCAACCATCTTTGTCTTTGCGCTGGATATGGTCTTGCACCAAGTCATAAGTTTCCTTATCAAGAAACTGTGCGTTCCATTTGTCAGCCATGTCACCCAGCGCGGAACGGTCAAGCACTTGCCCAAGTGTCACGGTCTCGCCTGTCAGCGTTGTCTGGAAAGTGACACCATCGAGCAAATCATGCATATCTTCCTTGTTCAAGCGTCCAGTTTGCATAAGTTTTTGTACGAACTCCGACATTATGCCATAGCGATATTTCGCTGGTAATCCCATTAAACGCGCGGGATTAAAGGCTTCTTGTACCTGTGCTTTGAGCTGGTCCATTCCACCCTCTTGATTAAGCATGACAGGCAAATTCTCGGCAATCGCGCCTAAATCGCTCTGTACCTTTTGCAACCCTGCAACAACATCTTCATCGCGCCGTTTCTCTTGCCATTGATTCCAAAGGCTCGAAATGTTCGCTGGGTGTGCTTCATTGTACCCTGTCTCAAAGGCCGTCTTGTTAATGACAGTTCCCAACTCGTAAGCGTGCTTCTCTTTCCATTCCTTTTGAAATTCCTGATAGCGTTTCGCCTCTTCGTCCATTGAGACCGTAGGCTCCATTGCGTATTTTTCATCATACTCACGCTTCATTTTCGCTGACAGAAAACCACCGCGCATTTTGTCAGCGTAAGCGCGAAAGTACGGGTTAGCGGTATCGTCCAAAAACCCGTACTGTTGCGCCGCGTCAATTGTATTGAGCTTTTCAATATCCTCTTGGCTTTCCATGCGCACCATGCGCTCTGCTGCCATCATGCCCGTTTGCTCTTGGTATTTCTCATGCGCCAAGCCGTAGTTGCTTAGTGCAGCGGAAAGTTTCTGCATATTATCGCCAAGTGAAGTATCCGTTCCTTGATAGAAGGCGCGTTCGGTTCTTAGTCCGTTGTACTGCCCGACATATCCTCTCGCCGCCTGTGGCGTGAATTGTTGCTGTGTACCTATTGCGCTCGCAATATTCGTAGGCATTGCGCTTGCGCCCCCTTTCGTAATTAGTCATCTAAGTACCTGTTAAGGTCGAGATTTCCGTCCTTATCAAAGTACGAATCATAGTTTGTTGTTTGCTGTGATTGACTGACAGTAGAAGGAGCAACAACTCTATAGCCATCGCTCCCGTTAGCGTCAAGCCCCGCTTGCTTTCGCATAAGTTTCAGTTGCAATTCGTTTGTCTTGCCTGTGTAGTATGCGGTAGCAACGCCAAGCATAGTACCAAGCACTGACGGTTTCTTAACATCTTGAATTGACGCAATTCCCATCTTTGCTTGATTGAGTGCGCTTTCTTTGTTAAGGTCAATCTCGTTCGACTGTTTCTGATAGTTTGCCTTAACTTGCGCTGTCGCTCTGTTTGTGTCAGCCTGTGCAGCACGCTTCAATAAATCAGCGGTGCGACCGCCACCTTCCAGCCCTTCATTGACAGCGGCCGCCACCTGTGCTTCGAGCCTGTGCCCCTGCAAGCGGTCTTTTTCGAGTTCGTCCACGGTAGCCTCGAAAATATCGTGCCTCTGTTGCTCAAGGTTTTGGAAACTATAGTTCATTGTCGTAACATAGTTTCGTGCATTTTGCTGATTTACTTTGCCTTGCTCTATGAGGGCTTGATTTTGAGAATACGCCCCAAAGAGTGCCGATGTAACAGCAAGTGCTACTCCCATAATCAAACCCCCCTTGATTTAGCTACAAAAGTTCCTTCCCATAAGTAAGACACAAGCGAAAGCGGTAAAGGCATATCTGAACGGATATACGCTGTATAATTAGTGTTCTCCGCCTGTATTGGTACACGGAATATTCCTGTGTCTTTTACCATTTCGCCTAATTTTGTCTTGCCTATGTGCCTTCCTGTCATGCGATATTTGTGCGAACCGCTTCGGCTATTAACCATGACATAAAAATAACCTGTGTCTGCATAGTTGATCTTTAAGTCACGGATTTGTAAACGCCCGTTAGCCACTGAACGCAATTGCCCTGTGCTGTCTTTCTGTTGCATATAAATAGGCGATAGCGCAACCGTGAACATATAAGGCAAGCCAACAATAGCGGTTTCGTTGCTGTGGTCGCCGTCGAGATAGACATAACCACTGTTTTTCTGTATGTCCGTATAGTGCCATACATGATATGTTCCGTCTTGTTCAACCATTGCATATTGCGTATACTGCGGCGCGGTAATATCGAAAATGTTGTAAAGGTTTATTGCTGTTCGCTCGTACACCTCATCATATTCCATTGCGCTTGCAGGTACGACACGCTTGCTGTCCATAAAGACACGATACGGTTCTTCGTTTAAGTCTTTCGTCGAATAAGTGAAATTCATCTTTTCCAGCGCATAACGCCGTCCACGATTTATTACGACATATAAGACAGAACCGTCAAAGAAACAACCCATAATACCACCGTTCATTTGCCACTTGCTCCATGCGGCCTGAACCCGCTTTTCATCTTGGAACAAATATTTATAAACATAAATCGTTTGTGGGTCGCCGTCTGACAAACAAAGCATGATATTTTCGTTTGTAGACGGAATGATTTTGTGTACATTGTTTGGAATGTAGCTCGCAATGTGTGCACTTATGTCTTGCGCTGCCCTCATTTCCGTTGCGCTCGGTACAAAGTAATACTCCATAATCGAGGTATATTCTGCACGCGGTGCAGGGAAATAAAGATTCTTGCCGCAAACCACTGGCCGACACCCCGGCGCGGAACTATAGCCTGTGGTATTGACCAATGCTACATTCTTCGGCGATAGCGTTGTATCACTTCGTAAAATGAACTGCGTCGAATCAGAAAAGCAATATAGCTCTTCGTTAAACTGCACGGCATAGTTCAAAATGTTGATACTGTCCGTTGTCGTCGATACATCAATCGGGTCAGTATCTAAAACATCGTTTGCCGTAGTCATCCAAAAATTGAAATACTCCGCGCTCTCGGACATTATGACATTTTCCCCAGCCAAGAAACCTAAGCGATTGCGATAGAAAAAGACATCGTTTATCTTCTCGCCAACAAAGCTCGGAAGCGGGTTGCTGTCCTCATCACCGATAGCACGCCGTCCCCACGCGACAGGACCGAAGGTAAATGTACCATCGCTGTTTCTGACAAGTGTGTGAGGCATTGTCGTACGGTCAAGTATATCGTCAATGTTTGGACAAACTGTCTCTTTCCAAACTTTATCGTTATTGTCATATCGGACATAATAACTTCCAGCACTACCGCCGCTCGGGTCTCCCAAAACCTTTACTGTATAGTTATGAGGCGCGGTCGCTGGAAGCAAAGAAAAACGCTGTACTGTTTTACCAATACCAATCATGGCCTGATTGTTAAAACCGTCCTGTGTCTTTACATATTGCGCGTTCTTTATTTGTATCCAACAGTCACCCTTTTGTATATCGTTATCGGTAAATCCCTTGGTTTTCAATGACTCAACCAATTTAGTAACGATATAGTATGTATCAATTTGCTGTGTGTGTGATTTATCACTGCCGTCAGGTGTAGTGTATGAAGCCCACTCGTGCCACTCGCTACCATCATATACTTGTATTCCGTAGGTGCGTCCATACTGCCCCTGCTTGATATGTACAAGACACCCTTGCGTTGCATACGGATTATCTGTCTTGTGCTGGTACATCTTTACTGTAATCTTTTTGTTAACAATAAATGTATAGTCAGCAACGGATATTACACGCAAATCTTCACGCGGATTGTCTGTGTCTATATACATTCCGTCCGTACCAGATAATGTTTGTACATTCCCGTCGAGGTCATATATAGCCATCGTGTGATTTGAAAAGAAAAAGACAACATACTTTTCGTTTTCGTCGCGCCGTATAAAATGCACCAGCGGTTTACCAGTATCCGATGAACCAACGCTTAAATTTTTGATATAAGTAAGAGGCGGGCGTTTCTGCAAGCCTGCCATCTCTGTAGAAAAACCGTTTATCTGTTCGGTGAATTGTTCGGGCAAGCGTAAAATCGGCGGTTGCTGTGATACGCCTGACACCATGTTTTTGATATTTTGCGAATACAAAGCCATCGCGCTTACCCCTTTCTTTTTTATCGTCTATCCAACATACTCGCAATACTCGTTAACTGCAACATATTGTAATTACCCATGTGCATGTCATAGTCAACGATATCGCTGTGCGCTTCCATTAGTTGCTGTTGAAGACTTTGCGAAACATTCGCGTCAGCCAAGTATTGCATTTGGAAATCGCACGCTGCTTTGATTGCGATATAGTTGCGAAAAGCGTCGGGCAAATCCTCGAAATCAAGAAACATCGTTAATTCACCCGTCACATTTTTGTCAAATTTATCAGTGTGTTTTACCATGTCATACAATGCGCCCCCGCGTATTCCGTACTGCCCGCCGTCAGTTGCCTTAAACGAAATGACAGAGGAATTCATGCGAATCCGTTTTGTGTTTGGGTCAGGGGTCAGGGTAAACTCTCCACGGTTAAAATCCCAGCCCTTGCGCTGTATGTTTCTGCTTGTAGTGTCAAGCATACGGATGGCATTTGCTACATCAACATCTACATCACCACTCGACAATTGACTTTCAATTAAGTCGCTGGAAGATGAATAGCCGACCATAGAACTAACCGTTGACATAATACTATTGACTGGATCAGCGCCTATGGACGCCAAGATAATATTGATTGCGTCTAATTTAGTTGTCGCGATAAGCATTGACGCTTCCCCCTTTTGTTAATGTAAAAAAAAAAGGGGTACAGTGAAATTCACCATACCCCTTCTTTTCTTGCTTAGTTGTTTTTGTGTGTGTTCTTACGCCTTGGCGGTAATGACACCAAGGAACGCTCCCTCAGGACGCAAGCCGCCCATACCCTCGGCCATCTTGGCGATAATCTGGTCAGCCTGATATTCCGGACGACGCGCCTTTTCCATTGCCAAGTTCTTGAGCTTCAGCACGCCGACCGCGCTCTTGTGATAAACGAGGATAGGCTTCTTGTCAGCGTAAGCGGCTGGGAACTCATGTCCTTCACCCTGCATAACGCCTTCCGCGTCGTCGCCGCCGCGCGTGATGTGCGGGCACTCAAGGATATCGAACCCTGCGAGGCGAATGACATTGCCCTCGAGAAGCGTTCCCGACGCACCGTAGTCGCGGTTCAAGAAGTCGAGGCAGGACGAGAGCGCGGAATGATACTCGGGGTCAAGGTATGCATAGCGGTCATTTGCAGGGACATAGTTGTTAGCCATGCGGGTCTTTGCTTCGAGCAGAATCTGGTAGACAGCCAAGCCCGTCTGCTTGTTAATACCGACAATGCTGTTGTCAGCCTGTACCGTGATAACGCCGCCTTTACCAAGACCAGCAACATTCTCGTTCGGGTTCAGTGCTTCTTTTGCGATTTCAGCAAGCACCGACGCGTCATGGGAGATAGCAAGAGCCTTACCCAGTTCAGCCGCATACGGAGAGCGAAAATCATAATGAGCAATAAACTCATCAATGTCAGCGATAAGCACATCAGCGGTCAGCAAGCCATCAATCTGAATGACGCGTTCCGACTGCTGCATGTTCTCACGCTTGTCGTCGAGGCTTTCACCCGGCTTCAGGTAATGAGCCGTAGCACGACCAAAGCAGGGGAACTGAGCAGATTTACCACTCGTAATCGTGCGCTCAATAGCACGCCCGTTAGTAACAGAAACGCGCTCAAACGCCGTCAAGGTTTCACCAGCAAAGACTTTCAGCGCAAGGGCAAGCTTTTCAGCGTCCGTCCCTGCCTGTCCATTTGCTGCCATCGGATTTGCAATAGTTACCGAACTCATTGTACATCAAACTCCTTCCAAATTTTAACAAACACCGCTTAAAATATAGTAGCGGCTTTTACCTTCGCATAAACCTGCTGTGTGTATACTGGGTCAACATTGTACCGAGGGTCGCTCATGTCCTTTGTCATCTGTTCAAAGTTCGTGTAGCCCTGCGGTTCTCCGCCACCCTTCGCCTGACCTGCCATCACGGTCGGATTAGCCGTTCCGTAGGTTTTTGTCATTTCTGCTTTCAGTCCGGCAATAGCAAGTTTGATTTGTCCCAAATTCCCGCTATTGACTGCCGCGTTGAAACCGTCGATGACATCCTGCGGTTGCCCTGCAATGTAGGTTTGCAGCTTGGCAAATTCCTCTTCGCCGCCTGCATATCCTTTTACGGTAGAGACAAACCTATCCATGCGTGCATTAAGCCCGTCAAGGTAAGCGTCCACTACCTGTTTCGGATAGCCTGCGTCGGCAAGCTTTTTCAGACTGTCAGCAGATAGTTCCCCTGCGTCGGCGTATTCTTTGGCGAGAGCGTCGAAATCGACATTCTTCTTAGCAAGGTCCGCCTTTACTTCTTGCTCTGTCTGTTTCTGCTTGTCGAGGTCTTGCTGTACCTGCGTTTCTGCATTGCTTGACTGTTGCTGTTGTTGGCTTTCCCCGCCGCCGTTCCCGTTCGCGTCGTTTGCGCCCTGCGTGTTGGCGTTCGCGTCGTTAGCGGGTTGGTCGTTGTCAAGCGATATGTTTCCCGACTCAACTTCTACCCGTGTCGTACCGTCAATTTGCTGTACGGTCATGTTTGGCATGGTTTGCTGTTGGGTCGCGTCAACCTTTGTTTGCTGTGCGCCGTTGGTGTTGTCAACCGTCGGCGCGTTGTTTGTGGTTTCCATGTCTTTCACTCCTTATATTATTGCGCCATTGCGCCTTTAACCACGTCCGGCGCGACATTCTGCGCCATCTGCATTTGCGCGGCTTGCATTTGTTCCTGTTCCATTTCAGTGTCAGATTTGACAACCGCCGACGCGTCAATACCCAGCGAAGTTGCAATCTGCCGTAAAATCTCGGCTTGCTTAACGCTCGTTTGAAACGCCTCTGGAAAGACTGTCGCATATCTGATAAATGTATCAAGCTTGCTCAAATCGTGGCCGCGTCCAAGTGCTTCGATACCCGTTGTAATGACAGGCTCGATACCTTTTGCGCCTTGTGGCAAGTCAGGTATCACATTCTCCAAAGTCATTTGCACCATGAAGCGACGGATTAATGGCAACTGGAACTCTTGCGAAAGAATACTGTAAATGCTTCCTACCGTATCTTCGAGCTCGTTTGCGACATATCGAATTTCTTCCGCTGTTACTCGTTCCGCGTTTCGTTGCACCGCGCTATTGAGAAGGAACGCATAAGACAGACGGCTTTCAATTGCTTGAATTGCCGTTTGCGTTATCTGCAAATCGCTTGTCTTGTTAATCTGCAACACTTGAATATCTTCAATGCGTCCTTTAACGAAAGCCCCGCTTTGCGCCTTGGAAAGGTCAGAAACGCGCGTAACGCTGTTTGGATTGACCAAATACAGAATGTTAGACGCAACTGCCGCGACCTCGACAACGGATTTAGACAAAGCTTCAAGGCTCTTCAAATCTCCGATGTATTCATCAACAAAAGAGCGTCCATAGCTCTCGCCGTCCATTTTCTTCAAGCGCAAAGGAATCCACGGGCTTTTGTCAATCGGATATTGCTGTTCGCTTCCTTCGATTATCTTTCCTTCGACTTCCTGATAAGACTTGTAAACACCTTCTTCGAGGTATGTATGTGTATAAACATCATAAGCTTTATCAGGCTCGGTATCCGCACCGTCTATACAAGCTTGTGCCTGTTCAGGAAGGGCAGCGAAAGCAAGCCTTTCTTTTGCGACAATCTCGATAACATTTCCGATACCATCGCGTTGCAAGACATAATTATTAAGGCGATATAGCCTCATGCCACCTTCAGCGGGCGGTAGAAACACCAATACATTACCAGCAATAATAAGTTGCAAGATAGCCTCGTTACAAGACACACGCAACTGGTGACTTTCCATATACGAAATAATCTTGCGTTCCATTTTGTTCAAAGCCGCTTCCCATTCCTGCTGTGTCTTTGGGTCGTCGCCTAATGCCATCTGTACATCGTCGCCTAATGACAACCTAAAGAATGGACTGTTTGGCGGAAAGAGAGCAAGCATAAGTTTCGCGGTTAAGTTATTTACACCCCGCGCTCCTATGCTCTGATAAGGCGTTTCGTAATCCGTCGAACTCGTATCAGAATCTTTGGGAAACGCCATCGGAATCGTATATTTTGCGGCTTTCTCGGCTCTGTCTGTGTAGCTCTTACGCTCGCCTTCAAGCTTTGCGTATCTGTTTTTCGCTGTTTCAGAATTATGGTCGAATACCTTTACATTAGCCATTAGATATTCAACCCCGTTCCGACACTGCCCCCGCCACCAGCGTCTTTATTAAGCGGGTTGACAAGCAGTCCTTTTTTACCGCGTCTCTTTTTCAAGCTTTCGCTCGAATTGCTTTCAGCGCGGTCTTGCTGTGCGCTGTCTGCTGCGGGCGCGGCTGGTTGTGCTGGTGCTGGTGCGGCTTTCTGTTGTACAACGGTTTGCTGTGGTGTAGAGCTACCGCCACCACGGCTACCCATCAAACCGCCTAAAAGTGCACCGCCTAAAAGTGCTCCTACTACTCCCATCGGTCCTACCTCCTTTGCGTTTTATACAAGCTTTCACTCGGAACAAGCAGGGACGACACGCCGCCGCCTTTGCTTGTGTTCTTTGCTCCCATTACTGGCGCCTCGGGTTCTGCTGAAGATGTAGAAGAAAGTAATTCCTTTCCGCTAATTTCTGGTTGAAGAACCTGCGCCTGCGGGATTTCAGGGTCAAAAATCGTTTTGAAGAATTTACCTACAAAACCCACTATAATCAGTCCTTTCTTGTTACGGGTCATCCCGCGTTGATAGCGCGTCCAGTCTGTCAATGATTTGTTGCACACCTTGCATAAAACCAATAGACGCGTCTGCGTTCATCTCTTCTTTCTTTACAATTTCAAGAAGGAAGCGATTGTCATATACTTCTTTTAGGTAAGACACAACCTTTTTATCAACGAATGGTAATCTGTCATCATCTACTCGTGCCATTTTAATTTCCTCGCTTCCTACTCATGCCTCAATAAGACTTTTATCGCTGTTGGCGCGGCTTGCGTATACCCGTCCTTTTTGTAAGCGTTCATGACAATTTGGGGCTGCTTCAGAAAAAGACAACCGCTTGCTATCCCTGCAACTTGTGGAAACACTTCTTGCGCTAAATAATTAAGTGTTTTCAAAGCTTCACGCTGAACGCCTCTTGTGTCTTTGTCGCAAGCCAACACTAATTGTTCAATCAGCAAAGGTTTTTCAAGCCACCACAAAAATGCAACATCGAACGCCATAAGCCCGACAAACTCACCGCTTTTATAGTATTTGTACACCTGCCCCCGCTGTGACATTTCAAATAGTTGTTTCGCTACATAGTTCGGATTGCCAAGTTTTGCAAGGTCTGAACCCATTTTCTCTTGTACTCGTACCATTTCACGGATTGCTTTTTCGAGCTCGTTTGGAAGCAAAACACCGCTCTTGCCCTCGATTTTACAAAGATTTACGGTGTCCATAAGACCACTTCCCCCGTCTCTTTGTTGTAATCTTTGTCATGCAAGATATAAGCGCACCGTGCATTTAATAGTGCGTCTGTCTCTGTCAAACCTTTGCTCTCGTATGTTTTGACAATCGTTTCCCATGACCACCCGTCCTTTGCAAAGATTTTTTCTGCTGTCTTTGCGCCAACGCTCGGTACACCGCTGTAGCCGTCCGTGCTGTCCCCTGTGATACATTGCGTTAGAAAATAATGTTCTGCTTCCTCTGGCGTTATAACCCTGTATGTTTTGTGCAGAAAATCATAATGCGGACCTGGAATAGTGTTCAGGTCTTTATCCCCGCTGATAATCAAGCTTTCCGTTGGATAGCGCGTTGCAAGGATTCCGATAACGTCATCCGCTTCCAGTTTGTCCCAAACAATCGCGCGGAACGCCGTCGCAATCTTTTCACACAAAGCGCGATATCCGACGGGCTTATTTGTCTGTGCTCGCCCTGCTTTATATGTCGGATAAACTTCACTTCGGAAATATCCATGCGGGTCAGAGAAACAATGGCACGGGTAAACCTGTACATTCTGTTTCATTTCGCGCAAAGCTTCATCAATAGCGTCGTTTACCATGTCCTGATATTCTGCAAATGCCTTTTCTAATGGCGTGTAGCGGGAATAAATATCCCCGCTCCAATTCACATCTTCCTCTGTCTTTTGACAAGCCAAATAAGCAAACATATCTGCGTCAATCAATATTCGCATTGGTTTATATGTCCCATCGCTCACGACAAATCACGTTCCTTTCCCGCTTATAACGACGGCGTTCCTTGCGTCCATGCGGAATTTCAAACTCGGTTTCATCTTCCACGACTTGACCGCGCGAAATGTCTGTGTAATGACCGCAAGCGCACTGTATTCCCTCGACTGTGTAAGCATAGCCATCCACAAGTGGACGGCCACACTTAGCGCAACAAATTCTTTTTTTAGTCATGTTTGTTTGCACTCCTTATTTTTAATGACAATCTGCCCAAGTTTTACCGCTCTTGCCCTCTGTGTCTAACTGACAACGGAACTTCAAAGCCGCCTGCGCGTCCCGCATTGCTTGCTGTGCCTCTTCAATGACAACATCAGCTATCTCTTGTGTACGGCAAGCAACCTGTATTTCGTCATGGATCCACGCCATATAACAAAAATCGCCGTCCCAACCGTGCTTCAATCCACGATTAAGAAGGCGTTCTTCCGTCTTGACAATCCAAGTTTTACAAACGACCGCGCCCGCGCTCTGTAATAAAAGATTAAGTGCGCTGTGCGGGGAACGGACATAAAGCAATCTGCCGTCCAAACCTTTGAGATAATGGCGTTTCCACCGTAGCAATTGCCCGTGATGTGTCTCTGTGAGAGCGTTTTGTATAGCCTCGCGCAATTGCTTGATAGCGGGGATTTTCTGCAAGAAACTTTTCTTTATCTTCTTCCCCGCCGCCGCGTCGCCACCGACAAGCTTTCCAATCTTCGCGTCGCCTGCGCCGTACAAAAAGCCGTAGATAAAACGCTTTGCGTCATTGCGCGTCGGCAATCCGGCGGCTTCTTGATTCTTTGTGTGTATGTCGCCCTCAAGAATTTCCCGCGCATAATCGCCGTGGTCGTATGGATAAAGGTAATGAGCAAGGCAACGCAACTCAAGCCCGCTTGCGTCGATACCTGCCTGTATCCAATGGTTACGATAATCAGCCCCAAACAAAGCGCGGCACTCGTCTCCATAAGGGTGTCCATGCGCTGGTATTTGTGCCATGTTCGGATTGCTATGGCTTGCGCGTCCACTGACACAACCATTAGTGATAACACTTCCATGCAAGCTATTATCTTTTTTGTTGTATAGTTTCAGCCAAGCGTTTTTACCATCAGCAATCTGCCCTAATCGCTTTGACAAAAGCAAACCTTCCGCCAACATTCCAGTTATCTCTCTCAATTCCTCTGGTGCGTTGGCGTCGTTTTTAAGAGCTTCAAATGTCCCTTCTTCAATCTTCAAACGGAGCGTTGAAAAATCGTAAGGCTCTTCCGTTCCGTCGGGGATTGCATATAGCTCGGGGTCTTGCGGCGTGTATCCGTAGATGTTACGAATGACATACTCGATTTGTTGTCTGCTCTTCGGATTAAAGGTTTTCATCTTTTGAAAGGGAACGCCCGCTTTGTAGCCTTTAGCAGCGTTGTCTTTCTTTGGAACAAACACTTTGTCGGGCAACTGCGGCACTGTCTCTCGCAACTTATCGTTAATGACCGCCGCCTTGGCGCGTAGCTCCATTTCAAGCTTTTCAGCCCCCGCATAATCAAACGGAAAGCCGTTGCGCTCTTGCTTTGCCATCAGAAACGCGACAGCGTGCTCAAGCTCGAGAGCGCGTGCATCATAATGAGCCGCACATAATTTTTTGTACAATGCAATCGTTACCCGCACGTCCTGCACGTTGTAATCGAGCATTTCTTCGCTGTACGCTTCCCATGCGCCCTCGCTCTTACCGTATTCGCCTTTTGCCAAATCCCCGCCGCCAAGGCGATAGCCCCAAGCTTCGAGACTGTGCTTTTTGTAAAGACGGCTCGGCAATGTCCCATTTTTCATAAGCCCCAGGTCCGTCGTTTCGAGATTGCTGTAAATAAGGCGCGACATAATGAGCGTGTCAACAACCCTTTTTTCTGCGTCCTTTGTCCATACGCTCTCAACGTGCTGTGGATAAAGTTTCTTCAAGACCGGTATATCATAATCGACGACGTTATGCCCGCCGATATGTCCACCCGCCTTCCAGTGAGACATGAGCTTTATAACACCCTGTTCTACATTGGTGGGGTCATAAGCAAACACCTCGTTCGTCGCTGTGTCAATGATAGTCATGCACCATAACTTTGAGACCATTTCCAGAAGCCCGTTTGTTTCGAGGTCGAACATAAACATATTGCTCTTCTCCTTTCCCTTTTAGAAGTCCATGTCCGGTTCTTGCTGTGTCGTTTGCGCTTCTACTTCCATTTCGTCTACATCTTCAATGCGATTTGTTGCGCTGTTGAATTTGATATAACCCGCCAAGCCTGTGTTGCCTGTGAATCTGCATTTCAAAACACGGAGCTTTAACCTGTTCCGTTCGTCCGGATCGTCGGCTTGCTGATTGCGTTCTGCCGCGATTATTGTGTCGGGCAATTGCTTCAAGCTTCCGCTCCCGCGCAAATCGTCCAAACCTATCATTCCGCCCCGCTCAAAAGCGATAGCGTGATTGTCGGTCTTGCGTAAATGACTAATGATAATCATACCCGCGCCTGTCTCTTCAACTAATGACCGCAAACTTGTCATCAATGCGTCGATTACTTTGCGTTCATCGTTCCCTGCGTTGTCGATTGCCGTTGCCGCGATTGTGATATGGTCAAGTACAACAAAAGCACACCCTTCAGCAACGATAAGATAACGAACCATGTCTAATAATGCTCTGCCATCGCAAGCCCCGAAATGGTCGTACAAGACAAAGTTCCCGTCCTCAAAAACTTCATCATAATGTGCCTTTGCCATTTCCTGCGTGTCTTTATTGCTCCATGACAAATGCAAGGGCTTTTTGCAATGTATAGACAAAATGTCTCTGACCGTCTTTTTTGGACTTTCTTCGAGCATGATTAAACCGATTTTCAGCCCATCCTTCATCTTCAATTTGTAAGCAATTTCCCGCGCCATCGTGCTCTTTCCGATTCCACTTCCAGCGGTCAACAAAAGCATTTCCCCGCGCCTCATGCCTTGCGTCATCTTCGTTAAGCCTTGACACCAAGGATAATCGTAGCTTTCCAGTGCGTCGTCGTCGGCGTCAAACAAGGCTTCTTTCAGTTCGTTTCCGTTTACGATACCCTCTGGACGATACTCTGAAGCGTTCCAGATTGCTTTAATAATGAGGTCGGGTTTCCCCGCCTGCAATGCTTCGTTAGCGTCTTTGTATGGCGCGATTGTCGCTATTTTTAGTTTATGAGGTGGAAGAATACCGCAAATACTTTTCACGGCTTCTTTCCCTGCGTCATCGCTATCAAAAAGAACAATAACTTCCTCAAAATTGTTCAGCCATTTGAGATTCCTTTTGAAACATTCCGCCGCACTGGTCGAACCGTGAGGTATTGACACAACTGGATATTTATTTTCCTGCACTTGGCTTACCGTCATACAGTCAATTTCTCCCTCTGTGATAACAAGTTTCCTGCCACCAGTGAAGAGCCATTGGCCGAAAAAAATCGACTGCGCCTTGCCTAAGACAAAGAATTTCTTGTCTTGCGTGCGACATTTCTGCCACTTCAAGTTTCCATCAGCGTCATAATATTGCGCTATCTGTACGGTTTGCCCGTGCAAATGACCAACGCCATAGCTATATTTACGGCATGTTTCTTCTGTCAATTTGCGTGTGTTCAAGTCTTTGTATTCTATGTCGAGGCAATAATCGCCAACATTCGCCTTCATAAACTCTTCCCCTTCCGTTTTAGAATTGTATGCAGGCGTTGGCTTTGTATCACCGCCCCCCGTCCATGTCCATTTGTGACACGAAAAACAGTAAGTATGCTGCTCGTATTGCGTCAGCGCGTCATGGCTTCCACAATCAGGGCAAGGTAAATGAGCGCGGATTGTCTTTTCTTCTTCACCACCACCATCCGCGCTGTTTACCAAGATTTTTCGCTTATCAGGTATCGCTACTCCCATTGTCAACTACCTCCAGATTTAATTCGCGTGCAAGATAGTCGAGTTTGTCTTTTTGTACGCTATTCAATTTTTCCGACGTCACCAAGACATATATACAATCTTTCCAGCGCCGGAGCGTGCTTCGTGCATAATAATAAGATGGGATACCCGTTTCGAGCGTCCCATCTTCATGCAAAACAAAGTGATAACCAAGATTTATTTCCCCGCGCTGTCGTTCTTTCAAATCAAGTTCATGCGCTCTGAAACTGTCGAGCGTTTTGTCAAACACCAAAGCAATCCCGTTCGTTTCAGGGCGTGTAGCTAATTTTAGTGTCATAAAAAACGCCCCCGTCTCATTCATATTATTTTCCCTTCTTCTTTTGTAATCCGTCCAAACACCGCGTTCCCTTCGGTTCATCAAACCAAGCCGATGGTATCAAGCCTTTTGCATATTGATAACCATGCTTTTGACACCATTGCGCATAAGTCGATTTTGCACCTTTATACAACTTATGATTCGGATTAGAAAAGACAAACCGAATGTCAAGGTGAGGATACATTTCGCGAACCAATAAATGTTTTTTGCGGTCGTCAATGTCGAATATTCCTTTTGCCTCAATGATAATGTTATTAGGCAAAATAAAATCCGGCGTGTAAGTATGCTCACTCGCCGGAATTACATATTGCAGAGAATATTCTTCGTATGAAACCGTTTTCTTTGCGCGCTTTATTTGTGCCGCAATGTTATCTTCAAGGCCGGAGCGGTGT
>ODAI013280572.1_pt1 | contig 21040 bp, 13 predicted proteins | sample 1539321 | NCBI WGS metagenome assembly ODAI01 (sample SAMN02144231, study PRJEB22623) | gut metagenome | biome: sheep rumen | host: Ovis aries | place: New Zealand | reverse complement strand
GGACTGCATATCTCGTAGAACATTTACCCGATGATCCCATTACAGATTATAAGTCGTTTGACGAATGGATAGATGGCATATGGGAGCCTTTCTACAATAGCTATGAGGAAATAGCGAAACAAGAAGGGGGGATGCTTTTGAATAAGTTCTATGACGAGGGCTCGTTTGCTACACTTGTGGCTGCGTGGAATACCGGTCAATGGATAAGTTATGGTGATAGCGTGGCTTTCTGCTATGACAAGAAAACGAAGACACTACAGCACTCTTTCGGACGCATCGTAGATTTCAACAATCCCCCATATCTAGTAAACTGTAAAGACCCTACAGACATGAAAGGTTTCAAGTGCGGGCAGTTTGAGGATGGAGAAGACTGCATCATGTTTGTTGCCAGTGATGCCCTGTCACATTATATATTAATGATGTACGAGGTGGCCCATCAGGAAGAATTTAGAGAAGAACTTTATGAGGCAGTCAATGCACAAACGAAAGACAGCAATTTCATTAAGGCTGCTATGGGGCTGAAAAAGATTGGTTTCGAGAAAGATGTCTTAGGCAAACTGTTAAGTTGTTCTAAGAATATTGGTAATTTCAGACGGCATATTGAAGGCCTGCGAAAGAGAGGGTTAATAGCCCATGACGATTATTCTATTGCAATCATGTAAGCGATGGAGGAGAAATATAAAGGATATACCCCTGACTATATTGACACGTTGCTAACGGGGCAGATATTCGTGTTTGGAAGTAATGCATTAGGTTATCATACTGGTGGTGCATCAGGGACGGCTCGGAAGAAGTTTGGAGCTGTATGGGGTCAGGCAGAAGGTCTGCAAGGGCAAAGCTATGCCATCCCTGTGGATTATGGCAAGAACATTCGTAAAGATAAGGAAGTAAAGGAGGCTGTTGATAGGTTTGTCGCCTTTGCGAAAGGACATCCTGAACTATTCTTCCTAGTGACTCGTGTAGGCTGTGGCATCGCTGGCTATCACGATGATGAAATGGCACAATTCTTCATCGATGCTTTGGAACTGAAGAACGTCAGTCTGCCTAAAAGTTTTGTGGAGGCATTGAATGGAGGGTCTGTCAACTACGACTTGCAACGATTCTTGGAACCACAAAAATATGCATACCTAGGAGCTTTGAGCGAAATAAAAGCAGGAGAGAAACGGGGCCATTGGATTTGGTACATTTTCCCACAGATTAAAGGACTTGGGCATAGCTACAACTCTGAATTCTATGGTATCAGCAGTATGGAGGAAGCCAAAGCATACCTGGAGCATTCTGTTTTGGGTGTACGCCTAAGGAAAATCACACAGGCGCTCTTGGAGGTTGATAACAAGTCAGCGGAAGATTTTTTCGGATTCCCAGATGTGCTGAAAGTAAGATCATGTATGACGCTCTTTGATCTCGTTTCGCCTAATGACATCTTCAATGATGTGTTGTATAAATACTACGAAGGTCAACGATGCGACAAGACCATCTGGCGATTAGGCTTCCATGATAATAAGTTGAAGAATCAAATAAAGTTTAGTAGGCTAACTATTACTAAGGGAGGAACAGTGTTACTTACTGATTACAACAAGGAAGTAAGAATGGAGCCGCTGACAAAGGCAGTTTACCTGTTGTTCCTAAAGCATCCTGAAGGCATCGCCTTTAAGGCTTTACCTGATTATCGGAAGGAACTGGCTGAACTATATGCCACCATCAAGCCTTTGGGCCTTAATGACAGAGTAATCAAGAGTATAGAGGATGTTACCAATCCACTACTCAACTCTATCAACGAAAAATGTTCGCGAGTAAAAGCCGCTTTCTTGTCAGAAGTTGATACCAGTCTTGCAGATCAATACTATATCACAGGCAAGGGCGGGGAGCCAAAGAAGGTCACGCTCCCTCGCAAACTAATAATATGGGAGTAATTGTGGAATTCCGCAAGCCTTGTGGAACAAAAATTTTTGGAGAAAAAAACTTTTATATGTAATTTTGCAAGAAAACAGTAAATAAGGAAGTTATGACAACTAAATTTGATATCATCAAGTTGAAATCTCAGGTAGCTATGGGTAATTTAGAGGCGATGTATATATTAGCTGGAAACTATTTGTATGGCATAGGTATTGATGTTGATATAGAGAAAGCACATTCATATTTAACCAAAGCAGCTGAGAAAGGATTTGTTCCTGCCCAAAAACTTTTAGGAAATGTATTCGCTAATGGCGGGAACTCTAGCGAATTAGAACCTGATTTTAAGGAAAATGGATATGAAATGGTAAAAACTATGTGCCAAGAGGCTGACAAGGGGGATCCTGGTGCTTTGCATCTGAAGTCCATGGCAAAATTATCCGATGATACAGATGATTTCAGATTTCATCGTGCTGTCAAGGACATGGAGCAAGCCTGCCAAAAAGACTATGCCCCTGCATTGTATTCTTTGGGCATTGTTTATCAGAGAGGGAATCGTATTAAAGGAAAGCAACAAGAGGGACTTGCAATGATTTTACGTGCGGCTGAAAAAGAATTTATCCCAGCTTTGCAATATATGATGGGAGTATGGCCAGAAAAAGTCTATCTGACAATTAAGAAAATGGCAGAAAAAGAAGATGCCGATGGTGAAGCGTTCTACATGTTAAGTCAGTATTATGCAAACGGAACTGTTGTAGACGAAAATGCTCATGAAACAATTAGGCTATTGGAGATAGCTGCTGAAAAGAAGGTGTCTGATGCTTGTTACAATCTTGGTGTAGCCTACGAATACGGAAAGTTTGATGTCAAGAAAGACATTAATAAAGCTGTTTGGTACTATGAGCAAGGTGTTGCATTGGATGCCCCAGATTGTATGGTTAATCTTGGTTGTATTCTAGAAATATCTAAGGAATACCCAAATGACAAAAAACGAGCTTTCGAATTGTATAGCAAAGCCGCAGAAAAAGATATGGGCTATGCTTACAATAATCTCGGCACTTGCTACAAGCGGGGCATAGGTACAGAGGTAAATGAAAAGAAAGCCTTGGATTGTTATACAAAGGCTGTAGAGCTAGAATGTATGGAAGCATACTGGAATCTCTATATGTACTATATGGATGAAGTTTGTGTTCCGCGAGATTTCAAAAAGGCGGTAGAATGGCTCAAAAGGGGTGACGAGTCAGGAAATCTCCAATGTACATACCAACTTACTAAGCATATAATGAATGGTGATGGCATAGAGCGTGATGCTTCAAAATACTATTTCTATATAAACAAGGCTGCTTCTGGAGGATTTGAAGAAGCCTATTATGAACTCGCAAATTGCTATAGGGATGGTACAGGAACACATCCCAGTGGAAATTTGGCTTTTGAATGGTATCAAAAAGCTGCAGAAGTATCTATTGATGGCATCACAGCTTTGGGTCAATGCTACACTTATGCTATCGGTACCAAGCAAGATTATGGCAAGGCAGTTGAATTGTATAAAAGGGCTGCCGAATTAGGCGATGCTCAGGCCCAATGCGACTTGGGCATCTGCTATCGTTCTGGCGAAGGTGTAGAAAAAGACCCTATAAAAGCAATCGAATGGTATCTAAAAGCTGCAGAACAAGGTCATGACGGCGCACTCAATAATCTTGGGATTATGTATCAGCATGGCATTGGTGTTGAAGTGGATATTGATAAGGCTGCGGATTATTACCTAAAAGCAGCAAATGCAGGAAATGCAGACGGACAATTCTGTATTGGGCTGTTCTACGCTAATGGAACAGGTGTCGAGCAGAATTATGAAGAAGCTGCGAGATGGTTTACTGCCGCTGCACATCAAGGAGAGCCTGATTCTATGTACCATCTTGCATCACTTTACAACGAAGGCTTGGGAGTAGAGAAAGACCCCAAAATGGCAGCCATGTTCCTCTATGCAGCTGCTGACCGAAATTTTCAGCCAGCTATTGATGCTATCCAAAGGAATGGGATTCCACGCCCAGAATAATAATATAACGGAAACAACATGGAAGAATTTGTGCGTTGGTTTGGCCCGTGTTTCGGGCTTGCTATGGTTATCTATTGGTTAATCAGATTTCGTCAAGAGAAATCTGACGAAGTTTTGTCAGAGCCTACGGTATCTGAGGAATTAGAAGATAATCGTGTACAAAAAGTTGACTCCCAGTATGATGGTCTCGATATAAAGACTATGCTGGAAAGAGTTTTAAAGAATGTAGGCTGTCATATAAATATGTGCTGCGAAAAAGAAGGTGAGTTTAACATAACTTACCAAGGAGAACATTTCTCTATAGCCTACTCTGAAAATAGTCGACTCATCAACATCTACGATGTAGCTTGGTATGCTGAAGATTTGAATGATATAGACAACCTTTCTTTGGTGAGACAGGCTGTAAACATGTGCAATCAATATAATAGTGCTACAGTTCTTTACACCATTGATAAAGAAAACAATCGTGTGAATGTCCACACAAGACAATGTGTTGTGTTCGGTTCTTTTATTCCAGAGTTAGAGGCGTATCTACGTTCAAGACTTGAAGATTCATTCCAACAGCATCACAACTTCTATCGCTGTATGGAGGTTAGTAGAAAAGAACAATTTGCATAGTAGGATAAACCAAAATGATTAAGCAGAACATCGTAGTATTTACTGGGGCACCTTGCGGACTTTCCTCAATTTTCCTCGAATTGCCTTTATTTATGGGGCGAACTGCGTTAATCATCTAAAAATGCTTTTCTATTTCAGCATTATTTGTTAACTTTGCAGTCTGAAATGAGCAAAGAAAGTATGGACAAGTTGTCAAATATGAAATTCACAGCTATCATTCCCGCCCGCTACGCCTCAACGCGCTTTCCGGGCAAGCCCCTGGCCCTGCTGGGCGGCAAACCCGTGATACAACGGGTGTACGAACAGGCCTCGACACTGATAGACGAGGTGTATGTGGCCACCGACGACGAGCGCATAAGCAACACCGTGGAACAGTTCGGCGGACGCGCCGTGATGACACGCAGCGACCACAAGAGCGGCACCGACCGCATAGAGGAGGCCGCCGAGAAGACCGGCACGCAGGCCGACGTCATCATCAACATACAGGGCGACGAACCTTTCGTACAGGCATCGCAGCTCAAGACGCTGATGCAGCTGTTCGACAACCCGGAGACACAGATAGGCACCCTGGGCAAGCGCTTCGAGAGCGCGGCGGCAGCCATGAACCCCAACTCGCCGAAGATAGTGTGCGACCGACAAGGCTTTGCGCTCTATTTTTCACGCTCCGTGATACCCTTCGTGCGCGGTGCCGAGGGCGACGGGTGGTTCGAGCGCTTTCCCTACCTAAAACACTTGGGGCTGTATGCCTACCGCCGCGAGGTGCTGCGCGAGGTGACGCAGCTGCCACAGTCGCCGCTGGAGTTGGCCGAGAGTCTGGAGCAGCTGCGGTGGCTGGAGAACGGCTACCGCATCCGCGTGGGCGAGACGGACGTGGAGACTGTGGGCATCGACACCCCCGACGACCTGCTGCGCGCCGAGGCGTTTCTACAGAAACTCACCACCGGAGTTTCCTAACAACGGATTACACGCATCAGACATTTTCGGCCACCATTTTCAGCCGACACGCATCTGCTGCAACAGCTCGCGCTGACGCTCGGTAAGGCCCGTGGGCAGCTTCACCTGGTAGGTCAGTATCAGGTCAGTGCCTCCCCTACCCTTGCCGCGCAGCCGTACCTTCGTGCCGGGCTGCGTCTCGGGCTTCACCTTCAGGCGCAGCCGCTCGCCGCTGCCGGTGGTCACCATGATGTCGCCGCCCAGCAGTGCCGTGTACATGTCGATGGTCACCGTGGCCAGCGTGTCCTTCGGTTCCTCGCGATAGGTATGCGCGCCGCCCATGCTTCCGAACAAGTCCTGGAAGAACGACGAGAAGCCGCCGCCACCCTTGCCGAACGACGAGAAGTCGAAGCCGCCAAAGGGGTCGCCTCCCTGACTGCCGAAGCCACCGAAGCCGCCACCGGCCTGCTCGAACTGCTCGGCCTGCCGCCACTGTTCGCCATACTTGTCGTATTTGGCACGCTTCTCGGGGTCGCCAATCACGTCGTAAGCCTCCTGCAGGGCCTGGAACTTCGCCTTGGCCTTCGCATCGTCAGGGTGCAGGTCGGGGTGGAACTGCTTGGCGCGCTTCAGGTAGGCCTTCTTCACGTCCTTCTGTGCTATCGTCTTATCGACGCCCAAAATCTTGTAATAGTCAATAAATGCCATAAGTCTTGTCCTCCTGTTTTTAATTGTTTTTTCAGTAAAAAAGCAGCAAAAAGCATGCCGAATGTTGCACGGATGGAAAAAAACAAGTAACTTTGCATGCCGTTGTGTGAAAAAACAGACGGACATATACATATATAAATAGACATATTCTGACGATGAAATACTACGTATTCTGCCAAGGCGACCTCGTGCTGGAGCGTGGCACCGACGGCTACCGCATACCCGACGAGCCACCTGCCGACATCAAGCCGTGGACTACCGTGATGAATGTTGAAGGCGACAAGAGCTACCGCATAGAGCAGCCGCTGACGGGCAGCGACCGCTACGAGATGTGCCCGCTGAGGCAGAGCTACTTCAAGCTGGCGGAGGCCGACTATCTGAAGGCCGGCAAGTGCCATGAGCTGCTCTACTGGGACCAGAACACCAAGTACTGCGGCGTGTGCGGCGGACCCATGCGCTTCGACACCGACATATCGAAGAAATGCGAACACTGCGGCAAGGAGGTGTGGCCCTCGCTGGCCATCGCCATCATCGTGCGCATACGCCGCCGCCCGCTCGCCTCGCAAAACGGTAATACGACAGCCTGCACGGCAATGTCCGGCGCATCGCCGTCGGGCAGCGACGAAATCCTGCTGGTACACGCCAACAACTTCCGCCACGACTTCTACGGTCTCGTGGCCGGATTCGTAGAGACTGGCGAGACGCTGGAAGAAGCCGTACACCGCGAGGTGATGGAAGAGACGGGGCTGCACATCACCAACCTGCGATACTTCGGCTCGCAGCCCTGGCCCTACCCCTGCGGACTGATGGTGGGCTTCACCGCCGACTACGACCACGGCAAGATACACCTGCAGCGCTCGGAGCTGTCGAAGGGGGCGTGGTTCGACCGTTACCACCTGCCCCACATCCCCGAGAAGATGAGCATAGCCCGCCGTCTCATCGACGACTGGACGGACGAGATAGACCGCCAAGAAGCTGCGAACAGCCGGAAAGAAGGTGACGCATGAAAAGCATGAAAAGAAAGCAGCAACACACGATAGCCGGACTGGCCGACGTGGCCATACTCGCCCTGCTCGTCATCATTAGTCCGGCATCGCCCCTGTTCACCCCCAAGACCCCACCGCAGATGCGCGACAAGGTGGAGATACGCTACCAGCGGCAGCCGTCGGCCGACTCGCTGCGGCACGCCCTGCAGCGCGTGAAGGAAGAGACCGGGGCCATGGACTACTATCTGCGCATACACAACGTCACCGACGAGGGTTTTCACCTTGTGGCACAATACGACAGGCTGCTGCGGAAAGAGCAAAGCAAGCTGGAGGCCGCCGTCAGGCAAGCCACCGCGCAGCAGGCTGCCGGGCAACGCAACGGCAAGCAGACCGTCGAGCGACGCCGCATCAAAGCCAAAGACCGCCCGCTGACAGCCGTCAAGACCGGCGGCGGTTACTGGAAGGCGGGCCACTACTACCGGGGAAAGCTGAACGGTCCGGGACTGGTGCGCGACGAGCGGGGGCGCATCGTGTCGGCGGTATGGAACAGCGACACCATCGTCAGTGCCGTGCGCATCGACTCCACCGGCATTTACCAAGGACAGATGGACAGCCGCTACAGAGCCAGCGGACAAGGCGTGATGGACGAGTGGGACGGATGCCACAAGGAGGGATTCTGGGCTGACGACGCACTGGACGGCTTTGCCTTCGACTCGTCGCCCAACCACCAGCTGCGCATAGGCACCTGGAAGAACGGACGGTTTGTCGGCGAGCGGCTGCGCTACACGGCAGAGCGCATCTACGGCATCGACATCTCTCGACACCAGCACGAGAAAGGCCGCCGACGCTACCAGATACATTGGAACCAGCTGCGCATCACCTCGCTGGGCAAGCGACACAACACGGAGGGGAGGACATTCCCCGTGTCGTTCGTGTATATCAAATCGACAGAGGGAACCACCATCCGCAACCGCTACTTCCTGAAAGACTACATGGCGGCACGCGCCAAGGGCATACACACAGGGGCCTACCACTTCTTCTCGCTGAAGACACCGGCACTGGCACAGGCCACCTACTTCGTGAACCACACGCTGTTCCGCAGCGGCGACTTCCCGCCGGTGCTCGACGTGGAGCCTACCGAGGCACAGATACGCAGCATCGGCGGCACGGAGGAGCTGATGCGCCGCATACGCGTGTTCATGGAATATGTAGAGAGGCGCACGCACATGCGCCCCATCCTATACGTGAACCAGATGTTCGTGAACCGCCACATGAAGGATGCGGCGGCGGCCGACATCAAGCAGCGCTACAACGTGTGGATAGCCCGGTACGGCGAATACAAGCCGGACGTGAAGCTGGTGTATTGGCAACTATGTGCCGACGGACGGGTAGAAGGCATCACGGGCGACGTGGACGTCAACGTGTTCAACGGCTATCAGATGCAGTTCGACGACTTCATAAAGACGGGATTCCACCAGTAATAATCCGTTTTAACAGACGATTCATTTAGGGTGTGAAGACAGTACACATCCACCGATGCTACCGTCGGCAGAACAGCTTGTAGCGGCACGAACGGCAGATGGCAGTGTCGGACGTCGGCGTAAAGGGTATGTCGGGCGAGAAAATCTCGGCAATCTTTTGATGCAGCAGCTCGTTGAAACGGGCAGAATAGGTGGCGATGTCGCTGACGGGCGTCTGTCCGAAGCACAGCGTGGGGTCGTAGCCCTCGCCGCCGGCATGCTGGATGAAGAAGAGAGCCGGGGCGACGCGATGGGGCTGCGAACCGGTGGGTATAGCTGCGGACTGCAAATGATTTGCGGTCATCCCTGAGGACTGCTGTCGGCTGACGATGTCGGCATAGACAAACGTCTGCAGGTAATAGGCACTGTGTTCGTGAATGTTTTCCGGAAGGAAGATGGCCTCAACGTCGGGCAGCGGCTTGAGTCGTCGGCCGCCCGTCTTGTAATCTACCACACGGATGGTGCCGTCTTGCATCAGGTCGAGACGGTCTATACGCCCGCCAATGCTGCGAGGCAATACTGCCGGGCCTAAAGGCGGTAGCGGTTGCTCAACATCATATTCCAGACCGAGAATGGTAAACGGCGCCAGGCTGCGGTCTATCGTGACGAGTTGGCGCAGATAGTGGATGATGACCTCGCGGTTGATGAGGTGCAGGCCGCCAAACTGCGAGTGGGGCAGCGCATGGTGGAAAGCCTCGTCAACGGCACGTTCTATCTGTACCTTCTCTTTCAACAGATGGTCGAGTATGTCGCGCGTCATCGAGCGGGGCAGCTGGTGATAGACGATGTCGGCAGCCTCGTGGAAGATGTTGCCAAAGATGCGGTTGTCCAGCTCCTGTTCGTCGTCGGGTGTGTCAGGCTCCATGATGTCGGCGACATAGCGATAATAGAACTGCAGGGGACACCGGATATAGGTGCAGATGGCTGTCGGTGACAGTCGCTGGAAGGTGTCTCCCATCACCTGTATGACACGCGGCGTCTTCTCGACAGGTTGTGGTTTCCACCGCTCTGCGGCCTGTCCTGTCTGCAGCGTGTGCTGGGTGATGGCGTGTCCACTTTCCACCATCAGCTGTAGTATGAAACGGCTCATCTCGCCGCGCTGGCCGTCCTCGGTAGAGTTGTTGTAAAGGATGGTGATGTCGGAGGCACGCTGCAGCAGCCGGTGGAAATAGTAGGCATAGATGCTCACCTTGTTGTCAACGGTGGTCAGCTCGTAGGCCCGTCGGATGCTGTGGGGAATGAACGAGCTGTCGTTGACACCACGCGGCAGGTTGCCCTCGTTGCAGGAGAGCAACAGCACGTGGTCGAAGTCGATGTTGCGCGTCTCTAAAACGCCCATCACCTGAATGCCTTCTGCCGGCTCGCCATGGAAGGGGATGGAGGTCTGCTGCATCAGCTGGCCTACCAAGCGTTGCAGGGTGACAAGATCCACAAGCAGGTCGCCGCTCTGGCGCAGCGACTCCAGCCGGTTGACCAGCGTATAGGCGCAGAAGAGCGTCTCCTGGAACAGCGGGTCGTCGGCATGGGCGTCCTTTCCGTTCCGGGCTATCTGGCGGAGCAGTCGCAGCAAGACGGTCAGACTGTCGGCAGTATCGGTGTCGCAGTGGGCAACTTCTTCAGCATACTGCGTATAGGGATGATGCAGTAGCGAACGTTGCAGCTGTGGGGTGCGTCCGCGCTGCAAGATATTGAACCATAGTTGGACAAACGAGGCAACGGGTGTCTGTGAGAGCGGATAGCCGGTGGTGATGTTCACCTTGTCCACTTCGTCGGGCAGACAGTGGATGATGGTGGGTAGCAGGTTCTCGTTGCACATCACGATGGCTGTGCGCCGGCCGCATTGACAGCGAGGGGCGCTATCGCTGGCTCGGCTATCGCCATCGGAGCATCCGTCGCCATCTGCTGCCGAAGCGCGCAGCCATGTGCTGACATAATGAGCCTGGATATTCTCGGTGGATGCTGAAATGACGCTGATATGCTTGGGGCGGCTAAAGTTTCCGTAGAGGTCATCGGACAGCGAATCGAGCTCGTTGGGAAACAGACTCAGATAGCGGCTGATATACTGGCCCGCCTCGTGGTGCTGCCTGCCTTTGGCAGCCTGGCTGGTGTTGAGGTCTGTCGTGTAGTAATGGTCGAAATCCCAGTAGAAGCGGGCTTTCCCGGCTTTCTGCAAGGTGTCAAAGAACTGTTGCTCGACCTTTTGCAAGAGGTTGAAACCCACAAAGAGGTAGATGCCGTCGAGCGATGCCGCATCGGTATAAAGTGCCACCTGGCGGTAGAGGGCACCCTCGTAGGCCAGTCCTTGCCCGGCCAGCAGCTCATTGAAATCGTGGTAAACGTCGGCAAAATGGCTCCATAGCCGCAAGAAACGTTCCTTGAGCTCGGTGTTGTGGTCTTCAGAGAAATTGCTGAAGAAGCGGCGTATCATCTCGCGCTGTTCGTCGGTGAGGTATGACACGTCGTCAAGTTCGTGGATGTCGCGCAGGTTGGCAAACACGCGGTCGGCATCGGCCATGTTCTTGTCGATGTCGTCAAAGTCGGCCAGTAGCATTTGTCCCCAGCCATAGAACTTGTCGAGGGTTTCCGCAGAACCCGTCTGTCGGCAGAACGCCTTGTGCAGGTCGCACACCTGCTTGATGGGGTCGGCCACCTGAAGGGTGGTCTGGCGACGGAACAGTTCGCTGATGGTGATATACGCAGGGCTCCACAGTGGCTTGCCTGCCAGCCGTGCCAGATGTTCGTTGAGGAACAGCGAGGCACGTTTGTTAGGGAACACCACGGTGACCTGCGACATATTGGTGCCGTATTTGCATAGCATGTCTTCGGCAACGTATTCTAAAAAATCCTTCATATTCTTTCGGTTATAAGCTATCACATCTCAACAGCCTCTATCTTGTTGCTGTAAACATACCACAGCCACCCTTTTACCCCGGGCAGTCCCATGTCGGAGAGCAGTTGCATGTACTCACGAACCTGGTCGTGGTATTCAGCCTTGGGATTGCCGAACTTGAAATCTACGACGTGGGTCTCCTGTCCGTCGGTCATCACGCGGTCGGGGCGGCGTTTCTTGACGGCTCCACTGTCGTAGGTGATGATGCTGCACTCGTTATACAATGTCCAGCGGTTAGAGAACCAGTCTTTCACACGCGGATGCTCTAGTCGCTTGCGAAGCATGGACGTCACTTTTTCACGCGTCACCTCATCGTCGTATAGCACGCCGTCGCGCTGCAATTCCAGCAAGGCCGGCTCGATGTCGGACGTGGTGCGTATGGTCGAAAACACGTGGTGCAGCACGCTGCCCGTCTTGATGTAGCTCAGCTCCGGGGTGGTGTCGTCGCCTTCGATGAAGTCGCGGCTTTTGTTGCTTTGCCGGAACGATGTCTGCGCCTTGAAGGTTTCAACGGCAATGGGCCGAGGAGTGACGGGCTGCAGGAAAACATTGGCCGACTGACGTTCTGCCTTTGCTGTCGGCTTGGCTTCACTGTCTTCTGTATAGGGCATTCCGTAGCAGAAAGTGATGGGAGCCTTGTCGTCCTCCATGCCGTCGAGAGTGCTATGTTCTAAGGTGAGGTGTGGCAGTACGGTTTCGATGAGTGCCGAGCGGGTGTTCTTGGCATTACGCTTGCCAATGACGAAGAGACTCTTCGAGGCGCGGGTGAAGGCCACATAGAGCAGGTTCAGGTTATCGACGGTATTCTGCAGGTGCTCGACCAGATAGTCCTGCTCGTAAATGGTGCCTACCATCTGCTTCTGGCTATAGTCGATAGGAGCTATGGGCAGGGCATCGAACGGCGACTCCTTGGGCTGGCACCACAGGATGTCGGCATGCTCCAGGCGCCAGTCGCAGAAGGGAATGATGACGTGGTCGAACTCCAGACCCTTGCTCTTGTGGATAGACAGGATGCGCAGTCCGCTGGTCTCGCTGCTTTGGATAGTCTTGCTGCCGATGGTCTCTTCCCACTCGGCGACGAAAGCGTCAATGTCGGTGCTGTTGTCCTGGGTGAAACGGCTCAGCTGGTCGTAGAAGGCACAGACGTAGGCACTCTGTTCGTGCAGATGCTCTAAACCGAAGAGGGTGTACAGCTTTTCGCAGAGCTCGTAGAGCGGCAACTGCAGCAGCTCCTGCGTGTGCCGGATATAGGCTTCGGGCAACAGGTCGTCGAGGGGCTGTCCTTTAATCAGCAGCTCGTTTTCAGCGGCTTTGTTGCCGAGAATGCTCCGTTGGTATATCTTTGCGATGGCGGCCTTTGCCGTCAGGTCGTCGGGATGGGTGAGCAGATGGAGCGCTTGTACGATGAGGGTGACGGATACCGACGCATCGAGCCGAAAGGCCTCGTCGCTGACAATATGTACGTCCGGCATTTCTTCTGCGAAATAGTCGGCTATCAAGGGGATGTAGTTGTTCGTGCGTACGAGGATGGCCATGCGGTGTGGCGCGATGCCTTGTGCCGTCAACTGTCTCACGGTGTCGGCCAGTTGTCGCAGCACCTCTTCCTGATAATTGTCGGCAGGCAACAGGCTGATGCTTACGTAGCCTTTCGCCGTGCGATGTTCCGGCACCCGTTGGGCCACGTCGGCATAGGCGTTCTTCAGCAGGGCGGCACCGTGCGGGAACAGCTCTTCCTGGGCTTCGTATTCCTGACGTGCGGCCTCTATGAAGAAAGCGTTGTTGAAGTCAACGATATTACGCTCGGAGCGGTAGTTGGTCTCCAGGGGGCGGATGTCCAGCATGTCGCCGGAATGGGGAAATTCCTGGTCGATGGCATTCAGCAGTCGCCAGTCGCCGGACCGCCAGCGGTAGATGCTCTGCTTGACATCGCCTACGATAAGGTTCTCGCTGTCGGCATGGCTCATGCACTCTTGCAGCAGTACCTTGAAGTTCTGCCACTGGACGGTACTGGTGTCCTGGAACTCGTCAATCATGATATGTTCCAGCCGCGTGCCAATCTTTTCGAAGATGAAGGGCGAGTCACTGCCTTTGATGAGCGCGTGCAGCAACTGCTGGGTATCGCTGAGCAGGAAGCGGTTGGCATCGTCGTTCATCTGCCTTACTTTCTGCTCGATGCTGCCCAGGAGCCGCAGCTGGTTGAGGTGACGCAGGGTGAGGTCGGCCGACTTGAACAGCTTCCATTGGCGGGGCCGCTCCTCGATGGCCAGTCGCAAGAGGGGCATGAGGGTGCTGTCGGCCAGCGCATGGATGTCGGCAGCGCGGCGGTTTTTCTTGGAGTACCACTTGGCAGGGTCTTCTGTGCAGTCGGTTACCCGCTTACCCACGATGCTTTCGTCCATCTGCCCGTTGCCGAGCTTGACAAAGAAGCCGTAGATGCCACTCTTGCCGTAGCTGAGGTCATCAACGGTGATGCCCTCGCCGGCAAGAGCCTTGAAGAAACGGTCGGCCACGTCTTTCATCTGCTGCTCGGCCTGACTGCGTATTTGCCGCAGCTGCGACATGTAGTTGCTGAGGAAGTCTTTCTGGCCAATGAGCTTGTTCAGGGCGGCACTCTGTTCCTTGTAGTAGTCGCGGAAGATGGTTCGTCCGAACTGTTTCACCTGCCCTATGATGTTCCATGAGCGGTCGTCACTGATGGTCTCCATGATGTATTTCATCAGCCATTGCAGTATCACGTCGGTATGGGTGAGCTGGTCGATAAGCTCATCGACGGCCTGTTCCTCCACCTGCACGTCGTTCAGTCCTATGCGGAGGTTGGCGGTCAGGTCAAGCTCGCGGGCCAGGTTGCGCAGCACGCTTTGGAAGAAGGTGTCGATGGTCTCCACGCGGAAGTAGTTGTAGTTGTGCAGCAGCAGATGGAGGGCCTCGCCAGCCCGTTGGCTAACCTGAGACTCGGAAAAGCCCGTCTCGCCGACCACTTTCTGCATGTAGCCGGCGGAGTCGGGCAGTTGCTGCCAGATGCCGTAGAGCTGGCTGAGTATGCGCATCTTCATCTCTTCCGTCGCCTTGTTGGTGAAGGTGACGGCCAGGATATTTCGATAGCTCTGCGGGGTCCTGACCAGCAGCTTGATGTATTCGGTAGCCAGTGTGAAAGTCTTTCCAGAGCCGGCACTGGCCTTGTAAACGGTGAGCGGTTTTACCATGGGGCGAATGATGTGAGAAAGGTGAGTGGTTTTACCATCGATTGAATATGTGTATGGTGAATTTAAATCCTACGCGGTCGTGCTTAAGCCCCACAAAACTGGTAAATATACCTGTTGAGAAGAAGCGGTTGGTGAACCCGTAGCCCAGTTCGTAATAGAAAGGGTGGTGCTGGATGGACAGGGCGCTGGCATAGAAGCGCTCGGCCTCTATCAGGCGTCCGGCGTGGGGAATCCAGGAGAGTGCCAGCAGGGGCGAATCGTAGGTGAGGTGGGCGCGGATGTAGTATTCCGACTCGTTGTACCACTGTCCGTTCACCAGCTGGAACTGTCCTGTCCACTCGTCGTTCCATCCGCCCGGCAGGTTCTTGTCGCGGAAATTGATGTAGTCAACAAAATACTCCGTACTGCGGTGGGTATAGAAGCCCACGCCGCCGCGAACGCTGAGAAAGCGCAGGCTGTTGATGTTCTTCTTGTAGGCCGCATCAAACTCCCAGCGCTCGTAGTTGAGGTTTGACCCGAAGATGTTCTGTATGCTCCGCTCGTAGTTGACGGTCAGCATGGGTCCGTTCTTCCAGGGGTTCAGGTGGACGGTGGCGATGGGTGCAAAGCTGCGGTACTCCTGAGGCAGTCCTAAATCTCTCAGAAATTCGCGGTTCAGCGCACTACGTCGATGGAACACTACGCCGGTCATCACGTTCAGCCATGGAACAGGATTGATGTTGTGGTTGAGCTGATAGAACTCGTCGCGAAACATGGGAACATCGGCAATGGGCCCCAGATGGGTCAGGATGTCCTCAATCATCTGTGAGCTGGCTATGCGGTTGCCGTTGCCCATATCGAACTCTACAAAGGCGTTGTAGCGCAGGTCGTAGGTGAAACGCAGGGGGATGATATAGTAGAACTGGCGCTGCTTGAAGTTGTATCCGATGTCGGGGTTGAGCACGAAGAAGCGTGCAGGGGTGATGACGTACTGCAGACCGGCATTCAGTCGGTAGGCCACACCGTGGTTGAAGCTCCAGCCGAAGTGCAGCGGATTGAACAGCGGCGAAATGCGCATGGTGAGTGCCCCGGCTCGGGCATACTGCGTGTTGATGAGCTTGTCGCCAATGAGTTCCCAGGCTTTCTCCTTCAGCACGACGAATGTGTTGGGCTTGCCGACTCCTGCCGAGTCGGCGGCGGCTGCCTGGGCAGCCCTGATGTCGTGGAATTGCTGGTAAACGTCTTTCTCCTCTTTCAGCAGCGGGGTGGGTCGCAGCTTCTCCATCAGTATGGGGTTGGCACACTCTTGTATGGAGTCGGGCAGTGTTGTGGGGCAGTTGTAGTAGGCCGAGTAGGTTGACTTGATGCTGTTGCCCAGAAATTTGAACGACGCGGTGGTGATGCACCGCTCGGGCAGTGTCAGATTGGGGGTTTGCACGTTCATCAGTGCCGTGACGTTGAACTTGATCATGTCGAACTCTCCTTCGAAGACAATCGACAGCAGGCGTCCCGTCGTAGAGCTGGCTACGGCGTGTCCGTTGACCAGCTGTGTGTTGTTGAGGATGGGGCGGAAGCGTACTATCGACAAGTCGCCGCCGATATGCGATATGCTATACCGGTAGTAGCGGCGGTTGGTGCGATGGAATGGCGACAGCAGGTGGTCGGGATAGAGCGTGATGTCATAGACATGAGGCGTCATGAACTCCAGCATGGCGGGCATGACTTTACGGTTTCTCGGTATGGTGCCGCAGATGACCTGCCTCCTCAGGTCGTATTTGTTGTTGGCGCCGTATTTCAGCTTGCAGTAGGCCTCGCCGACAAAGCGCCGGTCGCCTTTGGCTATCGAGTACATCGTGGGGATGAGGAAGAGCAGGGCGTTGCGCCGCTCTACATCGAAGTTATACACCATATAGACGTTCTGCTCCGTACCCGCTAAGTCCTGGGCGTATTTGCCGTAGTAATTCCAGATGCTATGCAGCAGCAGCGAGTCTTCGCTGTTGCGTGAAAAAAGGGTGCTGGGCATGATAACCGTCATGCCCAGCACCAATATAATGATGTATAGCTTCCGATTCACGGCTCCAAAAGTACAAATAATTTCTGAAGCCGCCAAACAATCAGCCCAAATATTTCATCAGAATGCGCGCATTGCCCGAATCGCGCAGCTTGGCAATGCTCTTTTCGCGTATCTGGCGCACACGCTCTCGCGTCAGCCCCAGCTGGTCGCCTATTTCCTCCAAGCCCTTCTCGTGGCATCCTATGCCGAAGCATTCGCGGATGATGGTTATCTCGCGCTCTTTCAGCACTCTCTGCAGCACGGTGTTCAGCTCCTGCGCCATCGACTCGTGGTCAACGTGGCGGTCGGTGCGTGAGTCGTCGCCCGATGCCATCACGTCGAGCATGCAGTTGTCCTCGCCATCCTGGAACGGAGCGTCGATAGACACATGGTGTCCGTCGGCCATCATCGACTGGGCTATCTTCTCCTCGTCCATGTTGGTAGCATCGCTCAGCTCGCCCACCGAGGGGTGACGCTGGTTCTCCTGCTCGAATTTGTTGATCTCGTGATTAATCTTGCTCAGCGAACCTACTTGGTTCAGCGGCAGTCTGACGATACGGCTCTGCTCGGCAATGGCCTGTAGGATGGACTGGCGAATCCACCATACGGCATAGCTGATGAACTTGAAACCGCGTGTCTCGTCGAATTTCTGTGCGGCCTTGATCAGGCCGATGTTACCCTCGTCAATCAAGTCGGTCAGTGTCAGCCCTTGGTGCTGATACTGTTTGGCTACTGAGACTACGAAACGCAGGTTGGCCGTCACCAGTTTGTCCTTGGCGCGCTCGCCTTCAGGACCGCCCTTGCGTATCTTCTGAGCCAGCTCAATCTCTTCGTCGATGCTGATCAGAGGGGCGCGGCCTATTTCCACCAGATACTTGTCCAGTGCCTCACTGGAGCGGTTCGTAATGCTCTTTTGAATCTTTAGTTGTCTCATCTTACTACCTCGATTTCTTTCTAACTATCTGAAATTCAGACTAATGTGTTAATTATCGTCCTTTCGCGTTGCAAAGTTACAAAAAAAAACGTTACGTTGTACCTTTTTAGGGCAACTTTTTTCTTTAAAAAATATTAACGCATGCTTCGTCTGTATTTCCGCCAGTGTCCGTCTTGGCCATTCGACAACGTGGAATCATGGGCATCACGGTTGCTGGGGCGTGCTCTCCTGCTGGGATGTGCTCTCCTGCTGAGATGTGCTCTCCTGCCGGGATGTGCTCTTTCTGCGATGCCTGCCTCCGCGATGTCTCTTCTTCTTGGCAGGGCCGTTTTGCGCAGCTTCGCCAGAGGCCGTTTGGGGCTGTTGTGTCTGTGCCTGTGAGGCGTCAGAGGCTGAGACTTTGGCTTTGGCATCTCGGCGGTGCGAGCGTTGTTGCTGGCTGCGCTTCTTGCCGCCGCGTCCCTGGCCGCCTCTTCCCCGGCTGCTCTTCCTCGGTCCGTTGGATTTGTATTCCGGTCCCTCACCAAGGCCCTCGGGCATGGCGTTCTTCTGAATATCACGCTCCAGGAACCGCTCGATGGCGGCAAAGTAGCTCATGTCCTTTTCCGAGACGAAGGTGATGGCGATGCCGTCGCGTTGCGCACGTGCCGTGCGCCCTATACGGTGAACATAGTCTTCGGCATCGTGCGGCACATCGTAGTTGATGACGCAGAGGATGTCGTCGATGTCGATGCCTCGCGCCACGATGTCGGTGGCTACGAGTACGCTGACCTGTCCTGCCTTGAAGCGGTACATCACGTCGTCGCGCTCAGCCTGCGAGAGGTCGGAGTGCATGGATGCGCAGTTGATGTTCATGCGTTTCAGTTCTCGTGTGATGTCCTTCACCTTGTCCTTCTTGCCCGAGAAGATGATGACACGCTCCAGTTCGCCAGCTTGGAAGAGCGAGCGTATGATGCCTATCTTCTGCGGCTCGTAGCAGATGTAGGCCGACTGCTGGATTTTCTCTGCTGGCTTTGATACGGCTATCTTCACCTCCACCGGATTATATAATAAGGTGTTGGCAAGCTGCTGTATCTTAGCAGGCATGGTGGCCGAGAACATCACGGTCTGGTGCTCCTTGGGCAGCTGCTTGGCGATGGAGAGGATGTCGTCGGAGAATCCCATGTCGAGCATGCGGTCGGCCTCGTCGAGTACGAAGAACGACAGCCGCGAGAGGTCGAGGTGACCCATGCGGATGTGGCTCAACAGTCGGCCGGGGGTGGCAATGACCACGTCGGCACCCATCCTCAGGCCCTTCGTTTCCACGTCGAAGCGGCTGCCGTCGTTACCGCCATAGACGGCTACGCTGCTGATGCCGTCCAGATAGTAGCCGAAGCCCTGCATGGCCTGGTCTATCTGCTGTGCCAGTTCGCGGGTGGGTGCCATCACGATGCAGTTGACGGCATCCTTGGGGTAGCCGCCGTCGTCGAGCATCGACAGGATGGGCAGCAGGTAGGCTGCCGTCTTGCCCGTGCCGGTCTGTGCGATGCCGATGAGGTCGCGTCCGTCCAGTATTTCGGGGATACACTTCTCCTGTATGGGCGTCATTTCCTCGAAGTGCATGTCGTAGAGTGCGTCGAGGATATTGTCATTCAGATATGTTTCTTCAAATGTCATCTCTTTTATTTTAGAGTAAATTAGTTCGGTGCTTGTCTATAGCAGAAATATGCGATAATGGTGTATAATAGGTTGGGAATCCATGCCGCCAGTATGGGTGGCGTGTCGGCATTGATGGCAAAGGTGGCACTGACCGTCTGCAGCAGGATGTAGGCGAACGACAGGGCGAGTCCGATGCCGAGGTAGAGTCCCATGCCGCCCTTTCGCTTGCGCGACGACAGCGAGACGCCGATGATGGTGAGGATGAACGAGGCGAACGACGATGCTATGCGCTTGTGGTACTCCACCTCATACTGCACCACGTTCGACGAGCCGCGCTCCTGTTGCTTCGAGATGTATCGCAGCAGCTCGGGCGATGTGAACGTCTCCTGCTGCCCCTTCGAGAATACCAGGTCCATCGGCTCCATCTGTATCAGCGTGTCTATCTCCGCTCCGCTGGTTATCTGCTCGCGCATGCCTTTCAGCGTGCGTATCTTGTAGTTGCGGGCCTTCCAGTGGTAGCGCGAGTCGCTGATGGTGTCGTACTGTATGACGTTGGCGTTCATCTGCGACACCAGTTTCTTGTTGTCAAACTTGTAGAGCGCGAAGCCGTAGCCAGTCTTGCGCGTGTCGTCGTATTGCGAGATATAGGCCACCACGCCCTTATCGACCATCAGCTGGATGTTCGATGCCGAGGTGTTCTTCTTGTTGTTCTTGTAGAGCGACTCGAAGTCGTGGCGCACCACGGTGCCTTTCGGTATGACGTAGGCCCCCAAGTAGAAGTTCAGCACGGCAATGAGTGCTGCCGAGATGAGATAGGGCCGCAAGAGTCGCTTGAAGCTCATGCCGCAGGCCAGCATGGCGATGATTTCCGAGTTGCCTGCCAGCTTGGAGGTGAAGAAGATGACGGAGATGAATACGAACAACGGCGAGAAGAGGTTGGCGAAGTAGGGCACGAAGTTGGCGTAGTAGTCGAAGACGATGGCTCGCAGCGGCGCATGGAAGGGGGTGAACTTCGCCAGGTTCTCGTTGACGTCGAACACGATGGATACGGAGATGATGAGCAGGATGGAATAGACGTAAGTGCCGATGAACTTGTTGATGATGTACCAGTCCATGCGCTTGAGAAATGAAAGAAGACTGCGCAGTCTGTTCCAAAGGCTGCGAAGCCCTTTGCCTCCCTTCTTGAGAGAGGCCCGGCACTTCTTCATTATTCCATTGTCATTTCTCATTTCTTTCATTTCTCATTTCTCATTTCTTTCATTTCTCATTTCTTTCATTTCTTCCATTTCTTCCCTATCGCCTGCGTCCTAACTGTTCGATGACACTTCGCTTCCATTGTGTGAAGTCACCTTTTTCTATATGCGCGCGCGCGTCCGTAACCAACCGCAGGTAGAACGCCAGGTTGTGGATGGAGGCTATCTGCATGGCCAGCAGTTCCTGCGCCTTGAACAGGTGGTGCAGGTATGCCTTCGAGTGCAGGCGGTCGATGTCGCATCCGTCTGGGTCGATGGGCGAGAAGTCGTCCTGCCATTTCTGGTTGCGCAAGTTCATCGTGCCCTCGTAGGTGAACAGCATGGCATTGCGGCCGTTGCGTGTGGGCATGACACAGTCGAACATATCCACGCCCCGCTC
>ODAI012919290.1_pt1 | contig 21045 bp, 18 predicted proteins | sample 1539321 | NCBI WGS metagenome assembly ODAI01 (sample SAMN02144231, study PRJEB22623) | gut metagenome | biome: sheep rumen | host: Ovis aries | place: New Zealand | reverse complement strand
CACCACGAAGAACAGAAAGAACACCCCCGAGCGCCTCGAGTTGAAGAAGTACAATCCGATTCTCAAGCGCATGACGGTTCACAAGGAAATCAAATAAAAAAACTGAAGCACAATGGCAAAGAAAACAGTCGCTACCCTGCAAACGGGCAAGACCGATGGCCGTAGCTACACAAAGGTCATCAAGATGGTGAAGAACGAAAAAGGTTCTTACTCCTTCGATGAGCGTATGGTTCCCAACGAAGCCGTTCAGGACTTCTTCAAGAACTAATCTTCGCAAACAAGACTTCCAAAGTAAGCTCTGAACTGACGTTGCGTTAATTGCACGATATTTCAAGGGCTACAAATGAATAATCCCTCCCCAACCGCGATGGTTGAGGAGGGATTTTTGCATTGGGTGTATTGTGGTTAAGTGGGGTAACTCGAAATTACCAATTTGAATAAATTGAAATATTGTATAAAAAACAAAACAGGTAACTTTTCATTACCTGTTTGTGACTCCGTTGGGATTCGAACCCAAGACCCACAGCTTAGAAGGCTGTTGCTCTATCCAGCTGAGCTACGGAGCCGACACAACAAAACTCTTTACGAGTGGAAGGCTCATTCCGAGCTCTGCTGTCGGGGCGACCCGACTCGAACGGGCGACCGCCTGGTCCCAAACCAGGAGCGCTACCAACTGCGCTACACCCCGGAAACGGCTGCAAAGGTATACATTTTTCTCGGTACGACAAAAATATTTCTTACTTTTTTATCCTGCATGGTCATTAAAATATAAAGATGTTTAATTCTTGTCTTATATTTTATTAATCACTTGTTCCTTTAGGAACAAATAGCTATCTTTGCGCTCGCTTTGAATTTTGGCATATTAGTATATAATCTATAACGTAAAGAATGGGATTCTTTAATTTCTTTTCTAAAAACAAAAAGCAACAACAGGAAACACTCGACCACGGACTGGAGAAGACAAAGGAAAGCTTCTTTGGAAAGCTGACGCGTGCGGTTGCAGGCAAGAGTAAGGTGGATGACGACGTCCTCGACGATCTGGAGGAGGTACTGGTGACTTCTGATGTCGGTGTCGACACAACGCTGAACATTATCCGCAGGATTGAAGCGCGTGTCGAACGCGACAAGTATGTCAGTACGAGTGAACTTAACGGCATTCTGCGTGACGAGATTGCTTCTCTGCTGACTGAGAACAACAGCGCGGATACCGAAGGTTTCCAGATACCTGAAGGCAAGAAGCCCTACGTCGTAATGGTCGTAGGTGTGAATGGCGTTGGCAAGACTACGACGATAGGTAAACTCGCCTGGCAGTTCAAACAGGCTGGTCTGAAAGTGATGCTTGGTGCTGCCGACACGTTCCGTGCAGCCGCTGTTGAGCAGATTGTTATATGGGGCGAGCGTGTTGGAGTTCCCGTCGTGAAGCAGCAGATGGGCAGCGATCCGGCAAGCGTGGCTTTCGACACTCTCTCGAGTGCTGTAGCCAACGATGTAGACGTAGTCCTCATTGATACAGCTGGCCGTCTACACAACAAGAAGGGCCTAATGGACGAGCTGTCGAAGATTAAACGTGTCATGCAGAAAGTGGTGCCCGATGCTCCACACGACGTGATGCTTGTGCTTGACGGCTCCACTGGACAAAATGCTTTCGAGCAGGCTAAGCAGTTCACGGCAGCCACTGATGTGACATCTATGGCTATCACAAAGCTCGACGGCACCGCCAAGGGTGGCGTGGTGATTGGCATATCCGATCAGTTCAAGATTCCCGTCCGCTATATCGGCCTGGGTGAAGGCATGGAAGATTTGCAGCCGTTCAACCGTCGTGATTTCGTAAACAGCTTGTTCGGAAACAAATGAAGAAGCACCACATAGATATCCTCACGATGGGCTGCTCGAAGAATCTCGTAGATTCCGAACGGCTAATGGCACAGCTGAGTCATGCAGGCTACACCGTACATCATGACCCTGATGTTTGCGAGGGCGAAATATGTATTGTGAACACATGTGGTTTCATCGGTGATGCCAAAGAGGAGAGCATCAATGTCATTCTGGAGCAGGGGCAACGCAAGAGCGATGGAAAGCTTGGCCGACTCTATGTGATGGGTTGCCTGTCGCAGCGCTACCTTGGTGAATTAAAGGCTGAAATACCTGAAGTAGATGGTTGGTATGGCAAGTTCGATTGGACAAAACTCATTGAAGATCTCGGCCATGCATGGGATAGGACACTAACGCCCAACCGCACAATCACGACTCCTTCGCATTATGCCTACATCAAGATTTCTGAAGGATGCAACCGTCATTGCTCATATTGCGCGATACCTATAATTACGGGTGCGCACGTGAGCCGTCCGATGGAGGAGATTCTCGATGAGGTGCAGCAGTTAGTAGCCAATGGCGTGAAAGAGTTCAATGTGATTGCTCAGGAACTGACGTTCTATGGTGTTGACCTCTATCATAAGCGAGCTATAGCAGAACTTATCGACAAAATGGCAAATATCGAAGGTGTGGAATGGATACGCCTGCACTATGGTTATCCTGCGGATTTCCCATGGGAGCTCCTTGATGTAATGCGTCGTCACGACAACGTCTGCAAGTATCTCGATATTGCCCTTCAGCACATCGCCGACCCTGTTCTTACAGCTATGCGTCGTCATATTACGAAGGAAGAGACATACGCTTTCGTAGAACGACTTCGACGTGAATTACCCGAAATCTGCATCCGTACGACTTTGATGGTAGGTCACCCGGGTGAGACAGAGGAAGGCTTCGAGGAATTACTTGAGTTTGTGAAATGGGCACGTTTCGACCGCATGGGAGCATTCGCCTACAGCGAAGAAGAGGGGACGCACAGCGCTATGGCATACGAGGATTCGATTCCGGATGATGTCAAGCAAGCCCGTTTGTCGAAACTTATGCGCGTTCAGCAGCGCATTGCTGACGAGCTTCAGGAAGAGAAAATAGGAAAGATTATGAAGGTCGTCTTCGACCGCATTGAAGGAGATTACCTCATAGGTCGCACAGAGTTCGATTCGCCTGAAGTAGATCCAGAGGTTCTTGTTCCCGTGGGGGACCAGAATAATATGATAGGCCGATTTTTCAATGTGGAGATCACATCAGCAGAGAGCTTTGACCTATATGGCCGAATCGTGAGTCCCGCATAGATATACTCAGAACAGAGATAAAGAATATCGTATGAATAATAAGGAATTTATTGCAGAGTTGTCTCAACGTGAGGATTTCCCCTTGCGCGATACGAAAATGTTATTGAAACATCTTATCGACGAGATCTCTTCCGAGCTAGAAGACGGGAATATCTTGACGATTCCGAATTTCGGAACCTTCGAGGTTAAGAAGCGTATGGAACGCGTTGTCGTCAACCCAAGTACAGGTCAACGAATGTTGGTTCCGCCAAGGCTTGCACTGACTTTCCGTGCCAGTTCCGCCCTTCGCGGAAACACGAAGAAAGGAGGTGACGCATGACGACAAAACGCATAAATATGGCTGAGTTGGCAGATGGTGTTGCTCAAAGAGCCACTATTCCTGTGAGCTATGCTGAAAAATTCGTTCAAGCTGTTTTTGACTTGATTGAAGAAGCCCTTGTTCGTGAGAAACTTGTAAAGGTGAAAGGCCTTGGCACTTTTAAGTTAGTTGATGTGGAGCCACGTGAGAGTGTTGATGTAAACACTGGTGAACGCATTCTTTTAGCTGCTCATTCTAAAGTGACTTTCACGCCAGACGCAACCCTTCGTGATACTATCAATAGGCCATTTGCTGATTTTGAAACCGTGATACTTAACGAGGGTACTCCGACTGAACAGATGGAAACGACTGAGGGCGGCCTTGTCCAAGATGAGGATAATGCAAATATGCCAATTTCAGCAGACGAAACTAATACTGAAGGGTTGGAAGAGACTATCCAGATGCCCCATTCGGAAGACGTCGCGGAGGTCGCTGACGATTTGCAGGAAATAATAGATGATACAGCTAAGGAGATTGCGGAAAACGTAACACCTATAGAAGAACGTCAGGCAGTTACATCTATAACGGAAATCGCATCACCTGATACAGTAGTTGAAACGAAAGATGCTGAATCAGGGGCTGGACATGCTGTGGCCTCACAATTTATGGATGAGCCTTCAGCACACTCCAATGCTACCGAATCTGTTGTTCATGATTCTGCTGCTCCAGTCAATGCTACCGAATCTGTTGTTCTTGATTCTGCTGCTCCAGTCAATGTTGCCGAATCTGTTGTATTAGAGCCCTCGGCACCCGCCAATGCTCAAGAATCTGTTGTGTCAGAACCCGCGGCACCCGCCAAGGGGGCAACCACACCTAACGAAGAACCTATCGTTACAAAAGAAACAATAAATGAACCCGTATACGAAAGTAAAAACACTATGATACGCCATATTTTGTTGAATACCTTGGCAGCCATCCTTTGTATGTTTATTGGATATGCCATGTGTTATTACTTCAGGCCGTTTGAGTTGCCGACGCTTACACCAGCTCATCAGGAGAATGCCGTTGAAAAAGCACGTCCTGCCACGGATAATAAGACTTCGACTGAGGCCACCAAACAGACAGAAGACTCCATCAAGGCTATCAAAGCCGAGCCTTCACCCGCCAAGAACTATCCACAGCTTGAAGGTGGCGACTACGAGATCGTTGGCGTACAAGGCACAGAAGTGATGTCGCCGGGCAAGACGCTCCTGAACATCTCGCTGAAGTATTTCAAGAGCACTGACTTTGTACCTTACATCTGTAAGATGAACGGTATAGAGAATCCCGATATCGTTCCTCTTGATAAAGAATTACAAATACCTGAACTAAAGCATAAATAACATAAAAACTATTAATTAGGAGTTAATAAAAACTATATATCATCATGGCAGAATCAATAGATATTCGCGCTCTAAACGATCTTATCGAGCGCCAAAGCGCATTTGTCACAAACTTGATGACAGGCATGGACCAGACGATTGTGGGTCAGCGTCATCTTGTAGAATCTCTTCTTATAGGCCTTCTCTCCGACGGTCACGTTCTTCTCGAAGGTGTTCCCGGACTGGCAAAGACGTTGGCTATAAAAACCTTGGCTCAGCTCATCGATGCTAAGTTCAGCCGCATACAGTTTACTCCGGACCTGTTGCCTGCAGATGTCACCGGTACGATGATATATTCTCAGAAAGATGAGAAGTTTATGGTAGAGCAAGGCCCTGTGTTTGCCAACTTCGTACTTGCCGATGAGATTAACCGTGCTCCCGCTAAAGTGCAGAGCGCGCTGCTTGAGGCAATGCAGGAACGTGAAGTCACAATCGGTAAACAGACATACTCGCTTCCTTCTCCTTTCCTCGTTCTTGCCACTCAGAACCCCATAGAGCAGGAAGGCACTTATCCGCTTCCTGAAGCTCAGGTCGACCGCTTTATGCTTAAAGTGGTTATCGACTACCCCAAGCTTGAAGAGGAAAAGCGCATCATTCGCCAAAATATCGGTGGGGAGCGTCCCGCAGTTCGTCCAGTGCTTTCTACGAACGAGATTATGGAGGCACGTAAGGTTGTTCGTCAGGTGTACCTCGATGAGAAGATTGAGCAGTATATTGCCGACATCGTGTTTGCAACGCGCTTTCCTGAGAAGTATGGTCTGAAAGAGATAAAGGACTATATCGAGTTCGGCGGTTCACCTCGTGCCAGCATCAACCTGGCACTGGCCGGTCGCGCTTATGCCTTTATCAAACGCCGCGGTTACGTTATTCCCGAGGACATACGCGCCGTAGCCCATGATGTACTGCGTCATCGCATAGGCCTTACCTATGAGGCCGAAGCCAATAATGTAACTTCTGAAGAAATCATCTCTAAGATACTGAATAAGGTTGAAGTGCCTTGATTTGACGATTGCACAATTTCACAATTGTACATCTTTGCTATTGGAGATCAATCGCTTTAAATTGTAGAATAGTAAAACGTAAAATTGTCAAATTAAAATAGTGGAAACATCCGATATCCTTAAGAAAGTAAGGCAGATCGAAATCAAGACTCGCGGCCTCTCCAACAATATCTTTGCCGGAGAATACCATTCAGCCTTCAAAGGTCGTGGTATGGCCTTTAGTGAAGTGCGCGAATACCAATATGGCGATGATATCCGCGACATCGAGTGGAATGTTACGGCCCGCTTCAATAAGCCTTACGTCAAGGTCTTCGAGGAAGAGCGTGAGCTTACGGTTATGCTCTTGGTTGACGTGAGTGCCAGCCATGACTTTGGCACCTCCGTGCAGACTAAACGTGAGATGGTGACAGAGATTGCAGCCACTTTGGCTTTCAGCGCTATCCAGAACAACGATAAGATTGGTGTTATTTTCTTCTCTGACCAGATTGAGAAGTTCATACCACCCAAGAAAGGGCGGAAGCATATCTTGTATATCATTCGTGAGTTGCTTGATTTCAAGCCTGAAAGCAGTCGTACGAACATAAAAATGGCTGTAGAATACTTGACGCAAGTGATTAAGCGCAGGTGTACCTGTTTCCTCTTGAGTGATTTTATCGACGAACAAGACTTCCGTCAGGCTCTGACAATATCTAACCGCAAACACGATGTAGTAGCCATTCAGGTGTACGACCGCCGCATTGCCGAGTTGCCCAATGTAGGTCTGATGCGCGTCAAAGATGCTGAGACAGGACATCTGCAATGGATTGATTCGTCGAGCAAGCGTGTCCGCAATGCCCATGCACAATGGTGGCGTGAGCGCCAGAACATATTGTCTGATACTTTCTCTCGAAGTAATGTTGACTATGTCAGTGTTCGCACCGACCAGGATTATGTAGTAGCTCTGAAGAGCTTATTTGCACAACGATCATGACACGAAGACTTCTTCTTTTAATTTTATTATATGTAATGCCGCTTCTTGCCGGCGCACAGGTCGTTTTCGAAGCACGCATAGATACGCTCATCATGCTGATAGGTGAGCAACGCGAGCTTACACTCGACCTCACCTGCGATGCTAATCAGCAGGTTAGGATGCCTCAGTTGCTTCCAGGCCAAACGTTGACCGATTTAGTTGAAGTGGTTGAGCGTCTGGGGTCTGATACCATAGACATCGACAACGGTAAGCGCAAGCAGGTCGTAGATAGGTATGCCATCACAGCTTGGGACTCAACGTTTACCCTTTTGCCTCCCTTCGAAGCTCAAGTGAATGGTAAACCATATAAGTCTAAGTCATTGGCTTTAAAGGTGATGATGGTCCCTGTCGACACCACGGATTTCAACACTTATTTCCCGCCAAAGGACATACAGAACAATCCTTTCTCATGGTCCGACTGGCGCGATGTCATCTGGCTCGTAGTTGTCAATCAGATTCTGGCTTTGGTTCTTCTCTGGCTTTATGGCCATTGGCGTGAGAACAAGCCGCTCATCCAACTTATTCGCCGTAAACGTAAGCTCCCGGCCCACCAAGTGGCTATGAGCGAGATAGAGCGTATCAAGAATGAGAGGAAGTGGACAGAAGAGGACAGCAAGGAATACTACACCGAGCTGACCGACACTCTCCGAAAATACATTCATGAGCGTTACGGATTCAATGCCATGGAGATGACGTCTACGGAGATTATCGAACGTTTGTTGCAAGAGCAAGACGAACAAGCGCTTGCCGAGCTGCGTACGTTGTTCCAGACTGCTGACCTTGTGAAGTTTGCAAAGTATTCTACGATGATCAATGAGAACGATGCCAATCTGGTGAGTGCTATAGAATTCATCAACCAGACCAAGCTTGAGGTAGATCCGAATACCCTGGAGGAAGAAGTTATTATTCCCGAGGAAGTGAAGCAGCGCCAGGCACGTTCTAAGACCTTGAAGATAACGATGATAGCTTTGGCTGTCGTAGCTTTTGCAGCTTTCGTTGCAGTCCTTTATTTCTCTATTGATTTGTTAAGATAACCATTGAATTATGCAGTTAGCTTATCCATATCTTCTTCTGCTTCTTGCGCTGCTCGTGCCTTATATATTATGGTATGTGCTCAAGAATCGCGAGAATGAACCTTCCCTGCAGATATCTTCCACCCTTGCCTACAAAAATACACCTGCGACGTTTCGCATGTATCTTGTGCATGCTCCCTTCGTGTTGCGCTGTCTGGCTTATGTGATGATTGTCATCGTCCTCTGCCGTCCACAGACGAGCAACTCGTGGAGCGACCGCACGGTTGAGGGTATCGATATCATGCTATGCGTAGACATCTCCACGTCAATGCTTGCCGAAGACTTGCGGCCTAACCGTATTGAAGCGGCCAAGAAGGTGGCCTCGGAGTTTATCTCTGGTCGCCCGAACGACAATATCGGTTTGACGATATTCGCAGGCGAATCGTTCACCCAATGTCCTATGACTACGGACCATGCCGTACTTCTAAATATGTTCAATAGTCTCAGTTGCGACATGGTGCAACGTGGGCTCATGGATGATGGAACGGCTATCGGTATGGGGCTTGCCAACGCCGTCACTCGCCTGAAGGATTCGAAAGCCAAGTCGAAAGTGATCATTCTCCTTACCGACGGTTCCAATAATGCCGGTGATATTTCGCCACTTACGGCAGCTGAGATTGCCAAGAGCTTCGGCATTCGCGTCTACACGATTGGCGTAGGCACCAATGGTACGGCTCGCTATCCTTATCCTGTTGGTGGCCACATTGAGTATGTGAACATTCCCGTAGAGATTGATTCTAAGACCCTTGCATCTATTGCAGGCGCCACAAACGGTGAGTTCTACCGAGCTACAAACAACAATAAATTGCGCGAGGTATATCAGCAGATTGACAAGTTGGAGAAGACGAAGATGAATGTGAAGGAGTACTCAAAGCGCTATGAGGCTTTTGCTCCCTTTGCACTTGCCGCCTGCTTCTTGTTGCTCATCGAATTGTTGCTTCGTGAAACTATATTGAAGAATATCCCTTAAACAACTGCCCCCTCCCGGCTTTTCGAGGGCGAGTAGGGGTAGAAACAGAAGAATCACTTAACTAAAAGCAAAGAGTCTTCTCCCCTCCGGGAGGTCGGGCAGGGGCTCACATAATCTTATGTTCCGTTTCGATCAACCATATTATCTTTATCTCCTGGCCATTATCCCTGTAATAGCGGTTCTGCATTATTGGACAGATTATCGCCGTCGGCATCGTATGCGTGAGTTTGGCGACTTGGATTTGTTGAAGGCTTTAATGCCCGACGTCTCTCATTGGCGTCGCGAACTGAAGTTCTGGCTTCTGCAAGCGGCATTGGCTATGATGATAGTGTGCCTTGCCCGGCCACAATATGGCACTAAGATAGATACCCGTAAGCGTCGTGGCATCGAGGCTATCGTAGCTCTCGACGTGTCCAATTCTATGCTTGCCACAGATGTCTCGCCCAGCCGCCTGGATAAGGCCAAGATGCTTGTAAGCAGCCTCGTCGACGGCATGACTGATGATAAGATAGGTCTCATAGTCTATGCCGGAGATGCTTTCACGCAGCTGCCTATCACGTCAGACTACGTATCGGCTAAGATGTTTCTCGACAATATCTCTCCGTCGATGATTAATGTCCAAGGCACTGATATTGCCCGAGCCATCGAGCTGGCTACTCACAGCTTCACGCAACAGGAAGGTGTTGGCCGTGCCATCTTTGTCATCACCGACGGTGAGGACAACGAAGGCGGAGCCGAAGCGGCAGCAGCAGAAGCCCTGAAGCAAGGAATGAAGGTCTACGTCCTTGGTGTAGGTTCTGCCGCAGGTAGTCCTATCCCCCTCCCAGGAACGAACCGATATATCACCGACAATTCAGGCAACACCGTTGTTTCCAAGCTCAATGAAGACATGTGCCGCCAGATTTCGCAGGCGGGTGGGGGAGCATACGTCTATGTTGACAATAGCTCATCGGCTATTTCTGCTCTTCAGAAGCATGTCGACAAATTGGCCAAGGCCGATATGGAGTCGGTTCTTTATAGCGAGTTTGACGAGCATTTCCGTGATTTCGCCTGGGCAGCACTCATCCTCCTAATCATCGAGGCTTTGATCTTGGCTCGCCGCAATCACTGGCTCGGAAGGTTCCGTCTGTTCCCTTCGGCTAAGGCAACTGCCTTGTTGGCTCTTTTCATATTGCCTGCGCTTATGCCCTCGACCTTTGATGGTGCAACAGCTATGGCACAAAGGAAAAACGACCGCTATTTCATCCGGCATGGCAACCGTCTCTATCGCGACAGCCTCTACGCTAAGGCGCAGGTAGACTATCAGAAAGCCATTGAGAAGGACAACGCTAATGCCGTAGCCCACTACAATCTTGGCAATGCCCATCTGATGCAAGGACAGCCTAAAGATGCCATGAAAAGCTTCGAGACTGCTGCCCGCATACAAACCGATAAGCTGCGTGCTGCCCAGTGCTACCACAATATGGGCGTCATCTTTCAGAGTCAGAAGCAGTACAAGGAGGCTATCCAGTGCTACCAGAATGCTCTACGCCGCAACCCTAAGGACGATGAGACACGCTACAACTTAGCCCTTTGCATGCACCAGTTGAAGAACGACAACAATCAAAATGGTGGCGACGACAATCAAGGCGATGATAGCAAGGATCAGCAGCAGCAAAAACAAGACCAACAGCAAAAGCAGCAGCAACAACAAGATCAAGACCAGCAGCAACAGCAGCAGGAGCAACCGAAGATGTCAAAGGAGAATGCCGAGCAGCTCTTGCGTGCAGCTCAGCAGGAGGAACGGCAGACTCAGGACAAGGTAAACAAAGCTCAACAACGTCCGCAGCGCCGCCAGCTTGAGAAGCAATGGTGACGGACGGGCTTCTCCCCCAAAACTCAATACATATACAATGATTAGTGCTTTTCATATAACAATGAGTAATCATAGGTTCATCTCTTTCTTTTCGTTATGGATGATTGCGCTGGGCTCCGTGCTTGCGCAAGTGTCGGTGCGTGTTCAAGCACCATCGGAGGTTGTCGAAGGCGATCGCTTCCGTGTGTCCTATGTTGTCAACACTCAAGACATCGACGACTTTTCCGTAGGTGATTTCCATGGGCTTAGCGTGGATTTCGGGCCCTCTACGAGCCGTTCGTCCAGTTATTCTATGGTCAATGGTAAGACCACCTCGTCGTCAAGCACTACCTTCACTTATACCGTAACGGCACAGAAGGCGGGCTCTTTCCACATTCCTGCCGGCACAGCTTCTTCCGGAGGCAAGGCTTACAAGTCGGCATCGCCCTCAATCACTATCCTGCCGGCGGGATCTGCCTCACATGGCGGTGGCCAGCAGAACCAAGTTCAGGGGGGCGGACATTCTGACGCGCAGGCTGACCGCATGCACACCCAAAACGTTGGCGACAGGATAACCGGCAAGGACCTCTTCATTGCTGTCACGGCCTCGAAGAAGCGTGTCTTCGAGCAGGAGGCTGTGCTCTTGACTTATAAGCTTTATACGTTGGTCAACGTTTCAAGTCTTGAGGGTAAGATGCCCGAACTCGACGGCTTCCATGTGCAGGAGCTGAACCGTCAACGTCAGCCGCAGCTCAAGATGGAACATTATAATGGCAAGAACTATGGCACGGTAGTCTGGAGCCAGTATGTAGTATTCCCCCAGCAGACCGGCACGCTCACCATACCTGAGATTAAATACGAAGCTACTGTCATGCAGCAGAACCGTTCGGCCGACCCCTTCGACATCTTCTTCGGCGGAGGTTCTATGGTTCAGGAAGTGAGGAAAACGGTTATGGCTCCGGCTGTTACGTTGCACGTGGATGCTTTGCCAGAGCCCAAACCTGCTAATTTCTCGGGTGCAGTGGGACGGTTCACTATCGCTACCTCTTTGACGCCGCAGAGCCTCAAAGCCAATGATGCCACCACCCTTCGCCTCACCGTCAGCGGCACCGGCAACATGAAGCTCATAAAAGCGCCAGCCGTAGAGTGGCCTAAAGATTTCGAGAGCTACGACCCGAAGACCGAGGAGCATACGTCGATTGGCGCTAACGGTTCGTCCGGCAAGATTATCTACGATTTCATTGCTGTGCCTCGTCACCAGGGGAAATATGAGGTGCCTCCCGTCAAATTCTGCTACTTCGACCCCGATTCACGTCAGTACCGTACGCTCGAAGGCGACAAGTTCTCGGTTGATGTGGCCAAGGGCAAGGGTGGCTCCACGGCGTCGAACCTCTCGAAGGAGGACATTGAGCTGCTCAATTCTGATATCCGCTATATTCATACAGGCAAGCCCGTTTATCAGACAGGTGCCTCGTCGTTCTTTGCCACAAAGCGTTATTGGCTTATCTATCTGCTTGCGTTTGTGGCTTTTGTTTCGTTGATTATAGGTTTCCGACGGCATCTTGCCTTGCAGGCTGATGTTGCCCGCCGACGTGGCAGAGGGGCAAACAAGACGGCCACCCGCCGCCTCAAGCAAGCGCGCCGATTGCTGTCGAAACAAGACTCCAATGCCTTCTACGACGAGACGATGCGAGCACTGTGGGGTTATGTGGCCGACCGACTCAATATCGCCACTTCGGATCTCTCGAAAGAGAATGTACGCGAACGGCTTGCCGAACATCATGTCGATGCAGCTCTCATCGACCAGTTCGTGAGCACGCTTGACGATTGCGAGTTTGCCCGCTATGCGCCTGGCGACCCGGCTGAAAACATGGAGAAGACCTACGCCTCGGCTGAATACGTAATCAGCCAGATGGAAAAATCCAAGTAATACTATTTTTGATTTACTACTATGAATTCGAATCGTTTTATGCATAAGTATATTCTTTCCGTCCTTCTGCTCTTTGTCTCTGTGCCCCTCTTGGCTTCCTCGGAAACGGCTAAGGCCAAGGCCGACTCGGCCTACGCTCACGAGCGTTTTGCTACAGCGGTCCGTATGTACCAAAGTATCATTGATTCAGTAGGCGAAAGTTCGCAGCTCTACTACAATATCGGGAATTGCTACTATCGCATGGATTCCATTGCGCAGGCCGTCCTCTTCTACGAGCGTGCTTTGCTCATCGACCCGTCAGACCGCGATGCGCGCTTCAATCTCGACATGGCACGGGCCCGCACCGTGGACAAGGTGGTGCCGGCTTCCGAAATGTTTTTCGTCGCCATCTTCAACAAACTGGTCCTCTCGTTCAGCATCAATCAATGGGCTTCGGCTGCCGTCATCTCCTTTGTGCTTGCTTTGTGCCTGCTGCTGGTCTATTTCTTCGTCCCCCATATCGGTGCCAAGAAAGTGGGATTCACGCTCGCTATCGTAGCGCTTCTCGTCACCATCTTTGCCAATATTGCCGCCTTCCGCCAACGCGACCATATTCAGCATCGTACGGGAGCGGTGGTGATGTCCCCCTCGGCCGTTGTCAAGAGCACACCCAGCCAGTCGGGTACCGACCTTTTCATCCTTCACGAAGGCACCCATGTCGACATCATCGACGGCTCCATGCGCGAATGGGTGGAAATTCACGTCAGCGATGGTAAAGAGGGGTGGCTCAGCCGCAAGGAAATAGAAATCATCTAAGCACTCGCTCACTCAAGTCCCCTGTCTCAAGGAGGCTAAACCCCCGTAGAAATCATCAACCCCATGCTTGACAACCTCATACATTTCGACCAGCAACTGTTCCTGTTTCTCAACGGCAGCGAGAGCGTCTATCTCGACAACGTGTTCCTCGCGATAACCTCCACCCGCACATGGATTCCGCTCGCTGCGGTTCTCCTCTACGTCCTGTTCCGCAATCAGAACTGGCGCCAAGCGCTGATCTTCATCGTCTGCTTCGCACTGGTCATCCTCATTGCCGACCGCTTCTCCAGCGGCGTTTGCAAACCGCTGTTCCATCGCTTCCGCCCCAGCCACGAACCGATGCTTGAGGGCTTGGTGGATTTAGTCAACAACAAACGCGGGGGCACCTATGGCTTCTTCTCAAGCCATGCGGCCAACATGTTTGGCGTCGTCACCTTCGTAGGCAGCATCATACGTTCGCGTCGCCTGACGGCATGTCTTCTCTTGATGGCCATCCTCTCGTCCTACTCACGTATCTACCTCGGTTTCCACTACCCGGGCGACATCCTCGTAGGCGTCCTGTGGGGCGTCGTCACCGGACTCTGCTGCTACAGACTCTACAACTATCTCTGTGCCCGTTTCATCCCCAGTGACCAACCCACAACGCACCTTGAAGGCACAACAGCAACAGGCTTCCGCTTGGCCGACATCAACCTCCTTGTTGCCACGTTCATCTTTACCATACTTGCCATCCTCGTCGCAGCAGCCATCCCCATGTAAGGCACCTTCCCCCACATCGCACAACTGACTTTTCAACTTTTCACTTTCCACTCTTTAAAAACAACACTTCCGCCCCGTAAGCTCCATTCGTCTTACAGGGCGGACAATCGTTACTCCAGCTAAGAGAATGCACGTTGTGCACGCAACTTAAGGTTCCGTAGGCTCTTCGTCGTCGGGCAATGACGTCCAGTCGGCCTGCGTCTTGCCCTCATTCTCAGCCTTCTGAGCAGCCGCTTGCGCCTTACGCGAGATCGTGCGTTCAAACTGAGCATCGCGTCGCAGGTTCTCCAGACCATTGCCGATTTGGAAGTTCACGTTCAGCGCCTTGATATTGTTGTTCGTGAATTCCTCCTTCGACAACGCCCCCTTGCTGGTCAGCGACGGCACGAAGCTGCCGAGATCACCGAGGTCAATCTTGTAGCCCTGCAGCAACATCTCACGGATGCAGTCCACCATCTCGGTGATGCAGCCCACGATGGTGCCACGCGAGAAAACGCTGTTGTGTTCCTGGATGTGCTTCGAGAGCTCGTTGATGTTGAGCACCCCCGTGAGCTGCATAGAGGCATACGCCTTCTTAGGCTCATCGCTTTTGGTGGGGTTGGCCAGCATGGCCACGCTGTACTGAATCTTTTTCATGATCATCTGTGTGCCCCCTGTTGAATCCGTGTGTTTTTCACTTCGTTTTGTGTTTCGGACGACCCGTGTCGGGGCATTGGAGTCTAAGGTTAATGAAAGGATGTGTCTGTGTCGGTGTCAAGGGGAAAGAGTGAGGCGCCGCCAATCTCCGACTTGAGTGTCGTAACTTTTCGCGTCTCCCACACGCTATAGCGTATAGCGCTCTGCGGTATAGCGTATGTGGCTTTGCGGCAGTGTGATTGGCTCCTTTCGCCTGGCCGCTCAACCTTATCTTCTCGACGTTACAAAGGTAATGAAAATTCCCGATATATCCAAATGTTTTGGGACCTTTATTCATGAGAAATTTTGTGATTTTCAGTGCAGTATAGTCGTTCGGCAAAGCGGCAGGCGAGGGGGAGGAAAGTATCGGGAAAGTAGGAAAGTCAGAAAGTCACTTGTAGACGGGAACGGCAACGCGCCGTACAGGAATATAAGATTATTATTATGTTTTTATATTATAATTAAATATATAAAATAATATTGTTTACCCATGTGTTTTTATTCCTGTCTACAAGTGACTTTCCTACTTTGTTACTTCCTGTCAGAGTGATTATTAGCTAATTCAAGTTTCGGATGTTCTAAAAAACAACGAATTACACTAATTAGACGAATTTCTTTCCTACTAACACCTCTCGATTTATATCGAATTTCACTAATTCGCGACACGCTACGCAGGTGTCGAGTGTCATCCTATGCAAACTAACATTCGAAACATCGCGAAGCGGTTTCGCGGTGAATTTTTGAAGGGTTAAGCAAGCAAAGCTCGAGCGCGTTAAATTCGAATATAATTGTAGACATTGCGTTACCTATAATTCGTCTAATTCGTGAAATTCGTTGTTTGAATAAACATCCGAAAGTTGAGTTAGCTAATAATTTGTCGGTTAATAAGGTTGGCACACTTTTTGCTGTAGCAATATTGTAGAATTTAACAATTAGCTATGATACAAAGTACTATAATTGAGAAGGACGAATCCGGACTAACGCAAGTTCTCACAGCTTTGGATAAGCTGACTGAGGAACGTTTCATCGAAGGCATCAGATACCGTCTGCGCGATGCTTATGAGATTGGTATTTTAGTGGAACATTTGAAAGCCTGCCAGTGCAGATTGAATATTGAGTACAGGGCATTGGTGAGGTTCTCGGAGAATTTTATTCGCTTGTTTGCCACCCCCAACAACAAATGTTTCGATACGGCTCAAGTTCTGTTTAATAAAATGCGTAGCACGCTTGCCAGGCTAAAGGAGATTTTCAAGAAAATGACGCCCATCAGCCGAATCGAATTGCCGACAGGGGCTCCGACTCCGTCAGTATTCGAGAATTCTTCGTTGGTAAGCGATTCAACGCAGCTGGATTTGTTCGGCCTCGACTCGTTCCCGCAAGAGGCGAAAGAGCTTTATCGCGTCATCGATACGCTCTTTACTTCGGCTTCAACGGCTCTTGGTTTGTGCCATCAGATGATAGAGAAGGAGAAAGAGGTGCGTGGCGACCCCGTTCTGGCGCGCCAGAGTTACGAATCTACAGTCAGCGATATACTTAACGCATTCGGCGGGCTAAAATGCATACTGCCGGCTGATGTGGATGACGCAGGGATGTACGAGAGCTGGAGGAGCAAGAAATCGGATAACGATTTTTACCAAAAGTGGTATCACGTTCCTGACGACAAGCAGTTAAAGCTGTTTGTCATCCGCCGCGACGTAGAGCAAGCTCAGTGCGAAGGCTTGTCGCAGGAGGAGAATTTCTACTGGCGTGAGGACAGAAGCAAGGCGTTGCGTGTGCGGGCTGTGATAGAGAAATTTGAATTGGTCACCGGTGCTCAGGGGCAGAAGGGCAAGCTTGCGAGCAAGGTGATTGTGGAATTCCTGAAATGGTGTGGTGTTGCCAAAAGCCAGGAACATCGATTGTACATGGAGTATTTCAAGAAGACATATCTGGCATCACATCCTCAGGCTTGTCTGAAGCCCCTGGGCTGGAGCACTATTGACGACGAGCGGAAAAATCAGGAGGGGATGCATTCTGCCGAGTGGTTGTCAAATGCGTTTGAGAAGCGTCTCGGAGCCATCTTCCCCAGCACCCCCAACAGGGCCTAAACGCGCTTGAATGCATAAAACGCCCCCGACCAACGCATGAAAAAAGTAAAAAGTCCGTAACGCATGAGGTTTCTTGAGCAATGAGTTCGGAAGGATTTCCCCGGAAGTCTTTCCGTTTTTGTTTTCCGGAACTCAGCGTCCCTCTTCCGGTGGCAGTCCAATTTTCGGAACAATGTTGATGATTGCGTTACGGAAATGCCCTTCCACTTTATTCCGGATTTATAGGAATGCATTCCAGATTTGTCGGAATAAAGTGACGAAATCCGTTCTGTTTCAGTCGTTTATTAGCGCATGACGTTGCATTGCAGTGCCACCAGGAATGTCTACCTTTGCACCCGTGAAGTTAAGGCTTCGGGGTGCATTTTGTGTTTGTGCCTGTCTGGAAGCAGACCTTCCCACACAACACCGGTTAACGTGTGGAACTTTTATCGTTGAACGCCACATTAATAATTAAACAAAACATGGCAACAACAAATTCCACTCAGCCCAAGCCCCGCAAGCTCAGGGGATGGGCAACCTACGAGGGCGACGAATTCACGTTCAAGCCCAGCGAGGAGGGCAAGCCCTCACAACTGAACGTCCGCACCTGCAGGGGCGGCAAGCTCTTCACCACCACGTCGGCCAAGGCGCCGCAGCAGGTGGCACACCTCACGTGCCCTGCTGATTCGCCCGACCCGTATGCCGAGTACCTCTCGCAGCTCAAGCGCTTAGGCGTCAAGCCCCAGAAGCCCGAGGCACTGCCCACGGAGCAGCGACTGGTGAGTGAGAGCGGCCTCGAGTGCTGGCTCGACACGGCCAAAGGGTCGCTGACGTTCACCGGCACTATCGACCTCCAGCGCCATTCGCGCGACTGGCAAGCCGAGCTGCTGCGACAGGTGCAGCTGGTGGTGCGCAGGCTGCCGGCAAGCGAACGTTTCAACAAGACTATTAATTTAATAAAGAAAGGAGGTAACGATAATGTTTAAGATCACGTACCAGGTGAGCACATGGCTCGAAATGCAACGTATGGGGCTGGCGCAATGGCGGCAGTGCCTGGCGGCGGCCAAGCCCCTCGTGGATGAAGTAAGGAGGCTGCTGCAGGCTTATGCCGCTACGGGCGACAAGGCCCTCAAGGCGCAGGCCGACGCCGCCAAGCGCAAGCTGCCCGGCGCCTGCTTCCAGGCCTCGGAGTTCGCCCTGAGCGTGGGCACCAAGAAGTACAACCACGGCCGGAAAGGGCATTGGCGCGAGCAACGCTACGCCTACCTCTCGGGCCTCGCGGTAATCGACGCCGACCACTGCGGCAATCCGCGCACGCTCTACGAGCGCCTGGCGACGGAGCACGACCTGAAGGCGCTGGGCATACTGCTCGTCTACGTCTCGGCGTCGGGCGAGGGGCTGAAGATAGTCTTCAAAGCACGCGAGGAGTGGGGCAACCTTATCTCGAACCAGTATGAGATGGCCTCGCTGCTGGGCATCCTCGACTACGTGGACGATGCCTGCAAGGACAGCTCGCGGCTGAGCTTCATCACCGGCCCCGACGATGTGCTCTACCTCGATGCCGACGAGCTCTTCGCCGCCGACACCACCGACGTGTTCCCCGCTCTGGAAGAGGAGGAGCGAACTGCCTACGACCTCCGCTACGGAGAGCGCTACCGCATGGCACCCAAGGGCGATTCGTCGCCCACGGTGCAGAAGTGGGTCGACTTTGAGGCTGAGCGCAGCAAGAACAAGCGCTGCGGCACCGACGCTGTCGCCACTCAAGGCTCAGCCACGGCAAGCACCGGAGCCTCCTCAACTCAAGGCTCGGCCACTGCAAACACCAGAGCCTCCTCAAATCATGGCTCGGCCACTGCAAGCACCGGAGCCTCCTCAACTCAAGGCTCAGCCACGGCTGCTGTGGCAGCGACGGCGCCGGCTGTGCAGCCCCCGGCACTCACCGAGCGCGAGAGCGCCATCGTAGCAGCACTGAACAGCCACTATGGCGAGAGCCTGCCTGAGGGACGGCGCCATGAGACGTGGCTCGGCGAGACGGCACCCTGGCTGTTGCTGCTCAGCGACAACAACGCACAGAAGGCGCTCGCCATGGGCCGTCAACTCAGCTACGTGCAGAATTGGAAGGACCAGGCGCCTGGTGAGCTCGAAAGCTGCATCGACACGGTGCAGCGCAAGCCCCTGCTCACTCGCAGGCCAAAACGGCTGCAAGAGCTGCTGGCTAAGGCGGGCATCGACTCCGACGACGCCACAGGCGCCGCCTCGGCCGATGGCGAGCTGCCCTTCGACGAATGGGTGGCGCAGATTCGCGGCCTCTTCGACGACTACCCCTGCATACGGGAAATCTGCGAGCCACACCCCGAGCGCCTCTGGCCTTTCCTGCTCTTCGCCTCGGCTGCACTCATGGGCACGCTCATGACGCTAACGTGGTTCCGCTTCTACGACCAGCCCGAGAAGCGCCGCCGCCTGAACTACAACGTACTCGGCATCGGTGACCCCGCCTGCGGCAAGGGGGCGCTGGTGCGCATAGCGGCACTGCTGACAGAACCTATCGACCGCGCCGACCAGATGGCGAACGACGCCATCAACGAGTGGAAAGCGCAGCAGCGTTCCAAGGGTGCCAACAAGGACAAGCTGCTGAGACCTAACGCATTAGTGCGCCTGCACGGGGCGCGCACGTCGAACAACGTGTTCATCAACGACATGATTAATGCCATGGTAGAAGTGGGCGACGAGCGGATGCAGGTGCACATGCTAACCGTAGACACCGAGGCCCTGAACAGCATAAAGATGCAGAAAGGCGGATCGTGGATTGACAAGCAAGTGATGGAAATCAAGGCTTGGAGCAACGAGAAGGACTCGCAGCAGTATGCCAACCTCGACAGCATCACGGGCTTCTTCAACGTCGTGTGGAACCTCGTGCGTACGTGCACGCCACCGGCCCTGAAACTGCTGGCCAACGAACATAACTTCGGCACGGGATGGCCTACGCGAGTGTCGGCCATACCAATTCTCGGCACGGGCTTCAAGATGATTGAATTGCGCCGGCAAAGTCAGGAGGCAACCGAGGCCGACGAAGTGCTGCGCCAGTGGGCCTACCGCCTCGACAAGCGACAGGGCGAGCTGCCCCTGTGGCCCCTCGTGGAGCACGCCTGGCACTGGACTGCCAACCGCATGGAGATTGCTGCCTTCAACGACGACAAGGCCGACGAGTTGCTGCTGAAGCGCTGCGCTGCAAATGCCCTTTGTATCTGCGCGCCCTTCGTCGACATGCGACATTGGGACGAGCGCGAGAAGAATGGTAGCTACGAGACCGACGAGCGCGACGCTGAACTGCTCAGCCTGATTCTCGACATACAATACCGCACGCAGCACTACTACTTCGGGGCTCTCGCGCGCAACTATTTCGAGGAGCAGATGGTCGACGCCACAAAGTTCCGTCGCCGGACCACACGGTTCGAGCAGTGCTACCTGCGGCTCCCAGATGAGTTCACGACCGAGCAGTTCGCGCAGACCTTCGGCTACGCCAACAGCCGTTCGGCGGCAAAGGCTATCGAGCGGTTCGTCAACGACAAGACCATCGTGCGCACCAAGCGCGGCGAATATCGCAAGAGAGTACAGAGCATCAGCTGAAGTAAGATAGTTGGAAAGTCACTTGTAGACAGGAAGCTACGTCGCCAAGTGAGCACTAAAAAGAAACACACGAGCGGGAATCAACCTGCTCGTGTGCTTTATTTATTGGAAGTTAACGTGTTAATGTGTAATCGGTAAACCAACTTGTTAACTTGTCAACCAACTTGTCAACTCATCAACTCGTCAACTCGTCAACCAACTTGTCAACTCGTCATCTTGTCAACTCATCAATCAACTCGTCAACTCATCAACCAACTCGTCAACTCGTCAACTTGTCAACTCGTCAACTTTTTTTGAACTCAACAGCAGCCTTTTCGATGCCGAGGTTCTGCTTGTAGTTCTCGATGTAGCGGTTGAAGCCTTCGACGTCGGCAGCTGTGGGGGCTACCTCCACGCCGGTGTTGCCAGCGAAGACGACCTTGTCGAGGT
>ODAI012829583.1_pt1 | contig 21048 bp, 13 predicted proteins | sample 1539321 | NCBI WGS metagenome assembly ODAI01 (sample SAMN02144231, study PRJEB22623) | gut metagenome | biome: sheep rumen | host: Ovis aries | place: New Zealand | reverse complement strand
GAAATTCTGTTAATTGATGTGTTTTGATAGTTTTGGGTTAATTCGTAACAGTAAACTCACCATAATACTCGTCGCCGTTGGCGAGGGTGAAGGTGATGAGGTAGTCCCCGGCGAGGGGTAGGTAGGTTTGCAGCCCATCGGGCGTTTCAACCCAGTGGGTTTCGACGTTTCCGCCCGAATCCTTGAAGATTTCGATGGCCACGGGGCCGATGTTCTCGGAGAAGAACACCGTCAGTACATGGCCGTTGATTGAAGCATGGATGGAGTTGCCTTTGGGCATACCCTGTGTACGCCCTTCCTTAATTGTGATGCCACTGACCCCATCGGCTAAGTAAAGACTGTTTGCTCCGCACCAAGCTGTTGGCAACAAAAGGCCAATCAACAGGAGCATTTTTTTGATTTTTTTGAATTTGTTGAACTTTTGCATATCGCGTTGGTTTTAGAATTAACGCTGCAAAAGTATCTCGAAAAGGCAATTGCTGCAAGGAAAATAGGGTATGGATTGGTATGGATTATTTTCGTAACGTCCTGGAAACAAACTTGTTAGTTATTCATAAAGCATGTTTTTGAGGGTGTGATATAGGCTACCTTTTGCTTCTAAAGTTCGTTTTATTTTTCTGCTTCGTTCACAAACCGTGGAATATGCCCGCTGCAAAAAAGCGGAAATGTCGGCTTCACTTAGGCCGAGTAAGAAGAAATAACAATAAACCAAGTCGCTTTCTGTCAGATTGGGGAACTGCTTTTGGATGTGGGCTGTGAACAGGGCGAGGTGCTTTCCGGCTGCATCATGCAAGGCCAACAATTGTTCTTTGCTGAGTGCATGGTCCTTGTAAGCCATGTAATCCATTTTCGATTTGAATTGCTGTGAATGAGCGATTCTGACAATTTGGAGGCAAACGGGTGCATTTATGAAAGCCGAATAATCGTTGTTTCTTTTCGATTCGTCATCAGTAGGATTTTTTGCTACAGCCTGCTCCAACTGCTTTGAGACATGGCGTAGTTCCTTATTGCGTTGCTTCAATCGGCCGGACAGGGCCGCCTGCTGTATCCTGTAGGTTTGCCGCTCTGATTCCAAGAGCCTGCCCACGTTTTCTTTTTCCTCATGCAGCCGCTTGTTGTGTCGCCTGCTCAGGGTCAGAAAGAAAGATACAATGGCAACCACCGCAACAACAAGTCCTAAGACAATGCTCCACTTCCTTGTTGCTTTTTGGATTCTCTGCCTGTGGAGCGTTTCTTGTCTATTATGCTCATGCTGCTGGCAAAGTGTACTCAAAGCGGAATGTAGTTTGCCGTCCTCATCCTTTAATGTGGCGTATTGAGAGCGGATCAAGGCATATTCTTTCGCTTCTATAGTATCGCCGTTATACATGGAAATTTCCCGTAACCTTTCGGCTGCCAACAATTTACTGTCGAAGCTTTGTGTGTTGTCAAACACGTATTTCAAATAGACCCAAGCAGAATCGAATTGCTTTTCGTAATAATAAATATCACCAATAAACAGATAACGGGCCAATAGCTCCTTGCTTTCCATAGCCATGCTAGCCAAGCGATACATTATCGACAACGCTTTTTCAAGGCTCTTTTCTTTGTCATACAATAATATGGCGCGACGGGCTGTGATGTCCCGATAAGTTCGATAAGTTGTGTCAGGTAAATAGTGAATAGCTTGCCTATAGTAATAGTCTGCACTATCCAATTCTTTCATCATCTCATAATGCGACCCTATCTCATTCAGCATCCATGACACATGCCAAGATGGTGCGTCATATCTTTTGTAATAATTCAAAGCTATTTTACCGAAATAAATGGCCTGCTCATGCAAGTAATAATCAGAAAACAAACCTGTCAAATGCGTATAAGTCAACGCCATAAACCTCGCCTTTTCCCCCACTATTTCCTTCTCCTCAAAATGTTCCTCCATGATTTCCAGTGCCTTAAGGTATTCGCGGCAGGCTGGCACGGCGCTGTCGTTTTCGTAATAGCCCACACCATTAATATAATGGGCGCGGGCGGCCAAAAACACGGTGATCGGTGTGGCATTTTGGGCGGACGCACCGCGTGTGTCCGAATCGCACATTCCCGCCAACGAATCGAGATACGCCACGGCCTGCCGCAAGGCGGGGCGGTTGGTTTGGGCGTAGTCGTTCTTGTAGAGCAGCTCGGCCAAAAGCAGTTGGGCGTAATGATTGTCAAACGCTTGGCTGGAATCAACGGTGTCGAGCCAAGGCAACAGCAAGGCCAAGGCACTGTCGGGCTGCAGCCACGCAAGGCTGTCGATGGCCAGCAACTGGCTTCGTTGAGGGCTTTGCGGTTCAGGGGAAACGACTGCGTCTGAAGACGCATTTGATCGCGTTCCAAAAGGACCGTGGCACGAGGCCAAAGCCAGCAACAGAAGCAATCCTATGAAGACCGTCCGTTTCATAAGTGCAAAAGTAGTGAAAAACTTTTATTCCTGTTGTTTCTAAAATTCGTATTTTAGCCCCATAAAACTGCATGAAATGGAAACCCCAGAAAAAAAACTCTTTATTTTAGATGCCTACGCCTTGATCTACAGGGCTTTCTTTGCCATGAACAAGAACCCGAGGATGACCTCGAAAGGCCTCAACACCTCGGCAGTGATGGGCTTCTTGAACTCGCTCTACGAGATTCTCAAGAACGAGAAACCCACCCACATCGGCGTGGCCTTCGACGTGGCTGGAACGGAGCAACGCCAAGCCGAATACAGCGAATACAAGGCCAACCGCGAGAAGATGCCCGACGACCTCCGCGACGCCATTCCGTATATCATCAGGCTCATCGAAGCCTTCAACATTGCCATCTACGGCGTGGAAGGCTACGAGGCCGACGATGTGATCGGAACTTTGTCGAAAAAAGCAGAACAACAGGGTTTTACAACCTATATGATGACTCCCGACAAAGACTTTGGGCAACTCGTTACGGACAAAGTCTTGCTCTACAAACCCGCCAAGTTCGGCGAGCCGGCACAGGTTTGGGGACCAAAAGAAGTCTGTGAGCGTTACGGAATTAGTGAGCCCAAACAACTCATTGACATTCTGGGGCTTTGGGGCGATGCTGCCGACAATATCCCAGGCATTCCGGGCATAGGGGAGAAGACCGCCGCGCAATTGGTGCAGAAATACGGCAGCGTGGAAAACCTCATTGCCCACGCCGACGAGCTGAAAGGCAAGCAAAAAGAGAACGTCATCAACTTTGCCGAGCAAGGAATGATGTCGAAGATGCTGGCAACCATCAACTTGGAGGTGCCCGTCGAGTTCGACGAAGAGGAACTGAAAACCAAAGAACCCGACCTGCTCGCGCTGATGGCCTTGTTTGAGGAACTGGAGTTCAAGACGTTTGCCAAGCGCTTTTTGGACGATTACAAAAAGACACACGGCACAGTTCCAACCATCGAAATTCCTGCTGCGAAGCCCTCAACGCCCGACCTATTCTCCAACGAAACGCCAAGTACTTCTGGGCAAATCGACCTTTTCGGACAAAACGACAGCGGCCTTTTGGAGTTTTCCGACAAGAACTCCGCAAAGACGGTGCAGCATGACTACAAACTCGTTGAAACCGAGGAAGAAATCAAGGCCTTGGAGGAAGTTCTGAAGTCGCAAAAGCAATTCGTCTTTGATACGGAAACGACCAACGTCGATGTGTATTCCGCTGAATTAGTAGGCGTTTCGTTTGCCATCAAGGCACACGAGGCTTGGTATCTGCCCATGCCCGCCGAGCGCGAAGAGTGCCAGAAAAAACTGGAATTGCTGAGGCCTTTGTTTGAGGACGAAACCATCCTGAAAATCGGGCAAAACCTGAAATACGACATCTCCATGCTGGCGCAATACGGCATTAGCGTGCGCGGCCCGATGTTCGACACGATGCTGGCGCACTACCTCCTCGAACCCGAGCAACGCCACAACATGGACTACCTCGCCGAAGTCTATCTCAACTACATCACCATTCCCATCGAGGACTTGATTGGCAAGGGCCGACTGCAAAAAAACATGCGCGAAGTCCCCATTGATTTGGTCAAGGAATACGCCGCCGAGGATGCCGACATCACTATGCAACTCTACGAGAAACTAATGCCCTTGTTGAAGGAAAACGGCGTGGAGAAACTGTTTTACGACATCGAGATGCCGCTTATGCCCGTGCTGAGCCGCATGGAGGCCAACGGCGTGAAAATCGACACGCAGAACTTGCAACAAATCAGTGAGGATTTTGGCGGCGAAATCCGCAAGATTGAAGAAAAGATTTATGATTTGGCCGGAACACCGTTCAACATTGCCTCACCGAAACAGTTGGGCGAAATCCTGTTTGAAAGGCTGAAAATCGACGAGAAGGCCAAGAAAACCAAGACCGGACAATATGCCACGGGCGAGGAGGTTTTGCAGAAACTCTTGCACAAGCACGATATCATCCCTTTGATTTTGGACTACCGCTCGTTCACCAAACTGAAATCGACTTACCTTGACGCGCTTCCCGCGTTGGTCAATCCGAAAGACGGACTGATTCACACTTCTTACAATCAAGCGGTTACGGCCACGGGGCGATTAAGTTCAAACAACCCGAACCTGCAAAACATACCCGTGCGCACCGCGAATGGCCGTGAGATACGACGCGCCTTCGTGCCGCGAAGCGAGCAATACACACTCCTTGCCGCCGACTACAGCCAAATCGAGTTGCGCATCATCGCCCATTTGAGCCAAGACCCCGCCATGGTCGCCGACTTCAATCTTGGCCACGACATCCACGCGGCCACGGCTGCCAAGGTGTTCCACGTGCCGATGAGCGAAGTCACCAAAGAGCAACGCAGCCGCGCCAAGGCGGTCAACTTCGGCATCATCTACGGCATGTCGGCCTTCGGCTTGGCCGAGCGCATGGAGCTTTCGCGCAGCGAGGCCGCCGACATCATCAAGAAATACTTCGAGGAATACGCGGGCATCAAGGAATACATGAACCGCAGCATCGCCCTCGCGCGTGAACGCGGCTATGCTGAGACCATCCTTGGTCGCCGCCGCTACTTGCGCGACATCAACGGGGCCAACAGCGTGGTGCGCGGCTTTGCCGAACGCAACGCCATCAACGCGCCCATACAAGGCAGCAGTGCCGACATGATCAAAATCGCGATGATTGGCATCCACGAAGAGATGGAACGGTTGAAGATGCAGTCGAAGATGATACTGCAAGTGCACGACGAGTTGGTCTTCGACGCGCATTTGGACGAACTCGACACACTGAAAACCATCGTCAGCGACAAGATGGTGAACGCCTTGCCGCTGTCGGTGCCGGTGGTGGTGGAGATGAACACGGGAAGCAATTGGCTTGAAGCACATTGATTCAGTTGATAGTTGAAAGTTATGAGTTAGTAGTTGAAAATTGTGTAATTTTGGCGAATCAAATTATAGACAAAGAGCAGGAGGGAGAGAAACACACTAAACAGTATCAGCAATGAGGGATTTGTTTTCTGAATACGATTATCTGAGCTATGTTTTCCCAGAGCCACAATATTTGGGGTCCAAACACATCCATAGAGGATGGATTGCCCAATTTATCCCTGTCCACGCCCATGTAGCATTAGATGCGTTTGGTGGTTCCCAATCAATTGCATATCTTTTCAAGCAATTAGGGAAACGGACCATAACAAACGATTTCTTAAGTTTCAACAACCAAATTGGCAAAGCTCTCATAGAAAACCGTAGCGCCAAACTTGACAGCAAAGATTTGAATATTTTGTTTGACAGAAACTGCAATCCTAATGAGTTCAACCTAATGGAAAAACTGTTTTCCAACCTGTTTTTTTCACAAGAAGAAGCAGTTTTCATTGATAGTTTCCGAAGCAATGTACCCCGATTAGACAATCCGTATAAGCAATCATTGGCGCTCACCGTAATGTGTCGCAGTTTGACGCGAAAGGTGACAATGGGACATTTTGCACACACACAAGCTCTTGTTTATGCAGCCGACCCGGCCCGCATAAAGCGCAACCGCAGTTTGGTGACACCCATAAAAACACTATTTTTGGAACTTCTTCCCGGATATAACAACGCCATTTTCGACAACAATCAGGAAAACAAAAGTTATAATGAGAACATCCTTGATCTTCTGCCCAAACTGAAGAATATAGATATAGCTTATTTTGACCCTCCATATTGCAACAGCCATGCTGACTATCAATCTTTTTACCATTTGCTGGAAACATTTGTGGAATACTGGAAAGACAAAGACTTCGTGAATGGAACCAAGCGCTACGAACCCAAACGATACAGCGGTTTTGACAAGACTAGTGAGGCTATTGGCAATTTGAAAAGGATGTTTGAACTTTCGCAGCACATCCCGACATGGCTTGTCAGTTACAACGACCGCAGTTTTCCCGACATTGAAACAATGATAGCCATGATTGAACCATACCGCCATGTCGAAACTGAGCGAAAATCCTATCTGTCTGGTCGTGGTGGAAAAGGAAGCGTGGCAGGGAGTAGTGAGGTTTTATTGATTTGTACAATTCGTAAATAATTGAACATGAACAATTTCAACAAATGGAATCAAGAATTTCGCGCACAAAACCTTTATGCTTTCAACCATAACGAAAACGCTCTGCTTTGGTTGAAAGTGAGGGCTGTTTGTAGAGGCAAGCAAATCAAACAATTCACAGCCAAAAACCACATGACATTGCAATCAACCAAATTGGCTGACCAAAATGCTGAGTTGTTCCAAATCCTAGAGTCCTTACCTGATGGCATGAAAATGCTTGACCAATTCCTACTTGACAGAAACAACGAATTATATGTGCAAAAGGGAGTTGACGAAGCACAACTGAAAAACGACTTGTACAACGTCAAATATTACGCATGGGGCGGCGACCAAGACAACTCCTTGGACCAATATCTTGTTAGAAGATACATTAAAGCCATCAGCAAGTATGATGAACTGACTGCCAGAAAAGACGAAATCGCGGGAAATGCATGGAACTTTGTTCAAACAAGTTGGTATAACAACTGGACTTCTTTTTTGATAGAGTCAATCTTCAAGAAGCACAAAAGAGTACTTTCTGCGGTTGGAGAGATAAAGAGTGTCGATTTTTTCATCGGCGATTTCCCCATCGATTTGAAGGTTACCTATTTTCCGAACGAATACATGGACAGCAAATTAAAGGAAAAACTAGGACATTCTGAAATCACATGGCTAAAACAACAAGCAAAAGCAAAAGGAATTGAGGTTGACAAATCGCTTTCGGATTCGCAAAAAATGTATATGCTGAAAGAGAAAATCAAGGAAATTGGTGACACCGAAATCCTTGAAAAACTGAAACGCATAAGAAAAGAAATTATCAATGAAGCCCAAAACGATAAAGAAACACTGATGCAATGGCTTTACGAGCACCAAAGTCCGCGCTTGTTTGGTGCCGAAAACAGGTTGTTCGTCATTTTGGTCGACACCATTCAGATGGACGACTCGTGGAAAATGAAGCGAGCATTTCCGCTTATTGAGCCTAAAGTGAACCAGTATTTAGACAACTTTACCGAAACATCATTGAAGCACATTAAGTTTGCGTTTAACAAAAATCTTTACGAAAGCCTATCTGACATTATTTTCGTCATAAAGGAATAGTTTCGTAATTTTGCCAATTATTTTAGAACGATGTCCATTCCAAGGGAAACCGTAGAACAAATCCTGCAAGCCGCTCATATCGAGGAGGTTGTAGGAGAGTTTGTGACGTTGAAAAAGAAGGGGTCCAACCTGTGGGGCAATTGTCCGTTCCACAACGAGAAAACGCCTTCGTTCAGCGTCAATCCCGCGCGTAACATCTTCAAGTGCTTCGGCTGCGGCAAAGCCGGCGACTCGGCCAAGTTCCTCATGGAACACGAACATTACACCTATCCCGAAGCGCTGCGCTATTTGGCCAAGAAATACAACATCAAAATCGAGGAGAAGGAGCAAACGCCAGAAGAACTGATGCTCCAAAGCGTGCGCGAGAAGATGTTCAACATCAACGAGTTCGCTGACAAGTATTTCGTCGATACACTATGGAACACCGACGAAGGCAAGACCATCGGCCTCCAGTATTTTCGCGAGCGCGGCTACCTCAACCCCATCATCGAGAAGTTCCACCTCGGCTACAGCCCCGCCAAGTGGGACGCCTTTACGGCCTACGCCAAGCAGAACGGCTACAGCGACGAACTCCTTGAGCAAATCGGTTTCTCCATCAAGGGGCAGAAAGGCCTCTACGACCGCTATCACGGGCGCGTGATGTTCCCCATCCACAACCTGACGGGGCGCGTCATCGGCTTCGGCGGGCGCATCCTTCAGAACGACCCCGAAAAGAAATTGGCCAAGTACCAAAACTCGCCTGAGTCGGAGATCTACGACAAGAAACAGACGCTCTACGGCATCTATTTCGCCAAAAACGCCATCGCGAAAAACGACGAATGTATCTTGGTGGAAGGCTATTTTGACGTGCTCCGTATGCACCAAATCGGCATCGAAAACGTGGTGGCCAGCAGCGGCACCTCGCTCACGATGGAGCAAATTCGCCTCGTCAAGCGCTACACGAAAAACATCACCATGCTCTACGACGGCGACTCGGCAGGCATCCACGCCGCCTTGCGCGGCACCGACATGATCTTGGGCGAAGGCATGAATGTGCGCATCGTGGTGCTGCCACCCGAGCACGACCCCGACACCTTCGGCAAGGAGTTTTCGGCGGAATACGTCAGCAATTATCTGAAAGACAACGCAAAAGACTTCATCCGCTTCAAGACGGAACTGTTGATGAAAGATGCCGAGAACGACCCCATCAAACGCGGGCAGGTCGTGCGCGACATCGTGGAGACCATCTCCATTGTCCCCGACAGCATTTTCCGCATCACCTACGTCAAGGAATGCAGCCGCCTTTTGGACATGCCCGAGCAGACCTTGACCAATGAACTGAATAAAATCTTGCGCGCAAAGTTCAAGAAGTCGTTGGGCGTTGAGGGCGAAGCTGTCCCGGAAACGGAAACTTCCACCCAGTCGCCCAAGCAAGAGGAAACCCTTGAAGACCAATTGCCAGCGGGCTATTACCAAGAGCGCGAGTTGGTAAAATTGCTGCTGATGTATGGCAGGGAAATGATTATCGATGAGCGCGAGGACGAGAATGGACAGAAAATTTATGAGCAAGTCGCTGTAGCCCAATTTATTGTCGACGACTTGAAAAACGACGGTTGCCTCTTTTTTGACAAGGTCAATCGGAAGATTTTCGACTTCTTCGACCAAGCTCTCGACGAAGGCCGCATCCCCGACGACCAATATTTCGTTTCTAACGAGGACGAAGCCATCGCCCAACTTGCTGCCGACCTGCTTTCGTCGCCTTACAGGCTCGACCAATGGGAAAAGTACGGCATTTTCGTCAGAAGCGAGGAAAACAACCTGAGAGATACTGTGTTGTCATCGCTCTATCGTTACAAGGACCTCATCATCGCAGACCGACGAAAGGCCGTGGAAGAGGAACTGAAAGCGACCGATGACACGGACGACCAGCTCATCCTCCTGAAACGCAAGAAAGACCTCGACGACATCCGCAAGCGGATTAATAAGGAATTGGGGATAGTGATTGCGAAGTAATTTTTGCAAAAATTCCCAAATTCTCCGTATTTTTGCGCCTCAAATGAATCAATATGTTTAACAGGCGTAAGAAATGGCGTGTGCCGGCCGGACAGGAACCGACAGCATTGGACAAAAAGGTGATGGCTATGGAGGCCAAGGGCGCGATGGTGCCCAAACGCAGCCTCATCCGCACCCCTGAAGAGATTGAAGGCATCAAAAAGAGCGGTGTCATAACCACCGCCATCCTCGACCTAGTGGGCGAGAAAATCCATGCAGGAATGAGCACGTTGGAAATCAACGAGTTGGTTCACAATTACACCATCGAGCATGGAGCCATACCTGCACCTTTGGGCTACGAAGGTTTCCCGAAAAGCGTTTGCACCTCCATTAATGAAGTGGTCTGCCATGGCATCCCATCGGCAAAGGAAATCCTGAAAGAGGGCGACATCATCAACGTGGATGTCACCACCATTTTGAACGGTTTTTATTCAGATGCCTCGCGAATGTACATCATCGGAAAAACCTCTAACCGCAAGCAGAAGCTGGTGGATGTGGCCAAAGAATGTCTGTACATTGGCATGGAGGCCGCCAAGCCTTTCGGCTTCGTTGGCGACATTGGCAACGCTATCCAGCAGCACGCCCACAAGAACGGTTTTAGCGTGGTGCGCGACCTTTGCGGCCACGGCGTAGGCCTCAAATTCCACGACGACCCCGAAGTGATGCATTTCGGCAAGAAAGGCACGGGGATGCTGCTCGTTCCAGGCATGGTGTTCACCATTGAGCCGATGATCAATACAGGCACTTGGAAAGTGTTTATCGACAGTGCCGACGGCTGGACCGTCATCAGCGAAGACGAGCTGCCCTCGGCGCAATGGGAGCACACGTTCCTGATGACCGAAACAGGGCTGGAGATTCTGACGCAATGACATTCGCGTCGCGGACAAAAAAGAAAGGAGGGCATCGTCAGATACCCTCCTTTTTAATTCCTTAATTCCGAGGAATTAGTACACAAGGAACTTCACCGTGGCATTGCTTGTGCCTTGGTTGAGGCGCAGGATGTAGGAACCGGCGCTGAGTTCGCTCGTGTTGAGATTGATTTGTTGCTTACCCTCTGAGAGGCGGCCCAAACCTTGGCTCATCACCAAACGACCCATCATGTCATAAACCTGATAGCTGACGTTGGCGTCAGACTTCATCTCGAAGCTCACCACAGCTTGCTCACGAGCAGGATTGGGATACATTTCAACCTTGGTTTCGGTCACGATAGGCATTTCGGGAACGCTGGTGCCGCTTTGTTGCTTGTAGTTCTCGCAGCGGTAAACGCCCTTGCCATAGGTGGCAGCATAGATGATGCCTGTGTTGTGGACGCCTTGATAGAAATTGACCACAGTGTCTTCTTCGCTCATAATCACTTCGAAAGCATCGCCTTGGCTAAGCAATTGCTGCTTGAGCTCCAAGACCGGAACTTCTCCCATTGGGTTGCCGTCGGCAATCCAAGTGGTATTGCCCACGCTACTGGCGGTATAAATGCCGCGTTCAGTGCCGATGATGACCTTACCAGTGGCCATTTCGATGACGGAAGAATAAACTGGCATCTTGGGCAGGTTGCCTTGCATGCTGGTGAAGGTCGGGTTGCTCGACAGTGCGTTGGTGGAATAAAGCACATAGGTGTCATTGCCGTAGTTGCCCAAGGTGACGACCACCTTGTTGGCATCGCGAGGATCAACGGCAACCGAGGTCACGCATTGGCCTTCGATGGGAAGTTGCATCGGGTCGATGGCAACGAAGTGGCTGTAGTTGGTGGAGGTAACAGCACCCGAAGCATTATAGGTGTACCAAACCGAGTCTATAGAAGCAGCATTGTCGCCCATGAAGCGGAAGAGTTGGCCTTCCTTGGTGCCGACAAACAGGTTTTCGCCATCGGCAGAGGCAACCATGCAAAGAGGTGTGCCGGTAAAGCCGCCCGTGTAGCCAAGGGTGTCGGTATTGCTTTGGGTAAGTTTATACCACACGGTTTCGAGACCGAAGCTCAAAGCCTGTTTTGAAACATAAACCACATTGCTAGTGGCGACATACAAACGAGAGCTGATAGGGTCGTGAATCTCAATGGAGTCGCCGACATTCAGGGGGTTCGTAAGCGTGTATTCGAAGGGGAATTTGAGGTTGCTCATGAGCTGAATGGTGGTGCCAGAAGGCATATTGGCATCCGTAGTGTTCTTAAACCAAACCGTGGCTTGATTCAGCGGGTCGTTGAAGTTCTCGTGAAGCAGGATGGGGGTGCGATAGTTGGAGGCAAGGGAAATGCTTGCGTGTGAAGTGAAATTGGTCGAAACCCAGTCGTCACCCATAGTTTCTGAACGTGAGATATTGCCGCCTTTGTAGGTTACGAAAATCGTGTTGGAATTGATGCTGGAAATGGCGCAAGAGCCGGCTTGTGACGATTCGTCGAACATGCCCATATTGCTTCCATTGGGATTGATCCAGTTGCCATAACCTTCGGTGTTCACGTTATTTGTACCGTCGATGAGAACTACGCCATGATCCATGCCAGCAGCCAAGATGCGCTTGTCGAGGCCCGAAAGAGCCACGTTATACATACGAGTGGTCTTGTAGTCTCTGTTGCAGTTGCTGAAGGTGAAGCCGGCATTGCTCAACATGCCTTTGTAAATGCCTCCGTCGGTGCCGATATAACACTCGTTGGCATTGGCAGGGTTGAAAGCCATGGCATGAAGGCCGATGTGGAGATAGTCGGGCATGAAGAACATGGACTGGCCCGTCAATTGTTCAACCATATAGAAGCCCGTACCGCTTGGGGTTTTTTCCAGTTTCCAAAGGGACACGCCCAACACATAAAGAATGCTTTCGTTGCTTGGGCTAACCACAATGCCGTGATTGTAGAGTCCGTTGCTGGAATACACATTGTGAGCATCGGTGGCGGGCAGAATAGCGTTCCATGTGGCACCCTTGTCGGAAGAAACATAGAAGCCAGCGTGTTTGCCATCGGAGGCGATGCAACCAGCATAGATGACGTTTTCGTTGGTTGGGGCGATGGCGATGTCAAGCAGGCCGGCAGCCTTGGGAATGAGGGAGTCGCCTTGCATCGAGTTGCCATTGGCGGAGTGGCAGGTCAAAGCATCTGGAGTGCTGCCGATGTAGATCTTGCCTTCCACAGAAGCCACGATGGTGTTGCCTTGAGCCTTGACTTCGTCGGCGCGACCAGGGAGGGCTTCATTCCATGTGTTGCCATTGTCGGTCGAATACTTCAGACCCGAGTCAGTGGCAACGATTAATTGACCGTTGGTGCACACGATTTCGTTTACGAACGACCATTCTGTTGCCTCATTGGCTGAAGGAACGGTGGAAGCGATGGGAGTGAAGACATCGTTGGCATCAAGGATATAGATACCGCTACCAACGAAACTGTTGGAATAGTTAAACTCGTCCATTCCATTGTGCGAAACAGCACTGCCACCGTCACCGGTGCCAACGTAGATGTTGCCATTGGCATCTTGGGCCATGCAGCTCACCATCAGGTTTTTGTTGCCCACATGGTGCCAAGTGATGCCTTTGTTGTACGTTTTGTAAACGCCACCGCCTTTGGAACCGATGTAAACCACACCGCTCCAATTGCCGGATGCGTTTTTCTTGTTGTCGTAAAGTACAGCCGTGGTTTGGCCGCCCATGTTGTCGGGACCCATGCTGAGCCAGTACAACTCATTGTCGGCAGTGGCCCTAGTTTCTGCATCTTGCATCGCCTGAATCATCAAGGCCGGGTCAATCAAGCCAGTGTGTTGATTGGCGCGGAGGCTTGCCATAAACGACTCTGCATTGGCAGTTGCTTGCTTACGCGGCACATAGTGTCCGCCATTGTCAGCGATAGTGATCGACTGACCTAAGATCATGATTACCAGAAGTAAACTGAAAGGTAAAAATCTCTTTTTCATATCACGAAATTTAATTAACTATCTGTTTTATAAACGTTTTTACTTTGTTCAATGCCCTATTTTAGTCAAATTATGGTCTGCAAATATAGGACATTCTCTTAAAGAAATGACATTTTAGGGAAAAAAAATTGCATTTTTTCTCAAAATTATGGTTTTTCGGCTTCAAAAGGGGTCAGAAAGGGAGCATGGTTTCGGCTTGCAACCAGCCGATGCTGCCGTTGGCTATGCGGATTTTGTTCCAGCCGTCGGCATGGTCGAGAATCTGCACTTTGGTGCCTTCATGCAGCACAAACAAATCGACGCTGGCCTCGTTGGGCGTGCTTTTCACTGTCACCGTAGGGGTCATGACGATGGCTTGGTCTTCCTTCAACGCGGCTTGCTTTTGTTGGGAAGCGAACAGCACTGATAGTGCCAACACGACGAGCATGGCAAGGCCGACGAAAAAGCCCAACTTGCGCAAACCCATCCGTCGTGCACGCAAAAAAAGGAAGGCCGAAACGAGCAACAAGGCAAACGCCATGATGGACAAAAGGGTCCATTGTTGACCCGAAAGGGAGTGCCTAAGGCCGTTCCAACCCTTCACAATGAACGATTGCGGCACTTCCTCGATCTTATCGACAATGGCGAGGTTGGCAATGGCGAGGTTGGTGCGCACGTCGTCGTTGCTCGGGTCGAGTTTGAGTGCTTTTTCGTAATAGTAAACCGCCAGGGGATACTCGCGCATCTTGTAGTAGGTGTTGCCCATGTTGAAGTACAGCGAGACGGATTCTAATTCATTGTCAATCACGTTTTTGTAAAGAACCAAGGCTGTGTCGTAACTGCCTGCGTTGTAGGCCTTGTTGGCTTGTTCAAACCATTGCTCGGCGGTGGGTTGTGCCTTTGCGCCAATAGTGAAAACAGAAGCAAGTGCAATTAATATTAATAAGGTGTGTCGTTTCATTTTTCGTGTTTCTTTCATTCGTTACAAGACTTTTTCGGCTTTGGTAATCACTTCGATACCCTTTTGGTAAAGGTCGCCCATCTTCTCTTCGGCGTTGCCAGGGGCGAAGCGGGCAAACTCGCAACTGTTGAGCGTGTCGATGAACTGTTGCGTGAGATCGTCGGGCACGTTTTTCTCCTTCATGGTCTCGCTGACGGTATCCATCGAGAGTTTTGACCGCTCGATTCCGAGTTTGTCGGCGATATAGCCCCACAGGGCCTGCGACATTTCGGTGTAGAAATTGTTCTGGTCCTTCACCTTGAGGTATTGGTCGGCTTTCTTGAGTCGGCCACGGGCCACTTTTGTGGCTTTCTTGTTGCGGTTGGCCATCGTGTCTTCTTTCGACTGTTCGCGTTTCTTTGAAACCAGCAGCATGATGATGAATATCAGCAACATGGCAAGCAACACCACGAAATAAGGTGCTGTGCCGAAGAAAGACGAGTGTTTGGCTTTGAGGTGTGGATTGCCCGTCATGATGTGGCGCACGTCGCTTCCTAGGTACTTGATTCCCTCTTGGTTGGAGGCATATACGCCGCCGTCGCCTTCGTCGCCACTGCCTTTCTCCACATGGACCGAATAGTTGTCGGAACGAAGAGAGGTGTAGGTGCCGTTGGCGGGATTGAAGAAACTGAACTCTACGGGCGAGAGGTTGAAATTTCCTGCGCGTCGCGGGATGACCAAATACTCCGCCTTTTTCGTGCCGGAAAGCCCTTGGGCCGTGACGCTCGGAGCGGTCGTGATTTTTGGGTCATACACCTCAAAATCGGGCGGGAAGTTGGGTTCGGGCATTTGCAGAAGCTCGATGTTGCCTGTTCCCGAAACGGTCAAGGTGAGTGTGAAGGCTTCATTTGTCTTCAGTTCGGTCTTGTCGATGTCCGACTTGAAAGTATAACTTCCCACTGCACCGGCAAACGAGGCTGGTTTGCTACTATCGGGCAGGTTTTTCACCTCGATGGCAAGGGTGCCTGTGGAAAGCTCTTTTTTCACATTGACGATGTTGCGGTTGAAGAAGGGGTCGTTGAAGAAAATGTCGAAGGGGTCGTTGCTGCGACGGTTGTTGCTTTCGGTGCGGATTTGGGCGACACATTCGATACTCATCGGGTCGATGTTGAGTTTGCCGCTGCGCTGTGGCACCACGATGACTTTCTGGATTTCGGCTACGGTGTATTCCACGCCGTTGATGTATTCTGAGCTTTGTCGCAACGAGCCTCCGTTGTTGTCGGATATGTCCTTGGTCCAGAAACCGGCGTATGACGGCATCTTGCCCACTTGCAACGACGACACTGGCACCTTCGTGTAAAGCTTGTAGGTCAGCACGATTTGTTCGCCGACATGAACACTTTTCTTGGACGGCGTCACTTTGAGGAACAAGTCTTTGCCGCTCACTTGCGGGTCGTTGGTGTTTTGGCTTTGGCTTTGACTGCCACTGCCGCTTGTGCCGCCACCCGAAGCCGAAGCGTGGCTGCCGTCATCGGGAAGAACTTGGATTTCAAAAGGTTCGCTGCTGATTTTGTTGCCTTTCACGGTCAGCGAAGCCGCCCCAATGCGGAACGTGCCTTCCTTGTAGGCTTGCAGAGCATAAGTATAGGAGTTCTTCACCGTGTGCGACATGGAGCCGTTCACCATCGAGAAGCTGGAACTCGACGAGGTGAATGGGCCGCCCACGATGGTGAAGCCGTCGAACGAGGGCGCTTGAAAATTCTTGCCTTCGGCATTGGCCTCGAAAACCACTTGGAAACGCTCGCCTACAACGACTTGCTTCTTGGCCGATACGGTCAATTTGGGGTCGTCTTGCGCCCGCATGGCGCTGGGCGCGATACATACGATGAACAATAATAAACCGAATATCTTCTTCATTGATTCGTTGTTTTCGGGTTGCAAAAATACATATTTTTTACCTTTTTTGTCGGCTGGGGTTCACACAATGCAGGGGTTCACACAAACTTCCCCCATTCTTACCTCATACTTCATACCTCCTACCTAACATCACCAATCCTTGTCGCTCTTCTTCTTGGGTTGCTGACGGACCTTTTGTTCATTCACCTTCTCCATCGTCTGTTTCTCCTGATTCTCAAGGGCATCCAACATACGCTGAGCGTCTTCCTTCGACATTTCTTGGTTTTGTTGCTGCTGTTGCTGTTGGTTTTGCTGCTGGTCTTGATTTTGCTGATTTTGTTGGTCTTGCTGCTGCTCCTGCTGGTCTTGTTGGTCCTGCTGTTGGTCTTGGTTTTGCTGCTGTTGCTGCTGGTCCTCGCCCTCGCTCTTCTCGAAGATGGCCGAAACCTCCACGTCGAAGTCGGGCATGGTGAAGAAATTGCCCAAAGGCTGCACCTTTATCGAGGTGTCGCCCACCTGATGGATGACATATTCCTTGAACTGGTATCCAGGCTCGGGGGCATTGCGCAAGGCGACCGTCTCACGGCGCGTGGCCTGCGACACGTTGAGAAGCACATGACCGCCTTCAATGGTGGTGTCGGCCTCAACTTTGTAATAGTCGGTGGCTTCAACGAAAGTGGCCTTCACCGTAACATCGGAGTTAAGCATTTGGAAGACATTGTCGTCGCTGACGGGTGCCGATTCGGTGGCGTCCTTGTCGCTTACCACGCGCAAGTCGCCAAGCTGGAAGCCTTTGTCGGGCTTCACGATGATTCCAATGTTTTGTCCAGGCTTGGCCAAACTATCTGTCACCGAAATAGTGCCGTTGGAAACCGTATCGACGCTGACTTTCAGCGCACTACGGAATGTGGCCGTCACCGTTACATCAAAGTCGGGCATCTGGAACACCGTGTCATTTACTGGCACCGTGTCGTTGCGGCTGCCCGACTTATAGACTGTGAACTTGTCCACCATGTAGCCTTTCTCACCGATTCCTTTCAGTACAACTTGTTGGCCTTCAACAGCTTTAGTCTTGTCGGCGCGCACTGTTCCGTTCTTGATGTTTTTCTCGATTTCAATCTTATGGGCGAGCTTGAACTCGGCCGTCACCAAAACGTCAAACTTGGGCATCTCGAAGCTGTTGCCGTTCATCTGGACCTCAACGGACTGGTTGTCGGCGCGAACCACCTTGTAGCTCGAAAGCGCATAGTCCGTTTCGCCTTTTGCTGAAAGCGTAATCCGCTGGCCGTTAAAGGCTTCCGTCTCACTTGCCTCCACCTTACCATGTTCTGGTTGAACGACATGTATCTTGCTTTTGACCAAATGGGCACGGCAATATTCGAGGTTGTAGAGCGCATTGGCGTTGTCGGGATTGAGCTTGAGCGACACCTTATAGATATTGAAGGCATCGTAATACTTGCCCTGTTCGAGGAGGCAGTTGCCCATGTTATAGACCGCGTTTGATTTCAGCTTGGCGTCGGGCGACATCTCGACCACCTTTTGGAAAGCTTCGAAAGCCGCGTCATAGTTCTGTTGGGCGAAAAGCGCGTCGCCAAGGTTGAACTGCGCGTTGGCGTTGTTGGGCCGCGTTTCAAGAGCTTTCTTGTAATCGACCTCCGCCTCGGTGAAGTTCGATTTCTTGTATTGGCGGTTGCCTTTGCGTATCAGTTTCTCGTCGCTTTGCGCGGAAGCCGACACAAAGGCAAAAGCCAATATCATGGTTGTCATATATTTGAATATCGTTTTCATGCTTTTTTCTCAAAAATGTTAAACTTTCTTTCCCACTCGCGCTTGCCTGACGAAAGGAAAATCTCGATGAGCAGGAAAATGAGCGCAAGTGCGACAAACCATTGGAACTGGTCTTCGTAGTCGGTGAAGACCTTGGCCTCAATTTCCGACTTGTCGAGTTTCTCGATGTCGTCGTAGATTTTGCTCAGGCCCACGTTGGAATTGCTGGCGCGGACGTAAATGCCGTTGCCTGCGGCGGCTATCTGTTGCAACATCGTCTCGTTGAGCTTGGTGATGATGGTGTTGCCGTTCTTGTCTTTGCGATAGCCTGTTTGCTGGCCATATTTGTTGTACTCCGGAATAGGGGCGCCGTCGGCCAAGCCCATGCCGATGGTATAGACGCGAATGCCTTTCTTGGCGGCATCTTGCGCGGCTTTCACGGCGGCATCGTTCTCGTGGTCCTCGCCATCGGAGATGATGATGATGGCCTTGCTGTGTTCTTCGTCGGTGAACGATTTCATAGCCAGATTGATAGCCTCGGCAATGGCCGTACCTTGCGAGGCCACGAGGCTCGTGTTGATGGTCGAGAGGAACATCTTCGCCGCCGAATAGTCTGTGGTGATGGGTAGTTGCACGAAAGCCTTGTCAGCAAAGACGATGACACCGATACGGTCGCCTTTCATGTCGCCAATCAGTTTGTTGATGGCCTGCTTGGAGCGTTCGAGACGGCTTGGCACAATGTCTTCGGCGTTCATCGAGTTGGAAACGTCGATGGCCAAATAAAGGTCGATGCCTTCGCGCTTCACCTCTTCCATCTTGCTGCCACTCTGTAAGTTGGCCAAAGCCAAAATCGAGCAGGCGATGACGAGAAGGAAAATGACGAACTTGAAATTGGCGCGACGGGTGGAATAAGTCGGCACCAACTGTTCACGCATCCCGATTTGGGCGAAACGCTCGAAACGACGCTTCTGCCCAATACGGAAGGCAATGTAAATCAATATCAGCAACGGAATGATAATCAATCCGTAAAGGTATTCAGGGTGTTCAAATCGCAATACGTTTTCCATAAGAATTATATTGACACGGGACACGGGACTGCGGGACACGGGACAACCCAATGTCTCGCGTCTCGTGTCTCGAAGTCTCGTGTCAAAATGTAACGCTTCATTTCTTATTTACTAATCAGTTATCGTTCTGAAAATAGTCTTACGCAACAGGAATTCGAGCAGGAGCAAGGCCAAAGCCCAGGCCACGAGAGGATAAAACTCCTCGTGGAGGCGGCGGAACTCCGTCACCTCGATTTTGGAGCGTTCCAACTTGTCGATTTCCTGATAAACTTCGTCCAATTTCTTGTTGTTGGTGGCGCGGAAATACTTGCCGCCCGTCATGTTGGCAATCTGGGTGAGCAGTTTCTCGTCAATCTCGACTTTCACCTGTTGGATCTGCGTCCCGAAAGGCGTTTGAACGGGATAAGGGGCTGTGCCATAACTTCCTACGCCGATGGTATAAACACGCACACCAAACAGTTTTGCCATTTCGCCCGCCGTGTATGGATCGACAGAGCCAGCGTTGTTCAAGCCATCGGTGAGCAGAATGACGACCTTCGATATGGCTTCGCTGTCTTTCAGGCGGCTTACGGCAGTGGCCAGTCCGTCGCCGATGGCGGTGCCGTCCTCGATGAGGCCGTTTTTCATCTCGCCGAGCATGTTGAGCATTACGCCGTGGTCGGTGGTTAGCGGCACTTGCGTGAAGGTTTCGCCAGAAAAGATGACCAAGCCCATGCGGTCGCCTGGACGACCTTGTACGAAGTCGGAAGCAACGTTCTTGGCGGCTGTAAGGCGGTCGGGCTTGAGGTCGCGGGCCAGCATGGAACCCGAAACGTCCATAGCCATCACAATGTCAATGCCTTCGATGTTGGAGGTCGAGTTGGTCGATGAGCTTTGCGGACGCGCCAAGGCCACGATGAGCAAGGCCATCGCCGCCATCTTCAAGGCGAAGAGCAGGTGGCGCAGATAGGCTTTCCAAGTCTTGGGCAGTTTCGCCATTCCTTTCAGGTCGGAGAAGTTCACTGACGCTTCCTGTTTTTTGTGGCGCAGCACATACCAAAGGATGGACAGCGGCACCAACAATAAGAGCCACAGCAGTTTAGGATTCGCAAATTCAATGTTTTCAAACATGGTTGGCCTCCTTTCCTTCCGCTTCGGCCATCTTCATGTTCCGCTGTTGAAGTTCCTCCTTGGCCTTCATGTCCTGATAATGCGCATAACTCTCGTTCACGAAATCGGTCATGTTGTTCAGGCAAGTGTCGCTTTCCAATGCCGTTGCCGAATATTTCGCAAACTTCACTAAATCAGCCACTACCATCGTGTCTTTCAGTTTGTCGTAAGCTTCCTTCGAGAAATGCAGCGGCTTGATTTCCTCCATAATATCATCGGTGGTCATTTCGACGGCGTTCACGCCAAACTGACCTTCGATGTACTCACGCGCAATGTCAGTCAGCGTGGAGAAATACTCCTTCACTTTACCCGACTGCCACATTTTTTCCTCGCGTAAGCGTTTCAGATCATCGATGGCCTTGGTGTAAGGCGGAATCACGGGGCCTTTGACGACATGGCCTTCCTCGTCGACTTTAGTTTTACGCCGTTTAGCGAAAAACCAAATGCCCAAGCCAATCAAAACCGCCAATAACACTGCCAAAAGCCATGGAAACACCTCTTTCATCGTAACAGGTGCGGCGATAGGTTCCACGATAGGCTTGTAGGGTTGCAAAGTGTCCACAACCATCGTAGTGGCATATAAATCAATGGGTTCCGTGAAGGCTTGCAAGCGTATTGGGTCGTCGAATGACTTGGCGTAGGTCAAGCCGACAGCGGGCAGTTCCACACGACCTGTATCGAAAGTCATCAGCGTAAGTTGTTGCTTCACTATGACATTGCT
>ODAI012028641.1_pt1 | contig 21048 bp, 17 predicted proteins | sample 1539321 | NCBI WGS metagenome assembly ODAI01 (sample SAMN02144231, study PRJEB22623) | gut metagenome | biome: sheep rumen | host: Ovis aries | place: New Zealand | reverse complement strand
GTCGCCACTCCGCAAAGATAGTGAGCGGCTTTTCCGTTCAAGGCGCAGTCAACAAGATAAAGCGCGGAAACAACGTCATTTTCTTCGGCGACGTAAGCGTGCAAATAACCCTTATTTCTGTTAAGGAATAATTCTACCGCTTCGGCAGGTTCCTCAAAAACATCTGTCCAAAGCTTAATAAGCTTTGGAAAATCGGCGGAAAGCGCCGCTCTGCAGCTAATCATTTTTAAGCTCCGCGCGGAAACGCTCGTAAACAATATCGGGATGATAAGATAGCTTTGCCTTACGCAGACCTTCAATGCCCATGTCCTCCTCGCGGTTGAGGTAACGGTAGCCTTGCATTGATTTTGCGAATTCATTATTGATAACAGCGTAACTTCCTTCAAAATCCGTAAGCGCCTTTTCAAACATTACATCTAAGCATAAAGGTGAAATTTCACAGCCCAAGGTCATTGCGACGGGTTGAGAGCTCACATAGAGCACCATACCCTTCATTTTGAATTCATCAAAATTGATAAGAGCTTCCTGAATCACACCGTATTCGCCGTAATTTTCAAAGTCGATTTTCTTTTCCCTGTACCAGCCGCGTACAACCTTTAACGCGTCGCTGATGTTTGATGAGTTAATTTCCTTAACCTCGGCATTGTCATAGGTACGGAAGAACTTTGAGATATGATTGCGCTTGCCGTGAAATTTTTTTCCCGGAAGCCGGGCCAGATTTTCCGTAAGGTAGATATAATCGCGCGTGTCGTACTGCGGGGTAAAGCTGAACCTTCCGGGAAAAAGCGATTCAAGCTCGCCGCGCTCATCGGCGGACAAATAGTCAAACGCCGCGGCTTCGCCGTTTTGAGCGGCATGGCTTATTGCCGCTTCAACAGCGCCCTTTACGTTTTTGCCGCGAGGAAGACAGTAGCCCCAAACAGTGCCGTTTTCTCTGTAATATGCCTTGATTACGGTGCCGTCAAGCCGCGCGATTCTGAGGTCATATTCCCTGTTCCACAAATACGCCGAAACCGCGTTAAATTCACACCCGAGAGCGTTTTCGTCGGAATAGGCTTTATTTAAAACAGAAATGTCGTTTTTTTCGAGGTGTTTGAAATTCAACATAAAATCTTGTCAACAATCTTTTCAATATCTGAGGATATATCGTCTATGGGACGAATTTCACCGTCACTGCAGCAATTTATTATCTGCCAGCCGCATTTTTCGGCGGCGTAAAGCGCGCTTTTGCGGCAACTTAGCAAAAATTTCAGATTGCTTTCGTGCAGGTCTTTTTTTGAGTTGTCACCCTGATAACGCCGCTCCATGAGCTTTTGCGAAACGTCCGGGTCAACGTCAAGATAAATAACCGCGTCCGCCTTGGGAAGTCCGAGCTTTTCGTATTCAAAGTCAGATTGCCAGCTTATAAAGCTGTCACGTTCGTCGTCACTTACCTTTGCCATTTGGTAAATTATATTTGAGGTTGCGTAGCGGTCGCTGAGAATAACAGCGCCGTTTTGATAATCCTCTTTCCAGAACTGAAGGAAGCTTGCCACACGGTCAACCGCGTAAAACGCGGAAGCGGCGTAGGCGTTTACGTCCTCGGGCTTGCTGCCGAACTGACCGCCGAGGTACATTTTTACAAGCGAGGAGCTTGGGTTTGAATAATCGGGAAACTCAAGCTTTCTTACCTTCAGTCCGCGGGCTTCAAGCTTTTCGGCGAGAATTTTTGTTTGAGTCGCCTTTCCGCTGCCGTCAAGTCCTTCGATAACTATTATTTTGCTTTTCATTTAAAGCACCTGCTGTTTTCTGTATTTTTCACGCATTTCCTTTTGCTTGCCGCAGCACATGTTGCCCTCGGGACACGGACCGAACAGACATGACGGGCCGCAGTTTTTAAACAGATTCGGAGCAACTTCAAGGCAGCAGAGCAGCATTTGTTCGGCTACCTCGCGGATTTCCCACTGAGCTCGGTTACAGCAGCGATGCGCGAAAAAGTTTTGCAGGCTGCGCGCGTTGAAAGTGCAGACAATTTTTGTAGTTGAAGCGTTTGGCAAAATAAAACGCGCGTCCTCGTTAGCTTTTTTTACAAAAGCCGAATACTGCTTTTTGTTTTCGGCTTTAAAGGCGTTCATTATTTCTTCGTCCGTGCCTTCGGCTTCGGTCTGTTTATAATCGGATATATATCCCGCGACAAGCGCGTCACGGATTTCCTTATACGCCTGAGCCTGAATTTTCAGAGCGCTGTTGTAAGCTTTTAACGCCTTTTCGTTTTTTAAGATTTCAGGCGGAGTTACAAAGTCAAATTTAGTGCCGTCAACATAACGCTGGGATTGTTGGCTGTAAGAGGCGATTCTGTGACGGACAAGCTGATGCGAGCAGGCGCGCGATATTCCTTCTATTCCAAAGGTAAAGGAAGCGTGTTCGGTAGGGCTTGCGTGACCTAAATCGGCAAGCATATTGATAAACGAGGCGGTTTTTTCCTCAGTAAGCCCTTCGCGGATGTCCTCTATTCCGGACGGCGAATAGCAGAGCTTTGCCGCCATTGCAACGGTTTGTTCAGGGTTTGGCGTGTGCGCAAGCATAGTTACCTTTATTGCCATAATCATCCTCTTTTCAGTTAAATTGCACAGTTATCCATAATATTTTACATAATTAAAATTATTATACCATTATGTGCGTTTTTTTTCAATAGCGACAATCAACTTTTTATTATTTCTTATCGGCGGTTTTTGTATCGAAATAACAAGACGCGCTAAAACAAAACAGCCTGCCGAAGCAGACTGTTTATATATGGTGTTATTAATCAGTCGCCGTACTGATTGAAGCGCGAAAGAAATTCGCGTGTACGCAGACTTTTCGGGTTATCAATAACCTCGGCAGGCGAGCCCTCTTCCTCGATTACGCCGTTGTCCATAAAGATGATTTTATCGGCAACCTCGTGCGCGAAACCGATTTCGTGAGTAACTACAACCATAGTGCTGTCGGTGCTTTTGAGTCCCTTGATTACGTTAAGAACCTCGCCCGTAAGCTCAGGGTCAAGCGCGGAGGTAGGTTCGTCAAAACAAAGGACGTCGGGATTAAGCGCAAGCGCGCGCGCAATTGCCACACGCTGCTGCTGACCGCCGCTTAGATCGCAGGGATAGCTGCCGCTTTTTTCGGTAAGACCGACCTTTTTGAGCAGCCTGTCGGCTTCCCGCTCAATAAGCTCCTGAGCCTCCTTATATGTTTTGGCTCCCATGTACGAACCGTTTTTCTTAATCTGTTCTTTTGCCATAAGCCTGGGCGCGAGAACAAGGTTTTCATAAACCGTGTACTGAGGAAACAGATTAAACTGCTGAAAAACCATTCCGAAATGAAGGCGGTTTTTGCGGATTTGCGATTCGGTCTTTTTTGACTCGTCGCCGCTGTCGTAAAGCACGTTGCCGTTTACAATAATTCTTCCCGTGTCGGGAGTTTCAAGAAAATTCAGGCAACGCAGAAGCGTGGTTTTTCCGGAGCCGGAAGAACCGATGATGGCAAGCACCTCGCCTTTATTTAGCTGAAAGCTTATGTCCTTAAGGACTTCGTTTCTACCAAAGCTTTTTTTGATATTTTCTACTTCTAAAAGTGCCATTTTGCTTCCTCCTAACCATTATAATAGTCAAGTTTTTTCTCAATAAACCTGAATATTACAGTGAGCGCTCCGCAGAACACCAGGAAGAACGCGCCTGTGTAAAATACAGGCCAGATAAGTCCCTGAACTCTGAAATCATCCGCGAATTTCAATATTTCCTCAACAAGGATAATACGCGCGAGCGAAGTATCCTTTACAAGCGTGATTATTTCATTGCTCATGGGAGGAATAATGCGCTTAATAACCTGGAGCAAAACAATTTTGAAGAAAATCTGGCTTTTCTTCATGCCGAGCACATAGCCGGCTTCGTATTGTCCCTTTGGAATTGACTCAATTCCGCCGCGATAAATTTCGGAGAAATAGGCGGCATAGTTGATTATGAACGCTATCATTGCCGCTGCCATGCGGTCGCCGAAACGAAAGCTGCCGTTTGTAAGCATGGGCGGAATGTAGTAAACTACGAACAGCTGCAAGAGCAGAGGAGTTCCGCGGATTATCCATACAAACGTGCGGCAAAAAGCCTTTAATGGGATGAAACGCGACATTGAGCCGAACGAAATTATTAATCCCAAAGGCAGCGCTGCAAGCAGCGTTACGCCGAACAGCGAGCAGTTTTGCAAAAAGCCTTCAAGAAGCTGAAGGGTTACGCTCCAAAATTGATCCATGTTTATTTCGCCTGAATCTTGAGCATGTCGCCGAGGCTGTATTTGTCGGCAATTTCCTTAAGCTTACCGCTGTCGGCAACCTTCTGCATGGCTTCGTTTACCTTAACGGTGATATCGCTGCCCTTCCTGAACGCAACGCCGTATTCTTCGGGTGAGAAGGACTTTGCTTCGATAACAGTGAGGTCGGAATAGTCCGAGCCTTCTCTGATTGTGCCCTTTGACATGATGTAGTCAATGATCGCGATATCGGAAGTACCTGCTTTAACCTCCATAAGAGCCTTTGCCTGTGAGTCGGCGCCGATAAACTGTGTTCCCTTAAAGAATTCGTCTGTCTTTGCGACTTCCTCACCGGCGGATTCGTTTTCCGCAATCACAACCGCGCCGTTAACGCCGTCTGCCGTTGAGTACTTATCGGCCTTATCCTTCTTAACAACCATTACCTGCTTGTTTTCCATGTAAGGTGTTGAAATGCTCATTGTTTTTTGTCTGTCGTCGGTAATTGTCATACCGTTCCAGATACAGTCGATTGTCTTTGCGTTAAGCTCAACCTCTTTTGAATCCCAGTTGATTTCCTGGAATTTAGCCTTTACTCCGAGCTCCTGACATACAGCTGTGGCAAATTCGGTTTCAAAGCCTGTAAGCTCGCCGTTTTCGTCCTTGTAGTTCATCGGCTCAAAGTATGTGATACCGATTGTCATTTCGCCCTTGTTCTTGATGTAGTCCCAGTCGGCAACGGTTGCGGCTGAGTCGGTTGTTGAATCTTTTGTTGAATCGGAAGCGCTCTTTGATTCTGTTTTAGAGCTTGATTCGGTCTTTGAGCCGCAGCCCGCAAAAGCTGTCGCGGTCATAAGACCTGCCATTAAAAGTGCGAGAATTTTTTTCATAAAAAACAGTCCTCCAATTATTTGTTTCGAAATACACCGCTGCGCGGCGCATAACCTTGTATATTATACAACAGCAATTTAGTAAAGTAAAGTGTTATTTTGATAAATCAATAAATTTCTGGAAATATACACAAAACCAACCGATGTGTTTTGGTCAAGTCGTTGAACTTTATCAAGCAAATATTGATTTCCTGCTTAAAAACGCGGGCAAAGAATAAGGGAGACCGCAAGCAGCCTCCCTTTAATGATTTATCTGAGATTTACGTCAATCTTTTTGAGATTTGAAATAACGTTATCCATAATTTCCTGAACCTCGGCCGAGCTGAGCGTTCTTTCGTTTGATGAGAATTCAAAGCGAATTGTAACGCTGTGGAATTCGTCGGTGTCGTAGGTGTCAACAATACGTGTATTTTTAAGAATACCTCTTCCCTCGTCTGTCCATGCCTTTGACATATCGCCGAACATTACGCCCGCGGGAACAATTACGCTTATGTCGTAATCCATGGGCGGATATTTTGAAGGTTCTTCGTAAACAATTGAAGCGTTCTTTACGTCGGCAAACGCCTGCATGTCAACCTCGGCAAATACTATGTTTGCCTTTTTGTCAATCTTCTTACCGATAACGGGGTGAACTATGCCGATGGTGCCGATTTCCTTTCCGTCAAGCACAATTGTGTTGAGATTAACAGGGTGCTCGTATCCGTGCGAGGGCTCGGCCTTCTTGAATTCAAGCTTTCTGTGCTTTAAATCGTCGGCGGTAACGGCAAGGATGTCCCTTAGCTCAAAGTATAAATCCTTAATATCCTTTGTTTTGCTGTAGAGCGTAATCGCAAGCATTTTCTTTTCAACGCAAAGGTTGTTTTCATCCATGCCCGTAACCACTCTGCCGACCTCAAAAATACCGAAATCGGGAGCATAGCCCACATTTGCATTTACCTGACAAAGCTGAGTGGGGATCATTGAATTGCGGATTGTTTCGATGTTGGGGTTGGTGGCGTTTGCCAGCTTTATGTTAGGCTCAACCTCAATGCCCAACGACTTCAATTCATCATAATAAGCCCATACATAGGAATGAAGCTCATGCAGGTTGTAACGCTTAACCAGAATATCCTTGATTTTATCCTCATCATTTTTTACAACATCCATTTTGACGGGATAAAGCGGTGAACGCGTTGTATGAACCTCAAAATTGTCATAACCGTAAATTCTTGTGATTTCCTCAATGATATCGGCGTTCATTGAAACATCCTTGGTTGCTCTCCACGAGGGCGCGGTAACGTCAAAATATTCTCCGTCATATTCGGCGCCGAAGCCAAGACTGCGCAGTGTTTTGAGAATTGTGTCGTTGCCGATTTCAATACCGGTGTAGCGGTCAACAAAAGCCTTGTCGAACTTAAGCTCTACCTTGTCATAATGAAAAGCGTATTCGTCGGTCAGCGCCGAAACAACCTTTACGCCGCCGTCGTATTTCCTGAGAAGGTAGAGAAATCTTGCAATCGCGGTGTCGCACATCTCGGGATCGAGGCTTTTTTCGTAACGCATTGACGCGTCGGTGCGGTGTCCGAGCCTTACGGTTGATTTGCGGATTGAAGCCGCGTCAAAGGTGGCGGATTCAAGGGTGAGTGTTGTGGTGTCCTCAACGATTTCCGAATCAAGTCCGCCCATAATGCCGGCTATTGCCACGGGAGTATTGTCATTGCAAATCATGAGCATGTTTTCGTCAATATTTCTTTCAACACCGTCAAGGGTTTGGAATTTGAAGGGAGTATCGAAACGCTTGATTCTGATTTTACCGACCTTACGCGAGTCAAAAGCGTGCATGGGCTGTCCCATTTCAAGCATGAGATAGTTTGTGAGGTCGGCAAGGAAGTTGATGCCTCTCATTCCGCAGTAGTAAAGACGGATTCTCATGTCTACGGGGCTTACGTTGCGCGTAATGTTTTCAACCTGCATGCAGGCGTAACGCTGACACAGGGGATCCTCAATCTTCATGTCAACCTTTTGCAGATTTTCATAAGCGGTAACATCCTCGACGGGAATAGGCTTTAATTCTCTGCCCGAAAGCGCGGCGAACTCGCGCGCGATTCCGTAATGTCCCCAAAGGTCGGGACGGTTGGTAAGGGATTTGTTGTCAACCTCAAAAACAATATCGTCAACGGCGTAAACACTTTTTATATCGGTACCGTTGGGAATGTCATCGGTAATTTCCATAATGCCCGAATTGTCGTCGCTGATACCGATTTCAGCTTCGCTGCAGCACATGCCGCAGCTCATGAAACCCGCAAGCGGACGCGGAGCGATTTCTATTTCGCCGATTTTTGCGCCGACCTTAGCAAAAGCGGTTTTCATGCCGACCTTAACGTTTGGAGCGCCGCAGACAACATCGGTAAGCTCCTCGTCGCCGGCGTCAACCTTAAGAAGATGAAGCTTCTTTGATTCGGGGTGGTTTTCAACCGACTTGATTTCGGCAACAACAATACCGCTGATGTCGGCGCCTTTATGGAAAATTTCGTTTTCAACCTCTGCGGTTGAGAGCGAGAATTGGTGAATCAGCTTTAATTTATCAAGTCCCGACAAATCTACAAAGTCGGAAATCCAATTCATAGATAAAAACATTTTACTACCTCCTGTTACGCTTCGTCGTCAGTAAACTGCGAAAGTGATTTCAAGCTGCCGCTGTTGAGGTCGCGGATATCCTTGACCTTGTACTTCATCATGGCAAGACGGGTAAGTCCCAGACCAAACGCGAAGCCTGTGTATTTGTCAGGGTCAATTCCGCCTTCACGCAGCACGTTCGGATGAATCATTCCGCACGGGCAAAGCTCAAGCCAGCCGCTGTGCTTGCATGACGAGCAGCCTTCACCGCCGCAGATTTCACAGTTGATGTCAAGCTCAAAGCCGGGTTCTACAAACGGAAAAAAGCCGGGACGAAGGCGAACCTTTACGTCGCGCTGAAAAACCTCGGAAAGCATTGTTTTCATAAAGAAAATAAGATTTGAAATGCTTATGTCCTTATCAACCATTACGCCCTCCATTTGGAAGAAGGTGTTTTCATGGCTTGCGTCGGTGGCTTCGTTTCTAAAGCAGCGTCCGGGGAAAATTGCCTTTATGGGCACTCCGTCCTCAATCATCTTTTTGCCGTATTTTCTTAAAATAGCGTTTTGAGCGGCTGAGGTCTGACTTTTTAAAAGCTGGCCGTTTTCAAGATAATAGGTATCCTGCATATCGCGTGCGGGGTGGTGCTTGGGGATATTTACGGACTCAAAACATTCGTAGTCTGTAACAACCTCGGGATAATCCTCAACGGTGAAGCCCATTGATTTAAAAATTGTTTCGCATTGACGCTGAACCAAGGTAATAGGGTGATACGAGCCGCGGTCGAGGTTTGCCGGAGCGGTGATGTCAAACTGAGGCATTGAAGCGATTTCAAGCTCAATTTCCTTTTGCTTAATATCTGTGATTTTTTCATCAATTTTTTGAGCGGCGTAGCCCTTGAGCTTGTTTACCTCGGCGCCGAAGGACTTTTTTTCCTCGTTTGAAAGGTTTTTCATGTTTTTGAGCAAGGCGGTAATGCAGCCCTTTTTGCCCAAAAATTCAACCCTGATTTTGTCAAGGTCGGCAAGGTCGGCTGTTTTTTCAAGCCTTTCCTTGATTTCCTGTTTCAGAATATCAATTTTGTTATCCATAAATACCTCCATGTTTGGTTTTTTACTGATTATTGATTAAAAATAAGCGGTTATTGAAAATAAAAATCCCCGTGCAGTTTCCTGCACAGGGACGAAAATTTCCGTGGTACCACCCTGATTTTTGCATACGCAAACACTCATTGGACATATAACGCTGTCAGCCGTCGCGCCCTACTTGGTTCAGGCGTGCCACTCGGAAGTGAACTTCACAAAATCAGCTTTGAGCGCGCTTTCAGCCGGCGACGCGCTTCTCTTTTCAAAGCCGCAAAATTGCTACTCTCTTCGTCAATGTGTTATCTAATTTATTATGATATCACGTTTTATTAAAATTTTCAAGTGTTATTTTATATTATTTATCCGTTACCTTGCCGATGTCGATAATTGTACCGCTGTCGCCCTGAACCTTAGGCAGCTCGCCGTTCCATTTTTCAATCTTCTTGTTTTCAATTACCTTGTCGGTAAGTGAATCGTTTAGCTTTTTGTTTGCCTGAGCGTCGCCGTCCGCTTTGATTTTCTTGGCTTCCGCGTCAGCTTCGGCGTTTTTGATTTTGGTTTGTTTTTCGGTTTCGGCCTTCAAAAGCTTTTGCTGGGCAACCTGTTTTTCCTCGATTGCGGCAATAAACGCGTCGGAAAAATCAAAGTCAATGATATTAACGTCGGTTACATAAAGTCCGATGTTGTTGAGCTTATCGTTCAAGCCCTTTACGAGTCCGTCCGAAATCAGCGCGCGGTTTGTTACGCTTTGCTCGGCTGTATATGTGGCGGTGATTGCCTTCAAAACCTCGTTTACCGCGGGTACAACAAGCACGTTTTCATAGTCGGCGCCTATATTTTTATAAATGCTGTAGCTTTTTGAGGTATCAACGCGGTAGTTGATTGCAAGCACTGTTTTTACACTTTGCAGGTCTTTTGAAAACGCCTCGGTGTTAACCTCAAGCTTTTGTATACGATTGTCAATTTTTTCTACGCTTTGAATAAACGGAATTTTGGCGTGAACGCCCTCCTGCAATACGCCTTCGTTAACCTTGCCCATTGTGACAACAACGCCGGTGTGACCTGCGTCAACCACAACAACGGTGTTGATTATTAAAATAACAGCGACAATTACAAGTACAAAGGGAATTACTATTTTTTTAATCTTTTTGGGATTTATCGGATTAACCGTTTTTACTGTGCTTTCCATAATTTACTCCTTTTCAGTCAGTGAATTGTAAAGCCTGTCCGCCTCCTGCTTGTACACACCCGAAATATACGCGTAGGTCATAATTGTCAAAACACTTTCAAGACGCTGCTTTGAGTCGCTTGAAACAGGTGTGTAGCCGCTGATTGCGCGGCTGACAAGCCTTGGAATATCCGCGTAGGTCGCCTTGCTGTTTTTGGCGTCGGCAGTAACAATACAGAGGTAATCATACATTTGCTCCTCTGAAATTATGTCGTCGCTTGTATCGTCGGTATCGCCGTTGACTATCGTCATAAGCTCGCCTATTTGTTCAAGCTTCATGCAGTTTCTGAGCGACGATATAAGCAGTATGCGCGCAAGCTGGCGTTCGCGGTACTTCTTATTAACCGGGTGCGAAACAAAACGCCGCTTAACCCAGTTTTGTATTGTAGAGGCTTCAAGTCCCGTGACAGAGCACACCTGACCAAGCGTTAAGCCGTCAAACGCTTCAATGAGCGGGCGGTATTTTTCAAACAGGCTTGCGGTGCCGTCATGAGGAATTGACGTCCCGGGGGATAAGTGATGCACCGGAGGTCTCCTTTCTTTAAAAGTTTAATTGATTATATCACAGGTTCATTTGACTGTCAAGCACTTTCATTTGATTGTAAACTTTTTTTACCGACTGCATTATATTTTCTACGCTTTTGTCATCTTCAATTACGCTTACGTAACCCTGAATCATACGCGCCTTTGCGTAAAGCGCGCGCGCGCGGCGGTAAACAAAAATTCGCGCTTCACGCTTGCCGTTTTTTGCCTCCTGTATTGTGTTTGCGCCCGCGGAGTTGCCGTCAAGAGCAATTACAACCGAAGGTCGGCGCTTAAAGATTTCGTAGGCGAAGCTTTTGTAAAGTCCCATGCGCGTCGGCTCAATTGAAACTCTGATTCCCACGCCGCTGCGCTTAAGGCGGGACGCTTCGTAAGGGGTAATTCTTGTGGGAACAATTGCGATTATTTCAAACTTATCACGGGCTATTTCATACAGATAGCGTTCGTAAAGCGTAAGGCGGTTTCCTATAACAAAACAGGCTTTTTGCGGGTCAAGGGAGTTTACAAGCTTAAGCAAAAGCTTACACAGGTTTTCCTTTTTGCGGGGGCTGCGTTCCGATGAATTAAAGCTGCCGCCCAGCAAAACTACAGGTACTTTGCCGGAGGGGATTTCACGAATTTGATTTTTAAGGCATACCTCGCTTTCAAGCTTTTGAGGAGCAATGAATATTTCGCCGCTGCTTTTTGCCCTTTCCCTGATTTGGCGGTCAAGATATTTTTGAGGGCTTTCGCCGTTGAGCAGCTTTTCAAAAGAGGCTGATTTTTCGACAAAGGCTTTCATACCCTTTTTAAGCACTTTTTCCTCGGCAGACTTCATCTGCTTCATTTCATCAAAGCTTAAATCAAGCAGCTTTTCAAGCGCAAGCTGTTCGTCAATTGAATCTGTACCGTAAATCGCGCCGCCGTCTGTGCCCTGCACACAGCTTACACCGCCCTTAATGTACTGCTTAAGAGGATGATTTTCAAGGGTGCTCAGGTTATTGAGGCGGACGTTTGAGGTAAGCTGAAATTCAAGCACGGCGCCGCTGTCACGCAAATCATTAATCAGTTGTTTTCCGCGCGCGGAGTTTAAATTGGCGGTATATAGTCCGTGGCCGATGCGTAAATCAGGCATATTTTGATTTTCGCCAAGGGCGTTTTTTACACAGGCAAGGCTGTTGGCCACATTGTCGCGCAGTCCGTCGTTTTCGCCCGCGTGAATTCTGATTGTAAAGCCCGTGTGCCGGCAGGCAATTTTAACGAGCTCCGACAAAACGCGGCTGAGGTCGCGAATGTCGTTTATTTCCTCGCCGATGATATCGCTTCCGGCAACATACGGGTCGTCGGCCACGACGTCAATAACCTTTATCTGTCTTTGAATATCCTCATGCACGGCCGCGTTTTGCCTGATGATGGTAAGAGGAATACGCCTGATTGCCGCCAAAAACCGGATTGTAACGCCCGTTTCGGCTGTGATTTTCGGCATTATTTCATGCACCGCGCCAAGCATATCCGCGCAGGCCTCGGGCTTTACAAGAGTTGTGTCCGATATTTCCATATAGCTCACACCGCGTTTTTCGGCGCTTCGAGCAATCCACAACAGCTTATTTTGAAAAAGCGAATTACCTTTATAATCGGGATTTTTACTGTCCGTAAGCATTTGCTCAACGGCGGATACTATATCGCTGTCCGGAATTGATTTATATTTCCTGATTGAAACTCGCTTTTTGCATGGCGTGCCCTTTGCAAAAACATAACGGTAAAGATAAACCTTTTCAAGGTTTGTAAACACAGCCTGTCCGTCCTTCAAAATGGTGAGCGAGGCGCGGATTTTCGGAATGTTGTATGCGGCGTTTTCCGGATTGTTTACAATTAAATCCGCAAAATTGATAAAGGTGTTATCGTCAATTTTACGGGTAAGGTATTTACCTGTCAGTCCGCAGTCCTTATATTCAATCGCCGTGATTTTACGCCGAGCGTCAAGCGCCTCCTTTTGTTCCTTGGTAAGACGCAGCATTAGCTTCTTTATATAATAAAGCGGGTAACGGATTTGGTGAAAAATTCCGAGCGCGATAAGCAAATCCGCGTCAAGGTTGGCGTTCATATGAGTGTGGAGGTCGGTGCAGAACTTGTATTCCCTGCGTATGTATGTCTTTACCAGAGTTTTCTTTATATCAAGCGAATAATCCTTTGTCTGACTCATAAGAGTTTTGGAAATTGCCGGGATGTAAGCCTTGCGTTCAATTGTGCCGTCGGGATAAATATTTGCCACCTTGGTGTCGGCAAGGCGTAAAACATAAACCTCGCGGTTGCGTTCGTCAACATAACACGGAACCTCTCCGCGTATTACTTTCAGACCGTCGCTGCCCGTGCCGAGCTTTAAGCCGCACAGCCGAGCCAAATTGATAATAAGGTTGCCCTTTGCGTGGTTGGGAGTGCGAAGCACGTAGTTTAAGCGGTGCTTTTCCATACTCAGCTCAACTATAATATCCTTTTCCTTATCAAGATAAAGCTTTCCGAATTCCACCGTACACACCTCCGGAAGATTAATATAAATAATTATATCATTTTAAATTACATATTTCTACAATATATAGAAAAAAGCATGAGGACTTTCGCCCTCATGCTGATTGTTATTCACTGCTTTGATCGGTTTGTTCCTTACCCTTGCTGATAAGAACAGAGATATTTTTGCCGTATTCAACCGAATCGCCCGGCTGACCGTCCTTGTAACCGATGACTCTGCCCTCGGCGTACTTATCATTGTACTGATATTCGGGGTTGGCGGTCAGGCCTTGCTTCGCAAGCTCTTTACCTGCATCGTCAACGGTAAGACCTTCAATCTTCGGGAGCTCGCGCATTTGCTTGCCCTTGCTTACCGTCAGGCTGATATAAATTGTATCCTCCTGGTCAATCTTTTCACCCGGCGCGGGATACTGAGTCATGATGTTGCCCTCGGCAACGCTGTCGCTGTATTCGTCGTTATAGTTTTTCATCAGCTTGATTTGCGGATTATTTTTAACGCTTTCCTCAGCTTCTGCGTAGGTCATGCCTGTGAGCTTGGGAATTGTGGGACCCGTCCATTCGGTTGCCTTTGTGGCTTCCTCAGTGGCAACTTGATTGCCGCCGAACATTCCCGAAAGCGGATTTTGCATTAACCAAAAAACGCCGATTACGCTTAAGATTACTGCTGTGACCGCCGCGGAAATAATGAATATAGAAATTCCGGACATTCCGTTTTTGCCCTTTTTCTGGTCTTCACCGCGTGAAATATTCATGCTTGCGGTGCGTGAAATTTCATCCTGGATTGCCTTTGCGGTGTGGGCTACGGAAAGCTGTGAACGCAGCTCGTCAAAATCTGTGATACGGTTTTCACGCTCAACCTGCAAGCCGTTCGCAAGCGCCGAAACAACATGCGGAGGAAGCTTTTTTACGGTGTTTGTGCTCATAAGCAGGCGGCTGTCCTTTAAACGTTCGGGAGCAGCCTTGGGCAGATGACCCGTAAGCGCAAAGAAAAGGGTTGCGCAAAAGCCGTAAATATCCGTGATATCGTCAAGCGGGAAATTGTCCTCGTACTGTTCGGGCGCCGCGGCTCCTTTGAAAAGCTGAGACTTCAGCGCTGTGCCGCGCTTACGTTCGTTTTCAGACGCAAAGCCCGAAATTTTTATCTTTCCCGAGGATGTAATATACATATTTTTGGGCGCGATGGCGTAGTGACCCACGCCGCGCTTATGGAGTGCTTCAAGCGCCGATATAACAGGCATAAACAGCGGACGGGCGATGTCCCATTCAAGGCTGCCGCTGCTGCGCTCAACGTATTCGACAAACGGAATCAAATCCTCGTTTTCCTCAATTACGTAAGCGGTATTGTTTTCTTCAAAAATATTATGAACATCCATTAATGCCGAAAACTCCTTGAGTTCCGACACAATGCGGTAGTATTCAACAAATTGATCCTTAAGCTTGCCGTAAACCAGACGGTCCTCATAGTTTACACGAATCTCGGTTTGACCTTCATCACGGTTGAAAAGCCCCATAGGTAAAAATTCACAGACAATTAAAACATTGCCTGTCTGCTTGTCAAAGCAGAGGTAACGGGTGCTTTCACCGTTTGTGTCAATTCCCGCGCCGACTATGTATCTGTCGCTGAGTACCGTACCGTAAGGCAGATAGGGCGCAGACTGCTGCTCGGAGCTGTCAAAGCCGCAGTGCGGGCAAACCTTTTGTTCACCGATTTCCTGCATGCATCCCATACACAATGACATAGTTTATATCACTCCAATATACTTCACGTTAATCAAAAATAATTTGTCTAAAAAGAATTATAGCACACATTTATAATTCGTTTCAAGATTTATAAGTGTCATTTTAATTACAGTTTTGTTATTGATATCATTGTACAATTAATATTGCACAACACATCTATATTTTTGCGGCGTCGATTTGTTGGAATTACACGTCCGCCAAATTTATTATCAAAAGAAGCTTTCCCGAGCTGACGCTGATTTTGCAGCCGTCGCGGAAAATATTTGAAAGTCCGGTGGATTTTTTGCTTTCAAAAACAAAGCCGTTAACCGGATATTCTGCGTTTTGTACGCTTGCGCGCGCCGAGGAACAGCCGAACGGAAACAAAGAAAAGGTTTTTCCGTCGTAGCCGTCAAAAAAGTACGCTCCCTTTTGAAGCAGAAAAATTTTTTCGTCCTGAGATATAAGGCTTGCCCTTACGCCCTTGCCTGCCAAATATTCAAGCAGACACAGGTTTGCGTAGCTGTGATCGAGCCTGCCGCCCATACCGCCGAGAACAGCAATTTCATTAAAGCCGCGTTTAAGCGCCTGACGCGCGCACACAAAAGCGTCGGAATCGTCCTTACGCACGTTAAGACGCATTATTTCAACATCCTGCGGAAGTATGCCCGAATAAGAATCAAAGTCGCCGATGATTAAATCCGGTTTGATGCCCGCAAGCTTTGCGTAATGATAGCCGCGGTCGGCACAGATTACAAAATCGTCCGGGGAAACGGCTGATTTAATAAAATTTATATCGGCGTCGGGTGAAGCCGCAATAATAACACAGCGCATAATTATTACTTCTTAAGCTGCCAGGGCTTGATGTCCTTGACCTCGTTATACATTGTTACATAGCTTTGGTGGCGGGTAGGTTCGATTTCACCGTCCGAAAGAGCCCGCAAAACGCGGCAGCCCTTTTCGCAAATGTGAGCGCATGAGGTAAACTGACACTGACCGAGATATTTTTCAAATTCGGGAAAGCAATACTGAAGCTGCTCCTTGTCAATCATCTCGTAACGCTGCAAATCAACCGTTGAAAAGCCCGGAGTGTCGGCTACATAACAGCCGTCAATTTCAAACAATTCAACAACGCGCGTGGTGTGTCTTCCCCTGCCCAGTTTTTCGCTGATATTTCCTGTTTGCAGGGAAAGCGACGGAAAAAGCATGTTTAAAAGCGTTGACTTTCCGACTCCGCTGTTGCCGGTAAACGCCGCCTCTTTACCCTTCAAATAGTTTAAAAGCCGCGCGGCTTCGGCCTTGTCGTCCGGCGAGCACTGGTAAACCTCAATGCCCGAATTGCGGTATATTTCCGCCACGGCGTCACCGTTTTCGATGTCATTTTTTGAGACAACCACAACCGGAGTCATGTTATTGTTTACAGCCGCCGCGGTCATTTTGTCAATAACCGTAAGATTAGGCTGAGGGTCTATTGTCGAGCACACAATTACAAGCGTGTCTATATTGGCAAGCGCGGGGCGTTTGAGCTTGTTTTTGCGCGGCAGGATTTCCTCGACGGCACAGTAGCCTTCGGACGGAACCGAAATCTTAACCCTGTCGCCGACAACGGGAGAGTTTCCGCTTTTGCGGAAGCTTCCCCTTGCCTTGCATTCATAATCCCTGCCGTCACAGCGGACATAGTAAAATCCGCCGATTGACTTCATAAGTATTCCGTTTAAAGTCATTATCAATAGCCCGCGTTAACGCTGTTATACTGATTGTAATTATCAGCGGTTGTTGCCGCTTCGGTCGGCTGTTCATACGGATTTACGGTGTAAACCGGTTGTGTAGCCGCTTCGGTCGGAGCGGTTGTCGGCACTACGTATTCATGAGTTGTAACGTTGACAATTTCACTCTTCGCGAAGTTGATTGTATATTCACGGTAGGTTTGGTCGTTGAGGGTAATTACAACGTTTGAGGTTCCGTGACCTTCGAGGGATACCGTTACCGAACCTGTGAGCGAGGGAACAACCTGCTTGGACTGTGATGAATCAAGCACACCGTCGACCATCACGTTCATTGTGAGGGTGTCGGAAACGCCTGTGGGCAGGTCGATATTCAAATCCACCTTATGCTTATCGCCTACGCCGGAGCTTACCGTAAGTGTAACGACAGTTCCTTTTTCAACCTTGCCATATGGCAAAGGCGATGAACAAAGAACAGTGTTTTCAGGCTCCTTGCTTTCGTCGTCCATCACGGTTTCAACGGTGAGTCCGAGGTTTTCAAGCTCGCTCTTGGCTTCGCTTAAAGTTTTTCCGATTACACCGGGAATATTTACGTTTTCGGGACGGCTTCCCTTTGCTATGTAAACATAAACGGTTGAACCTATTGTTGACTTTACGCCTGCCGTGGGATAAGTGTCAATTGTGCAGTCCTTCGGAGTTTTTGTGTTTTCAACATAAACAATCTGCGGAACAAAGTTTTTATCCTTAAGCGCGTCAACCGCCTGCTTTTCTTTGTAGTTTACAACAAACGGAACCTGAGCTTCGGTGTCCGTGCCGTTAACGGTAAGCTCAATTGTTGAGCCGGATTTGATTTTCATTGAGCCCGGTTCGGGATCCTGAGATAAAATCACGCCGATTTCCTTGGAATCATCAAACTTGCTCTTGATTTCATAACGGAAGTTGTCGGGATTGTTTTCCTTTGCGTCAACAAGAGTTCTGCCGACAAGATTGGGAACATCTACATCCTTGCTCTGTGAGGAGGTGAAGCCTCTGACAGCGGCAATAGCAAAGAACACCGCGCAAACAACCAACGCGGCAATAAGCACGCCCTTGACTACGTGGAACGCGGGGCTGTGCTCCTTTACGTAAGAATCCTCGTCATCCTCGGCGGAAGCGTCGTCCGAAGGCTTTGTATCATCGCTGTACCTGCCGCCGTCCTTTTTCTTGATATTGCCCATGTATTTTGTGGGTTGGTCGTCAACAAAGCTGTTGTAATCAAATACAATGGAGGGATTTAAACGGAAACGCTCGATATCGCTGAGCATTTCAGCCGCCGAGGTGTACCTGTCCTCAGGCTGTTTTTCCATTGCGTGCATTGTTATTTGCTCAAGTCCCTGAGGAATTGAGGGATTGATTTCACGCGGACGGCGCGGAGTTGACTGAAGCTGCATAAGCGCCACAGTGACCGCGGAATCACCGTCAAACGGAAGGGTGCCGGTGAGCATTTCATAGAGCATTACACCCACGGAATAGATATCGGTTTTGCCGTCGGTGGAATCACCTCTTGCCTGTTCGGGCGCAATGTAGTGAACAGAACCGATTGCCTGATCGGTCATGGTGCGCGTTGCCTTGTCCGAAAAACGCGCGATACCGAAGTCCGTCACCTTTATTGTGCCGTCCTGCAAAAGCATAATGTTTTGCGGCTTGATGTCGCGGTGAACAATTCCGCATTCATGAGCGTGCTGGAGCGCCTTTAAAACCTGAATTGTAAGGTGAAGCACATCCTTCCACTCGATTATACCCTGTCTGGCTATATACTCCTTAAGGGTAATGCCGTCTATGTACTCCATTACTATATACTGAATCATATCGCCGAAGCTTACGTCGTAAACCTTTACAATGTTAGGGTGTGAAAGCATGGCGATTGCCTTGGATTCGTTTTTAAAGCGTCGGATAAATTCTTCGTTGTTAAGGAATTCATCCTTCAATATTTTGATTGCGACCTCGCGGTCGTCGAGCGTATCCGTGCAGCGATAAACATTGGCCATGCCGCCCACGCCGATTAACTCGTGAATTTCATAGCGGCCGTCAAGCCTTTTTCCGATATATTTATCCAAAGTTAACACTCCTCTCAGTAAATTACGGTAGCGGTGATGTTGTCGGTGCCGCCGTCCTGTTTGGCGGCTTCAACAAGCTTATTTATAAGACTGTCGCCGCGGTTTTCGTGACAGATTTTTACCATTTGACCGGTGCTGACGTGATTTGACAAACCGTCGGTACATATCAGCACAACGTCTCCGTAAATAAAGTTTGCCTCAATGTAGTCAAGCCGTACCGAGGGCTTTATTCCCAGCGCGCGTGTTATGAAGTTTTTGTTTGGATGGTGCTGAGCCTGTTCATAAGTAAGCTCGCCTCGCCTTACCATTTCCTGAACCACGGAATGATCCTCGGTAAGCTGTTTTATTTTTCCGCCGCGTATTGCGTAGGTTCGGCTGTCGCCGACGTGCACAACATGAACGGTGGTGTCCTTGACAAATACAAATTCGCAGGTTGTGCCCATGCCGGCGAGTTCGGCATCGTTGCACGCAAGCTCAAAAATTTTGATGTTCGCGTTCACTACAATTTCTGCCATAAGTTCGCCGATTTGTTCCTTTGTCATGTCGTCCTTGTATAAATCGGTTATTTTGGTGCTGATATATTCAACAGCCGTCGCGCTGGCAATATTGCCGCCGTTCGCGCCGCCCATTCCGTCGCAGACCACTGCCCACGCGCAGCTTGGGGAAATAACTCCGAAGCGGAAGTCATCCTGATTTTGCGTTCTGACTAAACCTACGTCGCTTTTGCTGAATACTTCCAAGTTATTTGCCTCCTTCTTTTTTATGGTTTCGTTTGAGCTGACCGCAGGACGCGTTGATATCGCTTCCGAGCGTCCGCCTTACCGTTGCCGCAATTCCTTTGGCGGCAAGTATATTTACAAAAGACCGCTGTCTTTGTACATTGCTTTTTATGTAACCCGTGCCCTCCACCGAGTTTACGGGGATTAAATTCACATGACAGTTCATGCCGGCAAGCTTTTGCGCAAGCTCGCGAGCGTTTTCATCGCTGTCGTTTACGCCGCTTATCATTGAGTACTCAAAGGTTACACGCCTGCCTGTGGCGGCAAAGTAATCGCGGCACGCCTTGAGAAGAGTGTCCATCGGATAAGCTCTTGCAACCGGCATTGTTTTGCATCTGATTTCATCATTTGGCGCGTGCAGCGACACCGCAAGATTTATTTGAAGCCTTTTTTCGGCAAGCTCATATATTTTAGGCACTATTCCGCAGGTGGAAAGCGTAATATGCCTTGCGCCGATGTGCAGCCCCTTTTCTTCGTTGGCAAGCTCAATAAAACGCAGGACGTTTTCGAAATTATCGAGCGGTTCGCCCATTCCCATAAGCACAACGTTTGATACGCGAACGTTCAAGTCCCTTTGCGCCGCTTCAATTTGCGCAAGCATTTCACCCGCGGTTAAATTGCGCGAAAAACCGCTTTTTCCGGTTGCGCAGAAGGTGCAGCCCATTTTACAGCCGACCTGCGTTGAAATACACATTGAAACTCCGTGGTGATAGCTCATCACAACAGCTTCAACGAACTCGCCGTCGTTCAGCGCAAAAAGGTACTTCACTGTTTTATCATACCTTGAAATCAGCTTTTTTTCAATAGTTGCAACAGAAATGTAATATCTTGTGTCTGAAAATTGTCGCAATTCGCTTGGAACATTTCGCATTTCGTCAAACGATGTAACGCCCTTAAGCAGCCATTCGTACATCTGCTTTGCCCTAAACTTCGGATAACCTGCTTCGGCAAGCTGTTTTTCGAGCTCAGGCAAAGAAATACTTTTGATGTCAGATTTTTCAGTCATCAGCCGCCACCCTTTCAAACGCCGCGATATAAAAGCCGTCGCAGCCTGCCGTGTGCGGCATGAGCGTTATTTCATAAGGCTGTTCGTTAAAAGCTCTGCTTACGCCGTTTGGCAGGCTGAGCGTTACGGGACGAAAATTTTTGTGTTCGGACAAAAACCTCGCCGTGTTCTTATTGTTCTCCTCAGGATTAAGAGTGCAGGTAGAGTACACAAGTCTGCCGCCGACCGACAAATTGACGGCGCTTTGGCAAAGAATTTTGTATTGAAGCTGAGGAAGATTGTTGTCAATAATATCCTTTTTGCAGCGAATTTCGGGCTTGCGCGAAAGTATTCCCAAGCCGCTGCACGGGACGTCACATAATATTTTATCAGCAGCAGGCAAAGGAACGTCGGCTTTTGCGGCGTCACGCTTTAAAGCTATTATATTTTCAACGCCGAGCCTTTGGGCGTTGGCGCGGATAAGCTTCAGCTTGCGGTCATACAAATCGCAGGCGTATATTTTTCCGCGGTTACGCATGTACTGAGCGGCGGTTGCCGCCTTTCCGCCCGGAGCCGAGCAAACGTCGAGTATAACGTCGCGCGGTTTTGCGCCGAGGATTTTAACGCAGATTTGCGACGACAAAT
>ODAI011541274.1_pt1 | contig 21048 bp, 13 predicted proteins | sample 1539321 | NCBI WGS metagenome assembly ODAI01 (sample SAMN02144231, study PRJEB22623) | gut metagenome | biome: sheep rumen | host: Ovis aries | place: New Zealand | reverse complement strand
GGCAATGCTCGAAGAACTCCGGAAAGCCGAAAAATTCATCTATATGGAGTATTTCATCATAGATGAGGGCTATATGTGGGGACGGGTGCTCTCGATACTCGCGGAAAAGGTCAGACAGGGCGTTGAAGTGAGGGTGATGTACGACGGTATGTGCGAGATAACCACACTCTCCCATGACTACCCGAAGCGTATGGCGGAGCTCGGCATAAAGTGCAAGTCTTTCGCGCCGATACGACCGGTCTTATCGACCTACTACAACTACCGCGACCACCGGAAAATACTCGTTATCGACGGCAATGTCGCCTTTAACGGCGGCGTGAACCTCGCTGACGAATACATCAACCGCAGGGAACGCTTCGGTCACTGGAAGGACGCTGCCGTTATGCTGAAAGGCGACGCCGTCCGCAGCTTCACGCTGATGTTCCTCCATATGTGGAACATAACCGAAACAGAGCCCGGCTGGGACAACCTCATTGAGCCCAAAAGTCCGGAAAAGTCCAGCGGCTTTGTTCTACCCTACGCCGACTGTCCACTTGATGACGACAAGGTCGGTGAGAGCATATATATGGACATTCTCAGCCGCGCGACCACCTACGTTCACATAATGACTCCGTACCTCATTCTTGACGGCGAACTCGAATCAGCTCTCACCTTTGCCGCAAAACGCGGTATAGACGTCAGGATAATTCTCCCCGGAGTCCCCGACAAAAAGGGTGCTTACGCCCTCGCAAGGACACACTTCCGCTCCCTTATGAAAGCCGGCGTGAAGATATACGAATACACCCCCGGCTTCGTTCATTCAAAGGTATTCGTCTCAGATGACGAGAAGGCTGTCGTAGGCACCATAAACCTCGATTACCGCAGCCTCTACCACCACTTCGAGTGCGCGACATATATGTTCCGCACTGACTGCATCAAAGATATTGAGACAGATTTCAGCGAGACTTTAACACTTTGCAGAATGGTTACCCCCGATACGTTACGAAACACCAAGCTGTCCGTCAGGATAGGAGGCAGTCTGCTCAAGCTCATTGCTCCCCTGATGTAACGGCACCGCGATTAACAGGAGCCATATTATGAAAAAGAAGATAGCTAAAGCCCTGAACAATGCAAAGAATTTCATACTAAACCCACACCTCGTCATATGCTTTCTCATAGCCTGGATAATCACCAACGGCTGGGCATATGTTGCGCTCGGAGTGGGCACATACTACGAGTACAAATGGCTCGCAGCCATTGCTGCGACCTACCTCGCTATCCTGTGGTCGCCGCTGTGCGCCGAGGGTATCCTGACATTCCTCATAGCTATCTTCCTTATGCAGAAGCTCTTCCCGAACGACGAGAGGACTCTGAAATTCATCAAGGTGTACTACCGCCGCTACAAATCAAAGCTGAAAAAGCATATACATAAAAAGAAGCCAAAGAAGTTCGTCATTTCGCGGAAAGCTGTCAGTGCGCAGGAGAGTACACAAATAAGAAAGTAGCTCACAGCAGGGACACACATTGCGTGTCCCTGAATTTTTTGCGGCTGAAATGACCGTAGTTCCGCCAATACACCAGTCCGTATAATAAAATCGTTGTAGGGGCGCCCTTTGGGCGTCCGTGCCATTGGGAATTGTAACGCGAAACGTCAATGGCAATGCGGCACGCCGGGGGGCGGTGCGGGTGTCCGGGGGACACCTCTGCCGGAGGCAGAAGCACCGACCGAGCCGACAGGTGAGAACGTCCACTACATTCTGATCTCTGGCTTCTAACACCTGATTTACGGGACGTCGAGGACGCCGTCCCCTACAATTCTGATTTCTGCAACTTAGGTAAATAAAAAAAATATTGCCCCAGCGGCAATTTTTTTGTGGAAACTATTGCATTCTTATTAAAAAAGTGTTATGATAATCATAGTTATTACAATGAGTTGATTATAGGCAAAATTCAACTTAAATCATCAATTCTTTAATTTCAAGGAGTGATAAAATGTTTAACAGAATGTTGGCGCGTACCGCCTGTTCTGCTTTAGCTGTCGTTTTAGGCACGGCAGCTATCCCGAAAGCAGCTCCGGCAAGGCATTACAGCGCCGCTGCGGCTGATACAGCCGTGAAGTACGAATTCGAGGACGGCAAGGCTGAAGGCTGCTTTGTCTACCCGAACGGCGTTTCTGACGTCCCCGACGACAAGCTCGGAGGCGAGCCGGATCTCTCAAACCATTCCGGCAAGGGCTTTACCTACCTCGATCAGAAGAACTCCACACTCTCCATCGAAGTCGATGTTCCGGAGTCCGGGCTCTATGAGCTCGCCATCGCTTACTGCGAACCGTCCGATCCGAGGAAAAAGGTACAATACCTCAACATCAACGGCGTCAATCAGGGCGAGGTGACATTCCCCTACTGCAAGACCTTCGAGGAGACCTCCGCCGGTATCGTTACCCTGAAAAAGGGCAAAAATACCATCGAGCTCAAGGCTTACTGGGGCTATACCTTCTTCGATTACCTGACCATAACGCCGGCTGACAAGAAATACTCGAACCTCTCCCCGACGGCTTCGCTCTCAAACCCGAAAGCCTCGGATACTGCAAAGAGGCTCTACAAGTATCTCCGCGACCAGTACGGAAATCATATCCTCGCCGGTCAGCAGGAATACTGCGGCGACCACAACAACAACCTCTGGAACGATCCCGATACATTCATCAAGGAAAACGAAGCAGAGTTTGAATATATCCTCGAAAAGACGGGCAAACAGCCTGCGATCAGAGGTATAGACTTCCTCGCGTACAATACATCATCTGACTGGCGCGACCACGCTCCGGAAAGAGCTATCGAGTGGTTCAACAAGTACCACGGTATCCCGACCGTAACGTGGCACTGGAACGTTCCCTCGGACGAGGAGTGCAGCAAGGACGGCATAGCTTTCTATGTAGAGTCTACCGGCAACACCCCTTTCACGACCTTCAGCGTTACCAACGCGGTCACTGAGGGCACATGGGAGCACGAAAAGATACTCGCCGATATCGAGCTCATCGCAGGCGAATTCAAGAAGCTCAAGGACGCTGATGTCCCCGTTCTGTTCAGACCGCTCCACGAAGCTGAGGGAGCATGGTTCTGGTGGGGCGCAGAAGGTCCCGAGCCCTGCAAGAAGCTCTACCGTCTCCTCTACGACAAGCTCACAAACGAGTACGGACTCGACAACTTAATCTGGATATGGACCGGCTCGACTTCTCCGGAAGCCTCTGAGTGGTATCCCGGCGACGATGTTGTCGATATGGTCGGCTGCGACAAGTACAATGCCGCTGACGGCAAACCCAATCTCAGCTCTATCGCCTCGACCTTTTACAGCCTCGTAAAGAGCACCGATGGCGAGAAAATGGTCGCTATGACCGAAAACGATTCTATCCCCTCGCTGGATAACCTGATAAACGACAAGGCTGCGTGGCTCTACTTCTGCCCGTGGTATCAGAACTACCTCACCAGTGAGGACATAAACCCCGTTGAGTCTCTCAGCGAGATCTACAACAGCGATTACTGCATAACTCTTGATGAGCTTCCCGATCTCAGGAGTTATCCGCTCGACTCCGAACCGCAGACCGACACCTCTGCCCCCTCTTCCGAAACAACAACTGCTTCCGAAGAAGAGAGCACTACAGGTCTCAAGCCGAACCTCTTAGGCGACGCAAACTGCGATGAAAAAGTCAATATTGCGGACGCAGTTTTCATAATGCAGGCCGTCACCAACCCTGACAAATACGGCGAGGGCAGACCAAACGGTATTACTCCTCAGGGTGTCGCCAACGGCGATGTTGACAAGACCAAAAAAGGTCTGGACAGCAATGACGCCCTCAAAATCCAAAAGTTCAAACTTGGTCTCATACCAAGCCTATCTTAACAGGAGGAAAATCAAATGCACTTATCCAAAAGAATAATCTCTGCTATGACCTGCGGAGCTGCTCTCTCATCACTGCTGACCGGTTCTCTCGGAACTGCTGTCGCTGCCGGTGAGACTGCCGCTGAAGTAAGCACAACTGCGGTCACTGCAACAGCGCCGAAGAACTTCGACTACGCGAAAGCGCTCCAGTATTCTATCTACTTCTATGATGCAAATATGTGCGGTACAGAGGTAGGAGAACACACCCGCTTCTCGTGGCGTGACGACTGCCACACCTACGACGCACACGTTCCTATGGTGCCGTGGGACGGCAACACTGAGGAGGGCGGCGGTACAAACCTCTCTCAGGCATTTATGGACAAATACAAGGACGTCCTCGATCCTGACGGTGACGGTACTATCGACGTTTCCGGCGGTATGCACGATGCCGGCGACCACGTTGAATTCGGTATGCCCGAGAACTACGCTGCTGCAACTCTCGGCTGGGGCTACTACGAGTTCCGCGACTCATACAAGAAGCTCGGTCAGGACGACCACATCGAGACAGTTCTCCGTCACTTCAACGACTACCTTATGAAATGTACTTTCCGCGACAATGACGGTACCGTTATCGCTCACTGCTATCAGGTCGGCGAAGGTCATATCGACCACAGAGTATGGGAAGCTCCCGAGGTAGACACTATGGTCCGCCCGGCTTACTTCCTCACAGCTGAAAAGCCTCAGACAGACTATGTTGTATCTGCCTGCGCTTCACTCGCTATAAACTACCTCAACTTCAAGGATACTGATCCGGATTATGCTGAGAAGTCCCTCGACTACGCTCTGGCACTCTGGAAATTCGCAAACGATAACCCGAAGGAGCTCTCCGACAACGGCGACGGTCCTTCCGAGTTCTACTCCTCAGGCAAGTGGGAGGACGACTACTGCTGGGCTGCTGCCTGGCTCTACCTCTGTACAGGAGATGCTTCCGTATTCGACGAGGCTTACAAGATCTTCGACTACTACGCTGCTTCCGGCTGGGTATACTGCTGGAACGATGTATGGAGCGGTGCTTCACTCCTCTGGGCTGTAATCAACGAACAGCACCCCGAGCTCGATATGGTGAATAAAATAAGAAAAGCTCAGGGCAAGAACGAGTATGTTTTCAAGGACTTCTGGGACGATGACTGCATCGGCAAGTGCCTCACCACATATAAGAAAAAGGTAACAGCACAGGGCATGGTCTTCATCGACGTATGGGGCAGCTGCCGTTACGCTTCCGCATTCGCACTCTTCTGCCTCGTATACGATAAGTACCACAACGACGGCAAACCGAGCGAATGGAGCGAATTTGCTAAGAAGCAGATAGACTACATTCTCGGTGACAATGACATCACCTACAAGGAAAACGAAAAGCAGACCGTTCTCGCCGGAAGAAACGGTACCCACGGTCCGAGATGCTTCCTCTGCGGATATGACGAGACATATTCAGTTATGAACCCCCACCACCGTGCAGCATCAGGTCTCACAATGGCTGAGGATCCCCGTCAGCAGAAGCACATTCTCTGGGGCGCACTCGCAGGCGGTCCTGACGCTAAGGACGCTCACAGCGACAGTACGAACGACTGGCGTGAGAACGAGGTAACTATCGACTACAACGCTGCTTTCGTAGGTGCTTGTGCAGGTATGTATGAAGTATACGGCACAGACGATATGAAGGTCACTGAAAACTTCCCGCCTGAGGACAGCAACGGCGGTGACGAGACCGAAGGCTCAGGATACTGGGTAGAGGCTCTCGGTCTTGACAACCGCAACGACGACAACACAGGTGCAATGGAGGTAACGCTCAAGGTTTACTCAGGTTTTGCAAAGCCCTCCAAGGACATCACAGTTAGATACTACATCGACGCATCAGAGGTAAAGGATCCGAGCATCATCGAAACCAAGATGCTGTACGATCAGGCGTCAGTCGAGATAAAGGGCGCTTCATCAGAGATAAGCGAACTCAAGAAATGGGACAAAATGGACAACGTTTACTACGTTGAGATGAAGTGGAACGACTGCTCATTCGCAAACTCAGGCAAGAAGTACCAGTTCTCGGTCGGCTTCTACGGCAAGGGATATACCGAGAATAACAAGTATTATGTATACAAATGGGATCCCACAAACGACTGGAGCTACCAGACTCTGAAGCTCGGCGTAAAGGAAGATTTCTTCGCTGTTGAGGATCCGCCGGAGCAGCGCTGCGACAACATCTGTGTATATGACAACGGCGTTCTCGTAGGCGGTATCGAGCCCGACGGCACTAAGCCCGAAGAGCCTACCAAGGAGGACTCATCTTCAACAACGACCACAACTACTACAACCACCACTACTACAACTTCTCCGACTTCTGCAAAGGTCACACTTTACGGCGACGCTAACTGCGACAAGACTGTAAACATCGCTGATGCAGTTCTCGTTATGCAGGTTTCCACAAACCCTGACAAGTACGCTCAGGGCAAGTCCAAGCTCAGCATTACTGCTACCGGTGAAGCAAACGCTGATGTTGACGGCAAGAAGGGACTCTCAAACGCTGATGCCCTCCTTATCCAGCAGCACAAGCTCGGTCTTATCAAGAAATTCCCGGTAGAGGAATAAGCATACCACATCACAGGCAGGTACGTTCGTACCTGCCTGTTTTTTTCGCCGGTATCCGGTATATACCAAGCGTCTTTTCACAAAATTTTCATTTATCTCACATTTTACCGGTTGTAATTGCGGCTGATATATGTTATAATTTTCACAGATAAACTTTCAGGAGATGATACATCACAATGAATGAACAGAGAAATAACAATAACAAGAAGAATTATCTCATTTTTGCGATAATCAGCCTTGTGCTCCTACTTGTATTCAACGCTTTCATCGTTCCTGCTGTGAAAAAGGCTCAGATAAAGGAGACTAATTACAGCTTTTTCCTCAAGCAGCTCGATGCCGGTACTATCACTCAGGCTGAGATCAAGGACGACAGCATCGTTTTCGAGGTCAAGGACGAGGACGGCGACAAAAAGCTCTACTCGACCGTTAAGATCGAAGATCCCGACCTCGTTTCGCGTCTGTACAAAAACGGCAAGGTCGATTTCACCGGCAAGATCGAACACGAAAACCCGATAGTAACGTTCATATTCTCGTGGGTGCTCCCGATAGTGCTGATGATAGTTCTGTGGAACGTCCTGATGCGCGGTATGAGCAAGCGTATGGGCAACTCTATGGCGTTCGGCAAGAGCAACGCGAAGATATACGTCAAAGCCCAGACCGGTAAGACGTTCAGCGACGTTGCCGGTCAGGACGAGGCAAAGGAAGCTCTCGTCGAGATAGTTGACTTCCTGCACAATCCTCAGAAATACGCCGAGATCGGTGCAAGTCTGCCGAAGGGAGCTCTGCTCGTCGGACCTCCCGGTACAGGTAAGACGCTCCTCGCGCAGGCTGTTGCAGGCGAGGCTGATGTACCGTTCTTCTCTATCTCAGGCTCAGAATTTGTGGAAATGTTCGTTGGTATGGGTGCGGCAAAGGTCCGCGACCTCTTCAAGCAGGCAAATGACAAAGCGCCGTGTATCGTGTTCATCGACGAGATAGATACAATCGGCAAGAAGCGTGACGGTCAGCTCGGAGGGAACGATGAGCGCGAGCAGACTCTCAACCAGCTGCTCACCGAAATGGACGGCTTCGACGGCAAACGCGGCGTAGTCATACTCGCTGCAACCAACCGTCCTGACTCTCTTGATCCCGCCCTCCTGAGACCGGGAAGATTTGACAGACGTATCCCGGCTGAGCTCCCCGACCTCGCAGGCAGAGAGGCTATCCTCAAAGTCCACGCACAGAAGATCAAGACAGAGCCCGAGATAGATTACAACGCTATCGCAAGGGCTACCGCCGGAGCTTCCGGTGCAGAGCTCGCAAACATCATCAACGAGGGAGCTCTCCGCGCAGTACGCAGCGGCAGACAGACCGTCTGTCAGTCCGACCTCGAAGAGAGCGTAGAAGTAGTCATCGCCGGATACCAGCGTAAGAACGCCGTTATTTCCCAGCAGGAAAAGGAAATCATCGCCTACCACGAGATAGGTCACGCACTTGTTGCAGCCAAGCAGAAGGACTCCGCTCCGGTACATAAGATAACCATTATCCCCCGTACCTCCGGTGCTCTCGGCTATACGATGCAGGTCGATGAGGGCGAAAAGTTCCTTCTCACGAAAGAGGAAGCCCTCGCGCGCATCACCACTCTTACCGGCGGACGTTCCGCAGAGGAGGTAATCTTCAACTCCTGCACGACCGGAGCTTCCAACGACATCGAAAAGGCAACACAGCTTGCCCGTGCTATGGTAACACGCTACGGTATGAGCTCCGGCTTTGATATGATCGCCCTCGAGACCGTCAATAACCAATACCTCGGCGGCGATACCTCTCTCGCCTGCTCACCTGAAACTGCCGCCCGCATTGACGAGGAGGTCAACAGCATAGTGCGTTCCGCTCACGAAAAGGCGAAGCGTATACTTATGGAAAACATCGAAAAGCTCCGTGAGCTTTCAAGCTACCTTCTTGAAAAGGAAACTATCACCGGAGAGGAGTTTATGGCTATCCTTAACAGGGAGCCTGCTCCGGAACAGGTCTGAAATTACCGATATACCCAAACAGCCGCAGTTCATTCCTGCGGCTGTTCTTATTCATCGACTAAATCCACAAAATTTTTCAAATATTTTCAAAATAACTCTTGACAAGTTATAATATTTGTTGTATAATATAACACATAAGGTTATATTATTAGCCTTAAATATTATGTAAAGGACGATCTATCAAATGAACAACATCATCAAAAAAATCGCAGCATTCACTATGGCATTCACTCTCCTTGGAAGCGGAGCAGCTATCGCCGAAAATGTCTCACCAAAGTCTGTCAACAATCTCACAGCAAGCGCAGCATCTTGTCAGCACCACGGCTATTGTTACAGAACTACCAGTAACTGGTATACTTACGCAGTAGGAATCAAAGCAGGCAAGGTTACTTGTTATCAGAGCCGCCGCGTTAATGTTAAATGCGGAACCTGCGATAAAGTAACATATTCATATACTGAATACAGAACAGTTACTGTATAATCTAATGCTCAGACGCAGCCGCTCCTTCGCTTTGAAGGAGCGGCTTTTTTATTCTGCTTCACTATTATCTGTGATACAACTTGAATTATCTGCGGATATACAGTATAGTCTGATAAATACAAGAGCGCTTCCAATGCCAACAACCGGAAAGAGCCTGACTTACAAAAAAGGAGAGCCATGTGGCTCTCCTTTTTTTATTCAGATGTCAGTATTAGAAATCTGTGATCTTGCCTAAGACATAATTCTGAAGAAGAGTTACATCTGCTGAATTTACCTTACCGTCAAAGTTAAGGTCAGCCTGAGCTCTCTCAGCGGGTGTAAGTGACTTTGTGCCCATTACAGCCTGCTTTAAAATTACGAGATCGAAAGAATCGAGTTTTCCGTCATGACAAAGATCGCCTATGATCTCGTTATTATCATAAACATGTACTCTGTTGAAAGCAGTCTTTACCTTTACAACATACTCAGACTGTGCCTTGTTCTGAACTACCTTCTGAGTTGCTCTGACTACTGCTTTTCTACAGTCATCAAATGTTGCCTTGTTTCCGCCCTTAGGAAGATAATCAAGTGAAGTGAACCAGATCTTTACAGCTGTATTTGCTTCAATTCCGAGCTTATCCATCCAGTAAGCAGTATGAGATATAACCTTTGAACCTTCGTGATTGCCTATTGAAACATAGTTAGTAGACTTGTTGTGATTTTTTCTGATAGTAAGATCTCTGATACAAGTGGTCTTCTTATTAGTAGTATTCTTGCCAGTATTCTTCTTGTAAATATCAGTACCGATCTGCCACTCACGGGTGTTATCACAGTATTCACCAAAAATGTCAGCGTACGCTTCATTTAATGCACCGGTCTGACCGTTGCTTCCGCCCCACTGAACCTTTGAACCAGTAACACTATGACCGAACTCATGTCCGATAACATCAATGTCACTTGCAAATGACTGCTCAGTTGTACCATTTCCTTCACCGAACCAAAGAGCGTTGCCAGCAGACCAAGCATTAGACTCTCTGCCGTTGGTTGTTGACTTTACGTTAGGAACAAGATAGAACTTTGAATTTTTGCCGTCAAAGCCTTTATGTCCGAAATTAGAATTAAAGAAGTCATATACTCTTTTTACGTTATAAAGAACTGCTACTCCAAGCTGCTCTACTTCGCTTGAATTGAACTGATTATTATATGACTTTAAGATATGTGATTCGTAGGGAGCCCATGAAGACTTTGCACGGCTATACGAAGGATCTACGCAAACATAAAGATTTCTGCCAATATCGCGCAGATAGTAAAGACTTCCTTCCTTGGAAACATCAACATCAAAGCTGTAAACATTATCCGGCAGGATCTTGTCACTATAATTTAAAAGAAGGCTGTTAGAATAAATTCTATTGTTATAAACAGGGGAAAGAGCTTCGTCTACAACAATATCCTTAAGTATCTCAGATGTAACTGCATCAACATAAACCTCTGTTACACCGATTGTGTCTGTCTTGATCCTCCAAGCAAGCTTGAAATCATTATCGTTTTCAGAATAAATAACAAGATCATATCCGATAATGCTGATGTTGTTGAACTTTTCATTTACAACATTATTTGCCTGCTGAACAGAGATAGCAGGTGTAGTATTAATGGAGAAATCAGATACATAAGAACTGTTAAGGAACTCAGCCTCACCTGTCTCCTTGTCAACTACTACTGTGATGTAGGAGTTTACCATCTCGAGTCCCTGATAGAACTGCTTGAATGTGTAAACCTTGTTATAATCGCTCTCAGAAACGTCATCGAGACGGATCTCACGATTTACGTTGTCGATGCCGAGGAGCTCTGATGTCTTAGCGATGATATCCTTAGCGTCATTGCTGTTGTCAACAGTCTCGTTTGAAAGTAGACCGTCGATCTGAGTAACATTGTTATTGTCGTCAACTGCTACTGCAAGACCTTCATCATTGATGTCGATGAGATCGGAAAGAGTGTCCTTAGCTGCACCGCTGTTGAGCTCAAGACCGATAGACTGTGCGTAGTTTTCTGCTTCACTGGGTGTGTCAACTGCTCCGGCAGGCATTGCAACAAAGCACTGCTGTGCTGCGATGAGAAGTGAAGAAGTAAGTGAAAGCATTTTTTTAGTATAAGATTTCATTTTAATTCCTCCAGATAATCCAAAAAACAAGTTTTAGTAATCATATAAAATTGCCTAAAAGTCAAATGTTTTGGTAGTTTGAATATCGTATGATACTAATATTAGCTAATTGAAGTTGCAACTTGCATTTATTATATTAGCTTTTTGCGCCGTTGTCAACTATTTTGTTCATATATATTTCCTTTTTGGAATATGTATCTGCTTTTTGTCCACGTTATCGCACTAAAAATGTACGCTCTCACAAGTGCCGTCAGCACATTTGTACGATGTGCCGTCCGAAAAAATTCACTGCTTTAGCTGACAGCAGAGAATACGACAAAAAAAGACTGCGTAACTGCGATGTTACGCAACCTTGTCTTCAAATCTAATAAACTGGTTTATGTGTGCCTCCCGAATTCGGGAGTTTTAAAGCTGAGATCTATATTGTACCAGCATTATGTTTTTAATGTTCAAAAATGACGCCAGTGCTGTGAGCGAAAGCAAATTATGTCTTTCGCACAAAGTGAACGAGTAAAACGAGTGCCCCCGTGGAAGGGGGCACAGGCACTGTGCTGTCTGTGCTTAACAAAATTGATGATTATAATTCGAATTGCAACGAAATATATTGATTTGTTTTTTATCATGTGATATAAGATGAAATTAATCGGTTTATGTTATATATCGAATTAAAAAGGTTAAATATTTCGATTAGTGAAAAATTGGTGCACTAAATCAAAAAATAGCACATAATCAAAAAATATTACTGCTCGCAAGATAGTATAGAGTCCATCCTGCGAGCAGTTCTTTGTTAGCAATATAAGCCTATATTCAGGCAAAATTAAAAGGCACTATATTTTGCAATATAATGCCAAAATTCTGTAAGTCCATTTCTGAAAAGATGACACCCGAAAACCAGCTATTTTTCGGACTTTGTCAAAACAATCATATCATAAAAATATATGTAACAGTATTTCGCTTTGTATATTCAGCTCCATGTGTGAATGGCACATGGAGCTTTTGTTTTATTCTGAAACGATCTGGCTTGCTGTCTGGCACAACTGATAATATAAAAGTGAGCCACCAGCTTAACGACATTACCCTTTATGGGCGAAAATTTTTTCCCTTCTGACATTTTTAAATAAGCAGAGTATCGGGGATAAGACTTGATCTGCTCCGTGAATCGAATCCCATATAGGAAAAACGTTGGAAATAGTTACAAGAAAAAAAGGTAGTGCTTGGTTATAATGCTGATAATTAGAGATTTTCGGTTGATATTCAACAATAATCATTGCGTTTGTGTGTTGAATGTGTTAAAATTAGATATGTTTAAAAGCATATCAATGTAACCATATTTTCCGAATTGCTAATTATGGGGTTGAACAAGGAGGGTATAATATGCAGGAACTGCTTGAACGTAAAAAAGGACTTCACAGAAGTGTTTTGATCGTTGATGATGAATTCATTGAAAGAGAAATGCTCGGTGCAATGCTCAGTGATATTTATGAAGTTAGCTATGCCGAAAACGGCTCACATGCGCTTGATATCATCAAGCGTGACAAACTGACGCTTTCGCTTGTTATTCTCGATTTACATATGCCTGAACTGGACGGCTATAGCTTGCTGAAGATTATCCGTTCGGACAGTGAGCTCCGTCGTATACCGGTTATCGTACTGACTTCTGAAAAGGATGCAGAAGTTAAGAGCCTTCAGCTCGGTGCAGCAGATTTTATAACAAAGCCGTATGAAGCTCCTGATGTGATACGAGCAAGAGTTGGACGCTCAATTGAACTCGCCGAGGACAGCATTATCATTCACGAAACGGAGCGTGACAGTCTGACCGGTCTTTTTAATAAGGAATTCTTCCTTGAATACGGCAGACGCCTTGATTATCAGAACGATAATATGCCTATGGACGCCATAGTTCTCGATATAAACCGTTTTCACATCGTAAATGAGCTTTACGGAAGGGATTACGGTGATCTGATACTGAAAAAAATAGGAAACAGTATACACGAGCTTGTTTGTCAGACAGGCGGCCTTGCGTGCCGCTCCGGCAGCAACAGCTTCGGTATATATATCCCGCACAATTCTGACCTCAGAGAAAAGCTCTCGCAGTATACGGAAAAGATAAATGAGAGTATGGGAGATCAGAAAATCAGCGTAAGAATGGGAATATACTATGATGACGGCAGTATTACCGATATCGAGCGCAGATTCGATTGTGCAAGACTTGCATGCCGCAAACTCAGAAACAGCTATTCTACATGCTATGATTTCTACAACGCTGAGCTTCATAGCAAGGAGCTCCATTCCGAACGTCTTATAAACGATATGGACAAAGCTCTTGCAGAAAAGCAGTTCAAGGTTTTTTACCAGCCTAAATACAGTATAAGCGGAGAAAAGCCTGTTATCACCAGTGCAGAAGCTCTGGTGCGATGGTTCCATCCGGAGTTTGGCATGGTTAGTCCGGGTGAATTCATCTCACTTTTTGAAAACAACGGGCTTATTCAAAAGCTTGACATATATGTATGGAATGAGGCTGCCGCACAGATCCGATGCTGGAACGATAAGTACGGAATATCAATTCCCGTATCCGTGAATGTTTCAAGAGTTGATGTATTCAACCCGCAGCTTTGTGATATATTGACCGACATAGCCAATAACAACGGTCTGAGCGTTGAAAAACTACTTCTGGAGATAACAGAATCAGCCTATACCGATAACGCGCAGCAAATAATCGACACAGTTGCCGCTCTCAGGGAAAAAGGCTTCAAAATAGAAATGGACGATTTTGGATGCGGTTATTCATCATTGAATATGCTTACCTCTTTACCAATAGATGCTTTGAAGCTCGATATGAAGTTTATACGCAATATCTGTACAAATCCTAAGGATTATCGCCTTGTCGGGATAATAATAGATATAGCACGACTGCTTGAAGTTCCTGTTATCGCAGAGGGCGTTGAAACTAAGGAACAAATGAAACTGCTGAAAGCTGTCGGATGTGATATAATACAAGGCTACTATTTCTCGAAACCTCTTCCTCCTGAGGATTTTGACAAGCTGATAGAGGCGGAGTTAAAGGAGGGGCAATATGCTTACAATTGAAAAGCTCAGGGAATACGGAGCAAATGTTGATGACGGTCTTACGCGCTGCATGGGAAAAGAAGATTTTTATCTTCTTCTTGTGGGAAAAGTGCTTGAGGATAAAAGAATAACTGCGCTTGAAGCACAGCTTGCAGATAAAGACCTTGATTCAGCATTTGAAACGGCTCATGCACTGAAAGGTATGTATGCGAATCTTTCCCTTGATCCGTTGACAAAACCGGTAAGTGAGATTACCAAACTGCTCAGGAGCAGAACAGATACCGATTATTCCGCGCTAATAGAAGAAACAATAGCACAGTTTGAAAAGCTGTGCGGCTTGTAACAAAATGAGGCATATCAAATGAATTTGAAAAAAAGCCGAAAAGCGCTTCCTGTCGCTGTGATAGGAAGCGTATTAATAGCCGCTATCCTTATACTCGGAACCCTATGGACAGGTCATAAGGCAAAAAATGATACGATAAAAGCTGTCAGTTCGGTAAGTCTATTTTATCTTGATGAGCTTGCTGGCAGACGTGAACAGGTCGTTTCATCGGTACTGCGAAGAAATGTCAGTGACTTGAAGACTGCCGTCGGCCTCATGACAGATGAAGACCTTAGCGATATCCAGCACTTACAGGCGTATCAGGCTCGAATGAAAAAGCTTTACACCCTTGAAAAATTTGCCTTTGTTGATACTGATGGGACGATATATACATCCCTCGGCATACAGAACGATATTGAAGAATACAATATCGACTATGTCGGCATTAGCGAACAGCAGATATCAATAAAGAATTCGGATAACGGTGAGAAAAAGGTCATAATAGCTATTCCTGTCGACGACCTCTCTCTCGGTAGCAAGACACTTGTTGTCTGCTTTATGGAGATAGATATGGATACCATGCTTGAGGGTGTGGCTCTTCGTTCTGACAATAACGATACGACCTTCTGCAATATTTATACAAAAGACGGTAAAGCTCTGACCAATATGGTACTTGGCGGACTTGCAAGTGAGGATAATCTCCTCGATGCACTTGAGCATGCGGATTTTGATAACGGTGTTACAGCTGATAAGGTCAGAACAGATTTTGAAAGCGGAAACAACAACTACGTTTCGTTTACATATAATAATGTCAAAGAGACACTATCATACATTCAGATCGACGGGACTGACTGGATGCTGACGTATCTTATCCGTGAGAGTGTCATAAGTGAAAAGATTGGCGCTACATCAAATGGTATCCTTATGCGCAGTCTGCTCCAGACAGTTCTTACGGCAATAATCCTGATGATAATGTTTGTAGTGCTGTATTACCAGAACAAGCGGGCATCTAAGATAGCGTTTGAAAAGGAATCCTCTGAAGCCGAAAACCGCATAAAGCAGGAGGAACTCGAACATCGACTTGAATTGCAGGATAAACTACTTGAGCAGGAGAAGCAGAGAACACAGCAGGATTTTATGATAACCGCACTCTCATCAGATTACAGGAGCGTGTACTTTGCTGACCTTGATTCAGATAATTGCATCTGCTATCGTTCTTCCGTAGAAAAAAATGAAGGACCGCAGGTCGGAGATGAGTTTTCTTTTAAAGATGCATTTACAAGATATGCAAATGAAAGAGTTGCCGAAAGTTATCGTGAAGGCTTCCTTCGCTTCATTTCCCCTGAGAATATAAGAAAAAGGCTTGAAAGTGAAACTATATTGAGCTATCGTTATCTCATAACCAATAATGACAAGGAAAGCTATGAAATGCTCCGTATAGCAGGCGTTCGCCGCGCTGAAGACAGAAAAGACCACATGGTACACGCTATCGGCGTTGGCTTTACTGACATTGATGATGAAATGCGGGAGCAGATGGCTCAGAGTCAGGCGCTCAGCGATGCACTCACAGCTGCTGAAGAGGCAAGCAAGGCAAAGACAGCCTTCCTTTCAAGTATGAGCCACGAGATCAGAACGCCGATGAACGCGATAATCGGTCTGGACAGCATAGCGCTGAATGACCCTGATATTTCGGCTCAGACACGGGAATACCTGGAAAAGATAGGCGGCTCCGCAAACCATCTGCTTGCACTTATAAATGATATCCTTGATATGTCAAGGATAGAATCAGGCAGACTGATACTGAAAAACGAGGAGTTTTCCTTCTCGAATCTGCTTGAGCAGATAAATACGATGTTCAGCAGCCAATGTACCGATAATGGTCTGCAGTATAACTGTCATATCAACGGTTCTGTCGACGACTACTATATTGGTGACAGCATGAAGCTCAAACAGGTACTTATCAATATAATTGGCAATGCTGTAAAATTCACTCATGAGGGTGGAAGTGTTGACCTTACTGTTGAGCGCACAGCTCAGTTTGACAAGAAATCGACGCTCCGTTTCACAGTATCGGATACCGGAATCGGTATCAGCAAGGAGTATCTCCCGCATATCTTTGATTCATTCAGTCAGGAAGACAGCTCGGCGACCAATAAATATGGAAGCTCTGGTCTTGGACTTGCTATCACCAAAAGCATTATTGAGATGATGAACGGTAATATTGAGGTCAGAAGTGAAAAAGGTAAAGGTACCACGTTTACCGTTGCTGTTACGCTTATGGATTCTGAACGAAGACACGATGAGATTAATGAGCTCGTTATTGATACAAATAATATGAGCGTTCTTGTCATCGACGATGATCCTGTTGCATGTGAACACGCAAAGTTGATACTGGAAAAGATAGGTATAGCATGTGAGATAGCCTACTCAGGATTTGATGCAATTGAAATGGTAAAACTGCGTCACGCAAGGCAGAATCCTTATAACCTAATTCTTGTGGACCTGAAGATGCCTGATATGGATGGAATCGAAACTACACGCGAGATACGCAAGATAGTCGGTCATGAATCCGCCATCATCATCATTACAGCATATCGCTGGGACGATGTTCTTGATGAGGCAATAAGCGCAGGAGTTGACAGTTTCATAGCAAAACCGCTTTTTGCAAATAATATAATCGAGGAGTTCCGCAGTGCTCTGCATAAGAAAAACAGCTCAAAGTCTGCAAAACCTCAGACTGACCTGAAGGGCAGACATATCCTGCTTGCGGAGGATGTACCGATAAATGCAGAGATAATGACCATGGTCCTTGCAATGAGAGAACTAAACGTAGACCATGTAGAAAACGGCAGAGCTGCGGTAGATAAATTCATTGCAAGTGATGAAAATTACTATGATGCTGTTCTTATGGATATCAGAATGCCTGAGATGGACGGACTTGAAGCAACTACCATTATCCGCTCTCTTGACCGTTCCGATGCAAAAAGCATTCCGATCATCGCACTGACAGCGAATGCTTTTGACGAAGATGTTCAACGCAGCTTGCAGGCGGGTATGAATGCTCACCTGAGCAAGCCAATCGATAACAACGCATTATTTGCGACGTTAGAAAGCTTGATAAACTGATCGTGAATAGAAGTGTTATACTGGAAGAGCAGTCGGCGAATGGCTATTTTTCGAACTTTGTCAAAGCAATCATATCATTAGAATTTATGTAACTGTTTTTTGCTTTATAGATTCAGCTCCATGTGTGCGGCACATGGAGTTTTTATTGTTATATAGAGCTTCAAGCAAGTATATTACTGAATTGCGAAGTTATTATATTACAAGCCAATACGCTCCTAAATATGTTGTTGGTAAATATGACAGAGAACTTCCCGATTTTTAATAAATTAAAACTGCTGTACCCGAAAACACAGCCACAAACGATCAAATATAGAACATACCCTCAAACACCGCTTTTCTCGACATGTAGACGATGCAGTTCTCCAAAACGGGATTTTTCTTGATTATGTTTTACTTGACTGGGGGGAGTTGATCTAATGACCTACCTTTACATATACAGACTAACCTCAGACACCGGACTTGCTCCCTGCGTGGATAACGGTCTGCTTTCCCTTGCTTGCTGCAAGGGTGGACAGATACGAAACGACAAGGCGATACACGCAGGACTGAGATATCGTATGTATCTGCCACAGGCGGCTCACAAATTGCTCACAGCGGCTTTAGTTGCCCTCGGTGGTGCAGTTTCCCGACCTGCCACCGATGCCGTTAAAAACGGCTCACAAATCGCTGATAGGTTTACTATCACTTGGTTTTCGGAGAAACAAAAAAGGACTCGATTCCAGTGTTTTCACATTTCGTGAAAACCACTAAAACCGAGTCCGAAACTTTGTATACTATTTTTTGCCGAAAAAATCGAGATTTACCTGTATTTCGACCTTGAGTGGGCTGGAAACAAGCTCGTGTGAGGGTTCAACTCCCACCAAAGTGGTAAAATAGCCCAATGTCAACATTCGTTTTTTATAGTTTCTTTCGACCTTTTAGATAGTAAAAATCCCCGAAAATTCGGGGATTTTGAGCCGTGTCAATATTTTTATTCGGCTAAGATGGTACGCCTGACTGGAATCGAACCAGCGCACACGGCGTCGGAGATTGAATACAGATAACGTGATATTTCTCTCTATATATGGATTTACAGCATATTGCTTACGCTACCTATTACATATTTATTACATATGTATCGTCTTTCCTTGTATTTTTCGCAACCATTCTTCAAGTGCTTCATTTGTTACATACATCTTATTGCCAATCTTATATGACGGAAATGCGCTGCTGTTCATAAGCGAATACGTTTTGTTAATTCCTATTTTGAGTATATCACTCACTTCTTTTGGTGTTAGTATTTCTTGCATTTAAAACCTTCTTTCTGTAATATAATTTCACGATTCCTTTTTAGAGCAGTTTGCCCCTCTTGTACTCATATTATAGCAATTCGCTCCGAATGTGTCAAGGCAGTAAATCAAAACATTAAACAAGCGGTTTTTACTGTTTCGATTGTTAAACATTATAACTTAAAATATTGGTACTTTTTTGTGTATATTGCCTTGCAACTTTGATATTCAGAAATAAAATTCTCTATTTCTTACAACCATTTATATTCACAAAACAATTCAAAGAATATTTTGAGAGATTGTTTAATCATTAGCTTTTTCTCACTGCGTTTTTTATGCTATTTCAACGTGGTTTTACGCCTTTAAAAGAAAAAAGAGTGATACTATACCCTTGTTGGTGAAGTCGCTGAAATGCCGTCTAAAATGCGTTGTATGCCGTTGTATTGTTTCAAGGGGTGTTCACGGCTCTTGTGGACGTTCTGAGAGCGTTTTACTGCTCGGCTACTTCCAAAGGCTACATATTAGTAAATTCAAGTATAGAAAAAAGCGGCTCTCTGCCCTGTGATTAGGAGAGAACCGCCGTTTTCAATTTTGCGAAAAGGTAAAGTATTATTTTACCTTTTATGCCGCTGCACTTACGCTCTGAGTATCAAAGAATTTGTATGCGGCTTGTTCAAGCTTTTGTACATACTCTTTCAAGTTGGAGACTGAAAAGCAGGTTAATTGCCTGCCTTTAGTTCGCTTGTTACCGTGTCGGTAATGGTTGCACATCTGCTTTGCAGTCGCAGGATTATTCAAAATACTGTAAAGCTGTGTGAGCTGTGGGCTTGTATAGATATTATCTCGATAACAAGCCAAAAACTCAGTTACATTGCTAAACTCTGCTTGCTCCTGCTCGTAAAGCTCTATAAGACTTTCGGTGCAGGTCTGCACAACTGCGTTGAAGTTATCGGCTGTAACAACCTCGTTCAAGCGTTCAAGCCATTCAGCCAATATAAAGCTTTCATAATCACACCCATTGAGAAAAGGAATCTCAATTTGTCTACTTCTCAGCTCTAACCTTGTTTTCACTTCCCCTTTAGGCTCCTGCCGCTTTTTGTTGTAATACTCTCCAGATATGTGAAGTTCGGGGCTGTCGTGGTCGAATCTGACTGTCAACTTCTCAGCCGTTAGCAGGTCGCTGCTTGCATAGCGGCTCTTTGCTCCGTGGTGTACTGCCAACAAAGAGAGTAAAAGCCTGTTGAGCTTGTAAAAGCGACTGTAATCGTTCTGCATATCGTCAAACCTGTAATCAATGCGACTAATATATAACACTGTCGCACCTTTGCAATGCTCTGCAATGTAGGCTAAAACCTGCTTAAATTTGTCAATGTTGTTTCCTGCACCGTCAATTACTTTATCGGGATTGACCTTGTATTTATACAAGAATCCGTGTGAGCTGCAAGCCTGTAAAGGTGTCTTTGTTGTGACACCCTTTACACGGTCAATGAGCTGTACATCTGTTGCAATCTCGATTGTATCAATACCGCAAATAATGTCAAGGCTGTTAAACTCATTTACGTTCATGCAACTTCACCCCCTAACAGCTTGATAAAATTGATAAGTTGGTGTATATAGCCGTGTAACGGTTTACTTACCCATATCAAATTACAAGCTCTGTTATCAAGTTTGTTGCAGTTCTTATGGTGTACCTCTGCGCCGTCGGATTTCCCTTTGCAAAATTCTGTTGCAACAAGAATATGCACAAAATAATGCTTGAATTGGTTTGTTGCAAGGTCTTTAATAAATATCCTTGCATATCCGTGGGAAGTCTCGGGTTGTATCAGTTTATGGTACAACGTGCCGTAAATGCGCCCATAGTTGCTTACATAGTAAGCAGGTGCAATTCTGCTTTGTTTCCACACTTCGCCCTTAATAGTAAGTGCTGCCATGTTTTCTGTGTCAATATTCTGCGAATAGTTCATAAAATCACTCTCTTTCCGTATATCGGAGAGCGACTTGTCGTGTGCTGTTGCTTATGTCAATTGCCTAAGCTGTCACAAAATCCCTTTAAAGCACACCTAAATTGCTTTTAAAGGGGCAACAACACACCCCCTATTCCGCTAAATATCGCTGACCTTTGCCCTTGCCTATGAATACACATG
>ODAI011707490.1_pt1 | contig 21050 bp, 17 predicted proteins | sample 1539321 | NCBI WGS metagenome assembly ODAI01 (sample SAMN02144231, study PRJEB22623) | gut metagenome | biome: sheep rumen | host: Ovis aries | place: New Zealand | reverse complement strand
TTGTTGCGGAGGATGTTCTTCGCTGCCCAGTCGAAACGGATGTACTTCGGATTGCTCACTTTCTTTGCTCCTTTCTTTGATTCTTTACTCTTTGTTCTCATAGCTATTGATTTTTGATTACCGCTGCAAAGATACAAACAATTTCTGAAAGTTCCAAAAGAAAAGAACAGAATCTTAAAAAATTGATCCGTTGGTAGCAGTAAGACGCCCGGCGAAACTGAGAGGTTTTATACGGAGGCTTCCTGCAATTCTATGGAGGCGCTATAGGAAAAAATAAAAGTTCCGTAGAATCGTAGGGATCTTCCGTGGAATCCTATGGAGCCTTCGCGTGATGATACGCGCGCGTATAAGAACACAGAGGATCAGCCCCCTTCTATGTACCTATTCGTGTGCAGGCACTCAACACCGACACTTAAACTCCGGACCTGGCCCCAGGTTGAACACGTTGTCTGCATCGCCGTCTGATTTCTTTTTGGGCATGATTTATCGTTGTTGAAAGATGGCTCTCGCCGCCTTTCCGTTGCAAATTTAGGACTTTTCTCTCAAATAGCAATGGATTTATGCAAAAAAGTGACAGAAGTTTGCGCATTTCGTATCAATTGTACACTTTTGCCTCCGCTGACGAGCCTTTTTAGCGTCTCATTGATAACAGGCGAGTATAGCTCGAGCGGAGGGAGGAGGGACTTAGCCGGGAGAAAGGATGGTCTAAACTGGGAGAAAGGATAGGGTAAACTGGGAGAAAGGATAGGGTAAAGTAGTCGTGCAGCGGGCGTGGTTGATATTTGCGGCTCCCGCCGTAAATGATTGCGGCCCCCGCCGTCAATGTCTGCGGCGGGGGCTGTGAACCAGATTTTACTTGGCATGACATACGAAAGTTATTTGAGATGCAAATGACGCCATGCAAAAAAATGGAAAGATTATTTGGTGATTTCCACAATTTGCTGTACCTTTGCAGCGCCGTTGGAGGAGTCCCCGCTTGTTTTGGGGTACCGGCGGCAAGATAAATTGCATAGGAATATGAAAGTAATGAAATTCGGCGGAACGTCCGTAGGTTCCGTAAAAAGCATTCTTAGCTTGAAGAAAATTGTGGAGACAGAGGCTCGGACGCAACCTGTCATCGTAGTAGTAAGTGCACTTGACGGCATCACCGACAAACTGATCGCCACGTCAAAGATGGCCAAACAGGGCGACGAGCGCTATCGCGAGGAATTCGACGCGATGGTGACACGCCACCACCAGATGATAGAAGCCATCATCACAGACGAGAAAAAGCGCATTGACTTATTTAATAATGTAGACTCGCTCTTCGACCAGTTGAAGAGCATCCTCTACGGTGTCTACCTGATTCACGACCTGAGCGAGAAGACGGAAGACGCCATCATCAGCTATGGCGAGCGCCTGAGCTCGCACATCGTGGCAGCGATGCTCAAGAACGGCGTGAGGATGAACAGCCGTGACTTCATCCGCACGGAGAAGAAACAGGGTCGCCACGTGGTATCGATGGAACAGACCACAGAGCTGGTGAAGGAATCATTCCGGAACATGAATGACAAGGCCATCTATGTGTGCCCTGGATTCATCGCCAGGGACTGCGACAGCCACGAGACGACCAACCTGGGACGCGGCGGAAGTGACTATACGGCCTCGATTATCGCTGCCGTGCTGAACGCAGAGGTGCTGGAGATATGGACCGACGTGGACGGCTTCATGACGGCCGACCCCAAGGTCATCAAGTCGGCCTACACCATCAATGAACTCTCCTACGTGGAGGCGATGGAACTCTGTAACTTCGGCGCAAAGGTCATCTACCCGCCGACCATCTATCCCGTCTGCGTGAAGAATATCCCCATCAAGGTGAAGAACACCTTCAACCCTGAGCACCCGGGCACACTCATCAAGGAGAAGATAGAAGACGACCTGAAGCCCATCAAGGGTATCTCGAGCATCAAGGGCACGTCGCTCATCACGGTGACAGGCCTCTCGATGGTGGGCGTAATCGGCGTCAATCGCCGAATCTTCACCACGCTGGCCAATCAGGGCATCTCGGTATTCATGGTATCGCAGGCCTCCTCAGAGAACTCCACCTCTATCGGTGTGCGCGACGAGGATGCCGCAGCTGCCGCAGAGGTGCTCAACAAGGAGTTTGCCAAGGAAATCGAGACAGGAGCCATGTTCCCCATGCAGGTGGAGAGCGGACTGGCCACCATTGCCATCGTAGGCGAGAACATGAAGCAGACTCCGGGTATCGCCGGCAAGCTGTTCGGCACACTCGGACGCTCAGGTATCTCCGTGATTGCCTGTGCACAGGGAGCCTCGGAGACGAACATCTCGTTCGTGGTCGATGGAAAGTTCCTGCGCAAGTCGCTCAACGTACTCCACGGCTCCTTCTTCCTCTCTGAATATAAGGTACTCAACATATTTATCTGCGGTATCGGCACCGTGGGAGGCATGCTGCTCGAACAGATTCGTACGCAGCAGCAGTTCCTCATGCAGTCGCGTCGCCTGAAGCTCAACGTAGTGGGCATCTCTGATGTCGACAACTTCGTACTCGACCGTGACGGTATCGACCTCGACAACTACGAGAAGATTCTCCGCGCAGGATATCCCGCCAATACGGAACACATGCGCGACGAGATCGTGAAGATGAACATCTTCAACAGCGTATTTGTGGACTGTACGGCCAGCCGTCAGATTGCAGAGCTCTATCAGACCTTCCTGGAGCATAACATCAGTGTGGTGGCAGCCAACAAGATAGCAGCCTCCAGCGACTACGACAACTATATCCGTCTGAAGCAGACAGCCCGCGACCGTGGCGTATGGTTCCGCTATGAGACCAACGTCGGCGCAGGTCTGCCCATCATCGGAACCATCAACGACCTGTGTAACTCGGGCGACAAGATCCTCAAGATCGAGGCCATCCTGTCAGGTACGCTCAACTTCATCTTCAATGAGATAGCTGCCGATGTGCCCTTCTCAGAGACCGTGCGCCGTGCCAAGGAGCAGCGCTATTCTGAGCCAGACCCACGCATCGACCTCTCAGGTACCGATGTCATCCGCAAACTGGTCATCCTCACCCGTGAGGCGGGCTACAAGGTGGAGCAGGCCGATGTGGAGAAGCACCTCTTCGTGCCCGACGACTATTTCGAAGGAACCCTCGACGACTTCTGGAAACGTCTGCCCGAACTCGATGCCGACTTCGAGGCTCGCCGCAAGGTGCTTGAGGCAGAGGGCAAGCGCTGGCGCTTCGTGGCCACGATGGAGGCTAACGAGGAGAATCCTTCAGACTTCAAGACCAGTGTGGCCCTGAAGGAGGTTCCCTCCGATCATCCGTTCTATCCACTGGAGGGCTCAAACAATATCGTGCTGCTCACCACCGAGCGCTACAAGGAGTACCCCATGCTCATCCAGGGCTATGGTGCAGGTGCCGCCGTGACAGCAGCCGGCGTGTTCGCCAATATCATGTCGATCGCTAATATCTAATTGATGAAACACATTATTATATTAGGCGACGGCATGGCCGACCTGCCCGTAGAACGACTGGGCGGGAAGACACTGCTGCAATATGCAGAGAAGCCGATGATGGACCGTCTGGCACGCGAAGGTCGCTGCGGACGGCTGATTACCGTGCCCGAGGGATTTCCCCCTGGCTCAGAGGTAGCCAATACCGCCATCCTGGGCTACGACCTGAATCAAGTTTACGAAGGCCGTGGCCCCTTAGAGGCAGCCTCCATCGGTTACGAAATGGCTGACGACGATATGGCTATCCGCTGCAACATCATCACCCTGGAGGATGGCAAGATCATCACCCACAACGGCGGCAACCTGGAGACGGAAGATGCCGACGTGCTCATCAAATATCTCAATGAGACGATGGTTAAACCCATCAACGAGCGTATGGGCTATGAGTGCGTAAAGCTGATCACAGGCATCCAGTATCGCCACCTGCTCGTCATCAAGGGCGGCTCGAAGCACATCGTATGCGCTCCGCCCCACGACCATCCCAACGAGCCGTGGCGCCCGCTGCTGGTGAAGCCCGGTCCAGTGGACTGCGGAAATGCCGCAGTCCATCCGACAACCCTCACCCCTCAGCAGACCGCCGACCTCATCAACGAGATGATCCTGAAATCGCAGGAACTGCTCGCTCGCCATCCCTTCAATATCGAGAGAGCCAAGCGCGGCGAGCGTCAGGCCAACAGTATCTGGCCTTGGAGCGGTGGCTATCGCCCCTCCATGCAGACACTAATGGAACTGTACCCGCAGGTGAAGTCGGGAGCCGTTATCTCTGCCGTAGACCTTATCCGGGGTATCGGCCACTATGCTGGACTCCGCATCATCGAGGTGGAAGGTGCTACAGGACTGGCCAACACCAACTACGAGGGTAAGGCCCAGGCAGCCATCGATGCTCTCAAGAGCGACGATTTCGTGTTCGTACATGTGGAGGCCAGCGACGAGGCTGGCCACGACGGCGACCTCGAACTGAAGCTGAAAACCATCGGCTATCTGGATCAGCGACTCATCGCACCTATCTACCAAGAAGTGGAGACATGGGATGAGCCTGTATGCATCGCCGTACTCCCCGACCATCTGACTCCTGTGGAGATGCGTATCCATGTGGGACAGCCTGTGCCATTCCTGATATGGTATCGTGGCATCAAGCCCGACGAGGTGCAGCACTACGATGAGGTGAGCTGTGTCAGCGGCTCCTATGGCTTGCTCAGACTGAATCAGTTTATGCAGACACTCATGTCTATCGAATAATCATTAGTAAATCACACCAACATGCAATATTACAGTACTAACGGGAGTGCTCCCATCGCCGACCTTCACAAGGCCGTTGTGAAGGGACTGGCAGAAGACCGAGGTCTCTATATGCCTGAGCGTATCAACAAACTGCCCAAGGCTTTCTTCGAGGATATCGACAAGATGTCGTTTCAGGAGCTCGCCTACACAGTGGCCAATGCCTTCTTTGGCGAAGATGTGGATTCGGATGCGATGCACGATATCGTATACGACACACTGGCCTTCGACTGTCCTGTCGTCAAGGTCACCGACAATATCTACTCACTGGAACTGTTCCACGGTCCCACGCTGGCTTTCAAGGACGTAGGTGCCCGCTTTATGGCCCGTCTGCTACAATACTTCATCCGTCAGGAGAACAAAGGCGAAGAGGTCAATGTGCTCGTAGCAACCTCTGGCGACACAGGCTCCGCAGTAGCCAACGGTTTCCTGGGCGTAGACGGCATCCACGTCTACGTGCTCTATCCGAAAGGCAAAGTATCCCCTATACAGGAGTGCCAGTTCACTACGCTTGGGAAGAACATTACCGCAATAGAGGTCGACGGTGTATTCGACGACTGCCAGGCACTTGTGAAGTCTGCTTTCATGGACGTGGAGCTGAATCATCACATGAAACTGACATCAGCCAACTCCATCAACGTGGCGCGCTTCCTGCCCCAGGCCTTCTACTACTTCAACGCCTATGCCCGTATGAAGCAGCAAGGCAAGAATGAGCAACTCGTGATGTGCGTGCCATCCGGCAATTTCGGCAACATCTGCGCTGCCCTCTTCGGCCACCAGATGGGACTGCCCGTGAAACGTTTCATTGCGGCCAACAATGCCAACGACATCTTCTACAAATACCTGCTCTCAGGAAAGTATGAGCCGAAGCCCTCTGTACAGACACTCGCCAACGCGATGGACGTGGGCGATCCTTCCAACTTTGCACGCATTCTGAACCTCTATTCGCAGAATGGTGCTCTCACGCCTGAAAAGACTCACGAGGCCATCACCTCACTGATCAGTGGTGCCACCTATTCAGACGATCAGATTCGTAAAACCATGCAGCAGTGCTACCGCGAGACGGGCTATACGCTCGACCCTCATGGAGCCTGTGGCTATCAGGCCCTTGCCGACGGATTGCAGGAAGGCGAAATCGGTGTGTTCTGCGAAACTGCTCATCCTGCCAAGTTCAAGGAGAAGGTGGACGAGATCCTCAACATCGATGTCACTATCCCCGATCGTCTCGCTGCCTTTATGAAAGGCGAGAAGCAAAGTGTCCCGATGACGAAGAACTTTACTGACTTCAAGCAATATCTGTTGAAGCAGTAAAGTCACTTAGAAGATACATGAAACAGAAAGAGGTGCTTTCAGAAGCACCTCTTTCCTTTTTAGTTGTTGACAGAACCTCCGACAATATCGAGAAGTTCACTTGTAATAGCTTGCTGACGACTCTTGTTATACTGAAGATTCAGTTCACGAAGCAGTTCGTCGGCATTATCCGTAGCCGTCTGCATAGCCACCATTCGGGCAGCATGCTCAGAAGCATTGGAGTCGAGCAGGGCCGTGTAGAGCATCAGGTGGGCCATCTTGGGGATGAGCTCGGTGAGCACGGTCTCCATGTCAGGCTCCACGATGAAGTTATCGTTGAGCGGCTTCACTTCTTCCTGCTGACGGTTGCTCTCCCGTTCGCCTCTCTGCTTGAGATACTCCTGGCTCTCCTTCGTGGCTATAATTGTTGTCAGATCGCGTTCATGGTCTGCCTTCAACTCCGACTCAATATCAATAGGCAGGAAAGTCTTACGGGTAAGCACCTGCGAGCCTGCACTCTTGAAATGGTGATAGATAAGTTCCACTTTGTCAATCTCACCATCGTAGAACTTCTTTCCCAGCTCCATCGCAATCTCGATGCACTGCGCCACGTTGGGCTTGTCGGCCAAGGCAGAGTACTCGCCCTGAACGTTGAGCCCCATCTTCTTGGCCTTCTCGTAAACCTTGCGCCCTATCGGATAAATCTCCACATTCTCACGCCCAATCTCCTCTGCATAAGCGTCGACAACATGCGTCATCAGCTTGATCGTATTGGCATTGAATCCGCCACAGAGCGATGAGTTGGAAGTAAACACCACAAGGGCAGCACGCTTTACTGGGCGCTCCTGATCGAAGACTGTCTGAGCTTCTGCCTCGGCAGCAAGAAACGACTTGAGGATGTGCTCCAGCATCGTCTCATAAGGCAGCATATTCTGAATAGCTACCTGCGCATGATGCAGTTTGCTGGAGGCCACCATCTTCATAGCCGACGTGATCTTGCGCGTCGAGTTGACTGAGGCTATGCGGCCTTTAATTTCTTTCAGGCTGGGCATAGGCTATCAGGATTTATAGGTTCCGGCGATATCGGCCATGATGGCCTCGATCTTCTGAGTCGTGGCGTCGTCAATCTTGCCGCTGGCGAGCGTCTCGATGACATCGGGAGCTGCAGAACGCAACTTGTCAAGGAATTGTTCCTGACACTGACGTACCTTGTCGATGGGCACTTCGCGCATCAGTCCGTGAACACCGCAATAGAGGATAGCAATCTGCTCACCCACGGGCATTGGACTATACTGAGGCTGAATCAGCAGCTGATTGTTCTTACGACCACGATCAAGCGTCATTGCCGTCACCGCATCCATATCGCTGGAGAACTTCGAGAAGGCCTCAAGCTCACGATACTGTGCCTGGTCAATCTTCAGCGTACCAGCCACCTTCTTCATCGACTTGATCTGAGCCGAGCCGCCCACACGTGATACAGAAATACCCACGTTGATAGCGGGACGGAAACCTTGGTTGAAGAGGTCACTCTCCAGGAATATCTGTCCATCGGTAATAGAGATCACATTCGTCGGGATATAAGCGGACACGTCACCAGCCTGCGTCTCAATAATGGGGAGGGCTGTCAGCGAACCACCACCCTTCACATGACCCTTCATGCACTCCGGCAGGTCGTTCATCTGTTCAGCCACCTCCTGCTGCTCGTTCATCTTGGCAGCACGCTCCAACAGACGAGAGTGGAGATAGAACACATCACCGGGATAAGCCTCACGTCCTGAGGGACGGCGCAGGATCAGTGATACCTCACGATAGGCCACAGCCTGCTTCGAAAGGTCATCGTAGACCACAAGTGCGGGCAGACCGCGATCACGGAAATACTCTCCGATAGCAGCTCCGGCAAACGGTGCATAGTACTGCATAGCGGCAGGGTCAGCAGCCGTGGCAGCCACAACGATGGTATAAGGCATGGCACCGTGTTCCTGCAGCGTGCTGACAAGAGCAGCAACAGTAGAGGCCTTCTGACCGATGGCTACATAGATACAATAGACAGGTTTGCCTGCCTCATAGAAACTCTTCTGGTTGATGATGGTATCAACGGCGATGGCGGTCTTACCCGTCTGACGGTCGCCAATAATGAGCTCACGCTGTCCGCGCCCGATAGGGATCATCGAGTCGATGGCCTTCAGACCCGTCTGTAGCGGCTCTTTCACTGGCTGACGGTAGATCACACCCGGAGCCTTGCGCTCGAGTGGCATCTCGAAGGCATTACTCAGGTCGATGTCTCCCTTGCCGTCGATGGCTTGTCCCAGCGGATTGATTACACGGCCCAGCATGTTGTCGTTCACGCGGATAGAGGCGATACGCTTCGTACGCTTGACAACCATACCCTCCTTGATGCCCGACGTGGTACCCAGAAGCACGCAACCCACGTTGTCCTCCTCCAGGTTCATCACGATGGCCATCGTGCCGTTCTCAAACTCCAGCAGTTCGTTGGCTTCGGCATTGCGGAGTCCGTAGATGCGGGCCACACCGTCACTGACAGTCAGTACGGTACCCACCTCGTCAAACTTCTCCGCGTTGGAGATGCCCTTCAACTGGTCAAGCAGCACCTGGGACACTTCGCTTGGTTTAATCTTATCTGACATTGTTTATTACTTTTTAAGTGTATTAAGAATGCTATTGAGCTTCGATTTGACACTCGCATCCATACGATAAGTGTCGTATTCGAGGATAAAGCCTCCGATGATGTCGGGGTTCACCTCAGTCTCAAACTCCACAGTTCCATTAGTCTTGCTCTCCACCATCTGGCGCATCTTCTGCTCTGTGGCAGGCGATACGGCAGTGGCAGTGATGAGTCTGCCACGAATGACGTTCTTCTGTTGGCGGTAAAGGGTGACGTATGAATTAGCGATGAATTGCATCACGTTCTCACGGTCTTCCTTCAGCACGAGTCCGACGAAGGCCTTGGTCAGGTCGCTGGGATTCTCGCCGACGGCTGTCAGCAACAGCTCCTGCTTCTTGTCCTTAGAGAGCATCGGGTTGTCAATCGTATGCCGCAACTGTGGCACGAGGGCATAGCTCTTGGCGAGTTGCTGCATCTCGGTGTATACGGCATCCTCGATCTTCGTCTCAGTAGCGCTCTTCAGAAGCGCTCTGGCATAACGAACCGATATGACTCCTATATCCATACGCAATTACTCCTTAGAAGAAACTTCATCCAGCATACGGTCGATCAAATCCATCTGCGCCTTATCGCTCTTCAGGTTCTCCTTGAGCACCTTCTCGGCAATCTCGACACTAAGGGTAGCTACTTGCTTGCGGATGTCGGCGATAGCTGCCTTCTTCTCCTGTTCGATGGCGACACGGGCGTCCTCCATCAGACGAGCTCCTTCGGCACGGGCCTTGTCCTGCGCTTTCTCTACGATGGCATCGCGCGTCTCAGCAGCCTCCTTCAATATCTGAGCCTGCTTCTCGCGTGCCTCCTGCAAGATGGATTCACCTTCTTTCTGTATATTGGCCAGCCGCTCGTTGGCCTCATGCGCCTTGCGCAGTGAGTCGTCAATGAAAGCCTGACGCTCCTTCACCATACCAGTGATGACAGGAAAGCCAAACTTCCACAGCAGGAAGAACACCACGAGGAACGTGAGTGTCATCCAGAACAGCAGACCAGTACTTGGAATCAATAAATCCATACGCTGTATGTATTATTCACTTTCTGTATTCTCTTTTCACTTCCCTTAAATGCAAAGGAATGCAATCACGGCTGCGAACAGGGCAACACCCTCGATCAGAGCGGCAGCAACAATCATGTTCGTGAAAAGCTTGTTCATCACTTCCGGCTGACGGGCCATAGCGTCCATAGCCTGACCACCGATTCTACCAATACCAAGACCTGCGCCAATAGCTGCGAGACCTGCGCCAACTGCGGCGCCCAACTTTGCAACACCTTCTGCTGCTAATAATGCTGTAATCATAATTTTGTAAGTTTTTAATTATTAATGAATATTTTACCTTTTACTCTTTTCTTTTTACTCATGCTCTGGCTCTACTCTTGCCAAGCCGATGAATACGGCTGAGAGCATGGTGAATACCATCGCCTGGATGAAACATACCAAGCACTCGAGACACATCATGAACACACTCATGACAACACTCAATGCAGACATCGACAACTGTACAGCGACAGCCTGCGAAGCAACCAGGAAGATGATGCACGTGATGGCCACCGCGATGGCGTGACCAGCCATCATGTTGGCAAAAAGTCGAATCATCAAGGCGAACGGCTTGGTGAAGATACCCACGAACTCAATTACAGGGATAATGGGTATAGGTGCCTTCAGCCATGTAGGCACTTCTGGCCAGAAGATGTCCTTCCAATAGTGCTTGTTACCGGAGAACTGCACAATGATAAACGTGCAGAGGGCCAAGAAGAAAGTCACGGCGATGTTGCCAGTCACGTTACCAGAGCCCGGAGGGAATGGAATGAGTCCCATCACATTACACGTGAAGATGAAGAAGAAACAAGTGAGCAGATAGGGTGTATACTTCTCGTAGCCCTTCCCTACTCCAGGCTTGATGATCTCATCCACTACATACATCACGAGCATCTCCACGAAGCCCACAAAGCCACCTGGCGCCTTGTCTGATGCCTTGCGGTTCTTATACCAGCGGGCGCTGAACAGGATGCAGCAAAGCAGGATAATGACGTTGATGAACATCACGGCTACCGTCTTGGTGATCGAGAGGTCAAGCACGGGCTCACCGTCCTCGACTATCTTGCCTGCATTGTCACCCTCTGTGGCAATAGCGAGCCCGTAAGGACCCTGGCGCAGTCCGTTGGCATCGGCATGGTGCTCAAACTCCGAAGAACAGAACACATGCCAGCCTGTGGAACTGTTGACGATGACGGGCAGCGGAATGACGACGGCGCTCTCACCTTCGCCTGTCACATGCCATTCGTGTGAGTCCTTGATATGCTCAAGCACCACCTCCTTGGCGGAGAAATCCTCTGCTCTCATCGCCGGCACCATTGCCATCAGCAGCAGCGCAACGCTTAGCAGTCGTTTTATCAATTCATAATTCATAATGCATAATGCATATTTAATGTCGTATTTTCAGTGTTACTACCATCATTATCGCGTACATAATTAATATTATAGCTGCGAATCGGATGGTATCTTCCCTATTGTCGGTGAAGAATACGTAGAGCCCGACTATTGTGACGACGAGCAACATACGTATCGTTGCCATTATCAGATAGAAGTGGACCAGGTGTTCGGGCGAATGACGCTTCACGAGGTCGTAGCCCTTCACATAAGCCACACCTAAGAGGGTGAAGAAGAGGATGGAGAGGACGTATTCCAACGGTTACTTATGCCTTGATCTCCACACAGAGCGACACGTTGTTCTTCTGCACCTCTACGAATCCACCCAGTATCTGCAACTGCTTCCCGTCGTACTCCACCACTCCTTTCTGGAGAGTTGAGATGAGGGGCGCATGGTCTGAGAGTATCTCGAAGTTGCCCTGTGTTCCAGGTACTTTTACACTCTCCACTTCACCAGTGAACTCTATCCTTTCGGGCGAAACTATCATTAGTTTTAACATACTACTAATTTTACTAATTATACTAATCTATCATTCGTTTAATTCGTATAATTCGTAGTTGTTATCCCTTGGCAGCTTCCAGAAGTTTCTTCGCCTTCTCCTTCGCATCTTCAATCGTACCTACGTTGAGGAATGCCTGCTCGGGCAAGTCGTCCACCTCACCGTCGAGGATAGCGTTGAAGCCCTTGATAGTTTCCTCGATAGGAACCATCACACCAGGCAGACCCGTGAACTGCGAAGCCACAGAGAACGGCTGGGAGAGGAAGCGCTGCACGCGGCGTGCACGATTCACCGTCTGCTTATCCTCATCAGAGAGTTCGTCCATACCGAGGATGGCGATGATGTCTTGCAACTCCTTATAGCGCTGCAGGATCTGCTTCACGCGCTGGGCGCAGTCATAGTGTGCCTTACCCACAATCAGCGGATCGAGGATACGAGAGGTAGAACCCAGCGGATCCACGGCCGGATAGATACCGAGCTCAGCAATCTTACGGTCGAGCACCGTCGTAGCGTCGAGGTGAGTGAAGGTTGTTGCGGGAGCAGGGTCAGTCAAGTCGTCGGCAGGCACATACACAGCCTGTACCGAAGTGATAGAACCCGACTTGGTAGAAGTGATGCGCTCCTGCATGGCACCCATCTCTGAGGCCAGCGTCGGCTGATAACCTACGGCAGAAGGCATACGGCCCAACAGAGCCGACACCTCAGATCCTGCCTGTGTGAAACGGAAGATATTGTCAATGAAGAACAGGATATCGGCAGCTCCGCCGTCCTTACCTCCTCCATCACGGAAACCTTCGGCCACCGTCAGTCCAGAGAGGGCCACCGAAGCGCGCGCACCGGGAGGCTCGTTCATCTGGCCGTAGACCAGTGTGGCCTGGCTCTTCTTCAGTTCCTCAGGGTCAACGAGGCTCAGGTCCCATTTACCTTCGTCCATGGCCTGGCGGAATTTCTCGCCATAGCGGATAACACCCGACTCAATCATCTCACGGATCAGGTCGTTACCCTCACGGGTGCGCTCTCCAACTCCGGCGAACACAGAGAATCCGTTGTGGCCCTTTGCGATGTTGTTGATCAACTCCATGATGAGCACCGTCTTTCCCACGCCGGCACCACCGAACAGACCAATCTTACCACCCTTCATATATGGCTCCAACAGGTCGATCACCTTGATACCAGTAGCAAGGATTTCCTTCTTTGTAGAGAGTTCTTCGAAGGTGGGAGCCTCGCGATGGATGGGATATGCGCCTTGCATATCGAGTTGTTTCATACCGTCGATAGGCTGTCCGATCACGTTCAGCATTCGACCTTTAATCTGATCGCCTGAAGGCATCACGATTGGTGAGCCCATGGGAATCGCCTCCAGTCCGCGGTGCAGTCCGTCGGTATTGTCCATAGCCACGCAGCGCACCGTATCCTCGCCGATGTGCTGCTGCACCTCGACAATCAGGTCGCGCCCGTCACCACGGTCAATGCGAAGGGCATCGTAGATTTTCGGCAACACTTTCTCCGCATCCTGGCCTTCTGTGTCGAAATAGACGTCGATTACCGGGCCGATGATCTGCGAAATGTGTCCTGTAATTTGTGACATACGCTGTTAATATTTAAGTTATTACTTCTTGTTTTAAGTTTTTAAGCCGATTGCAAAGATACTAATTATTTCCCAAACAAAAAAACTTTTTGCTGAAATATTTGCAAAAACGGTCATATAAGACACTTAATGTGGCTAAATCGTCATGATTCGCCAACATTTTATCCTATCATGTTCTTTTACTTACTCTTTTACTTACGCAGTGCGATGTTATAGTTATAGTAGCGCTTGTTGCCCGTGACCTCTTCCAGCACTCTGATGAACGGCGGGAAATTGACTGTCTCCTGTGCCGTTACACCTTTCGTCTCTAGCAGCACCAGGTTGTCAACGGGCTGCAGGAAGGTGTCTATCTGGAAGTACTGGCCTTTCCAGATGAGGCTCTTGCGCCGCTTGCGGATGGTCACACGATAAGGATCGGCCTGTTGCAGCATCTGCTCATAGAGGTTGTTGTTCACCTGTCGCTCCGTCTCTATCACCTCCTTGTCGGAGAGGTGCTTCGTGGTGCGATGGATATTAATCACCTTACTCTTCCACTCCCTCCGACGCAGGCGCACCTCGCAGCCAGGCTCGGCCACCAGATAAGTCTGGGTGATGTCGCTCTCACTGCACTCAGGGATGTCGCCGATGATTTCCACACGATATACGCGCTCGTCCTGCACGGGTTGCGGCAGCCCCACGACCTTGGCTATCTCCGTGATGACACGGTTCAGCTTGTTCTCAAAGTCGTCATGATTGTTGATTACCCTCAGATGCGGATGACCTGTCCAGGCATTGATTACCTTCTTGTCCAGTTCTCGGGCGATACGAAGGCCTTCCTCGTTCATCTGTTCATAACGGGTGGCATTAGTCGCCGTCGTGTAGTATTGTTCGGCACCATCAGCTGCCGAGACGAGGTGCAGCACGGCATCATAGCGGTCTCGCAGCTCGTTGGAGTTGGTGCCGGCTTTCTGCGTGATGTCTTCCCACATCTCGGGAGTCATATAGGCCGAGATGTCCATCGCTCCACGGTCGCAGACAATCAGCACTGGTTTCTCGCAGACTTCCGCCATTTTAAGAAACTGATCCTCGAACGCCAGCTGGGTCTCCAGGATGGCACGCTCTCCCTGATAGTAGAGCTGACGGTTGGGCGTCAGGTAGTTCCACCCCGCCGTACTGTAGATCGTTGGCACCTCAGGCACATTGAACACCTTGTAGCCGAATCCGGAGAAATACTCCGTGATCTTCACCAGGGCTGTGGTTTTTCCTGCACACGGCCCACCCGTCAGCACTATCTTCTTAATCTCAGGCATAGGCTAAATGCTCAGTTCGTCAAGCACTCTGATGAGCTTCTTGTTGAAGGGCTTGTCAGTACGGATACACTCTGAGAAGGGCACGTAGACCACCTCGTTGTTGCGCACGCCAACCATGACGTTGCGCTGCCCCTGGATGATGGCCTCGATGGCTCCCACACCCGTGCGACTGGCCAGGATGCGGTCGTGAGCTGAGGGTGAGCCACCACGCTGCAGGTGACCCAGGATCGACACACGCACGTCGAACTCGGGGAACTCCTTCTTCACACGGTCTGCATAGTAGAGGGCACCGCACTTGGGACTCTCCGACACGATTACGATACACGATTTCTTCGACTTACGGATGCCGCGGCCCATGAAGGCAGCCAGCTGGTCTTCCTCCATCATCTCTTCCGGTATGATGGCTGCCTCAGCTCCGCAGGCGATGGCTGAGTTCTGTGCCAGGAAGCCTGCGTCACGGCCCATCACCTCCACGAAGAAGATGCGCTCGTGAGAGTTGGCCGTATCGCGGATACGGTCCACGCAGTCCATGATGGTGTTCATCGTAGTGTCGTAGCCGATGGTGGAGTCAGTACCGTAGAGGTCGTTGTCGATAGTGCCGGGCAGACCGATAACGGGGAAGTTGAACTCCATGCCGAAGTTACGGGCACCCGTCAGCGAACCATTACCACCGATCACCACCAGTGCGTCGATCTCTTCCCTCTGACAGGTCTCATAGGCCTTCTGCATACCTTCCATTGTCATAAACTCCTTCGAGCGGGCTGTCTTCAGGATTGTTCCGCCCCGGGTGATGATACCGCTCACGTTCTCCGTTGTGAACGTCTTCACTTCACCCTTGATAAGTCCGTCGTAACCACGATAGATACCCTTGATGTTAAACTGGTTGTAGATACCTGCGCGCGTCACCGCACGAATGGCTGCATTCATGCCTGGAGCATCACCTCCCGAGGTGAGTATTCCGATTGTCTTAATCTTTGTCATACACCTTATAATATTTTAGTTATATAGATAGATTTCCAGCCAGAGGACGATCATACCGATGAGCCAGCCCAACAGCATCTTCGGCGACACATGCCTCAGATACCAGCCAAGCCTCACCTGCTCCATCTTCATCAGGGCGATGCCGCTCGCGGAGCCCACGGAGAGCAGGCAGCCGCCAGCTGCCGTTGCATAGGCCACGATCAGCCAGTAGGTGCCGTTGACGGTGAAGTTGCTCATATAGTCGGAGTCGGCCCAGAGTGCCGTCTGAGAGTCTGTCAGCACCGGATAGAGTGAGATGTCGGAAATGGCAATGGTAAACGTGTCTACGATGGCACTGAGCATTCCAGACAGCAGCCCCACCACCCACACGTTGTGGATATTGTAGTCTATCCAGGCCGACACATCGCCCAGCACGCCCGTTTCGGTCATCACACCCATTCCGAGCATGATGCCCATCACGAAGAGCATCTGCTGGATAGCACCGTACTGCAGGGCCTGTGGCATGCGGCGCTCTGTCAGCCGGTCTGCCAGCATCAGCTTACGGTTGAAGGCTTCGTTGACCACCCACAGCACACTCAGCACACACAGGGCCCCGAGGAAGGGCGACAGACGGGTTATGTTGTGGAAGGTGGGTATGAACCACAGTCCGCCGATACCCACGAAGAGCATCACGATGCGCTGCCAGTTGTTCAGGTTTGTGTCGTCGCCGCGATAGGGCATCGGCGACCACTGGGTATCGAGCCGTTCAGGCAATTCACGGTTGATGAGTATCGTCGGTATGACCCATGCCAGTATAGCAGGCAGAGCCAGATAGGCCGAGAAGCGGGTGGCCGTCACGGCACCCTTCTCCCAAAGCAACAGTCCTGTGGGGTCGCCAATCACGGTGAAGCAACCACCGCAGCAGGCAGCTATCACAATAGCCGAGCCTACGAGCATGCGCTGCTGACGATTCTGCACAATCTCACGCATCACCACAAGCATCATCGTGGCCGTTGTCAGATTGTCGAGATTGGCCGAGATGACGAAGGTGGCCAGCGTGATGGTCCATAGCAACCGCTTAGAGTTGCGCGTCTTGATCCATTTCTTCACGAAATCAAAACAGCCGTTGTTGTTCAGTATTTCGATGATGGTCATCGTGGCCAGCAGGAACATCACGATGCTCGCTGCGCGCCCCACGTAGCCGAGGAATATCTCGTGGCGTATAAACTCCTTCACAGCACTGCTCGATGCCTCCTCGCCTGCCAGGAACTCTGTGTAGTCGTGAGGATGCTGAGCCATCACGAAGTCTGTACCCCAGCAGATATACACCACCCATCCCACAGTACCGATAAACATGGCGATGGCAGCCTTGTTCACCCCCGTCAGGTGGCCCGTTGCTATCAGCAGATAGCCCAGAATCAGCATTAGTACGATTATCAGCGTCATGAATCCCTCTTTTTTTCTGTTTTCTTATTTTTCAATATTTCCACCGGTGCCCAGTACCAGAAGATTGTGCCCTGGCCGTCGACATCGTTGTCACGCACACCAATCTGACCGTTCCCCTTGTCAAGCACTGCCTTGCAGATGCTCAGTCCCAGTCCCGGGGTGTTCTCACCCAGATAGGTATTCTTGTCCGACAGCAGGGCGAAGATGTTACCTCGCAGGTTCTCGGGCAACCCATAGCCCGTGTCTCTCACCTCAGCGTAGAGGCCACCATTCTTGGCACAATAGAACAGCGTGACCTTACCCTCAAGGGTGTGCTGAACAGCATTCTCCAACAGGCTCGCCGTCACCAGTCTGAGCAGTTTGTCATCGAGCATGGCATACATGCCTCCGATGGGGTCGACCACTTCCAGCTGCACGCCTCCGTGCAGATGCCGCCTTGCATCGTCGGCCATCTTGTGCATCTCCGCCTGGATATCGGTCTCGCGGCGCTCAAACAGTTGTTGCTTACCTGCAATGTCCGAGAGCGACAGCAACTGGCTGATCATATGCAAAAGCTGCTGTCCGTTCTGGTTCACCAGTCGCAGCAGGTTTTTCTCCTCTTCTTCGGGCATCTCCCCGCGAGGCACCGTCATCAGCAGATCGGTGAATCCGATGATGGCGTTCAGCGGCGTGCGCAGTGCATGGCTCAGGTTGCTCAGGAACACGTCCTTCAGTTGCTCACTCTGTTGGGCGCGCTGCATCTCCTCCAGGATGCGCTTCCTGCTTCTACGCTGGATGAAGATTATCACCAGCAGCGATACCAGCAATAGTCCGGCCAGCAGATACCACACCCAGGCGGGGATGATCAGACGGTCGAAACTGTTCATGATATAGTCGTACACTTCCTCTGTGACACCCTCATCTTCCATCTTCTCCAGTTCGCGGTCGATAGCATCGATGAGGGCCTTGTCGTGGCTTACGTAGCAGTATTCGCGCGGCATCAGCGTCAGATCGCTGCACTGCAGCGTATGCAGCCCGTAGCGGTCTATCAGGTATTTCGCCTGATAACGGAAGCAGATCACACCGTCATACTTCCCGTCGGCCAGTTCCTCAAGAGCCGTGGGCAGGTCTTGTACCAACACATGATTAGCGCCAGCGCGTGACAATGTGTCGATGATGGGGCGCGACTTCATCAGGGCGATGGTCTTGCCGCTGATCTCCCGCAGACCGTTGTGGATGGGGTTCGACTTGCGGAACACGATCTGGTAGTACAGGCGAAACACGGCCTGCGAATAGTTGATGCTATCCTTGCGATAGGGCGAGAATACCATCATCGCCAGGTCGGAACGCCCATTCATCACGTCGTCGGCCACTTTCTCCCATGAGTTAGGCACGTAATCGAAGGGGATGCCAAGACGCTCCATCAGAATGTCGGTAAACACCACGTCGCGACCGCGGGGCCGACCTTTTTCATCGACAAACTGCATCGGGGGATAGTTGTCGTCGAGACTGAATCTCAGGGGCTTCTCTTTCGTAAAACCGAGACTATCGGCACTCACCGTAAGGGCGAGCGTCAGCATTGTCAGCAGCATTATCGGTCTCAGTCTCTTTGGCATTTTGAGGTCAGTCGATTATATTGGCTACAAAATTACAAACTTTTTCCGAAACCGCCAAATATTTTTTTTTGAAAATTAAGAAAAATAAAGGCCTGCAGGTATTGCAAGCCTTAATCTGTCGCATGATGCTTGTTTCAATAGCGGTAGAAGCCGAAGAAATAGATGATGGCTGCCTTGCGCCTGTCAGTCATGTTCTGCACGCGGGCCACGTTGCTGCCGCCCTTCCACACTTCTCCGTTGGCCTTGATTTCACCGGCCACGCTGCCGCCTAGCCACACCTTGCCGTTCTGGTCGATACGGCCCACGATGGAGCCACCCTTACGCACTTGGCCGTCGGAAAGCAGCTGGCCAGCCACACTGCCGCCAACGCGGATGTCACCATTGGACTCTATCCTGCCCTGTGACGAGCCATTGATCATCACGGTGCCGTCACCACGAATCTCACCGAATGTGCTGCCGCCCTTCCACAGGATCATCTTAGCACCCGACCTAGCTTCCATTTCCTGATTGGCCTTGGCTGAAGCCAACTGTGCCTTCCGGTGCTCCGCTATCTGGGCGTTGGCAGCATCAAACTTCTGACGGTATTCGGCCAGGAAGTCATTGTTGGCTATCAAACAGAACAGGATATAGGCCTCCTTCTCCGGAGCGATAGGACTATCGGCACTGACCATCCGCTCGTTGCAGACGAACATGCCGCCATGGTTGTCAATCTTGCCCATCCACCGACCTTTCCATTTCACCTCACCAGAGGACTTGTCGAAGGCGATGTCGGCTGTCTTGTTGCTGCTCATCGTCCCGTCGGGATTGATCTTGCCCACTTGGTGCTCACCGCCATACAACACGGCACCATCTTCCTGAAAAACATAATACTCCGAAACCTGCTGGTTGGATGAGGTGCGCCCGTATTTTTCAAAAGTGTTAGTAGCCGGATGCCAGATGCCGGCCGGACTACCTGTCGAATATGAGAACCTGACATCGCCAGCGGCAGGCGCGACTGGTGGTTGACCATTCGGACTGTCGGACACCCCGCTGTTTACCTGCTTCGCGGGTTGCGAAACTGCTTCGTTCAACTTCTTGTTTACCGCCTCTTTGGCTTTCCGCTTGGCTGCATTCATCAGATTACCGAACTGTGCCGAAGCCGGAGTGACAACGGCTAATGCCATCATAACGAGAATACTCTTCAATAGTTTGTTCATAATGACTGGTTTTAAGTTACTATAATTCGTTGATGCTGCAAAGATAATAAAAAGATTCCAAAACTGGAAATTTTCAACTGATTTTTTGGAGACGGACACGTTTTTGCGAACTCACGCGTTTAGCGTTTAGCGTTTAGCGTTCAATGAAGTTGTTTTTGACCAAATTTATGGCATTCAAATCTTATATTATATATTATATTATAATATAATATAAATATATACTTAATTATTTGGGAGTCTTCATGCCGATACCAGGATCCGTCTGGCGGATTTGCTTCACTGCGTCCACGATGTGCATGACGCGGAAGAGGTACTGTCATTGATAAAGAGCCTCCTATTCTGAATTATGAGGCTCCTGCTGAGGATTAATAAATTGGTGTCGCGCGCCGAGGCTCTTATTAAGCGGACAGAAAAGGGGCTTGCATGTTCTGCAAGCCCCCTATCCATTGAAAAGGATGGGAATCATCCTCCGAAATTATCGTACATGATCGACTCGGGTTCAACGCCGAGTGAATCAAGCATCGAGACGACGGCAGCCGACATGGGGCCGGGACCGCACATGTAGTACTCGATATCCTCAGGAGCCTCGTGATCCTTCAGATAGGTGTTGAGCATCACCTGGTGGACGAAGCCCGGGGTATACTTCACGCCAGCGGCATCGGCTGCGGGATCGGGACGGTCGAGAGCCAGATGGAAGTGGAAGTTGGGGAAGTCCTTTTCCAGTCCGAGGAAGTCCTCGAGATAGAACACCTCGTTGAGGGCACGTGCACCGTAGAAGTAGTGCATCTCGCGATCGCGGGTGTTGAGCGTCTTGGTCATGTGCATGATCTGTGCGCGGAGTGGAGCCATACCGGCACCACCGCCCACCCAGATCATCTCCTTCTTGGAGTCGAAGTGCGGGTGGAAGTCGCCGTAAGGGCCCGACATGATGACCTTGTCGCCAGGCTTCAGTGAGAAAATATATGACGAAGCAATACCGGGATTGACATCCATGAAGCCACTGCGATCAGGCTTGAACGGCGGCGTAGCAATACGCACGGTGAGCATGAACACGTCGCCCTCGGCCGGATAGTTGACCATCGAATAGGCGCGAATCGTGGGCTCGGGGTTCTTGCACTTCAGCGGGAACAAACCGAACTTTTCCCATGCCGGCAGGTATTCGTCGCCGATGAGCGACTTGTCGAAGTCCTTGTCGTAGTCGATGCAGTCGAAGGCGGGAATCTTAATCTGTGCGTAGCTGCCCGGCAGGAAGTCCATGTGGGCGCCGGCCGGCAGCTGCACCTT
>ODAI011374663.1_pt1 | contig 21051 bp, 19 predicted proteins | sample 1539321 | NCBI WGS metagenome assembly ODAI01 (sample SAMN02144231, study PRJEB22623) | gut metagenome | biome: sheep rumen | host: Ovis aries | place: New Zealand | reverse complement strand
GGCAACTACACGCAATACCGGCAGTGGCAGGCAATGCAGCCAGCCGATAATAAAAATGACACGCCGGCGAAACCGGCAAAAAAAGCTGACGCCGACACAGAACAGCTGCCGCGACATCAGCGGAAGATGACGTTCAAGGAAAAGCGAGAATTTGAACAGCTGGAGGCGGAGATTGCTGCCCTTGAGAAGGAACAACGCGAAATAGAGGATGCCTTGTGCAGCGGAACGCTGACTATCGACGAGCTGACGGAGAAGAGCAAGCGACTGCCAATGCTGAAAGACGAACTCGACGAGAAGTCGATGCGGTGGCTGGAACTTAGCGAGATATAAAAGCAAAGGACGACTATGACACAGCAACAATATCCATCGCGGCTGCTCGAAAAGGCAGTGGGGGAGTTTGCAAAACTTCCCGGCATAGGACGCAAGACCGCTCTCAGGCTTGTGCTCTACCTGCTGCGACAGGACGCTGACGAGGTGATGCAGTTTGCGGATGCCGTAAGCACGCTGAAGCGCGACGTAAAGTACTGCAGGGTATGCCATAATATCAGCGACGACGATGTATGCCCGATATGTTCCGACCACAGACGCGATGCGTCGCTGATATGTGTGGTCGAGAATATACAGGATGTGATGGCGGTGGAGAATACACAGCAGTTCAATGGCCTCTATCATGTTTTAGGAGGCATAATCTCGCCAATGGACGGAATAGGGCCCGGCGACCTGGAGATTGATTCGCTTGTGGAGCGCGTAAGAGACGGAGGCATCAGCGAGATAATACTTGCCTTGAGCTCTACTATGGAGGGCGACACCACCAACTTCTACATCTTCCGAAAGCTTGCGCCGTTTAATGTTAAGGTGAGCGTCATTGCAAGAGGCATCAGCGTAGGCGATGAGCTGGAATATACCGACGAGGTTACGCTCGGCAGGTCGATAGTTAACAGGACTGAACTGAAGGAAAGGTAAAAACATACAAGACAATATGAAGAGGACGAGATTGATACTGACAATGCTTTACTGGGAGGCGATAATAATATGTGTGGCAATTGCCGCGTGTTATGAATCAGGGCTGGCAGAGAAGGCAGGACCTGCCAACGATGCTGTGGAATTCTGGGTGGTTACTATCATGGAGATTCTTACCCTGGCCGGCATTCCCCTGGCGCTCAGACTGTTTAAGTTCAGAAGCGTGGAACAGGAATTGATGACCGCTCATCTGCAGGCATTGCAGAAGTGGGGCGTCGTAAGATTGTCGGTGCTTGAGATGCTGATGATAGGAAATACATTGCTTTATTATTTTATCGGTTGCGTGCCGTTCGGATATCTGGCTATCATCACAGCAGTGTCGATGGTGTTCGTATATCCGTCGAAGGAACGCTGCGATAGTGAATCATTTACAGAGGGCGCAGAATGAAACTGGTCGTCATAATTGTATCATACAATGTGAAATACTACGTCGAGCAGTGTCTCGACAGTCTTTCGCGTGCACTGAAGAATATCGATAGCGAAGTGTATGTGGTTGATAACCATTCCAAGGATGGAACGTGCGAATATCTGGCACGACGTTTCCCCGGCGTTCATATTGTAGAGAGCAACCACAACCTGGGTTTCGCACGTGCAAACAATATTGCAATCAGACAGAGTGAAAGTGAGTATGTGCTCCTGCTGAATCCCGACACGTTCGTCGGAGAACATACCATCGAGGAGGCTGTCGCTTTTATGGATGCACATCATAATGCCGGAGGGGTAGGGGTGAAAATGTATAATTCAGACGGGACGGTGGCAATGGAGTCGCGACGCGGACTGCCCACACCACTCGTGTCGCTGAAAAAAATGCTGGGATTCTCAGAGGAATACTACATGAGCAGTCTGCCATGGGATAAACCGGCGCAGATAGACATCATCAGCGGTGCCTTCTGTCTGCTGCGCAGAAAGGCTCTCGACAAGGTGGGGCTGCTCGACGAGGATTTCTTTATGTATGGCGAAGACATCGACTTGTCGTACAGGCTGAAGAAAGGCGGATTCGAAAACTGGTATCTTCCGTTGCCCATACTGCATTACAAGGGCGAAAGCACCCACAAATCGTCGTTCCGATATGTACACGTATTCTATCAGGCTATGCTCATATTCTTCCGCAAGCACTACGGGCACATGAGCTTCTTCATAACCTTCCCGATTAAAGCGGCAATATATTTCCGCGCAATGATAGCACTCGTGAAGATGTTGTGGGACCGTATGCGGCTGTCGCTCGGATTCTACGACGGCAGCAAGGATATCCCAGATTTTGTGTTCATAGGGTCGGAAGCCATGAACGAAGAATGCATGAAGATAGCAAGAAGAAAGGGACTTACGGCAGAGTGTCATGTTGCGGACAATGAGAACGTAAGAAAATTCATTGAAGACTTCCAGCCAAAGCGCCAGTCGGTATTGTTTGTCTTCGATATAAATACGTTTGAATATCGCAAGGTCATTGAACTGATGAATGCATGCAAAGTCAGGAATGCCCAGCTGGGACTCTTCTCGCCGGCAAAAAAAATAATAATCACTCAATTTGAAATTATTTTATAATGTACATTATTTATATATATGGTAAAACTGCGAGCTATTGAGCCTGAAGACATAGACGTGTTGTATGAAACGGAAAACGACCGTGAACTGTGGGATGTGGGCGTTACTACCGTTCCTTACAGCAGGGATGTGTTGAGGAAATATATACTCAACACAAGTCTCGACGTGTTCGACGACCGTCAGGTCAGGATGATGATCGACAACGACGAAGGCGCGACGGTGGGCATAGTCGATGTAACAAATTTCGATGTGCGTCACCAGAGGGCTGAGCTGGCCATCGTTGTCTTCGACAAATGGCGCAGGATGGGATATGCTTCTGAAACTGTCAGGCTTGTGTTAGACTATTGTCGCAGAGTGATGCATCTGCACCAGCTATATGTTGTTGTTGGAAACGACAATATTGCGTCAATGCGTTTGTTCGATAAATTGGGCTTTGAGCGTATAGCAACGCTCAAAGATTGGATATTTGATGGCGGAAAATACCACTCAGTTATCGTTTTTGCCTGTTTTTTTTAGTTTTTAGAAAAAAAACTGCAAAATAATTTGGAGGTTTCGCAAAAAGTATGTACCTTTGCATCGCAATTGAGGAACAGGGGTGTTCTGAAGCGTTGCAAAACAAATATTGGTGCGTTAGTTCAGCTGGTTAGAATGCCTGCCTGTCACGCAGGAGGTCACGGGTTCGAGTCCCGTACGCACCGCAGGAAAAGAAGCAGAAGTGCTTCTTTTTTTGTATAAAAAGAATCCGTCATTTTGACGGATTCTTTTGCAGTTTATTTTGTCGGTATGTTCTTCAGTATTTCAAGAAGATGATCCCAAACCATCTGTACTGTCGGGATAAGAATCTTTTCGTCGGGAGTATGAACACCGCGGAGTGTAGGTCCGAACGAAATCATGTCGATTTCAGGGTATTTCTCAGAGAACAGTCCGCACTCCAGTCCGGCATGAATTCCACGTACAATGGGATCCTTGCCAAACAGTTTCTTGTATGCGGCAACAGTGATGTCGGTGATGTCGCTCTTCTGACGCATCTTCCATGCAGGATAGCCGTCGCTGTGCTTCACCTCGGCACCGGCAAGCACGAATGTTGCCTCTATTGTATTGCACATATTGTCGAGATTGCTCATGACATTGCTGCGTTGCGACGACAGCATCTCGATGCTGTCGGTTGTCGTCCGGATGCTTGCTATGTTGCTCGAGGTCTCAACCATGCCGCCGAGAGCCTCGTCCTGACAGATTGCATATACACCATTGTCAACGGCCTGCAGCGCATATATGAAGCGGCATGCAACAGTCTCGTCGATTACCGGCATGGCGTCTGTGCTCTCCATGTTCCATTGCATGTGTGTATCGGTAACATGATACTCGTCTTCAACATCCGAGGCAAAGACATTCCAGTCGGCTTTGATGTTCTCCTTCAAATCGTTGGGAACAGCGATGACAAAGCTTCCGTCGCGTGGTATGGCGTTATGCAGTTTTCCGCTGTTGAATTCGGCAAGTTGAATTTTTCCGGGATACTTCTTGATAATATTAAACAGAAAACGGCCGAGAATTTTAATTGCATTGGCACGCTTCTTCTCGATGTCATCGCCTGAATGACCGCCGTTGAGTCCTTTCAGTTGGGCACGGAGGAAGAATGCTCCGGGAGCGGCTTCATGGCGTGAGATGCTGAACGTTGCTGTGGTGTTCCGTCCGCCAGCGCAACTGACGAACATCTGGCCTTCGTCTTCACTGTCAAGATTAATGAGGTAGCTGCCAGTCATGAATCCTGCTTTCATACCCATGGCACCGGTAAGTCCGGTCTCCTCGTCGCGAGTGAACACGCATTCAATGGGACCGTGCTCAATGTCTGTACTGTCGAGTATTGCAAGCTCGATGGCACATCCGATGCCGTCGTCGGCACCCAGTGTGGTTCCATCGGCAGTAAGCCATTCGCCTTCAATCTTTGTACGGATGGCATCGGTGGCGAAATCGAAGTCGATATCGACAAGCTTGTCGCACACCATGTCCATGTGGCTCTGAAGGATAACGGTCTTCATGTTTTCATGTCCCTTCGTAGCACCCTTGCGGATGATCACATTACCTGTTTCGTCAACTTGGGTATCCAGACCACGGCTTTTGCCCCAGTCAACAAGATACTCAATCATCTTCTCTTCACGCTTTGACGGGCGTGGAATAGCGTTAATCTTCGCGAATTGTTCGAAGACAACAGCAGGTTTTAAATCACTTTTATTCATTATTAATGATAATTTTTTTTGTTTTCGCAAATTATTGCGTAACTTTGCAACCGCAAAATTAATAAAAATGATTGAATTACTGCTCATAACTACGTTAATAATTGCTATCTCTATGGCATTTTTATGCGTAAAGCTGCTTTTCAAGCGCAACGGAGAGTTCTCGTCCCAGCACATTCACGACTCTGATGCGATGAGAGAACGTAATATCCACTGCGTACTGGACCAGGACAATGAGGCAAGAGCACAGGACAAGTTTTTTTAATCACAAGATAATTGACAATATAATAATGATAATGAAGAAAAATTTCATTTGGGGTGCTATGGCAGTAGCTGCCATGAGCCTCGCAGCTTGCAACAACGCTAATCCGAAAATGGATTCAAAGGAAGGTGACACAGGAGCAGAGATTCCTGTCAATGGTAGTATTAGAATTGCCTATGTGGAGGTTGACTCACTGATGTCGCAGTACAATTTCGCAAAAGACTACACGCTGATTATCCAGAAAAAAAGCAACAACGCACGCAACACGCTTCAGCAGAAAGGTCAGCAGCTTCAGAATGCTGCCAACAACTTCCAGCAGAAGCTGCAGAACAACGGTTTCCAGAGCCGTGAGCAGGCTGAACAGGTTCAGGCAAATCTTCAGAGGCAGCAGCAGGATCTGCAGGAGCTTGAGGCACGTCTTACCAACGAACTGGCAGAAGAAACTCAGAAATATAACGACGCTCTGCGCGACAGCCTGAATCATTTCCTTACTGCATACAACAAAGACAAAAAATTCGACATGATTTTATCAAAAGCTGGCGATAACATTCTATATGCTAATAAAAAATTTGATATTACACAGGATGTTATCAACGGACTGAACAAGAGATATAAACCGATTGCAAAGAAAGAAGACAAGGAGAAAAAATAATAATAATACAGTATTTTTTCTTTCAAAATGCATTTTTCCGCCGGAAAGATGGGAAAATGCATTTTTTTTTATAAATAATGAACAAAAAATTTCTATTTTATAGGAAAAATTTGTATATTTGCAGAGAAAATATTAATCAACTCATTTTCTGTGACAATGGCAAAGTATAACATTACCGAAAAAAAGGAAAAAGAGGCGGCATACCGTACTCTTGTTAATCCTAAGCTCATGGATGAGATGAAGGAGAAAATCCTGAATATCATCGTCATGCAGAAAAAGTACAAGGACAAAAACTACAGTGCCAAGATGCTGGCATCTGACCTTGGAACTAACACGCGGTACATTTCCGCAGTGGTGAATGTGCGTTTCCACATGAACTACACCTCTCTGATCAACAAGTATCGTATAGAAGAGGCAATGTCGATTCTTGTTGACAAGCGCTATCAGGATCTGAAGATTGAAGACGTAAGCAGTATGGTCGGATTCTCAAACCGACAGTCGTTCTATGCCTCTTTCTACAGGATAATGGGGATGACCCCACGTGACTATCGTCTGAAATATCAGACAGCCCATGCCTCTGGCAAGAAAAAGAAATAAGAATAGGAAGAAACACAGAAAATGGTATCAACAGAACCAACAGAACCGACAGACTTCTGCTATTGCGACGAGCGCTTTGCGGATATACAGATGCTCAGGTATCGGCTCAACGGATTCTCGCAGCTGACGGCTTCGCAAAAGGCTCTCGTATATTACTTGTCAGAAGCAACTCTCTGGGGAAGGGATATCACGTTCGACCAGTTCGGGCAGTTCAACCTCCGAATACGTAAAGTTTTGGAGGTTGTATATACCACTGCGGCTATCGACCATGATACCGACGAATTCCGTAATCTGGAGACATACTTGAAGAGGGTATGGTTTTCTAACGGAATCTACCACCATTATGGGTGTGAAAAGTTCCAACCTATGTTCACACGGGCATTTTTCATAGAGGCTGTAAAGGCCTCTGATTGTTCGTTGTTGCCTATTGTCACAGGAATGACCGTAGATGAACTTATAGAAGAACTTGTTCCAGTGATTTTCGATCCGGAGGTATTGCCGAAAAGAGTAAACAAGGCTGAAGGTCAGGATTTGATACTCACGTCGGCCTGCAATTATTATGAAGGAGTTACCCAAGAGGAAGTGGAACAATTCTACGACAGCAAGAAACGTAATGCCGGCAGTCATGCTCCTTCTTTCGGTCTTAATTCGAGGCTCGTAAAGGTAAAAGGTGAGATAAAAGAGCAGGTGTGGTGCCTGAACGGACTCTATGGCGAATATATAGGCCATATCATCTACTGGCTCGAAAAAGCTTCCACTGTAGCTGAAAATGAGAGTCAGAGGAGCGTAATAGAAAAGCTGATAGAGTATTATAAGACCGGCGACTTGCGTTTGTTTGATGATTACTCTATTGCATGGGTTGGAAGTGTTGACGGACGTGTTGATTTCATCAATGGCTTCATTGAAGTATATGGCGACCCACTTGGGCTGAAGGCATCGTGGGAAGGCATTGTAGAATATAAAGACCTGGAAGCGACAAAACGCACGCAGACCATTAGCGATAATGCCCAGTGGTTTGAGGATCACTCGCCCGTCGATGCACGTTTCCGTAAACCTCACGTCAAGGGTATAACAGCCAATGTGATATGTGCTGCCATGCTTGGAGGCGACGAATTTCCGTCAACGGCTATAGGCATCAATCTTCCAAATGCCGACTGGATACGTGCTGAATATGGAAGCAAGAGCGTTACCATAGGTAATCTGACAGAAGCATATAACCGTGCTGCAAAGGGAAATGGTTTCAAGGAGGAATTTGTAATTGACAGACAGACACTGGAGCTGATCGACAGATACGGCGACGTGTGTGATGAATTGCATACCGACCTGCATGAATGTCTTGGTCATGGCAGCGGACAGCTTTTGCCAGGCGTGGATCCGGATGCTCTCAAAGCCTACGGCAATACGATAGAAGAAGCAAGGGCTGACCTATTCGGACTTTACTACATTGCCGACAAGAAACTTGTGGAACTTGGTCTCACACCAGACAGGGAAGCGTATAAGGCGCAATATTACAGCTATATCATGAACGGACTCATGACACAGCTCACTCGTATTACGCCAGGCAACAAGATTGAAGAGGCTCACATGCGTAACCGGTCGTTGATTGCCCATTGGTGCTATGACAACGGCAATGCCATAGAGATGATAAAAAGCAACGGTAAAACGTATGTCAGAATTAACGACTATGAGGGGCTCCGCTCGCTCTTTGCGAGTCTGCTTGCTGAAATACAACGCATAAAGAGTGAAGGTGATTATGAGTCTGCCCGCCTGCTGGTAGAGAAATATGCAGTAAACGTTGACCCTGCACTCCACAATGAAGTACTGGAAAGATATCGCAGACTGAATCTTGCTCCTTATAAGGGATTCATCAATCCGGTACTTACTCCGGTGTATGATATCAGCGGGCAGATTACCGATGTAACCGTTGACTATTCTGAAGGGTATGCAGAGCAAATGCTCCGATATAGCCGTGACTACTCCATAGGCATCAGATAATCTTGATATGGACGACAGAATTCAGGATAAAATAAAAGAGATAAAGCATTCGTTCCGTCTGATGATGGATGGTTCTGTTGCGCAGTCAATGCGTGATAAGGGTATAGGCTATCATCTTAATTGGGGGGCTACTATTCCCAGACTCCATGCAAAGGCAGAAGAGATAGGCTGTGACTACGACCTCGCCATCGCATTATGGAAGGAGAATGTTCGAGAATGTAAGATTCTTGCTACAATGATTATGCCTGCAGATGAAATCTTGCCAGAAGTAGTCGATATTTGGATGGAGCAGACCACAGAACAGGAGATTGCCGAGCAGGCAGCATACAATCTATATCAGTATCTTCCATACGCGCCGGCAAAGGCTTACATGTGGATAGCAAGTGAAAAGGAACTTTACCAGCTATGTGGCTTTCACGTTCTTTCACGTCTGTTCATGAATGGTCAGGAACCTAACGAACGAGGTATCAACGAATTTATCGATCAGTCGCTTGTTGCTCTACAGTGCGGCTCGCCAATAGTAAAAAAAGCAGCAATGAATGCCGTCATAAGGTTTGCAAACCTCGGACTGGTCTATGAGAGAATAGCTAAAAGTGCAATAAAATCAGTAAGTTTAGATTTTTTATAAATAATAATGTCGCATTTCTGAATAAATTGTAGTAACTTTGTGCGGTTTATGAGAAATGACATTGAAAACAAGAAGAAAGTATTGGTGTCTGTAAAGCAGATACTCACAAACTATCTTGAACTTAACAACCGACGCAAAACCCCTGAGCGCTATGCTATTCTTGAGGCTATCTATAATATGGATGGCCATTTTACGTTAGACGAACTTGGAGATGAGTTGATAGGGAAGTTCCGTTTCCCGGTCAGTCGTGCTACTCTGTATAACACCATACGTCTGTTCTTAGAGCTCCGATTGGTAATACGTCATCATTTCGAAGGAATAACAAAATATGAAGCTTGCTACGACGACAACAGCCACAGCCACCAGATATGCACGGTTTGCGGAAAGGTGACTGAAATCAAGTCGAGGACATTGGAACGTGCGATAGAAGAGATTAAACTGCCCAGATTCCGTAAAGACGGTTTCTCACTGTATCTCTATGGTGTATGCACAAAGTGCCAGAACAAGATTTCCAAAAATCTACATGTGGTAAATGATAAGAAATAAAACATTATAAATTATGAATAAAGGAAAAGTAGATGTGCTCCTTGGTCTCCAATGGGGCGATGAAGGCAAGGGTAAGGTAGTTGACGTCTTAACGCCTAACTACGATGTTATTGCGCGTTTTCAAGGTGGTCCTAATGCAGGTCACACTCTTGAGTTTGAAGGTCAGAAATATGTTCTTCGCAGTATTCCATCAGGCATCTTTCAAGGTGGAAAGGTGAATATCATCGGCAATGGAGTTGTTCTTGCTCCCGACCTTTTCATGGACGAGGCAAAGGCTCTGGAGGCAAGCGGTCATGAGTTGAAAACACGTCTCCATATATCAAAGAAAGCCCATCTCATTATGCCAACACATCGTGTCCTCGATGCTGCTTACGAAGCACAGAAAGGCAAAGACAAGGTGGGCACCACAGGTAAGGGAATAGGTCCAACTTATACCGATAAAGTTAGCCGTAACGGTTTGAGAGTTGGTGATATACTTGACAACTTTGATGATAAATACGCTGCGGCGAAAGCACGTCATGAGGCAATACTTCAGTCGCTGGGATATGAATATGACATTACTGAAGTGGAAAAGAAGTGGCTTGAGGGCATCGACTATCTCCGCCAATTCCCGATTGTTGACTCTGAGCATGAGGTAAACAATGTTCTGCGAAGCGGCAAAAGCATCCTCTGCGAGGGTGCCCAGGGCACTATGCTCGATGTTGACTTTGGCAGTTATCCTTTTGTCACCTCCAGCAATACCATCTGTGCCGGCGCATGTACCGGTCTTGGCATCGGCCCGAATAAGATTGGTGATGTGTATGGTATCATGAAAGCATATTGTACACGAGTTGGAGCAGGTCCTTTTCCAACGGAGCTGTTCGACGAGACCGGTAAGACCATACGCAACCTTGGCCATGAGTATGGAGCTGTCACTGGTCGTGAGCGTCGCTGCGGATGGATTGACCTTGTTGCACTGAAGTATGCTATTATGGTCAATGGAGTGACCAAGCTCATTATGATGAAAAGCGACGTCCTCGATGGCTTTGAATCAATCAAGGCCTGTGTGGCATACAAGCAGAACGGTATGCAGATAGACTACTTCCCATATGACATTGCGCAAGGCATCGAGCCAGTTTACAAGGAACTGCCAGGCTGGAAGACTGACATGACAAACTTCACTTCAGAAGATCAGTTCCCTCAGGCATTCAAGGATTACATTGCCTTCCTTGAAGCAGAACTCGAAACCCCAATTTGTATAATCAGCATCGGTCCAGACCGTGCACAGACAATAGTCCGCAAGTAATGGCACAGAAACCAAGTATTCCTAAAGGAACGCGCGACTTCGGCCCCGTGGAGATGGCTAAGCGCAACTATATATTCGATATTATCCGCAGTGTTTACCAGTTATACGGGTTTCAGCAGATAGAGACGCCTGCAATGGAATCTCTACAGACACTTATGGGTAAGTATGGTGAAGAAGGCGACAAACTGCTGTTTAAGGTTTTGAACAGCGGAGATTTCCTCTCCAAAACAACTGTTGATGAACTAAGCGAACGTAATGCCTTGCACCTTGCCTCAAAGTTCTGTGAGAAAGGTTTGCGCTACGACCTTACGGTTCCTTTCGCACGCTATGTGGTAATGCACCGTGACGAATTGCAACTGCCATTCAAGCGCTATCAGGTTCAGCCGGTATGGCGTGCCGATCGCCCCCAGAAGGGACGTTATCGTGAATTCTACCAGTTCGATGGCGACGTAGTAGGTTCTGACTCTCTTCTTAACGAGGTTGAGCTTATGCAGATTGTTGATACTGTTTTCAGCCGTTTCGGTGTGCGAGTACAGATAAAAATTAACAATCGCAAGATTCTCTCTGGTATTGCCGAAGTAATCGGGGCTGCTGACAAGATTGTTGATATTACTATCGCAATAGATAAGCTCGACAAGATAGGTATTGACAATGTAAATGCTGAACTACAACAGAATGGACTCTCCGATGAGCAGATAGCCAAGTTGCAGCCTATCATCATGTTGTCTGGAAGTAATGAAGAAAAACTCGAGACAATAGCTGAGGTGCTGGGAGATAGTGAGACAGGTCTGAAAGGAGTTCAGGAAACTCGTTTCATTATTAATATGTTGAAGACGTTAGGCCTTAAGAATGAAATACAGTTCGACCTCACCTTGGCCCGGGGCTTAAATTATTACACAGGTGCTATTTTCGAGGTAAAGGCTTTAGATGTGGAAATAGGAAGCATCACTGGTGGAGGACGCTATGACAACCTCACCGGCATTTTCGGTATGCCAGGTCTTTCCGGAGTCGGTATATCTTTCGGAGTTGACCGTATTTTCGATGTTCTTAACCAGCTTGACGCTTATCCGAAGGATGCTGTATCAACAACTGAACTGCTTTTCATAAATTTCGGAGAGACTGAGACAAATTATTGTATGCAAGTAGCGGCTAAAGCACGTGCTGCCGGTATTCGTACAGAGATGTACCCCGACTCTGTGAAAATGAAAAAACAGCTGAGTTATGCAAATGCCAAGAACATTCCATTTGTTGTTCTTGCGGGCGAAAATGAAATAGCAGAAGGTAAGGTCACTCTGAAAAACATGGAGACGGGCGAACAATCGCTTGTTACACCAGATGAACTTGTTGAACGATTGAGATAATAACATTTTCTATCAATTCATTAAATGAAAATATTGATGAAGAAATTATTTATAGTTATCTGCACAGTGGCACTTGTGTGTTCTTTCAGAAACGACCATGTCACTACCATATTTATAATTGGCGACTCAACGGCTGCTAACAAGGACATCTCCGGCGGCAAGAAGGAGCGTGGCTGGGGAATGGCTCTACAATGCTATTTCAACGACGAAATCCGTGTTGACAACCATGCTGTCAACGGGCGCTCATCAAAAAGCTTCATCGATGAGGGACGCTGGCAAAAGGTTGTTGATGCTATACGTCCCGGCGACTATGTCATCATTCAATTCGGACATAACGATGAGAAGCCGAAGGCAGACCGTCATACAGATCCTGGAAGTACGTTTGATTATAATCTTGCGAAGTTTGTTCGGGAAACGCGTGAGAAAGGAGGCATACCAGTGCTCATGAACTGCGTTGTTCGCCGCAATTTTTTCGTGAATGCACCTGAAAACGATGACGACGAGAAATTGCGCACTACGACGTTCAAGGATGGTGTGAAGATGATTGAAGGCGACTCGCTCATCGATACACACGGACTCTATCGCATAGCACCAAAAGATGTGGCAAAGCGGATGAACGTTGTCTTTATAGATGCAAACAAGATAACACACAACCTCGAACAGGAGCTGGGAAGGGAGAAATCGAAGAAACTACACATGTGGTTTAAGCCTGGCGAAGAACCCAGCGTTCCGAAAGGGCGGCAGGATAATACTCACTATAACGTGTGGGGAGCACATGTTGTGGCAGGATTGCTTGCCAGTGCTATAGCAGAAGAGATTCCGGTATTGAGGCCGTTTATCGTTGATGCCGACTATTCTGTTGACAGCAAGGGACGTGGTGATTATCTTACACTTGAGGAAGCCCTTGATTCAGTTGGCAATAACAAGGTGCCAACAACAATTCAACTGTATGAAGGCGAATATGCCAGACCGAAGCTGTCAAAGAAAAGTCAGATTAAGTTCTTGCTTCGTGAGGGTGCTAAGTGGAAAGAATAAAAATAGAATAGACATCGTATAAATAACGAACAAATCTCGCAAAAAACTTGCGGGGTTTGTTTTTTTTTCATAACTTTGCAAAACGGAAATAGAATATTAGTAACTGTCTAAACTATAGAAAATTTATGAAGAAAAAATTTATTTGCGCCGTTTGTGGATATATCTATGAAGGCGAGAACCCGCCCGAGAAGTGCCCTATCTGCAAAGCACCTGCCAGCAAGTTTTCAGAACTGACGGAAGAGTTGGAGTATGCTACAGTTCATAAGATTGGTGACGGCAAGCCTGAGGGTGTCAGCCAGGAGATGATTGACGACCTGCGCAACCATTTTAATGGCGAATGCGGAGAGGTAGGCATGTATCTTGCCATGGCTCGTCAGGCCGACCGCGAAGGCTATCCTGAGATAGCCGAGGCTTTCAAACGCTATGCCTTCGAGGAAGCAGACCACGCTTCGCGCTTTGCTGAGCTTCTGGGTGAATGCGTATGGGATACCAAGACTAATCTTGAAAAACGTGCAGCAGCAGAGGCAAGTGCCTGCGAGGACAAGTTCCGTATTGCTAAGAATGCCAAGGCTGCTGGATTCGATGCCATACACGATACCGTGCATGAGATGGCAAAGGACGAAGCTCGCCATGGAGCAGGATTCGCAGGTCTGCTAAAACGCTATTTCGGTAAATGACCACATGCAAATTGCTGCTTAGGCAATAAATAACACAAAAAGTCGTTTTATCAATATGATGAAACGACTTTTTATTTATATACTGACCATTGCGAGCATTGTCGCATGTTCGGATAACGACTCTTTTTCAACGAGTTCTAACAATGTTCTGACATTTGGAGTAGATACATTGAAGATGGATACTGTGTTCAGCAGTATTCCCTCACGAACATATTCTTTCTGGGTATATAACAACAGCAGCGACGGCATCCGAATATCGTCAGTGCGTTTGCAACGCGGCAATCAAACAGGATTCAAGGTTAATGTTGACGGCACTTATCTCGACAATACTATGGGGAGTATGGCCACAGACTTTGAGGTAAGGAAAGGCGACAGCCTCCGTGTGTTTGTTGAACTGACATCGGGTACCAACGGAGAAAACGTTCCGAAAGAAGTCTCAGACAATCTTGTGTTCTCGCTTGAGAGTGGTGTACAGCAGAGCGTTGTGCTACAGTCGTGGGCATGGGATGCTATCCTTTGCGACAGTATCATAGTCCGTCACGATACGATTATTTCCAACGACAAGCCGATTGTTATACGTAATGGTATTCGTGTAGATAGTGCGGCTACACTTACTATTTACTCACCGGCAAAACTTTATTTTAGTTCAAATGCCGGAATTGATGTTTACGGTCGTCTGGTAATATGGAGCAACGGGGAAGATGTCGTGATGCGCGGCGACCGTCTGGACCACATGTTCGACTATCTTCCATACGACAGAGTCAGCGGACAGTGGCGTGGCATACATATCCATCCTTCAAGTACCGGTAACGATATTACCGGACTGGATCTGCATAGCAGCAATTATGGCATTGTTGTAGATTCTGCTGCCTACGACTCTACATGCTACCGTCTTGACCTCAAGTATTCATCGATATATAATTGCAATGGCCCGGGAGTAAGGACCACCAATGCCAATATCCGCATTGCTAATACACTTATTGCTAATACGCTTGGCGATTGTCTTGCAGTCTATGGAGGTTCTGCTGCTGTCATCTACTCTACGCTGGCTCAGTATTATTATTTCAGCGGCAGCAGGGGAGTGGCTGCACGATTCACTAACTACTCAGGCAAATACGACATCCCACTACGTCAGTTCTATTGTGTGAATTCCATCATTACCGGCTATTCTGCCGACGAAATAATGGGCGAAGTCAAAGATACTACTGTTGCTTTCGGCTATGTGTTCGAGAATTCTATCATACGCACTCCGGCACCTGTATATGAATCGGTTGAGGATTCTGTAATTCAGTCGAAAGTATATAAGAACATTATTTGGGAGTCGCCCACCGACACTGTTCAGGGAGTTCAACACTTCCGTCTTATCGACGAGACGAACATTGCCTACGACTTCCATCTCGACTCTGTCTCTACAGCACGTGGCAGGGCTGTGGCATTGCCAATCTTAGACGACCGCGACCGTATTGCCAGAGGTGATGCGCCCGATATAGGCTGCTACCAGTATGTTGCTCCACAGAGATAGAACAATGAAACAGTTCCTTCAAACACTACATGTGTCGGCAACTTTATACAAATGAGACAAACAGTAAATATAATGAAACCGTGGTTTATGCCGATTTTATAGGAAGTAGGTAATTTTGCAGTAGATTTGTATTAATAAAAACAAGAAAAATGAAAAAATTAAGTCTGCTGCTTGTACTGTTCTGCTGCTTAGGTATATCGGCACAGAATCCTTACCTTCCCCTATGGGAACATTTGCCCGACGGCGAACCACGTGTGTTTGAAGATCCCGACAATCCAGGAAAGTACCGAGCTTACATTGTCGGCTCCCACGACCTTGCATATACTCGCTATTGCGGACCAGACGTGCGCATGTGGTCAGCACCCGTAGAAGACCTCTCGCAATGGCGCGACGAAGGTTCTCTGTTCAAGTGGTTTGTTAATGGTAGATGGGACACGATGTATGCTCCCGACCTTGTGGAGGTGAAGGACAAGGTCACAGGTAAGAAAACCTATTGGCTCTATCCACATTCGCGCGGTTGGCAACGTGTAGCTACGGTATGTCGCGGCGACCGGCCCGATGGTCCGTTCACTCCTGTCAACCTAACAGAAGACGGTACGAAGTGTCTGCCCGGCTCGCTCATCGACTTCGACCCCTCAGTGTTTGTAGAGAATATAACCGACAAGAAAGACCCTGACTATGCTAAGGGCTTCCGTGCATATGTATTCTACGGCTTTCAGCACTCCACCGCCTACCAACTCGACCAGAACACGATGTACTCGAAGCGACCCGGTACAGAAATCATTGATCCCTTCATTCCTGCCAGCAGCCGCGACGGAAAACTGCTCGACAAGGAAGGCTCGGAGTATAAGGCTCTTTACAAAGGGCAGAATCCACTCGACTTCAACTTCTTCGAAGCTTCATCAATACGACAGGTGGGTAACAAGTACGTTATGGTGTTCTCCGGCTACAGTGGAAAGGAATATGGACTTGGCAACACCAACTCCGCGTTGCGATATGCATACGGTGATTCGCCGCTGGGACCATGGCGTTCTGGTGGTGTGCTCGTTGATTCTCGAGGTGTCGTTCCAAACGAAGATGGTACAGAGTTGATAACCACTAACTTCGGACATAACACTCATGGTTCACTGCAGGAAATAAATGGTCAGTGGTATGTGTTCTATCATCGTCCGCCTCGCGGCTATGGATTTGCACGTCAGGCAATGGTAGCTCCCGTGAAGATTGAATGGGACAAGAAGAAAGTGGCTGATGGCGGTCGTGTGCGCATCGTGGGCTATGACCCATACGTTAAGGACAATGAGTGGACAGCAAAGGCAAGTAATGGCAATGAATATACAGGAGCTGAGGTGACGAGTGAGGGCTTCCAGATATTCGGACTGAATCCATATCAATATTATTCAGCTGGTATAGCATGTTACGTTACCGGTAACAACTGGATGCAAGATTCATGGGACAACTGGGACAACAGCATGGATCTTGCCGGCATAACCAATCGCGGCATCGTAGGTTTCAAGTATTTTGGTTTTGGTGGCCTAGCCCAAGACACCAAGGGCGTGAAAGCTTTTGAAGGTACGAAGAAAGGCGACGGTACCTGTCTGAACCTATGGCTTACTCCAAGTGGCAAAGGAGCTTTTAGAATCCGTGTGATGCTTGACGGACCTTATGCCAACGACGTTCATAACGGACGCGAGATAGGTGTTATCAGCGTTGCTGCAGACGCAGCGCACAAGCCGACAAAGTTTACTGTTGAGGTTCCTGAAGTAGAGGGACTCAAGGGTAAGCATGCCATCTATCTCATTGCCGAAGGACCTGAGGTTCAGCAACAGCAGCGGCAGGGCAGGCCGGCTGCACAGCCTGAACGTCCGCAGGGCTTGTTCGATCTTCACGGTATTGGTTTTTCCAAGCACGGACAGACACTACAGCGTCCAGTAGTTCCTACAGTCGTTATCAGCGTCGATGGCAAGCGGCTGCATATTCCGTCGTTACCAATACGCTCAACCGACGACAACGGCTACACAGAGTCTAACCGCTATCAGACTTATTCACCGATTACTGATACTTCGGTCATAGATGTTGTACCGTCAGATGAGAGTGTTGATGTGAAGATAGGTAAGATTGCAGACGGTAGGGCTACCGTCATTTGTACATATTGCGGCCAGAAAAAGATATATCTGATTAACTAATTTACCGTCTTCAGATTATGAAAAAATATAGGTACATCGTAACAGAACTGTTGCTGTCGTTGGCAGCAATAGCCCTTGTTCCGTTAGCGGCAAGTGCTGACGACGGAAGCAGGTTATGGCTTACTCAAGAGGTGGCAGATATTCCGACGGGCAATGTCAGAGTTGAAGGTTTCAAGACTTCTTCACCAACTATCAACATCGCCATGCGTGAATTGACGGCTTGGAAAGGACACACCGTGATAATTAGGAAGACGTCAGAGAAAAACCTGAAGAGAGACGGTTTCGTAATTCGTCGAGAGAGTGGGGGTGTCTGCATATCGTCACCGTCGGAAACCGGTGCTCTCTACGGCGTTTATCATTTGCTCCGACTCCAACAGACAGGTTCAGGCATAAACGGAGAGATACGCGAGAATCCGCAGTATGAATTTCGCATTTTGAACCATTGGGATAATCTCGACGGAACGGTGGAGCGTGGCTATGCTGGCAAAAGTATCTTCTGGGAAGGTAGCAATCCTAAGAAATCAGTTATCAATATCAGATTATTGAGACAGTATGCACGAGCCAATGCCTCTGTTGGCATAAATGGTACAGTATTAAATAATGTCAATGCTCAGGCGGAAATACTAAATGACGACTATATCGAAAGACTCAAGTCGGCTGCTGACATCTTCCGGCCGTATGGCATCCGCATATATATCACCGCCAATTACGCTTCGCCGCTGAAAATAGGAGGGTTGAAGGTTAATGATCCATTCGACAAGAATGTTATCAAGTGGTGGCGAGATAAGGTAAAGGAAATATATCGTTCGGTGCCAGATTTTGGAGGTTTCCTTATCAAGGCAAATAGCGAGGGACAGCCCGGTCCGAACGACTATGGGCGTACCCATGCCGATGGAGCTAATATGCTGGCCGACGCTCTAAAACCATACGGTGGAATAGTGATGTGGCGAGCGTTCGTTTATAGTCCGAACGATAACGACCGTGCAAAGCAAGCATACACTGAGTTTGTTCCACTTGACGGGAAATTCCGTGACAATGTGATTATCCAGATAAAGAACGGTCCCATCGACTTCCAACCGCGCGAACCATACAGTCCGCTTTTCGGTGCAATGAAGAAGACAAAGACAATGGTGGAGTTCCAGATTACCCAGGAATATCTTGGCCATGCTAATCATCTCTGTTACCTTGCCCCCATGTGGGAGGAGTTTTTCGCCTCCGTTGACCCATCGACGCTGACAGCAGCCTGCGGTGTAGCTAACATAGGACTTGACAAGAACTGGTGTGGCCATGACTTTGCGCAGGCAAACTGGTATGCATTCGGGCGGCAGTCATGGAATCCGCATCTGACAAGTAGCAAGATTGCCGATGAATGGCTGCGCCAGACGTTTACCTGCGATGAGTCTTTTGTGGAACCTGTGAAAAAGATGATGCTTGAGAGTCGTGAGGCAGTGGTCAACTATATGATGCCTCTCGGACTGCATCATATTTTTGCCGAAAACCATCACTATGGCCCTGGACCATGGACGTGGCGTCCCAACCTCCGTCCTGACTGGACAGCCACTTACTACCATCAGGCAGACCAGAATGGTATAGGCTTCGACCGAACACTGACGGGCAGTAACGCCGTATCACAATATCCAGCCGACCTATGCAAGCAGTATGGTGACGCCTTTGACTGTCCCGACGAGTATCTTCTCTGGTTTCATCATCTGCCTTGGTCGTTCAGAATGAAGAGCGGTCGAACCCTTTGGGATGAGTTATGTCGTCATTATCAGACGGGACTGGAACAGGCTCGAGAATTTCAGCGTACGTGGGACAGCGTCAAACAGTATGTTGACGACGAACGTTACTTACGAGTACAGAACAAACTGAAGATTCAGACCCTTGATGCACAGTGGTGGAAAGATGCCTGCCTGCTCTATTTTCAGTCGATTAATCATTTGGAAATACCTATCGATATTGAGCGTCCGGTACATAATTTGAACGATATGAAGAGCTATAATATACCATTAGGAATATACGGAAATGCCCCTTATGGGTTCAGCAAATGATTACGAGCAAATTTTAATATTTGTTAATTCAGCCTATTATTTTGTATATAATTTGTTAATATGCAGAAAAAATAGTACCTTTGCTCTCCGAAAAGCAAGATTTTGTAGAGAATTTTTGCTTTTAAGAGAGGGGAACTCTCTGCCGAACTTGCTTAAAGACAAGTTTTACAGAGAGTTATTGTTTCATTAAAAAGCGTTAGCTATTGAAAGATACCTCGAATATAATTATAACTCCAGATTGTGAATTGAATACGCTAATTCACGACGGCGGAGCCGTGGATGATGGTCGTGTGTGGCGTGTACTTTATGTTCACACGAGGTCGGAAATCAAGTGCAGTAATAATCTTGAAAGAGCTGGATTCCAAACTTTTGTGGCATATCAGAAAGAAATTCATACATGGGCAAACAAAAAGCGCAAAGTAGTGGATGTGATTAAGATTCCAAATGTCGTTTTCATCCGTGCTACAGAGAAAGAACGTGAGACGATATTGAAGATGAGTAACAATCACCTATGCTTTATGCTAGATAAGGCCACAAAAAGGAATGAATGCGGAAAGCCAAAAGATGCGATTATACCTGAACATTCTATTCGTGAGATGAGCCATATCCTCAATCAGACAGAAGTTTCCGTTGACTATGAACCGAGTGAAAAGTTTGAGGAGGGAGAACGGGTTAGGATTGTAGATGGACCGTTTCAGGGAATGATAGGAAAGTGTATCTATAATGCAAATCATTGCGATGTTTATTTTATTATAGAATGTATGACAGGTGCTTTCAAGATCTCGACAAGTTTAAAGAATGTCAAGAAAGCCTAACCCAAGAGGGGGTATTAAATTAAACACAATGAAACTCAGTACTTATGTAAAAAAAGGCAATAGGAAAGATAGCACCAAATAGTTTTCCCAATAATTCTCTACTTTTTTACCTCCACTGATACTCAGCAAGTTATGAAAAGAGAGCCGATTTTCCCACAACATTTCCACAATAATTTCATTTGTTGGGAGGCAAGAGGGAATAAAGCCCCAGAGATGGCATCTTAGACACTGTTAAGACTTTTCAGTCCTCGTTTATCTTACATCAGACATCTCTGCCGCTAAGGTACAAAGAATTTTTGAAATTTACAAGGGAATCCCTGAAATCTAACATTTCCCTTTGCCTGATTTCCCATGAGTGAGATTTCCGACGCTATTCAAGCAAAATGTCTAGCCTTTGGCGACAGAGTGATCAAACTCAACGACTACCTGTTAAAAGAAGCAGCCAATGCTAAATCTGCGTATAAGATAGTCAAAGGAAAACACGTCTATGAGAAGAGTGTACCAGTGTACTTGCAATCGGTCAGCAATCTGTGTAATCAGTTGCTCCGAGCTGGAACCAGCATAGGAGCAAACAATGCCGAGGCAATAGGCGCAATTAGTAAAGCAGACTGCAAATCAAAGTCATATATAGCCTTAAAAGAAGCCAGAG
>ODAI010537068.1_pt1 | contig 21051 bp, 12 predicted proteins | sample 1539321 | NCBI WGS metagenome assembly ODAI01 (sample SAMN02144231, study PRJEB22623) | gut metagenome | biome: sheep rumen | host: Ovis aries | place: New Zealand | reverse complement strand
AGACGAAGCGGAAGAGAAAGACAAAAGAGATCATGGAGGAGATCGAGGAAAAGATCACCGACGTGGAATACTCCGATGTGATGAAAAAGAGCTACATCGACTATTCGATGTCCGTCATCACGGCCCGCGCGCTGCCGGATGTGCGCGACGGCTTAAAGCCCGTGCAGCGCCGCGTCCTCTTCTCCATGATCGAGCTCAACAACGGTCCCGACAAGCCGCACAGAAAATGCGCCCGTATCGTCGGTGATACGATGGGTAAATATCACCCGCACGGAGACAGCTCGATCTACGGCGCGCTGGTTTATATGGCACAGCCCTGGTCCATGCGCTATACGCTTGTGGACGGCCACGGGAATTTCGGCTCCGTCGACGGTGACGGCGCCGCCGCGATGCGTTACACAGAGGCCCGTCTTACGAAGATCTCCATGGAAATGATGGCGGACCTGAATAAGAACACGGTTGACTTTGTTCCCAACTTTGATGAGACGGAGAAGGAGCCCGCGGTCCTGCCGGCACGCTTCCCCAATCTTCTTGTCAACGGCACGACTGGTATCGCCGTCGGTATGGCGACAAACATTCCTCCGCACAACCTGCGTGAGGTGATTGCCGCCTGCACGAAGATTATCGATAACCGCGTCGAGGAGGACAGGGACACGGATATTGAGGAAATCCTCGATATCGTAAAGGCCCCGGATTTCCCGACAGGCGGCATTATCATGGGTCTTTCCGGAGCCAGAGAGGCTTATATGACCGGAAAGGGCAAGGTCATTACCCGCGCGGTCACCAATATCGAGCCCATGGCCAACGGCAAGAGCCGGATCGTCGTGACGGAGCTCCCCTACCTTGTCAACAAGGCGAACCTGATCCGTACGATTGCGGACCTTGTCAAAAACAAGAGAATTGAAGGAATTACCGACCTTCGCGACGAATCGGACCGCGAGGGTATGCGCGTCGTCATTGAGCTTCGGCATGATGCGAACGCGAACATTGTCCTGAACCAGCTCTTCAAGCACACGCAGATGCAGGATACCTTCGGCGTAATCATGCTTTCGCTCGTAAACAACGAGCCGAAGGTGCTGAATATTCTGGATATGCTTAAATATTACCTTCTGCACCAGGAGGACGTGGTCACCAGAAGGACGCAGTATGATCTCAACAAGGCACAGGAGAGGGATCATATCCTGCAGGGATTATTGATTGCCGTCGATTCCGACAATATCGATGAGGTCATCAGCATCATCCGCACCAGCGCGAATGTCCAGGAGGCCAAGAATACCTTAAGCCAGAGGTTCGGCCTCGACGATGTGCAGACGCAGGCGATCGTCGACATGCGTCTTCGCGCGCTGACAGGACTCGAGAGAGAAAAGCTCGAAGCCGAGCACCAGGAGCTCCTTGCCACAATCGCAAGATTAAAGGCAATCCTCGGCGACAAGAAGCTTCTCCTCGGCGTCATCCGCGACGAAATGAATGTTATTGCGGAGAAGTACGGCGACGAGAGAAGGACAAAGATCGACGCCCACGCCGATATGTCCGAATTCGAGATGGAAGACCTTATTCCCAACGAGAACGTGGTCATTACCAGGACAAACCTCGGCTATATCAAGCGCATGACGGCGGATGAGTTCAAGGCGCAGAACAGGGGCGGCCGCGGAATCCGCGGAATCCAGACGATCGACAACGACTTCATCGAGGATATCCTGATGACGGCGACGCACGACATGATCCTGTTCTTTACGAACAAGGGGCGTGTCTACAAGCTCAAGACCTACCGGATTCCGGAATCTTCGAGGAACGCCCGCGGCACGGCGATCATCAACCTTCTCGACCTTGAGCCGGACGAGAAGATCAGCGCCATCATACCCTGCAAGGAATACGATGAATCAAAGAACCTGTTCATGGTGACCAAGAAGGGTATCGTCAAGAAGACAAGCAACGCGGACTTTGCCAATATCCGCAAGAAGGGAATCATCGCGATCAACCTGCGCGACGATGACGAGCTGATCGAGGTCAAGGAAACCGATGAAAATGACGATATTTTCATCGTGACAAAGAACGGCATGTGTATCCGCTTCAAGGAGAGCGATATCCGGAACCTCGGCCGGAATGCTACCGGCGTCAGGGGAATCCGTCTTTCCGGCGACGACGAGGTTGTCGGAATGCAGCACTCCTCGCAGGGAACCTCCCTCCTTATTGTTTCCGAAAAGGGAATGGGCAAGCGCAGCGACCTGTCGGAGTTCAAGATCCAGGGCCGCGGCGGCAAGGGCGTAAAGAACTATAAGATTACGGAAAAGACCGGTAAGGTCGTCGGCGTCAAGGCGGTCACGGACGATCACGAGATCATGATGATCACGACCGCAGGCATCATCATCCAGATCCGGATGAGCGATGTCAGCATCCGCGGACGCATCACCTCCGGCGTCAAGCTGATCAACCTTGAGGAAGGCGTGAAGGTCGTAAAGATCGCCAAGGTCAGGGACAGCATCGATACGCAGGGATAAGTCCCAGCAGCTCGTAGGAATTGGCATCCTTTGCTTTTTCTTCTTCCGAAAGTTCACGGAAGGGGACAAGCAGAGGATGTTTTCTTTTTGCATTGTCCCTTTCCGGCGCGTACTGCCAGTTGTTCATGAGATGAAAGCGCATCCACCGGATGTGCTCTGTGTGCAGAAGGACGGCTGCCTGCTCCTTTTTCTCAGGATCCGCGAAAATCTCCTTCCATTTTTCAAACGCTTTTTTACAGAGCTCCGGATCCGGACTTGTAACTGCGGCATCCCTGTCATCCAGAAGGATCCGGATCTTCATAAGCAGGTGGTCTGCCGCCGCCATGTTGGATCTTTGCCGGAAATCATCCAGATCCTCCCAGGAGGTCTTGACGGATGCATCCTTCTGATAAATCTGATGGAGCGTTCTTGCCAGGGAGTTGATCTCATCCTGCAGCATATATTCCGGCGTAAACAGATCGCAGGAATTCTCTTCCGGGTGCAGGAAAAACCGGCAGGAGACATTAAACTGTCTTTTTAACTCTGTCATGACAGACAGGCTGTCATCGTCGTTTTCAAAGCACAGGATGATCCTGCAGGCTGACGGATCCGCCGAAACTCCCTCCCAGAAGCAGGGATCGTCGTTCCATGCTTCTTCGTGGAAAAAAACACGGTCGCCGGATTCGTCCGGAATCAGTGTGCCGTCAAGCAGGGCGTAGTGATTCTTTACGAAGCTGCCATCGTCCTTCCTGTTAAAAACATCGTAGGTAAGAGCCTGCCCGGGGGAGATGACATTGTAAAGAAGTCCCTGCTCCAGGAGAGTGTCCGCTCTTCTTCCGCTTCCTATGAGGATGATTCTTTTTTCTGCCGCGGTAAGTCCGTTTTTCTGCCAGAAAAGGCGCCCCGAGATGCTCTCCTCGTCAAAAAGAAGGATCTCCTTCGGAAGGATGCCCTGTCCGTAGGGCGAGCGGCAGCAGACTGTGGCAGGGACGAAGAGCTTTCCGGCCTCCTCGTGATATTCCAGCGCGTCCTTGATGTTCTTTCCGGCATTGCTGCCAAGAAGGAAAATAAAAAGCCTCTCTGATCTGCCGCGCTTTTGAATGACCGCCTTGATATCCTGACCCTCCTCCGGAGTAAGAATCAGCGCGTCCGGCATTTTCTTTCGAAGTCCTCCTTCTGCGGCAAGGACCTCTTCCTCTTCTCCGGTGAGGATAATCCAGGGCTTTCCGGAATGGACAAGGAGTCTTAATGACGGGAACAGGCGTCCCATAAGGACAGAGACGACGGCGCCTGTAAGGAAGGCGGTAAGGCCGAGACTCATCAGTGAAAAGGCGCTGCCGATGAGCCGTCCCGCATTTGTTACGGGATACAGGTCGCCGTACCCTACGGTCGTAAGCGTGATCAGGGAATACCAGAGGGCATCGCCGAAGCTTTTTATCGCCGATCCCGGAGACCCGGTTTCCGTCAGCACGAGAAGAACCAGAAGGAGAAAATAAACAAGGAGTACTGCTGCCGCAAAGGCAAGGGCTCCGCGCAGGTTCTTTTTATTCATGTTCAGACTCTCTCCCCTCTTCCATACGTGCGCACTGAATAACGGTGCGGACATTATCAAGGTCCATGAGCTGGTAGTTTCTGTAGGCGCCGGTTGCGGAGGACTCCCTTAAGGAGAGCGCCGGCAGCTCCTCCCAGGGGATCATGCAGGCGTGATACCGGTTTTCGTCATCCTTTCCGATCCGGATTTTCGCGCCGGTCTTTTCTTTTTTATCAGACAGGTAACGGGCTTCTCTTTCCCGGTATACCTCCTCCGGCATCGGGCGATATCCCATGACATGATGGAAGGCGCACCAGCGAAGGTGCTCCGTCCTGGCCGCCGTCTCCTCGCCGGGAAGAAGAATCCTTTTGCCGGAGCCGGAAATTCCGGAGGTACCGCGTTCGGGATTCTGAAGATCCTTCAGGATATTCTCCGGAAGAACCTTTACATATTCGGACAGGAAGTCCGCCGCGGCTCGGCAGCTCATGCGGCTGAAATAATCGCATTTTGCCCAGTTTTCGGAAACGGATCTGCCGTTTTGCTTCTGATAGGCCTGGTTCAGCTGCATTGCCAGCCGGTCAAGTTTCCTGTCGCAGAGAATTTCCGGAGTGTACGGACTTTGTATGGTCCATTTCATCGTCCCGGCGTCGACATAGCTGATGCCCTGTCTGGAGCAGCCGAGGACCGGCGCGTCCGATCCGAGATCCTGCAGGTACTGCTGGATGGACTGGAGGATTTCCTGGTCCTGTTTTCTGTCGCCGGTGCTGATCACCACATAGCGAAGAGACGCCGCATTTTCCTCAATAAAATCATACAGTGCCTCACTCCTTGCATCGTGCTCTATAAAGCGGATGTCATAATTGTCAAAGAGGTTCCGGCGGCGGTGACGAAAGCTCCCGCTGATCTCATTCAGGTTCCTGTCGCAGATCGTTACGCGGAAGGCGGCGCCCTCGATCTGCGCGTTCATGATCAGCTGGCAGAGAACATTCCGGGCAGTGCTGCCGAAGCCGACGATCAGGGCGTTAAGATCCTGCTGTGCCCGGCCGTCCTTCCCGTAGGTCAGGTACCGGCAGGGAGGGAAGGTCTTTATCAGGAGCCTTGCCGAGAGCTCGCCCGCGGAACACCCGAGGACCTCTCCGTAGCCGTAGGTCTCCTCCGTGTTCTGGAATTTGCCCGCGAGAGGCTCTTCGGCGGACAGGACAAGACTTGTCATCGAAGGGAGAATTCCGGAGGCGGCAAGGGACTCACGCATTCTGTCCGCGAAAAGGATGTTTTCAAAGGAAAGCTCATCCAGCGCATAGACATCGCAGCGGTTTTTGCCGCCGTGAATCCCGTAGGCGGACAAAAAATGCGGATCCGCGTTCCTGGCGCCGAGATCGCCGCAGAAAATCCCGCCGAACTGGCGGATGTCACTGATATAGGCATCGGCCGATTTTTCATCGCCGATCATAAGAACAGACCCTTTTGCAGTCTTTGAAAGGCTCTTTGCAAAGCTGACGGAATTGTCGTTGATGCCGTAGATAACGGATACGGAGGAGAATCTTGCGCGGATCTGGCGGAGAAACCGGATCGCTCCGGCGCCGAGGGTGATGAACGTAGCGCTCGCGAAGGCGTAAATCGCCAGAAGGTGTGTCACCCAGAAAAGAAAAACGCCCGGGTAGGTTGTTAAAAGAGGCGCTGAGGAGATGGAGGAGAGGTCATTTCTTCCGACGAACATGAACCAGACGGACATGGTCGTCCGAAGGACTGCCATGGGAATGGAATCGATCACGCAGGCGTAGCCGTATCCGTAAAAGAAAAAACCCATCACGGCGGCAAGGAGCGCGATCAGGGCTGTCAGCCTCGTGCTGATCTTCGGCCGCACGGCAAGATTAACCACCATTGCCAGGAAAAGAACACAGGAATAGGTAATGACAAGAATAATCTGGGAAAGATTCTGCATGAGGATACCCCTGTAATGAAAATGGAAAATAATGAACCTGTATTTTATTATAAAATATACATAGAACAGATTCTACAGCGCAGGAAAGACGGAAAGCAAAAGAGTAAACAGGAACAGGGGATACATCGATCCGGAGGGAGGCAGAATGGACGGCACACATTACAGCGCGTTTATTTCTTACCGCCATAATGATAAGGATTCGAAAATCGCAAAGGCTGTGCAGAGCGGGATTGAAAATTTCCGCATTCCGCCGCAGCTGAAAAAGAAAACGGGAATCACCCGGTTTGACCGGGTCTTCCGCGATGAGGACGAGCTGCAGATATCCGAGAGTCTTTCGGGAAAGCTTGAGAAGGCGCTGGACTGTTCGGATTATCTGATCGTGATCTGCTCGCCGCAGTATAAGGAATCTAAGTGGTGCCTTCACGAGATAGAATATTTCCTTGAAAAGCATGAGAGGAGTCATATTCTGTGCGTTCTCTCGGACGGCGAGCCGCCGGCTGTTTTCCCCGACATCCTGATGGAAGAGGGGGAGCCGCTCGCCTGTGATTTCAGGGGAAATATAAAGGAAGCCGGAAAGACGGAGCTCCTGAGGCTCGCCAGCGTGATGCTGGGCTGCGAGTATGACGATCTGGTCCGCAGGCAGGAGCAGCACCGCAGAAAGAGACTTGCGGCGGCGCTCGGAATTATCCTGTGTCTTGCTGCTGCTGCCATCAGTTATCTTCTGTATTCCAATGCGAGGATCCGGGAGAATTACCGGCAGGCGCAGATACAGGAGTCCCGGACGCTTGCGGCGCAGTCGCTGAACCAGCTCTCGGACTATAACCGGCAGACGGCTGTAAGGACGGCGCTTTTGGCGCTTCCGGATGCAGGAAGGCAGAGGCCTTCGGTTGCGGAGGCGGAGTATGCCCTGACGAAGGCCTCCTATGCGTACTGGCTTCCCTGGCAGAGTGCGGAGACAAGGCGGATCGATGAGAATACGGACATCACGGATATTCGTGTGAGCAGGGACGGGACATATCTGTTTGCCCTTGATGAGACGGGGACCGTTTTTGTCTATGAGACGGGTACGGCAAAAAAGGTCGCCGGCATTCCTGTCTTTCACACGGAAACGATAAGGGAAGTGTCGGAGGGACCGGAAGGCACGCTCATCGCCTGGACGGCGGAAGGGGTAAAGTGCTGGGATTATCTTACCGGTGAGCTTATCTGGCAGCAGGAGCTGAACTATGGCGCGATAGGCAGGGCCGCCGTAAGCCCGGACGGGGCGCTTGCAGCGGCATCGGACATCGACGCGGTGCAGATCATGCGGGCGGACACCGGAGAGAAGGTCGCATCGCTCATGCTCCCGCAGGAGACGGAGGAATATATCCAGGACCTGAAGTGGTCTTTGGACTCGTCGAGAATCGCCGTGGACCTCAGGGCGGACAATCAGCAGCACAGACTTGCCATTTTTACAGTGGAAACAGGAGAGCTTGCGGTTACGGAGCCTGTTTTTGCCGAGCTCTCGGAATTTACCTTCCTTCCGGGCGCCGGCCTTGCCGCGGCGGGGTGTCCCGACAGGAATGTCTCCTACGCCTCCGCGGACACGGTGTATCTGTACCGGAACCGGGCGCAGGTCTGCCTGTTTGATTATTCCGGGGCAGTTCTGTGGACGGCGGAAATTCCCTATACGCAGCCGGGGATACGGACGGAAATTTTCGGCGTGATGGCAATGAATTCTCCCTGCATCCTTGTGAGCGCATCGGATGCGGTTACTCTCCTGTCCCTTGAGGACGGATCTGTCCTTTCCCAGGAGGAGACAGGGAGCAGTATTGTGCGAGTCCTTTATGTCGGGAGCGACGCGATCGTCATGGCGGCCGACGACGGAAGCCAGGCGATGTCCTGGTTTGAGAGCGGGAGGACAATCCTGACGCCGGCCTTTCCGGAGAATGCGGCGGATATTATCAGTGTCAGCGCCGGCGCCGCCTCCGGGAATCTGTTCCTTGTCCTTAAGGACGGGAATGTGCAGTTCCACGAGATGACGTATGACGATTCCCTGGAGTTTGCGGGCGGCCAGGGGCTGGGCGGGGAGATCACATCTTCCGTTCACGATGAGAACCGGATGGCCGTTACGACGGATGACACCCTGGTCTTTTATGATCCTGAGAGGAACGAGCAGACGAAGACCGTCCGGTTTGCGGATAATGAGGCGGCGCTCCTTATCGGAATGACAAAGGACGGATCCGCGGTTCTCCTTGTCACCGACCTTGAAAGCGGAGAGCGAAGCGCTTTACTGTATGACCTTGAGAGCGGGGAAAAAACCGGGAGCATATCCCTTCCGGGACGGGATACCTACGCATCGGAGGGATATTTCGACCAGCTCGACGACCAGTACGGAGAGGAGGCGCTGATCCGGAAAAGGCTTCTTCTCTTTTCGCAGTACTCGGGTCTTAGTGAAATTGCCTTTGCGGGCGGTAAACTGTATTCGCATGAAGAAGATACGGACGGGGCGCCGGTGATCCATGTCATCGATGCGGCGACAAAGGAGGATCTCAGTATCCGGCCGGCAGTCGCTTCGCCGGCAGGAGCCGGGCAGGAGGACGGGATTTCACCCGGCGCGCTCCGGCTGCGCTATGGCAGGAACGGTTTCCTGCCCTCCTTCCTTGTTCCCTCCGCTGACGGAAAAAAGCTCTATACGATGCTTCAGGACAAGGAAACCGGGCAGCAGTATCACGCAGTTATTGATATTAACGGTGAGAATTCCGGTAAGGTAACACTCCTTGCCGGCCGGGTTGTGACCGGAGGCAGGATTGCGGACTGGTCCCATGACGGGAGGCTTGCCTATGTGACGGATGAAGAAATCCGGGTCACAGACGGCGAAAACAAGAAGGGCTTTACCCTTGCATTCCCCGGCCTCTCGCCGATTGCGCTGCATTTCAGCAGTGAGGAGCTCCTTGTTGTTTACCCGGACGGGACGCTGCAGAGGCTTGGCTCCGGCGGGGAGGTCCTTTCGGTGACACAGCTTTCTTTCCGGGATGCGGAGTATTTCGGGACAGAGAGCTTTTCCTTTACGGACGCCGAAGGTGAGGTCTTTATCCGGTACGGCGGAGTGATGGATGTGATCAATTTGGGGGAAAACGGCGCTTATCCCAATGCATGTGTTCCCGGAGGGTGCGCTGCCTACCTTGAAAAGCAGAAGGTGTTCATTGTCTGCAGCGCGGACCCGTCCGGGGACGGGAGTCCCGAAACACTGCATCGTATCGCGCGTTTTAAGAGATATTCCGTTCAGGAGCTTGTGGACCGGGCAAAAAGACAGCTTCTTGTGCAGTGAAATTCCCGGCGCTATAATACCTGATTATGAAAACATCATCTGAAAACTATTTTGTAAAAGGCTTAAGGGACGGAGTGCCGGTATTTCTGGGCTACCTTGCCGTCTCCTTTGCCGTCGGCATCGCCGCGACCGGCGCAGGCTTCGGTATCCTGCAGTCCGGGGTGATGTCGATTCTTAACTTTACCAGCACGGGTGAGTTCTCGGCGCTTGAACTGTATAAGCAGAGCGCCCCTTTGTATGAGCTTGCGATTCTGGAATTTATCGTAAACATGCGGTATATCCTGATGTCCTGCGCGATGTCGCAGAAGCTCTCCCCGGCGATCGGAACGCTGCCAAGACTCCTGGTCGCCCACGGCGTTACGGATGAGATTTTCGGTCTGTCCGTACTGCAGAAGGGTGAGCTGAGGCCTGCCTATACGTACGGACTGATTGTCGCGGGTGAGATCGGATGGACGGGAGGCACCATGATCGGCGCCGCCACGGGACGTGTCATGCCGGCGATGATCGCCGCCTGCCTGGGTCTTGCAATCTACGGCATGTTCCTCGCCGTTATCGTGCCCGGGGCAAGAGACTCAAGGCCGGTTTTGTGCGTGGTTCTCTGTGCGGCGCTGATGTGCACGGCCTTTAAGGTAATTCCTTTCCTTTCGGCTGTTTCCGAGGGCTTCCGGATTATCATTGTCACCGTTGTCATCTCCGCTGCCGCGGCAGTCCTTGTGCCGCACGTGGAAGACGACTTTCCGGAAGAAGCCCGGGAAGGCTGAAATTCGAATTACCGGGCACAAAAAAGTGCGGCAGGCCGTATTCGCCGCCGCACAGTGCAGATATAGAAAGGTACGTTAATGAACAGACCGAGTCCGTGGATGTATATTGCAGTGATGGCAGCCGTCACATATCTCGTGAGAATGCTGCCTCTTACCCTCATACGCAAAAAGATTAAGAGCCCGTTTATCCGCTCATTCCTTTATTATGTTCCGTTCGCAGCGCTTGCCGCGATGATTTTCCCCTCTGTTTTTACCGCGACGGGAAATGTCGCTTCCTCGACGGTGGGGTGCGCTGCCGCAGTTATTGCAGCTTATAAGAAAAAGACCCTGACCGTGGTTGCCGCGATCGCCTGCATCAGCGCGTTCTGCGTGGAGCTCGTGATGCGCGTGATCTGATTCACGGAATCAGTCCTGTGATTCCCTGGCCGTAGTTCTCATCCTTGAGCATCCAGAAATAGTTGTTGTCATTCTCCACATTGACGAGGACGGGGATCTGCTTTTTCTTCCTGGAATCCTCGGAGATGCCGCTCCGGATCGGCACCCAGGTGCCGTTGATCGCTTCGCCTCTCCAGCCGATCTCGCCGTTTTCGGGATCCATGGTTATTACGGTCATTTCGCCGCTGTAGTAGCCGTTGATAAAGCTGCCGATGACGTTGGTCACGATGCGCCCGCTTAAGTAGGCGGTGTCAATGTCGAGGTGCTCCTGTCCTTCTCCGAAGGGAAGGTCGTTCGCCCACTGGCCCTGATAGCTGTGGCCGTAGATTCCGTTGTTCGCCTTGCTGTAGGGGCCGTCCTGGATGAAGATCTGGTACCAGAAGCCGCCGCCCTCTCTCTTGCCGTCCTTGAAATCCCCGTAGTAGTACTGGTTGCCGGCATAGCAGGCAATGCCCTTGCCGTGCGGAAGGCCGTCCTTGTTCTCCTCCCCGACGTAGAAATAGTCGCTGCTGCCGTCCAGAAGGCCGGACATGTACTGGTATTTCTCCATGCGGATGAGGTAGTCCACGGCGTCAAGATCGTAATTGTCCCAGTAGGATGCGAGATCCCCCAGAAGCCGCTCGACGGACTGTCTTCCCGAGGGGAAGGAGGAATCCTTCCGTTTGGTAACCTTGCTGTCGCCGATCTTTTCATTGGGGACGAACATGACAGAGCCGCCGGTGATCTTCTCCGGAGTCTTGATTTCGTCAACGGACGGATAAACAGGCTCTTCCTTTTTCTCCTCCGTCACGACAGGCTCTGTGTCATCGGGAAGTACCCTGCGGCTGCCGCCGGATACGCCGTTGCCGGACGAGAAGAACGGATTCTCATCCGCTTCTTCTTTTTCTTCGGATGAAGAGGCGTCGCCCCCTTCTTCCTTTGTTTCTTCTTTCTTTCCTTCTTCTTCGGATCCGGCCTCCCCGGCGGCTTCCTCGCCGGTACCTTCTTCGCCGGCGCCTTCCTCCGTCCGGCCGCTCTCGGCCTCCTCGCTGCCTTCAGCCTCCTTACCGCCTTCAGCCTCCTCGCCGCCTTCTTCTGCACCGGCTTCTCCGGTTTCCTCTCCGGTGCCTTCCTCAGGGGTCGCCTGTGCCTCCTGCTGCGCCGGTTCCTGTGCGGGCGCGGCGGGCTGTGCGCAGCCGGCGATTCCGGCCGCTATAATAAGTGAGCAGAGAAATACGCTTAAATGCCTGAAATGTCTGTTTTTCATATGCCTCCTTCGAAGGGAAAGACCGCTGCCCTCCGGCAGTACAGGTCATCCTTGCAACATTTGCAAATTAAGTGTAACATCTGCGCAATATTCTGTAAATATCGCATTCCCTACCTGAATTTTGTACGGCTTTAAGCCGCATCCGGCAGCAGGCTCGTACCGGCAGATAATCCGGTCTTCCTCGAAGGAAGCGGTGAAAACACCTCCGGCGCTCCCGTCGGAGCGGACCAGCCGGCAGACGGCGCTCCCGCTCTTTGCCGGGAAGATCCGGAAGGTGACGCCGTCCTCATAGTCGTAGTCAGGCCTTGTATCATCGGCTCCGAAGGGAATAATGCTACCCTGACGGGCAAACAGGGGCAGGCTGAAATAGTCGTATTTTTCCGTATACCACTTTCCGCCCTCTCTGGTTTCGCCGGATAAAAGGTGCGTCCAGGTGCCCTCCGGCAGGTAGTAGTTTCCGATTCCCTCATCGTTGAAGATCGGCGCGACAAGAAGGCTTTCTCCCAGCATGTACTGTCTGTCGAGCGCCCTGCAGTTTTGATCCTCCGGGAATTCGACAAACATCGCCCTTGCCATGGGAAGGCCATAGTCCCTTGCCTGGGAGGCGGTCATGTACAGGTATGGCATGAGGCGCATCTTCAGGTTGACGAAGTCCTTCAGGACGGCGCAGGCCTCCTCGCCGTAGTTCCACGGAACGCGGTAGGATCCGCTCCCGTGCAGGCGGCTGTGGGAGGACAAAAGCCCGAACTGTACCCATCTCTTGTACACGTCCTCCGTGCTGGTCGCTTCAAAGCCGCCGATATCGTGGCTCCAGTAGCCGAAGCCGCAGACTCCGAGCGAGAGTCCCGCGCGCAGCGTCTCCGCCATCGCCTGATAATTGGAAAAGCAGTCCCCGCCCCAGTGCACCGGGAACTTCTGGCAGCCGCAGGTCGCGCTTCTTGCAAAGACGATTGCCTCCTGCTCGCCCTTCTTTTCCCGCAGCAGGTCGTAGACGCATTTGTTGTAGAGATAGGCGTAATAATTGTGCATCCTCTCCGGGTCGGAGTGATCCCAGTATTCGACGTCCAGGGGGATCCTTTCGCCAAAATCGGTCTTGAAGCAGTCGACTCCCATGTCGAGGAGCCCGGCGAGCTTCCCCTTATACCATCGGACGGCATCCGGGTTTGTGAAATCCACAATGGCTTTCCCCGCCTGCCAGTCGTCGTTCTGCCACACTGTGCCGTCCGGGCGCTTTAAAAGATACCCGTTGTCCATTCCCTCCTTGAAAAGATAGGATTTCTGGGCGATATAGGAATTGATCCAGACACAGATTTTGATTCCGTGGCTCTTAAGGCGGGCGAGCATTTCCTTCGGACCCGGGAAAAAGCGCTCGTCCCATTTAAAGTTGCACCACTCGTTTTCCCGCATCCAGAAGCAGTCAAAGTGGAAAACCCGCAGCGGAATCTCCCGCCGCTCCATCTCTTCTATGATGCCGGTTACGGTCTTTTCGTCATAGGAGGTCGTAAATGAGGTGGAAAGCCACAGCCCCATGGACCAGGAAGGAACAAGAGGCGGCCTGCCGGTCAGGGCGGTGTATTTCTCGATGACTCCCTTTGGATTCCCGCCGTAAATAATAAGATACTCGAGTTCCTCGCCGGGTACGGAGATGCCGACCTTGAAATTTCTCTGGGACTCGACCTCGAGGGAAACCTTTCCCGGGGAATTGATAAAGACGCCGTACCCGGAATTTGTCATGTAGAAGGGGATATTCTTGTAGGCCTGCCAGGTACCGGACCCTCCGTCCTCGTTCCAGATATCGATGCTCTGTCCGTTTTTGATAAAGCCGGTAAAGCGCTCGCCCGTTCCGTACACGTAATCTCCCACATTCAGGCGCAGCTCGTCCGCCATGTAGGTTCTGCCTGTATTCCGGTCGGTCATATGCCCGATGCAGCGCGTGCCCGTGCTCGTCAGGAGCCTGCCGTCCCCGTAGAAGCGGATCTCGAAGGGCTGGGAGTGATCCGCGCGCAGCTCCAGCTTTCCTGTGCGGAAAACAAACTCCTCTGTCTCCTCCTCGGCTCCCTCGAAGGTCTTCTTGTCGCCCTCGGAAAGACCGGGGACCAGGGCGCCGCCCTTTTTCAGCGTCCTTTCGATGCGGATTTCGGGAGTGACATCCCGCACGTTCAGCTCAAAGGAAGGCTCTTTTCCACACCTGCCTGCGAAGTGGACCAGATTGACCCGGACCACGTCCTCCATCGGGGAGGATATCGTCATGGTGTCATAGGGAAGAGAGACGGCCGAGTGGCGGTCCATCCCGGGACGCTCCGCCAGATAGAAGGTCATCGTTTTTTCACCGAGATCGTAATCGAAGATATTCCAGACGTATCCGGGCTCGATCCCGTCGGCGACAAGCCAGTTACCGTTGATAAATTTCATAGTTTCCCTCCGCTGCGCTGCGCCGGTGTGAAATCGCGCGGCGAAAATGCGCTCTTAAAGCCACTGTAGCATCAGAAAAATCGAATGTAAATAAGAAAGTCCCATGGTATACTATTGCACTTGAGTGGGGTTAAAGAAAGGCAGAAAAATATGATCGTCGTACCTCTTATCCAGAAAATTGCGGAGCTGTTCCTGATCCTGTTCTGCACGGCGGCGCTGGTGCGGGCCGGAATTGTAAAGACAGAGGACAGCAAGGTCCTGTCCAGATTATCCTTATATTTTGTTACGCCCTGCGTTATTTTCAACGCCTTCCAGAAGGACCTGACGCCGGACGTCCTGCAGGGGATGGGAGCGGCACTTCTTTTGTCCGTCCTCTTTCACACGGTGTTTATCCTGATCGCGTCATTGTTCGGGAAATTCTTTAAGGCGACCGAGGTGGAGCGGGCGTGCGTCATCTTCACGAACTGCGGGAATCTGATCATCCCGATCGTCTCGTACGTGTTCGGTCCGGAGTGGGTGATCTATGTCAGCTGCTCGATGGTCGTCTTCAACATCCTGTGCTGGACCTACGGAATCCGGATTTTTGACAATAAGAGCCCGCTGTCGGCAAAGCGGGTTTTGCTGAACCCGAATATCCTCGCCCTGATCTTCGGCGCCCTGTCCCTTGTCCTGAAAATCCGGCTCTCCGGGCCGCTCGAGGAGTTCTTTAACGACATGTCGGGGATGATCGGTCCCCTCTCCATGATGATTACCGGCATGGTGATCGGCAGCATGAGCTTTAAGGAGCTGTTTGCGAACCGCAGGATTTTCCTTGTGATCCTGTTCCGCTTCGTATTCTGCTGCGCGGCGGCCGTCGCGATTATTAAGCTTACGGGAATCGAGGGCCGCATCGCCGACGGGCATACGATCGCCATGATCAGCCTTCTGTCCGGTGCCGCTCCCTCGGCCTCGAACATCAACCAGTTCGCGATTATTTACAATCACGATGCAAAATACGCCAGCGCGATCAATGTCGTGACAACGCTCCTGTGCATCATCTTCATTCCCTTCTGGGTGTTTGTTTTCGAGCACGTCTGAGGACGCCTGAGGACGTCGGAGCGTATCCGGGCATATCCGGGAATTCCTGAAATTCCTGAAGGGCAGAAACAGGACTGCAGCCTATACGGGAACGGAATTCACTCTGCGGTAGCTCTCCGGGGTCATGCCCACAACCTGCCGGAATCTTTTTCCGAAATAGGCGGGGCTCTCAAATCCGCACATCCTGCCGATTTCCCCCACGGTTTTGTCGGGATATTGTTCCAGAAACAGTCTGGCGCGCCCGATGCGCAGGAGTGTGAGGTGAGAAAGGATCGTGCGGCCGGTTTCCCTTTTAAAAACAACGCAGAGATGCTCTTTGCAAAGCCCTGAAAGATCTGCCAGCAGATCCAGACTGACAGGCTCCGAATAATGCAGTTCAAGATAGGACAGCACAGCCCGGACAGCTTCGCTCCTTACAGGAAGCCCCGGCCGTGCTGTCTCTTTTTTCATGTCATCCAACTGTCCGAATTTCAGGTCCAGATCCATAAGAAGGCAGTAACACAGCTTTGAATAATCCTTCTGGGAAGCATTCTGTCCGGGCAGGTCCGACAGCCGGGACAGATTTTCATTATAAAGGGAAGGATTATTCAGCATATACAGGCCGGCGCGATCCATTCCCAGACAGGAAAGGATCGTTTTGCAGCAGGGGCCTGTAAAGCCGATCAGATCAATGCAGCAGCCTTCTTTGGAGGAAGGCCTGCAGGAAAATGACGTTTCCGGGCAGGTCAGTATCGCCTGGCCGGGCTGCATAAAGATCCTCTCGCCGTCTATGACAAATTCCCCTCTTCCCTGAACGCAGAAATACCACAGATAGAGCCCGGAGCCCTGAGGATGCTCCGAGATATCCATCTCATGGCAGTGTCCGAGATACACCACCTGCAGGGGAACGGATCTGTCTTCAAGTGAAGAATAACGCACGGAAATAATCATTTCTGCTCCATTCTAAATATCGTTATATAAATATTATGATGTTAGGATTGCTGCCGCGTCAACCGGTTAATATCATAAAGACAGAAGCAATAACCCGAACAGGCGGGGGATGTATAACAGGAGGAATTGGAGGATTACTATGAGATACGATTTTCCGAAGGATTTTCTGTGGGGCGTCGCGACTGCTGCGGCGCAGGTTGAAGGAGCGGCCTTTGAGGACGGAAAGGGCGCCACGATATGGGATGCTTTCTGCCGCCTTCCCGGCAGTATCAGGGACGGCAATACAATGGATGTGACGTGCGATCAGTATCATCTCTACGAGCAGGATATCCGCCGGATGAAGGAGATGGGAATCAAAAGTTACCGCTTTTCTTTTTCGTGGGCAAGAATCCTGCCGGAGGGAACGGGAAAGGTCAACGAGGAGGGGATTGCCTATTATCACAGGCTGATCCGGTGCCTGAAGGAGAACGGGATAGTCCCGAATGCCACGATGTATCACTGGGACCTGCCCTATGCGCTGCAGCTCAAGGGCGGATGGGGAAACCGTGAGATCGTAAAGTGGTTTACCGAGTATGCGAAGGTCCTTCTGGACAGCTTCGGGGATGAGGTTGATATCTGGGTCACCTTCAATGAACCGATTGCGACCTGGGTCGGCTATGGAATGGGACTTTTCGCGCCGGGACTTAAGGATGAAAAATACGGAAGACAGGCGCTTCACAATCTTCTTGTATGCCACGGGGAGACGGTCCGGCTGTTCCGGAAAATCATGCCGGAGCGGGCGAAGATCGGCATAGTTGTGGACGTCTGGCGTCATTATGCCGAAAGAAAGGATAACGCGGAGGACCTTGCAATGGAGCTTGCGGGCAATGAGATCGCGGGATACGGATGGTTTCTGCACCCTCTCTTTATCGGAGGATATTCCGGGGAGCTCACGGCGTACCTTAAGGAGAAAGACCAGTACCCGCAGATTCAGGAAGATGATTTTGACATCATAAAGGAACCCGTGGATTTCTACGGACTGAATTTCTACAACGGAATCATAGACAACGCCGATAAGGAAAAGGAGCTCGAAAAGAAACGCGCGGCCGGCGGCAATTATCAGTTCAAGCCCGAGCAGCATCCCGAGGCGGTCTATGACGTTCTCCACATGCTGAAGGAAAAATACCATATCACGGTTCCGATTTACATTACGGAAAACGGCTATATCCAGATCGATGACGGCGGCCAGCCCATGGAGGATTTCCTGGAAGATGAGGAGAGAATCGATTATATCCGGACAGTACTGCAGTGGGTTCACAAAGCGATGCAGGACGGGATTGACGTGCGCGGCTACTATGTGTGGTCTTTCCTTGATAATTTTGAGTGGAACGCAGGCTTTACGATGAGATATGGACTTCATTATACGGATTACCAAACGCTCGAGAGGGTTCCGAAAAAGAGCGCCTCCTGGTACAGCGGGGTCATTGCCTCCGGCGGATTTGACGCGCCGGAGCCGGAGTCTGCGCACAGCGCGATTCTCGGAAGTTAAAGGGCATCGGCCTTTGTGCAGCGCAGTTCTTGCACAGCAATATTTATGCTACAATAACAATATTAGGATACAGAGGGTATTATTCGAAAAAAAATATAACAGGAGGTTACAATGGAGAGACAGTTTCCGAATCTGACAAGGCCGATCACTATAGCAAGGACAACATTCCGGAACCGCATATTTTCCGCGCCGATGGGGGGCACGGACATAGCGAACGACGGCTGCATCGGGCCGAAGTCGACCGCGTTTTATGAGCTTCGCGCAAAGGGCGGAGCCGCGGCGGTCACGGTATCCGAGCTGATGGTGCATCCCGCGACGGACGGCTCACACGCCTATCACCTCGATGAGAGCATCCTCAATTCCCTTGCCTGCGCGACCTACACCGCCGACGCGATCAAAAGGCACGGCGCGGTCCCTTCGCTCGAGCTCTCGCACTCCGGAATGTTCGCCGGCACCTATATGACGGACAAATCCAGGCAGAAATCAATGAACCAGTGGGGACCCTCTGATACGGTCCGCGCGGACGGCGTACAGGTAAAGGCTCTTACGAAGGAGATGATCGCCGAGATCGTCGCCGCCTACGGCCATGTCGCGGGACTCGCTAAGCGCGCGGGCTTTGAGATGCTGATGATTCACGGCGGTCACGGCTGGCTTATCAACCAGTTCCTCTCCCCGATGTTCAATCACCGCACGGATGAGTACGGCGGCAGCCTTGAAAACAGGGCGCGGCTTGCGATCGAGGTCCTGAAGGCAGTTCGCGAGGCGGTCGGTCCGTTTTTCCCCATTGAGTTCCGGATGAGCGGGGATGAGTTTGTCGAGGAAGGGTATCACCTCGACGAGGGCGTGCGCATCGCGCAGATGATCGAGCCCTACTGCGATATCATCCATGTTTCTGCGGGAACCTACCAGAAGACCTTCGGCATCACGCATCCTTCCATGTTCACGGAGCACGGCAGGAACGTCTACCTTGCCGCGGAGATCAAAAAGCATGTCTCCAAGCCGGTCGCGACGATCGGCGGCCTCGGGGATCCCGCGCAGCTCGAGGAGATCATTGCCTCGGGCAAGGCGGACATCGTCTATATGGGCCGCTCACTTCTGGCGGACCCCTTCCTTCCGAGAAAGGTCGCGGAGAACAGGCCCGAAGAGATCGTAAAGTGCCTTCGCTGCTTTACCTGCATGGCGGAGCGTGCGGCCACCTCTACCCGCCGCTGCACGGTCAATCCGCTGATCGGCCGGGAAATGGAGGGCGATGAAATCCAGCCGGCGCCGGTAAAAAGAAAGGTCCTTGTCGCGGGCGGCGGGCCGGGAGGCCTGTACGCAGCCTATACGGCTGCAAGACGCGGCCATGAGGTCATCCTGTGCGAGCAGGAGAGCAGGACCGGAGGCATCTTAAAGAGCGAGCAGGCCCTTCCCTTCAAGCACGAGATGTACGAGCTGGCGGGAACCTACGAGCTCCTTGCCCGCAGGGCCGGCGTGGAAATCCGCCTGAATACAAAGGTCACGAAGGAATATGCCGAAAAGGAGAACCCGTACGCGCTGATCATCGCGGCGGGGTCCGTTCCGCTCGTTCCCCCGATTCCGGGACTTGACGGCGGCAACGTGGTCATCGTCAACAATTACTATCTTGAAAAGGATAAGGTTTCCGGCGACGTCGTCGTGTTCGGCGGCGGCCTTGCCGGCTGCGAGTGCGCGATCCATCTCGGGATGGAAATGGCGGAAAAATACGGCTCCGCCGAAGAGGCCAAAAAGCATGTCCGCCTTGTGGAGATGCGGGATGAGCTCGCGCCGGACGCAAATGTGCGCCACAGGCCGCTCCTCTTAAAGGAAATCGAAAAATATGTAACGGTTTATACAGGATACCGCGGCCTGGAGGTGACATCGGAAGGCATCCTGTGCGAGGATAAGAACGGCGAAAAACAGCTCGTTCCGGGACAGAGCGTAATCTGCGCCCTCGGCCAGCGCTCCCGCACGGACGTCGTGGAGGAGCTCATGGACGCTGCGCCGTATGTGCGCGTGATCGGCGACGCGGGACGCGTAGCCACGATCACCAACGCTGTTTACCAGGGCTACCACGCCGCACTCGATATTTGATTCGATATAGAACCCCATATTGCTTCTTCGAAGCGGAAAACCGATACGACCGGAAACAGCCATGATAATCAATGTCACAGACCTGCAGGACCCTGTTCTGCAGGTCTACACTTCACTGAACGAAAACCAGTTGCGCAGATATTATGAGCCCTCCGAAGGGCTCTTTATCTGTGAGAGCGAAAAAGTCATACGCAGGGCTCTACATGCAGGATACGAGCCCTGCTCCTTTCTTGCGCAGACAGAAAGACTTTCCGGCGAAGGATCCGATATCCTTGCAAAATATGCGGACAGCCTCCCTGTCTATACTGCGGATGAGAAAACACTTCGCACCCTTACCGGCTACGCCCTGACCGGAGGCATGCTCTGCGCCATGCGAAGAAAACCCCTCCTCCCGGCGGAGGACCTCTGCAAAGACCTCACAAAACTCGCGGTCCTTGTAAACATCGAAAACCCGACAAACGTCGGCGCCATCTTCCGGAGCGCTGCGGCGCTTGGAATGGACGGCGTCCTCCTTGCCGGCGGCAGCGCCGATCCCCTCTACCGAAGGGCCGCCCGCGTCAGCATGGGATGCGTCTTCCAGATCCCCTGGACCGTCACCGAGGACGTCCCCTTCGAACTCTTAAAGAGCCTCGGCTTTGCCACCGCAGCCATGGCCCTCTCCGACAAGAGCACCTCCATAGACGATCCGGCCTTTTTGAAAGAAACAAAAAAAGCCGTCATCCTCGGCAACGAGGGCGACGGCCTTCCTGAAGATACCATCCACAATTCCGATTACGTTATCAAAATCCCCATGGCCCGCGGCGTCGATTCCCTGAATGTCGCAGCGGCATCTGCAGTCGCGTTCTGGAGTATAAGATAATCCCGGGCACTACATCAGAAAGCAGCACAAACATTTTTGCAGTAACACGTGCCGGCTCTTGAATTTTATCGGCAAACCGATAATATATTTAAGAAAGGGAAAGAGGCCGTCAAAATGAATTTTGAAAAAGAATTGAAAAAAAGAAAAACCAATATCAGAGCCTGCTCTGTCCAAAGTGATATTCCCTATGCGACACTTTATCCGATCATTAAAGGTCGGGTTGATATCGGAACTTGCTCTTATTACACAGTAGCAAAACTGGCCCGCTTCCTTGGATGCCGTCCGGATGAAATAGTGTATGAAAAAGAAGATTTTCAGACTTTCCGTAATAATCTTCATCACCGTATCAAAATCAGTGAATTGGAATGCATCCTGGAAATCATCGAAGGAGATGATGTTTCTACCTATATGCGGCATGAAGACTATCTGAAAGCGTTATATTTGGTCGCTACAGT
>ODAI013586845.1_pt1 | contig 21054 bp, 16 predicted proteins | sample 1539321 | NCBI WGS metagenome assembly ODAI01 (sample SAMN02144231, study PRJEB22623) | gut metagenome | biome: sheep rumen | host: Ovis aries | place: New Zealand | reverse complement strand
CTTACTTGCCAGTGGCAGTTCACTTGTGCGATTCTTTTGGGTTGATTCTTCAGCGGTAGGGTTCTTGAATGACTCATAGCCACTATCTGGGAATGGCTTTCCACATCAACCGTTTGCAAGTAACGATTTTATGCTTTTTTGATTTCCTGCTGGATATCATAGGCATTGTTTTCATAGACATCGAAAATGATCAGCTGTCTAGGGGACGCCGCCGCTACCTGACGGACCAGTTCGGAACCGATGCTGCTGCCGCCTGTAACGAGAACCACCTTATTTGTCAGATAGCCTGTGATTTCGGACAAATCTACTTTTATCTGATCTCTGCCGAGAAGTTCTTCAATGGCTACCTTTTTTAGATTACTGACCGTGATTTCACCGCTAACCAGCTGATACATGCCGAGCAGAGACTTGATTTCACATCCCGTTTCCTTACAGATATTAAGAATATCCCGCTTCTGCTCAGCTGTAGCACTTGGAATAGCTACATAAATCTTATCAATTCGGTATTTCTCAACACTGGACAATATCATCTCTGCCGCCCACAATTCGGACTCCGTCCATGTACCGGTTCCATTTGTTTGGGTTATCGTCAATGATACAGCATACTTTGGCACTGGTCTCTTTAGCAGCAAGAATATCCCTCAAAATCATCCTTCCTGCATTTCCTGCCCCCACCAGCATGATGTGGTCCAGACGCTGGTCCCTAACCGCCGCAGATCTTCTGGCTCTTTCCAGCAATACAAAACAATAGGAAAACCGGATTCCAAGTATCAGCAGGAATTGAATAACAGCTCCGAAGAGATAGTAAGAAATGGGCATACGCTTAATAAGAAGCGTAATGCCTGCTGTATGAAACACTGCCGAGGCAGCGGAGGCTGTAATAACTCTAGCCAGTTCGGAATAACTGGCAAACCGCCAGATTGATTTATAAAGACGCAGATACCAGAATGCCAGAATGCAGAAAACCGTATAGAAAGGTGCAAAGTGAAGAAAGGCCTGCAGATATGCCTTGGGTATCGCTGAAAACTGCAGGGATCAAAACGGGACAGGGCACAAAAATAAGCCGCATTGACAGAAAAAATGTCATAAACGGCAAGCATCAGGGTGACCCGCTGCCAGTGTTGCAGATGCCATCCCCATTTTTTATTATTCAGATTGTTCCCGGATGAACTATCCATAACTGGTGTACCAAATCCTATTACAGAATTCAGGCAAAAAGAGATTACAGACTATAGATGCAATATGCCTGAAATAATTTTTTATTCTTCAGTTTCAGAAAAATATACACGTAAATTTCTTATAAACCGGTAACGGCTATCAAAAATATTGAATTTTTCGCCGTTACCTGAACGTTATTTTTACTTACTGTCGTTCTTCCCTGGTCTGCCACGGCCGCGCTTGGGAGAAGTTGTTTTGGGTTTATTTTTGCTTCCCTTCGGCCTTCCTGGTCCGCGCTTTTCGGGTTGAGGATGTTCTTTTGCAAGAGCCTCTTTTTCCAGAGTCTTCTTGTTCTTACTTCCCTTTGGCCTTCCCGGCTTACGCTTTGGTGTAGGAAGTATATCATCATCCATTTTTTTCTTTGGAGGGCGGCCTCTTCTTTTCTGAGCTTTGGATGTGTCTCCCGGGATCTGATGCACCTGACTGTTTATAGGATTCATCCTTCTATGGTTCACATCATCAGCAAACGTTTTGAAGTGTTCCGGCTGAATGCCGAACTCACTCAGGAGTGCACACTGACGCATGGACAGGTTATTTACTGCGGCATAAAGGCCATCTGTCAAAAGGACCAGTACGATACGGTCGATCTCCCGCAGCATCTGGTTGCTGTCATAGCCCAGTTTTTTACATGCTCTGCAGATCTCCGATCTGATAATCGCTGCGATAAAGCATATGGCGAACCGGTTTACTATACTTTCTGTTGAATGGACTCTGGTTGTATCGTATCCGAGCTGGGACTTCATGATCATATACTGCTTTTCTGAGATATCCCGCAGATGGTAAAGCCGGTCAACCACTTCCGGCCCGAAATCACTTGAAGAAGCTATCGAACAGTAACCTTTTTCATCCAGTGCTTTCTGCCACGCATCATATTTGTATTCGACTTTCCAGCTCTTTCCGTTTTTGACTGCAGACAGGTAAGACGTAAGTTCTTTGGGCACTGATGGTTTATCTCCGTTCAGGATTTCCTCTTTCATCTTTTTTGCCGCAGAACGGATCTTCTGGATCAGTGCAATAGACCGGCCGGTTCCGTTTGCACCGTCAAAATACAGATTGATCCATGTCTTTTCAGGGTGATCACGGAACAGTTTCTGTTCCCGGCATATCCCGAAAAGTCCATTATCACCGCAGACATACCGGGCATTCCATTTGATCTCGGATGCATACTGCCCCATCATCTGAGTGTGTCCGTGTGTATTGGAATCAAGCATGATGACATAGGGATAAGCGCACTCATTGAGCATTGTTACTACATCATGAGTACATAACCCCCGGTCCAGTATGACACCTTCTATTTCTATATTGGCACCATTGAGGAAAACCGCCATCTTCTGAAAGGCTTTGCTGTCGACCATACCGCCGTTATTAACGAAATACGTTATGGGGGTCCCTGACCTCACATCCAGTGCCCAGATAAAACTGACGATATCTGTGTTCTTACGAGACTTTGCCTTGCCCTTTTCGCAGAGATCGCTGCTCTGGACATTGCAGTCATTATTGGAACCATCGATACTGATCCAGGCTCTTGTGATGCCGCGGGCGGAGCATTCTTTCAGCCACTCAGCCCGGAACTGGTGATTTGCATCTTCAGACATGTTTGTATGGAATAGTCCGGAATACCAGTTGTCAGACCAGGTCTCTTTTGAAAAGAGCACTTCCCGTGCCATCCTGTCCGGAAACAGCTGCGTAGTATTGGTCCTGTCCATAATGGAGTACATTGCGTAATCCATTATGGCATTCCCATAAAGAGGACCGTAGACCTTATGCAGAATCGGGTAGAGTCCTGCATGATAGCCAATACCCAGACAGAGCGCATACATTCCCACATGTAGTTCATGTTCGGGAAGGTCCCTGTCACTGTAGTATTCTGCCCAGAGCGAAGGATAGAGGTATTTGTAGAGATCGTTGGGGTGCATCATTGTTTCGCTGGTCGCATGACCGATCACCCTGCGTTTCTTTTTTCCGTTTCCGTCATCAGATATAATGAAAACACGCCCGTCGTTGTGGTTGATATATGATTCAGAAGGCCTTGGAATTTCATGAAGTTCCCAGTAAATATGTGCCATAAATATTACCTCAAAATTAATTTACCTGTGATAATATTAATTGTACAATATATTAAGTAATATTTCAATAGCTCCGCATGTATGAGAAACGACGTATTTACAAGGAATTTTAATGATTTTATGTAGCAAAAAAATAAGCCAAAATAAATAAGGCGTTTACCGTTTTAAAGGTAATTTACGTTTACATTTTTATACCTGCTTATGCGCAGCTTCTGAGTAAACCAGTAACGGTATAAAGAAGAGCTGATCAAACAAATAAGTATTCTTTACTCAAACAAAAGCAGATAAACAATTCAGTTTATCGGTGTTCTTTACAGCTGACCATCATAGTTAGACATATTAATTAAACCCGTATCGGGCTGTTGAGATTCCTGCATTCAGTACCTTTTGAGAAAGGCACTATAAGTCTCCCAATACTTAAACCGTTCCGAGATTAAAAAATGAAGCAAAGTCTGAATCTGTCGGCTTCTGCTTAACAAGAGGCCTGTCAGCGGTAATATCCCTTTTTGTAATAGCCATCCCTTTTTTTGCTTACATTATTCCGAACAGCACCCAAAATTCGGACATTACTTTTTTTAAGCTGATCGATAACGGCCTGTGCTTCCCGTACCCTTACCCTTTTATCCGAAATAACAACGATTGTTCCGTCACATTTGGCAGATATGACCGCAGCATCAATAACACTTCCCAGAGGAGGTGTATCAATCAGAATATAGTCATATTCCTTACCTGCCTTGGAGAGTAGTTCCGTAAAATATGGACTGCCTACAAGTTCTACTGGATTCGGAGGATACTGTCCGGCAAAGACAAGATCCAGGTTTTCATACTGTGTCTGATATCTGCACTTGTCAAAGGTGGAGATTTTGGTAAGGATCTCGCTTAGCCCCTGAGGATTATCTACTTTTGCATTTCTGCCGGCAATAACCGACTTACGCATGTCTGCATCCACTACAAGTACTTTCTTGCCCAGTTCAGCCAGACTTTTTCCCAGTTGCAGGGTCACGATGGTTTTTCCCTCATTTTCATGACAGCTCGTAATTACAACTGATTTAATATCCGAACCACAGAACAGCAGATTTGTTCGCAGGGTTTTATATGCCTCCTGCGTAAAAAAATCTTCATTTCCAGGAAGTTTAATCTGTATTTTTTCCATTATCAGAGCCTCCCTTATTTCTTGCCTTTCGCTTTGGTTTTTCTGTTCCCATAGCCATAACCATAGCCGTATCTGTATCCGTAGTCGCCCTTGCCTCTTCTGGACGAATCCGCATTAGGTATGTCTGCAAGTATACTCATTCCCAGAATCTTTTCGATATCTTCATCTGTCCTTATACGGTCGTCAACTAAATATATGATCAGAAAAGCCATATACAGTAATACCGCAACTGCTATTGTCAGGATGACATATGTAATCTTTCGTGTTCCGTTGCATGGAACAGGATCCAGTGTCCCATGTTCAAACAGATTAACCTGCGGAAAACCCATAGCTTTTTCAATCTGCTCTGCACCGATATCGCATATATCGTCGACGATTCTTTTTGCCATTTCCGGTGAATCAGCTATAACTGTCACTTCCAGAATTCTGGTATCATCAGGGTTCGACGTAGAAACTCTGTCATATAAATCATCATATTCCATCTCCAGATTCAGATTCTCAATGGCCTTATCCAGAACTGTATGGCTTTTAAGCAGATATGTGCAGTCATTTACAACTTTTAATGCCAGAGAAAAGTCTGAACTGGCATCAACAGCTGACTGTTCTTCTCCCTGCCGGAGAATATACAGCGTTGCCGTTGAAGCATACTGAGGCACATAGTTAATATGGTTCAAAAAATAAAAAATCCCTGTAGTAAGAGAAGATACGACCAACAGGATCCATACTCTCCGGATAAAAATGTTCCAAAGTTCTTTGAATGTTACTGTTCGTATATTTGTTTTTTGATTCATACGCTTATGCCTCCATACTCACAATTTTCCATTCAGCAGTTCCATGGCATTCTCATAACATAGTTTACGAGCATATGAGCTGCCATATTTCTTAACAAGGTATTCATAACACAGGTTCATTTCCGGTGGCCGTCTTTTACAGTCATGTGCATCCGAAGATATAACGGCAATCATATGCTGATCCAGCAGTCGTCTGCACTGAAGCTGCGTAAAAAAACCGAATCCTCGAAAAAGGGCCTGTGCATCCGACTGAAAAACAATTCCGTTGTTCAGATAATCATATAGGATATTCATTTTTCCGTGCAGCTGACGATAACGTTCGACATGAGCCAGAACTGGCCTGTATCCTGCGTTCTGCAGCCGGTTCAGTCCGTCTGTAATAACCCTCTCAGAAGCATTCTCCGAAAAATCCACCAGGACATTGCGCGTCCCGTTGATCGTATGGCATTCTCCGTCTTTCAGCCAGGAAACACAATCGGCGCTGTAACGGAGTTCATTTCCCAGATACAGTCTGAGATCTGGAAATTCCCGTCCGGCGTATTCAGTCAGGATTCCAAATGCCTTTTCTATCTTTTCCATATTGTTGCCAAAATATCCGGGATGGAAATGTGACGTACAGCATATCACTCTGGTTCCCGATTCATAAGCTCTATGAATGATCTCATACATGTCGCTTTCTGTTTTGGCACCGTCATCCACACCGAATAAAACATGGATATGAATATCTGCAAAGACCATAAACGCTTCCTGTTTTCTCCTGCAAAAACACCCTTTCCGCAGCTCAGCCCCATAAAAGGCTTTATCATCATCCTATGGCAGTCGTTAGGCAGATATGCCTCTTCGAAAAAAACATTTGGTCAGCTGTCTGTTTCAGAAATTACACCGCGCAGCATGACAGCATCCCACATTAGTTTCGCATTCGGTCTGAGCGGTTTTATTATGACCGGCAGAATCATACTTGTGGAAATCTGTGTAATTAATGATGCCGCTGCCGCCCCCGCCGTTCCGAAAGAAGGAATCAGTGCCAGATTCAGAATCACATTGATCACGGCGGCACTGCTGTACAGATATTTCAGATATTTCTGCTTTCTCTCACAGACCATCCAGGCATTTCTTGCCACTCCCAGATACGAAAAGGCTGTATACCAGACTACCACTCTGAGCGGAACGATTGCTTCAAGATAAGACTCTCCGTACAAAACAGAAATGACCGGACCGGCTATTACACAGATCACTACTGACATACACAGAGAAATATAGAACACGATCGCATACAACTGCCGGTTCTTTCTTTCAAACTGATTCCTGTCCCTGTTAAAACTCTGTACGATGCCCGGATAAAGAGAGTCAATAATGGCTGAAAGAACAAAAGCCCACATCGTACTTATGGAAACAGCAAGCGAATAGTATCCAACGGATTCCCGACTCAGCATCTGCTTCAGCATCAGCTTATCTGTGCTGGCATATATGGAAACCATCAGTCCCGAGATAATAAAGCTGCTGCTGCTCTGCAGCAGTTCCTTTGCCTTTGCCCTGGATGCTGTCAGCTTCTGCCCTTTCTTGCGAAAATATACCGTCATAAGAACAGCAGCCACTACTATATAGTCCAGAGACGTGGCAACAGCAAACCATTCCACGCTCTTTCCTGTCATCAAAAGAATGATTTTATATGCGGACATAACCACATATGCCGTCAGAGAAGCGATAGTGGAATACTTTGACTGAAGTCTGGACTGAAACCAGTAGTCAAAGGTGTCAAAAATCTGGAAAATCATGCCGGCGCTGCAAAGCCCGACAACTGCGATAGTCACCGGTTCCTCTCTGTCTACTATAAAAACGATTCCAAGAATCATCATCGCTGAGAGAAAACTGGATATGGCCCTCAGAAGCAGAGTCGTGCCTATCGTTTCTCCTTCTTCCGCAGGATGATCCACAAAGTTTTTGACAATTACGGAATTGATTCCAAGACTGCAAAGCGCTGCAAAGAAGGATGTATATGCCGCCGCATAATTGATCAGTCCGTAATTTCCGGGTCCCAGGTATCTGGCAGTAAGTATTCCTACAATAAATGCCAGCACCTTATTCATTAGCTTCCCGCCGATCAGCCATCCCGCATTTTTGACCACCTTGCTTTTTTTAAGCTGCCGCAGCTTCATTTTTCCAGTTCCTTTATAATTTTAGCAGGGACGCCACCTGCAAGAACATTCTCAGGCAGGCTCCTGCTTACGCAGGCACAGGCTGCCACAACGCATCCTTCTCCGACGGAAGTATTGCCGAGCAGGGTCGCTCTGCCTCCGATCCATGTGCCTCTCCCAACACAGATTCTGTAGGCTTCACCCTTTCCTGCCCTTTTGGAGCTCCGTCCCACACTATGACCTCCCGAAAGAAAGGTGACATCAGGTGCAATGTCGCAATTGTCACCGATTTCCACAGTTCCGTTCCCGTGTACTGTAAGGTTTCTCCCAATCCAGCAGTTATTTCCGATGACCAGATGTCCGGTACAGTAAAGGGGCCCGATGATCTTTGTATCGGCTCCAATTTCGTGGCCTATCGATCTAAGCATGGCTGCTTTCATTTCAAAGGCCCGCCCGCCGACCAGAAAATGATTCAGTATGAATTCATAGAGAATGCGTTTTACTGTTGCAAGTCTCATCCTTAAACCAGTCCTCCCGAATTATTCCGGCTCTGCTGCATGGGCCTTCCGAAAAAAGATCCGGATATTTGTCTCCTGCCAGAATCGCTTCAGAAAGCGCAGCAAGCCTCTCGGCTGCAACCTGCGCATTCCAGAACTTTGTAATCGTATGAAGCGCCTGGCAGCCAAGCCGGATCTGTTCCCGGGGATGCTCCAGCAGCCATGCCGTTTTCCTGAAAAGGCCCTCTGTATCTCCAAAGCGGAATACGATCCCGTTTTCGTTATGTTTCAGAAGGTATGGAACTGCTCCTATCTGGTCACAGGCTATAACTGCGCAGCCGCTGTTCATAGCTTCATTCAGAACAGCGCCCCATCCCTCTCTTCTGCCGCTTGTAAATAAAAATATTCCCGCTTCTTCCATACAAGCTCTGACTTCATCAGGTGTCATGGCACCTGCAAAAGTCACAAGATCCTGCAGATGATTTTGTTGAGCAAATCCTTTCAGAATTTCTTCTTTTTCGCCAGTTCCGATCATCTTCATTCTGAAAGGGATACCGCTTTCTTTCAGCCGGAGAGCCACCTGAAGCGCAATCTCAGGATATTTCCAGTCGACAAAGCGCCCGCACCACAAAACCAGGCGTCTGTCCTTGTTTTCCAGGAAAGATGCTACATCCGTATAGTATCTTGTCTGAGGAAAGTATCCGAATTTATAGGCTCTTCTCTTAAACAGACCGAATCTGCTGTAATCATATGGAGCAAATGCACTGGCACTCAGCAGGTACACCTTCCCGCACCGGGGATTCAGCCCGTTCCATTTGATCAGACGGGGAAGATGTTTAAGCAGCTCGTTGCCTTTTTTTAAAGGCCGTTCTGCATAGCGGAATGTGAGCTTTCCCGCCCGGATCCGCGGCTGGATATAATCTTCGGGTGCAGATCCCATGACAGCCGCATCCGCCTGCAGGATCTCCTCTCTGGCAAATGCCCTCTCTATTTCACTTCTGTAGGCCTTACAGAGATAATCATTACCTTCATATTCCCGATATCCAAGTTTTTGCCGTTCTTCAGGGAGCAGACTTGTCTCAATAAATCTGTATTTGCCGCCTGTAAAGTGAAAAAGGGCTTCTGACAGATATGCCTGGTGATGATTAAAAAAGTTGGACACCATTACAATATTCATCCGTAAACCTTCTCTCCTGTCAGAACTTCTTCCTCTCCGCTGTGAGCCTTCAGATATACGGCAAACATCCCGTCGATAACACATATGACATGCATCAGCGTAGGCACGCTGCTTAGAATCGGTTCCATGGATAATTCCAGAAGGACGATTGCAAGACAGACTAAAATAATTATCCGGTGCTCCAAATCAATGTTTCTGCGAAATGCCGTCCCGATCCATCGTCCCGTCATTCGTGTCAGATATACCAATATCAGCACCGCCGGAACGATTCCGGCCCGGTCCGCAGTATCAAGCAGAATATCATGGGCATACCAGCCTGTCGCTGTCAGGATGTGATTGCCTCCCAATGGATACTGAGGAAGCATTTGTATATATCTGAGTTTCGTCGACCAGCGGCCCGTAGTGAACAGACCTTTGTTGTTCTCAACAGCATAGTCCGAAAACAGTCTCTGGTAGAGGTAGGAATTCTCCCAGAAAGTTCTGACACGGAACCAGTTGTTGGAATAAAACAGCCAGGCGGTAAGAACGATCACACCCAAGCTGGCAAACAAAAGTATAAAGCGCTGCGCCCTTTTTGTTTTAAGTCCCATAAGGTAAATCATAACGCTCAAAAGAATCCCCAGACCGAGAAAAACAATGTAGGTCCGGCTTCCGGAAAGTACAGCATGCACAGTACTGATGATCAGAAGCAGAAACAGCCAGGAATACTTACGAAAATAGAAAATCGTACAGCCGGAATACCCCAGGATCGGTACATAATTCGTCATCTGGCCTGTTACGGAAGAAACTTTTCTGGTCCAGACATCATAATGCAGGGCACTGTAATTCAAGCCGCCCTTCCTGACGGTTTCATAGAAAAAATTAAGAAGGCTGTGCGATGCCATGGCCAGTGACAGAAGCATTATAGTCTTATATATTCCCTTTTCATGCTCTGCTTCCTCCAGATTGACACCCAGAAGAAATGCCACCGGACAAAGGAGTTCTGCCATTTCCATAGAATGATTCTGCACCCAGTCAATGACAAAAAAACTCATGGCAAAAAGCATAAGGACCCAGAAATCTGTCGTAAACCGTACTCCCCCGCGTTTGAATATAACCAGAATAAAAACAGCCACCAGAAAAAACTTTCCATATTGAAGGAAATTCATTCCAAATGCTGCCAGCAGTATGTCAATCATATGAATTCCTCAATGCAGGTCCGAAATATTTTCATACAAGGCAAGATACTCTTTGTAAACATAGTCTTTATCATAGTTTTTTATCAGCCCAGGGTCTGCCTTCTGACCCCTTTCAACGGCCCCGAACACTGCTTTTTTCAAACCTTCCACATCGCCCTGGGGAACGATGGTGCCGTTTCCTGGCATAATATTTTCCGGCATCCCGTCTGTATCGTAAGCAACCACGAAAGTCCCGCAGGCCTGGGCCTCCAGATTGACAAGGGAAAATGTATCTTCATAAGAAGGGTTGACAAATACATCTGCAAGAGAATACCACTGCGCCAGTTCCTCCCTGTCAGCAGTCCTCGGGATTCCTGTGACATACTCCGGAATCTTCTGAAGCTGTTCCTCAGAAAGTCCGATCAGCACAAGCTGCATATCGGCTCCCAGAGAGCCAGCCATCTTCAGCAGATCGTTCAATCCTTTTCTTTCATTCCAAACGTTCGCCACACCCAGAACAACCTTTTTCTCTGTCAGCAGATATCGTTCTCTGAGCATGCTTTCCCGTGGGCAGAAAATATTCAGGTCGATCCCATTATGGATGACCCGTATTTCTTTTTCTTTCAGAAAAGATTTCTCCACCTGATCTGCCATCCACTGGGACGGCACAGTAATGACCATTGGAGAAACACCTGAAAAAGCGGCTTTTTTTCTTCTAAAATTACCGGTGACATCCCCCTTGAACCAGCACTTTGGATATCTTCTCAAAAGACCGCACTCTCTGCACTCATTCTGCCACTGCAGACACCGGGTCTGTGAATAGTGAGTACAGTGTCCTGTGAAGGCCCAGCAGTCATGCAGCGTCCATATAACGGGGATATGCCTGGATTTCAGATATTCGAAAAGGATCTCATAATTTATATAGTAACCGTGAAGATTATGGAGATGGACCAGGTCCGGTCTGAACGAATCAATTGCTTTCAATGCCCGTCTGGTCGCTCTGACCGAATAAAGACCGGTATGGTCTGTGATTCTGGAGCAGAAATTATGGAAATAATAATCTGCTTTACCGGAAATCTTTTTTACAGAAGCATTCTTCGGGTCCCGGACTTTTCCGACACCATAAAGAACGAACACACTGTGTCCTGCTTTTCTGGCAGCCTCTGCTGTGTCGTAGATTATTTTTCCTGTACTGCCCTCCATATAAACCGAATTGATAAAAAGTATCCTCATGGTTTCCTGTCCATTCATTACAATCAGGCGGGATCATTCATTCCGGAGCTTCTTTTCTTTTTTTTAGAATATACAGGACTGTAGAACTCCATCCCGATTCCGGTCGCCAAAGACTTCAGCCCAAGGAACATTCCCCTGGGAAGATAATGTCTCAGAGCAGTCCTCAAGGCAATCTTCCATTCCTCATGTGCTTTCATAACCTTACGATCAGAAGAATAGACAGGATTGCTCTTAAAATACTTATTGGCCCCGCGCAGAACCTTTCCTTTTCTGATTACATCCAGGTATGGAATCTCATTATGATTCGATAGTGCGATCCGCGCACCGTAATCGAAGGCCTGGCGAGTCAGACTCACTTCATATTCCCAGGCATTGCGTCTGACCTTAAGAGTACTTTTCAGAAACTCCGTCCTCCAAAGCCCCGGCGTAAGATTCACCTTATATTCTCCGCTCTCAAGACTTCGATGATAAAAGCCTCTGTACTTTTCTGATTCTGCCGCATGGTCTCTCCTGATGTAGTGAGCAGATGCGGGGACCAGGCGTACATAGTCTACAGCTTCCTCCTGCATAAAACGAATGGCTCTGCAGACAGCCGCATTGCTGATAGGCTTTGTCAGAAAATAGTCATCCAGAAGAAATACAACATATTCTGCCTGCACATACATTAAGGCTTTAGAAAGACGTTCGGTAATCTCTGTTCCCGGACCCGCAGCAACAATTCTGACAGAGTCATACTTCCTGTCCACCGTATCATCCGTAACAAGAAAGGTGCTGCCTGTACGATCCGGCCAGTTCTCCTCAAGCAGATGGATATTGGCATCCCAGAGATCCGAATATTTGCCGCAGGTACTTATAATAATATCATAATCACTTTTCAGAACCATATTCCCTTATGGCCTCCTCCACCAGCCGTTCGAACAGTTCTGTGCTGCTCTTTAAATTATGATGTTCTTCCGTGATCCGAACAGCATTTTCATAGTACTTCTTCTGTAAATCTGTATCCTCCATCAGACGTCGTAAGGATTTCTCAAGGCCGCTTTTCTCCGTACATACCTGGGCGCTGTCTGTACTTGCCATATACTCTATTACGCCGCAGTCAGAAGACCCGTAAACAAAGATCTGGGCTCCACAGGCGAGCGCGTCCGCAGCCTTTGTGGAAAGCGAATACCTGGACCAGGAAATATCTTTCTCAGCAAAGCCTTCTACGATCACTACAATATCACTTTCCCTGGTCCTGACCTGTACCTCACTGTAGGGAATAGACCCATGAAACCGGACGTTGGGATTTGACTTAAAAATATCCGAATAAGCAGGATCTGCCTCGTTGGAATAGATATCCAGAACGTAACCTTGGGAAATCTGTCCCAGAGCTGTACCTATTTCATTCAGGGATTTGTTTCTTCCCATCTTGATATTTCCGAAATAGGAAATAACGGGAGAAGCCAAACTGACCGGCTGAAAAGGCTTCCGTTCAATTTCAGACGTCAGATAAACGGTCTCTCCCTTCAGGCCAAAGGCTCCTTCATATTTACGTTTGATTTTGTCACTGATATAAACTGCTCTCTGACATCTTTGATAGACTTTACGCATCGCAGAACGATAAGAAAGCTTATAAATATGATAGAACGGAGAAAAAGATTTCAGATAATTAAAATAATAGTCGTCGCCAATCGATATCACAATGGGGATATCGAAACGTTCTGCTGCATACACAGCTATGTCCTGGATAAAGAAATCATTGGACAGGCTCAGAAATACGCAGTCAGGAGCAAAATCATCCAGCCAGGCATTCAGTTTATCGCTGCACCAGTATTTTCTGTTCCAGAGCCACCCGCGCAGCAGCATGGTCATGGGGCGTTTTCTGCGCCCGTAATTATAAAGACCTGTCACAAAACTGCTGCTGATTTCCCTGCTGTTATCCTTCCATTCGTCAGGAAGATCCTTATACTCGAAAATCCTGCCTGTTTCTGTTTTTCTGCTGTATCTTGCCTTTAAAAGACGCTGGTCCGTGATCTGATACAGAGACATGCAATGCCCTTTGGGCGGTGTTTTAGTACTGGAAAAGATTTGTGCAAGATGCTCCTTTGGCCAGCCGGTAAAGTAAGCGGCAAAAGCTCTGGAGGTAGCCTTTGTGCTGTATGGCACCGTTCCGACAATTAAGATTTTCGGCTTATCATTACCCATGATATTTATTTCCTGTCCGTCAAATATGCACTGATTCTAAAAATAATCTCTGCATCGACTGTCATGTCAAATTTTCTGGCAAAGAGGTAATCCGACTGTATCAGCATATCAAAATCTTCCCGCCGGAACACATAAGGATGCCCTCTTTCCCAGTCGATCAGACGCATGACTGCATGCTGGTCGGATGTTTCGCTGCTGTCATAAATCCGGTCCCTGAATTTACTGTTATAGGCAATCGTCTGAATAACGCATTCGTCCGTGCAGTAGGTTGCATGAAACGCATCATATATCCAGTCTTTCCTGCTGATCACTTCTTTAACAAAAGGATCTGTAACACTGAACCAGTTGCTGCCTTTACGAAATACGATATCCGGGTATTTTCTTGTCCGGTCAATTCGCCTTATCCCCTGCACGGAAGCTCTCAGACGTATAAGAATCTTTGACAGCTTACCTTTGGGTCTGGGCCTTCCTTCCAGAAAGTCGTAATAATACTTATACCGATAGCTGTAATCATGTTTTCCATATTCGAAATGGATAAATTCCCTGTCCCGATGACTGTCAAAAAAACGATGTATTTCATCCTGACTTTTTACAGGAAGATCCATTCCTGAAATCAAATGGTAAAAGACGTAAGGTCCCCGGGCCGAGGCGGCTTCCAGCAGCTTCAGTTTTGCTTCGACACTACTGTAGCATCCCCATTCTACCGGAACACGATCCTCCAGAATGAAGAAACCGCTTTTACTGACTGCTGCCGTCAGACTTTCCCTGTCATATGTTCCCGTTTTTGCATCAATATGCAGAAAAATGTCATTTCTTATATCATCCAAAAGGGAAAGCAGTATTGCCAGCTGATCCATATTCGTATGAGCAAGAATCAAATAGGCATGCTTCTCCATGCTTCATCTGCCTTTCATCTCTTATATAACCCAAAAATGCCACACGGGGCACAGCCCCGTGTGGCTCTGAGAGACCGGCATATATGATCATGTTTTACCAAACCTGATCATAATATGCCCGACAAGTCACTCAGCAATCATCATTTTGCCGTCATCTGCGAATTCGTAGTTTCCGGCTTCCATCAGACCATGTGTCCAGCTTACATAATAGGATCTTCCGTGGACCACTTCGCAGTTGCTGCGGACATAGTAGTATTCTCCGTCGATTTCGATCAGGCCTGCATAGTTCCTGACGCCGTCTTTGTAGTAATACAGGCTGCCGTCCTCTTCTACGATTCCGTCTTTTGTATTATCTACCACAGGCACCACCATCTTTCCGTCTTCCTGGAATGTATAGCTGCCTTCAGGCATCAGGCCATTGGTCTTGCTGACCCAGTAATCGCGGCCGCATACCACAACGCTGCTGGAATTCACATAGTAGTAGTCACCGTCTACTTCTATCAGACCGGCATAATTCTTGGCTCCGTTCTTGTAATAATACAATGTGCCGTCTTCCTCAACGAAGCCGTTCTTTGTTTCAATCATCCTGCCGTCATCATCAAAAGTATAATAACCGGCTTCCTTAAGACCCCGTGTATAACTTACATAGTAAGTCTGACCGTGTACAACTTCACAGTTGCTTCTTACGTAGTAATAATCGCCGTCAATTTCAATCAGGCCTGCATAAGTCAGATTTCCTTCTACGTAGTAATAGAGGCTGCCGTTTTCTGCAATGATGCCGTTCTTGTTGGGATCTTTCAGAACGATCCTGCCGTCTTCATCAAACTCATATGTTCCTTCGTCAAGAAGTCCGTTCGTTCTGGATACATAGTAAGTCTGATCGACGATCAGTTTTCCGCTGCTGTTGGCATAATAATAATCGCCATCGATCTCTATAAGGCCTGCAGGTGCTTTAACGCCATCGATATAGTAATAAAGAACTCCGTCTTCTCTCAGAATGCCATTCTTGCTGGTATCCTCATCATGAAGAATGACACCTTCCTCATCGAAATAATATCCCCATTCGGGAAGCGCCAGATCATTGGTCTTATGAATCCAGCAGTCTTTCTTATCTGCCGGCAGGAGATTCTTGACCGCTTTGCTGATTTCCAGATTCGGGTTTTCCTCTACGTTCTTTTCTACAGCAAAGTAGTAATAGTTGACTTCACCGTCGTCTTTGACCACTCGCTTCAGACCCGCTTCTTCTTCCACCTGGCCTTCATTGACCCAGTAGGTATCCTGCCCGTTCTCATAAAGACCTGTCACATCTTTCCGGAAAATACCGGTCTCGTTGTCAAAGACAAACCTTGCACTGCCTTCGCCTGCCTGAACAGGAAGCAGGTTCAGTCCCTTAACAATATAACCGTTATCATTAAAGAAATAAGTATTTCCGTCAACTTCTGCCCACTCATTGTGGTAGGCAACCTCTCCACCCAGATAGTAAGTCGTTCCAATGTCGTCCGTTACCCAGCCTTTCATAAGCTTCCACTGAGCATAGAGAACAAGATCATGATTCAGATCTATCACAGAACTGACTTCACCATAGTCGGTTCCAGTACCATCAGGTTCAGTATTCCAACCAGTAAAAATGTAGTCCTCCCTGTCGTACTCATTCATCCAGATCTGGGCATCTACGCCTTCCTCTATCGTCTGAATACCCATGGAGCCATGACCTCCGTTGGCTTCATAGGTAATAGTATGATAGATCCTAGGAATCTCCTTATAGACAGCTTTATAAACAGCATCCTCTGTCACTTCCTTAAGCTCAGGTTCCCAGCGGAGGAACTCATAACGAGCTTCCACAGTGTCTTCTCTAGACGGAGTACCGCCGGAATAGGAAGGCCAATCTCGATAATACATACTATCGTTTTCCAGGACCTTGTCGTCGTAGTCCAGCCATGTAACATTGTACTCTATACGAGTTGTATTATACTGTGCATAATATGCAGCATCTTCTGTAACAGGAACAAGTTCAGTGTTCCAGCCTGCAAACTCATAAGTATATTCAGGTGTAGGTACTTTAGTGGGTATTTCTCCGTTAAACTCGGGCACAGTATTATAAGGTACATTCTCATCTGTCTCAAGAACGGTACCGTCGTCATTGTACCAGGTAACTGTAAATGTGTTTTCCGTTTCTGCAAAGTCGGCAGTATACTCAGCATCAGCGGTGACCGGCAGAATTTCTGGTGTCCAGCCGCTGAAGGTATAGCTGTACTGTGCATTGCCTTCCTTTTCGGGAGTATTTCCACTGTAAACAGGTGTTGTGCCATACTCTACAGATTCGGTATAGAACTCGCTTCCATCATAATTCTTCCAGGTAATATAGTACTTATTAACTGTCCGAATATAAGTTGCCGTATAAGTGATATCACCTGTCACAGTATCTACTGCAGGTGCCCAGCCGCCGAATGTATAAGAATACTGAGCATCACCCTCCTTGACCGGTTCAGTACCGTTGTATTCAGGAGTGCTGCCATATTCTACATTTTCATCAGTTTCAAGAACAGTACCGTCTTCATCTTCCCAGATTACAGTATATGCATTTCTTTCGGGTGTATATGTTATCTGATATGTTGCATCACCTGTAACAGCGGTGATGGCCGGAGTCCAGCCGCCGAAGCTGTAACTGAATTCATCATTGCCTTCCTTCTCGGGAATTTCTCCCTGATACTGCGGTACCTGTCCATATTCAACAGAATCCGTATCCAGAACTTCTCCATCCTCATTCAGCCATGTAATTGTATATGTATTGACGGTCTCTATATATGTAGCTTTATAGGTAACATTTCCCGTCACTTCCGTCACTTCAGGTGTCCAGCCAATGAATGTATAGGAATACTGTTCATTACCGCTCTTTACAGGCTTCTCGCTGTTAAATTCAGGCATGGTTCCGGCAGGCACATTCTCATCTGTTTCAAGAACTGTACCGTCATCATTGACCCATTCGACTGTGTAGAGAGCATCCGGTGTCCACTGAGCATAAAGCACAATATTATCTGTCAGATTGACGGTTGCGCCATCCTCATAAGCAGTACCGCTGCCGTCAGCTGCTGTATTCCAGCCGCTGAAACTGTATCCCTCACGAGTAAAGGTATTGGCTGTAAGGGCAGTATCAGTAGATACGGTAAGTTCCTGAATAGTACTGGTATCTGTTCCGTCATTGGCATAGAAGGTAGCTGTCACTTCCGTGCCGCCCCACTTGCCGTTGACATAATCTATGATATCACCCGTGTGCGCAATGGATGTCTCTGTATAACTGCCGTCCGCATTATGAAGTTTTGCGGCTTCAATTGAGACATCTACCTCTGTATTATTGTTCTTATATTCTTTAATAGTAGATGCGCTGCCGGGAGCCCCTTTCTGGTAATAGGAGCCTGTACCTTCACTGGAACAGATGTCTGCACCACCTTCGGTCGTATAAATTCCTCCTTCTGCGGTAACAGTTCCGTTCACATCGACCCTGGCATCTACAAGGTCTTTATTTGTACGGTTATATGATCTGGAAGGACTGAATGGAATTTTCTTAAACCTTGCAGACATTGCAAAGTTATCCCACTGATCATTATCATAAACTACTACTTTCTTTCCGGAACCAGCCACCAACTCCGCTCCGTCCGCAACATGAATCTTTACACCCGGCAGAAGTGAGAGGTCCTGATTGACAGTTACCTTACCGGATTCGATATTCAGACTAATATTATTGGTAATCGGCAAAACATAATTTATTGAATTAACCGTAGTTCCCATAACATTAAGGGTCAGAGAGTTGACCTCTGCTTCTCCGTTAATGGTAAAAACCATTCTGTCTTCTGCAGGAAGATATTTTTTGGAGATCGTTCCCGAAACCGGTTTGAACATTCCGTTAGGGCCAATAAAATCAATCGATGTAGAAACTATCTGCTTACTGGCGTGCAATCCGGCGGTTACGGTTTCAGACGCGCCTGAAGCCAGCGTCATCTCCACTTCCACATTCTGTACATAGTACTGAGAAAATGGAAACATCTTAGAGATTATATTTGATGTCGCACCACCTCCACGAAAATCCTCAATCTGGAAAAATTCATAAACATGTGCTCCGGAAGCCACATAAACGCTTCCACTGCCATAGATATACCCCCAGGCATACAGATTTGCGCCGCCCGAAATACTGATTGTACTTCCTTCTTTCATTTCAATAGCGCCGAAGCCTGTTGAGACATTGCTGTTTGCTCCTCCGTTCGCTGCCAGCAGTTCTCCTCCGACACTGATGGCTCCGTTTACAGTAATGGAAGAGCCCTCAGCCATTGTAAGCTTTCGATACGGAGAAGTAGGGAGCGTTCCCGGGTAGATAACATTAGGAGACGTTGTATATAATTTATTCGACTCATCAAAAGGAATCAGAAAAATAACTTCGGAAGATATTTCAGCGCTCCCGCTGAATATTCCACTATTATATAATATGATTGTCTTTGATCTGCTTGAAAGCGCTGCATTATTTGCTTCATTCAGATCTGTATAAAGCTTTTTATCAACCTGATAAAGAGCAGTCGACTCCGATACAAATTTAGCAGTTATCGTCTGCATTTCATTTGCAACACGTAACGAAGTATTTGTCTCGTATGAAATGTATTCCTGAATTGTTTCGTTATACCATCCTACAAATTTATAGCCTTCAGCCGGAGTGGCAGCCAGGCTGTAAGGAAGCGTCGTCTGCTGAATCCTTGTTTCCTCCTGCGTGATTACGGCTCCGTCCACTGTATAAGATCCGTTTTCTGAAGGTTTAAATACAGTGGTCGCTGACCTGTCTATAACCAGGCTGATATTTTCTAATTTTACAGCAGTCGTATGTTCGCCTTCTGCAGTCTCAATAATTATTTTTATGGAAGCTCCTGCCGCTAATGTTTTTTCAAAGGAGTTGGTCACATTAACTTCCTGAGTGATTTCTCCGTCAACCTGTACTTTTCCTTTTGCAGTATTATCTCCCTCATTTTTTGTCACCGTATAGGAAAAGAACAACTTTGCTTCGCTGTCATAATTATTCTTAAGAGTCAAAATACTTTTAGTCTTGCTGCTGCTGCAGCCAGCCTCTCCAGTAGCAGAACCTGTCATACTATTCCCGATGCCAGACCAGTTTCCTTTTTCATATGTCGCTTCCAGATTCTCAATCGAAAGACCTGATACTGATACTGTTTCTGCCAGAACAGACATTGACATTGACGGAAGCAGCGTCATAATCATACATACTGTCAGAAATAGAGAAAAAAATCTTTTTGTGATGCCTTTAATCAAAACTGTCAACTCCTCCCTTTTCTATTTGTCCTGTTATTTTCTTCATAATAAATACTTAATCCAATGATCAGGCTTACAACAGCCCAGATATGTGCACGATGGATCAGCGCTGCACTTTCATAATTTCGTACCCATTCACATAAAAACCTGAATACTCCGTAGGCGATCATATAAATCGGGTAAACCCGCCCTTCTGATTCTCCATTTCTGACCTTTCTGATCAGTATGACGAGCAGGACGATATAGAACAATATCTCCATCTCCCTCGTAGGCCAGCGCAAACTGCTATGACCAAAGAGTGGTTTGCCGAAACAGCAGCCCGAAATGATGCAGTTGACCCGGGCACACATCACAGTAAAAATCATACAGACAGCAGATATATCAAACACATCCGCAGTTTTACTTCCGGTAGCCTTTGCAGCCGCAAAATACAGGAGAGGCATAAAAAAAACGCCGCCAAACAGACTCATGTTTCCTGCATTCTCCATATTGGCTGTTTCCAGGACCGCAAATACTTTGACACAGAAAACGCCATATACAGTATGTAATACAGAGAACAGAATGACACCTGCCATGTTCCACCGCAGTCTTGAACGAAACGGCAGCAGCCAGATAATGTTGAATACCGTTCCAATGCCCAACAGCAGAAGCAGAGCATTATCCTTAAAAAAACTGATCATATTCGCCGCTAATTCTTCTCCTCCCTTCTGCAATAAACGCTTTTACAGCTCCCCCGGAAAACCGGGAGAGCCATAAAACACTTTGCAAAACTTTATTCAAGTATCATTTTGCCGTCTTCACCAAAATCATAAAACGTTGCCGGCAGCAGGCCATTTGTCAGGGATATCCAGTATCTCTGGCCTGTAATGACCCTGCAGGAACTGTTGACATAATAGTAGTCGCTATCAATCTGAATCAGGCCCGCATAGGTCCTGACACCATCGACATAGTAATAAAGCGCACCGTCTTCTTCAACGATTCCGTTCAGCTTATCTTCTGTTTCAAAGATAATTTTTCCTTCTTCGTCAAAATCATAGAAAGTTGCCGGCAGCAGGCCGTTCGTCAGGGATACCCAGTATCTCTGGCCGGTGATTACCCGGCAGGAGCTGTTGACGTAATAGTAGTCCCCGTCGATCTGAATCAGACCTGCATAGGTCCTGACTCCGTCAACATAGTAGTACAGGGCCCCGTCTTCTTCGACGATTCCGTTCAGGAGATCTTCAGGCTCCTCGAAGATAAT
>ODAI014685276.1_pt1 | contig 21056 bp, 16 predicted proteins | sample 1539321 | NCBI WGS metagenome assembly ODAI01 (sample SAMN02144231, study PRJEB22623) | gut metagenome | biome: sheep rumen | host: Ovis aries | place: New Zealand | reverse complement strand
CCTTCTCCCGGGCGGCATCCACATAAACAGCTGCCAGCACCATGGCCACATTCTGGCCGGAAGGATTCTTGGCCAGAGCGATAGAGTTCACTATGATCTTGCCAGTAGCCTGGGAAATGACAGGAGGCGCCATAAAGGAGTCCTTCTCCCCCTTCATGGTTTCCTTGTACCAGGCCTTGTCGGCATTGTGCATTTCCTTGTAGCCGGCCTTGGTCCAGCCATGCAGCAGGCCGGAACCGTCAAAAGGCCCCCAGCTGACGCTGTCGTAGACGCCAGGATATATTTTCTCCATCAGTTTCAGGCGCAGCTCATTGTTGGCAATAAGCTCTGCCTGAGTTGCAGGCAGCCCCCTGGCTGCCAGAGAATTGGCCGTCATCTGGGTTTCCAACATGCGGGCCGCCATCCAGTCAGAGACACCATCCGCCACTTCGGCGGTAGTCTTCTCGGAGCCGGCCACCAGCTGTTCCTCAAAGGCAGAACTGGTGTACTTGAAGATAATGCCTGAAAGTACCAGGAGACCAACTATGACCACCGGCAGCACGAAAGCCAGGATTTCGGCCTTCACTGTCTTTGGTCCTCCTATGGATTTCACGTTGATTCCAGCCATGGAAATAACCTCCCCCTCAATAATCTCTGTTGCCTGTAGTATTCGCAATTCTTGGGGAAATACCTGCTGGGATAAATATTAATTTTTCTGCGCTCACACATTTCCCAGGTGCACATATCGCAAATGCTTTTCCGCTATCTCCTGTAAGCGCACCAGCGTTTCCACGGGAGTGGCAGGCTCATGCAAATGGAACCTTGGGAAATAGCGGGACAGGTGCAGAGGAATTTCCGGAGAAAGAGAAGCCAGCCACTCTGCCTCCCTTTCCATTTCCTCCGGGCTGTCATTGTGCCCCGGTATCACCAGCGTCGTGACCTCCACATGGCATCCTGCCTCATGAGCGGCGCGTATATTCGTGCGCACCAGCTCAAAGTCTCCCCTCACCCACTGGTAAAATTCCGGCGTAAAACCCTTGAGGTCGATATTCAAGGCATCTACCAACGGCAGGAGCCTCCCCAAGGGCCCTGAGGAAAGCGTCCCATTTGTCACCAGCACGACTTTCAGCCCCGCCTCTTTCAGCAGCCGTGCACAATCCCTCACATATTCATAATTCATCAAAGGCTCATTATAGGTGAAGGCCACGCCAATATTCTCATGCCTCTCCTGCGTATCCAAAGCCAGCTCCACCAATTCCTCCGGCGGCAGCCGATAAACTCTCAGCCCCGCCCCCTCATCCTCATAGCAAAGGTCAGTCTCCCCTGCCTGGGAAATGCTGTAGTTCTGACAGAACGGACAGGCCAGATTGCACCCAAAGCTGCCCACGGAAAGAATCCGGCTGCCGGGATAAAAGTGGTAAAGGGGCTTCTTCTCTATAGGGTCCAGGGCCACCAATGTAAGCAAACCATAAGAAAGCGACGTAAGCCTGCCTCCACGATTACCACGGGCCTTGCAAAAGCCAGTCTCCCCTTCCATCAACTGACAGGCATGATGGCATAGGCGGCAAATTATTTTATTATCTCCCATACACGTCTCCCCCCTCACAATTCGACCAACGACCAACTCACGACTCCCGCAGTATCTTGGCATCCTGGCTGGCGTTGCGATACAGGAAGATGTTGCCGTCTATGAAGTGGACATTTTCGGTGCAGCCGCAGGATATCAGATGTTTTTTTACGGTGTCGAATTCTTCCGGTTTTAGAAAGAACATGAGGATTTCATTGGGTTCCAAGCGCAGACCTCGCTGGTTGAATTCTCTTAGGGTATGATAGGATTCATTATCCTTCAGGCTCAACAGACCGGTTAATTTATCCTTATCCTCTTCCGAACCGATAACAATGCGCCTCATGCCAGCGATGACATTGGTATAGCCAAGCATTTGGGCACGAATATTGCGGTGGATGTTTTTTGCCATATTGCTTAAAAAATCTGCGTTGCACCAAGGGGTCTTGGTAAAATATTCCAAAAACAAGCGGTGATAATTATTGACGGTATCTATGGCATACTTCTGCCCCGCATAGTGATAAATGCATGGACCGATTTTCTCACGTCTATTCATCATTTCATAGGTGATGATGGTATTGTATTTATCTGGCAAAAGGCGGCATTCTTTGCCAAAGAAATAATTCAGTATATCCTGGTCATTGTAGTCCACCATATCGTGTTCTTTCAAGAAAGCTGTGCCACGCTCCAGCAGGTTCTCAACTTTCCTGAATTTCTGCAAATCAATCAGTAGGACTCCCGCATTGAAATACTTCTCTTCCGGATAAAGCCCCTTTTGCACCATTTTGCTGATGTGATTCTCCTGTATGACAAAATCAGGCACAGCGGCCAGCCCACTTGCACCTACTTCTTCCTTCCAGAACTCGCCTATATCGAGATTTATAATAGTATCCGAATCCAGATAAATTACCCTGTCTAAATCCTTGAGGATTTCTCCCAACAGCAGGCGGTACCATATAGCCTCGCAAAAAAACATCCCCGGCGTACTGATATGCGCCTTCATCCACTGAATGCTCTCTGTCAGCTTCGTCATGCGTTCTTTGTAATTCTTCTCAATGTCGAAGAAAACAATCTGCTGCCCGTAACTGCGTACCAGCTGCATCAACAAACGGCGATTTTCTGCCGACAGGGTGTGGTCATGGAAGAAGTGTACAGTCACCCATTCTTCAGTGTTCTCAAACAAAGAGCAAAGGGAGGTTCCGGCGTATTTGGTATAAGTCCCATCCTGATCTACCACTGTATAACATACATGTATCATCTTCATCCCCCCTCACATGGCCATAAACAGGCGATACTCATCCAAAAGCCTGGCCGGATGAGGCATAATCAGCACCTGCCCCTCTATATAATCCTCCCATTCCTGCCAGCCGGCTTCATCAAGTTTCACCTTCAAGGCAGCAAAATTGTTTATAAAGAAAACATATACATGGGCGCCAAGCTCGTAGGGCAGGCTAAGGCCCTTTTCCCAACCTTCATCAAGGGCTATGAAGGGTTCTTCCGGCGCGAGACAGAACATTTCCCGCAGCTTTTCCTCGTCTGATTTTGCCCCCACAAAAATCCGTCTGCGCTTTGTCCAGAGCGTGGCGGCCTTGCGGTTGAAGGCTAGATTCTTTTCCATGGCCTTGGCCAGCCTGTCCCTGATTACTGTGTGGTAGGTGCAGATGAATTCTGCATCACACCAGGGGGTTTTTACAAAGGCTTCGTAGAAAATCCTGTCCCTTGGCTCCTTGAAATTCAACCGCAGAGTTCGCCCCATATAGTGGTAGATTCCCTCCACTGGTTCCTTGCTGCCCCACTCCCTGTCCCAATGCTGGAGGATGTTGTAATTCCAGGGCAGGGAGAAGTAATCCCGGGAGAAGAAATAGTTCAGTATTTCCTGATCGAAGAAGCGGCATTCGTCCTCATGCTGCATCAAAAACTTCAGCCCCGGCAGCAGGATATTCTCGATATTTCTCAGCTTGTCCAAGTCCATCAACAGCACCCCGGAGTTGAAGCAGGTGTCCGAATCCGTCCAGCTGTTCTTGAATAGATAATTCTTTTCGTCAAAAGATTTATCCACTTTTTTCTGGAAGTGGTTCATCAAGGTTGTTTCTCCTACAGCACCGATGGGGTGGTCTTCCAAAAAAATTTCCCACAACTTTCTGATATTCATATTGACAATTGTATCGGCATCAAGATAAATAAGGCGTTTGATATCATTGGGTAGAAGGATAGGCGCCAGCAAACGGTACAGGGCGGCGGGGGTGTAGTATTCGGTGTCCACTGCCTTGCGGAAGATTTCCCGGGCCTTAGCCAGGATGTCTTTGCACTGCTCAGCTACATTGTAGAAAAAAATCTGCTGACCATAGGTACGGGTCAGCTCGATAAAGTAATTGCGATTCTTTTCCGTCATGGTATCATCGTGCAAAAGATGTATAGTCACCCAGGAATCTGTATGCTCGAAAAGAGAACACATGGAGGCGCCTATATATTTGCTGTAGGTGCCATTCTTATCCGTCATAGCATAGGAGACATGCACCATCCGCGCATCCTCCCCAATCCGCCTTATATCCATCTTCACCCCTCCACATGACTCACTCTTCAAAGATATCCTTGGTCTGTATCTCTAAATCATCATAAAGGCTTATTTTCAAGGACAAATGTATCTCCTTCTTTTCCTCTTCAGTCATGTATTCCATCTCGGCCTCTGAGGCATTGTGGTAAACATTGTCCAGTTCATACTTGCCATCTTGCAAAAGATAGACCTCTATAGCCTCATCCTTGGGGCTGATGATCCAGTATTCTTTCACGCCGAATCGCTCGTAGGTATCCTTTTTTACAGTTATGTCTTTTTTCCTGGTGCTGAGAGACAATACCTCTACCACAAAGTCAGGCACACCCTCGATTCCTCTGTCAGTTATCTTGTTGCGGTCGCATACCACTACTAAATCAGGGATAAAATAATTATCCTTGTCCAGATAAACGCCTATTTCCGAAAAAACCTTGCACCGCTTACCTCTTAAAAAATTACCTATGATTCTGTTTAGGTTCCCCTGTATGATTATGTGCTTAGTATTGGCCGGGCTCATATCATAAACCACACCGTTGATAAGTTCTGATTTGTTATAGTCCGATAATGCTTCCATATGCAAGACCTCCCTCCTACCTACCATTATACTACACCAAACAGGAAAAGCCTCCCTTGCGGGAGACTTTTCTGCAAATATTCATTTAACAAGCTACTGTAGCAGGCTCAACACGCTGGAGCTGGACTGGTTGGCCTGGGCCAGCATACTTTGGGCGGCTTGCAGGAGAACGTTGTTCTTGGTAAACTCGGTCATTTCCTTAGCCATGTCTGCATCGCGGATTACGGATTCGGAGGCCTGTACATTCTGGCTGGAAGTGACCAAATTCTGCGAGGTCATTTCCAAACGAGCCTGAACGGCACCGATATCCGTCTGCTGGTCGAGAGCCTTTTGGAGGGCATTGTCCAGCACATTGATGGCGGCGTTGGCATGCTTCTGAGTAGAGACGCTGAGAGTGACGCCATCAGATGCCTTGAGCCCCAATGCCTCAGAGCGCATATCATCCAGACTGATCCTGATGGTTTGGTTAGCCTTGGTGCCCACCTGAAGATTAATGGCATTGTCATTGGACTTGTTGGAAGCATGGATTGTCTCGCTGAAAGCATCCAGAACCGCATTGACGGATTTCTTCACCTGGCCCTTGGAATCTGTCACACTGAAGGTAATGCCGGACAGCTGATAATCCGTGCCTCGTGAAGCCGCCGTGATAGTGATAGCATTCTCACGATTTGCGGTATAGACCGTATCATTGGCGAAGTCCTTGCCTATCTCGCTGGTTTCACCAATAGTAGGCCTGTAAGGCAGCATCTCGCCCAAGGACTCATCCCTGGTTTCTTTAGCTTCCTTAATGGCAGTACTCTTAACACTATCTGCAACAGCTATAGACGAATTCATGGTGCTTCTAGCAGGCTGTTCAACGGCATTATAAGCGGCCTGTGCAGCAGTCAAATCAGCTTCTGCGGCAGTAAGAGCAGTTTGTGCGGTACCAACAGCACTATATATAGCAGACCCCAGTTGAGTGTAAATCCCCGTGATAGCTCCCGTAGGGTTAGTTAAAGTTCCCGTAGCATTGAAAGACCAATTCCTAACCCCAGAACTGCTATTAGGGTCTAAATCGCTTGTACTAACAGAACCCCATCCCTGTGATGTACTCAAAGTATTCGCAGTACTAGCCGCAGTGTTCAATAACTGCTGCGCACTAGCAAGATTATTCTGTGCAGCAACCTTAGCTGCTTTCGCGGCATTCAACGCGGCTTCTACCGACATAATAGAACCATGATAAGTTGTCGTAGCATTAGCCACAGTCGTACTGTGAACCACCTCAGCCGAATGAACCGAAGAATTATATGTGCTGTTGATCACCTTGCCCAGCGGACTGTTATCGAAGTACGGCTCAGCAGCCTTATCCAGGGCATCCTGCAGGGTGGTACTCTCATCAATATCAATATCCATGCTATACATACGCCCCTGAATGACGTAAGAAATAGTCAGAGTGTCTGTGGTCTGGATATTGAGTCCCTGCCCATTGCGGTCTGCCAAATCAATAAGCTTCGTATCAGCTTTGGTATTTTCGCTGAGGCTTTGATTGGAGAAGGTGTTGCGAGTGGCCACACCCTTGGTATGCTTGCTGCCATCCACCAGCGTCTTGCCATTGTAGGTGATAAGTGCATTATCATCAATCTGGTCGATGGACTGGTCAAGCTCCTTCTGGATAGCCTGACGATCTGCGTCCGTATTGCTGTCATTGGCAGCATTGATAGCCTTTTCCTTCATGGTCTTGAGGATTTCCACGGTAGAACCTACCGCACCCTCTGCCACTTTCATCATACTAGCGCCATTTTGGGCATTCTGGTCCGCCTGGTCCAGAGAGCGCACCATGACCCTCATGCGTTCGGAGATGGCGTAGCCTGAGGCGTCATCTGCGGCAGAGTTTATCTTCTGACCGCTGGAGACTTTCGCCAGGCTTTTCGCCAGCGCGGCGGAGTTCGCGTTCAATGTGTTGAGCGTGTTCACCGCCGACATGTTGTTCTTTACAACCATTGCCATTGTTGACACATCCTCCCTGGTGGGCAGCCCGAGAGCCGCCTAGTCAAACATTCTCAGTGGCCCCGGCCCTGCTGTCCCTGCGGACCCGAGGCTCATGCAGCCTTGCCCTTAAAGGGCGGTGGAAGCCCCGCCGCCCTTATCTGACATATATTTCTATTCTATATATCGTAAGTTTTTGGGATTTCTTAAGAGGGAGGAGAAAATTTTCTCAAATATATTTTACCTGACGGCCAGAGAAAAAAAAGCCCCCGGTTGGAGTAGCAGTCCTTCCGGGGGCTTCCTGTTTGTGTTTATATGTTTCCTCGCGTTTGCCTAAGACAAGTATAGCATAGTCAGATTTGAAATTCAATAGCAAAGGGCCCGCAGGCAGACACTCCTCACCAATACCTCTCCCCTCTCCAAAAGCTGGGCCGGAGCATGACCAGCAAGGTCAGTATCTCCAGCCTCCCCAGAAGCATAAAGACGCAGAGGGTCACCTTGGCGAAGTCCGATAGTCCCGCATACGTCTGTGTTGCCCCGATAACCCCGAAGCCTGGGCCTACGTTGCCCAGAGTGGCCACGGCTATGCCGAAGGAGTCGAAGGTGCCGATGCCGTCCCAGGTCATGAAGAGTGTGCAGAGGGCCAGGCACACCATGTAAAGGAAGAAATACTGACCGATGCGCAGCACCTGGGTTTCGTCGACTCTCGCGCTTCCCAGCCGCACAGGGGTTACCCGCCGTGGGGAGAGTTTCTGATGGACGATATTCCAGGTGCTCTTGAACAGCACCACCATGCGGGCCACCTTGAGGCCGCTGGCGGTGGAGCCGCCGCAGCCCCCCACAATCATCAGTAGGATCAGCAGGCCCTTGGTGAACTCAGGCCACAGGTCGAAGTCCGTGGACACAAAACCCGTAGTAGCCACAGAGCTGACCTGGAAGGTGGACAGGCGCAGGGCATAGCCCGGAGTATAGCCCAGCTCCATCATCAGCACCAGAGCTATGAGGACGGAACAGCCCGCCAGCCAGCACACATAAGCGCGGAACTCCGTGTCCCGCCAGAGAAGATGCAGTCCCTTGTGCCAGGCCCGGTAGTAAAGGCCAAAACTGCCTCCCGCCACCGCCATGAAAAAGGCCATCCACCCCTCCAGCCACACGCTGTCAAAATGCATGGCGCTGTCATCATAGGAGGAAAAGCCGCCCCCCGCCACGGTAGCCATAGCATGGACCAGGGATTGGAAAAGGTCAAGGCCGCCTATCAGGTAAAGGCAGGCCGCTGCCCCTGTAAAAGATATGTAAATGATAAAAAGCGCTTTCGTCATATCCCGCAGCTTGGGCAGCACCCGGTCATCAGTAGGCCCCGCACCCTCGGCGCGGTACATATTCACCGTGCTTGCCCCTGCCTGGGGGAGGAGTGCGATAAAGATGACGATGATGCCCAAGCCCCCCAGCCAGTTGGTCATGGCCCGCCAGAAAAGAATGCTCTGAGGCAGGCCGGAAAGGCTGGTGAAGGTAGTGGCTCCTGTGGTGGTGAAGCCGGAAATGCTTTCAAAGAAAGCATCCAAAGGATTCAGATACCCGCCGCTGACATAGGGAAGCATCCCCAGAAAGGTAGTCACCACCCAGGCCAGTCCCGTGATGGCAATGCCCTCCTTGAGGGTCAGCTTTTCCGCTGCAATCTTTGTCCGGGAGCGCAGCACCAGGGCCACGGTGCCCGCAAGGACAGAAGCCATCAGGAAGCTCACCACATTGGGGTCACGGTTGTACCAGGCAATGGCCATGGGGAATAATAAGACGACTGCCTCCGCGAAGATCATGCGGCTGAGGACGTAGAAGATTATTTGTTGTTTCAAATTACCACTTCTCCCTCATGGATTCTACCGTAAACCCAGCCAGCAGTATAAACGAAAACACCTCTATCCGCCCCATTATCATCAGGAGAGCCATCAGGAGCTGGCTCCAGCCTGGCAGCGCTGCCGCCCCGGGGCCGCCGTAGAGGAGGGCCGCTGAACTGTTGCTAGTAAGGCAGGATGCGGCATAGCCTGCTGACTGCAGGAGACTGATGCCGGAGATAGAGAGCAGCAAGGCAAACAGGGCGAAGGTCACCATGTAAAGAAAGAAAAAGGACAGGATACGCCCCACCACTTTTTCCTCCACGGCCAGGCCGTCCAGCTTCACCACCGGCACCATATTGGGGTGCAATGAATTCTTCAGGCCTGCATCCAGCAAACGGTTCAGCACCAGCAGGCGCACCATCTTGAGGCCACCCGTGGGGGAGCCCATGCACCCCCCGGCAAAGCACACCATCAGCAGCACATATTTTTCAAAGCCCGGCCACTCCCAGAAAGGATTCACAGCCAGCCCCGAAGTGGAGATGAAGGAAAGCACCTGGAAAAAACCAACCTTCAAAGCCTCGCCAGGCTTGAACATGCCTGTGCCGCTGAGGTTCACCACGATCAAAGTCGTTGCCCCCAAAAGCACCAGCAGGAAAAACTGCAGTTCCGTATCATGCACCAGCATCCTGAGGCTGCGCCGCTTCCAGCTTTTCCACAAGAGCAGGAGGTTCAGGCTTCCCAAAAACATCACTGTCCCCGCTGCCATCCAGACAGAATTGGGCATATTGCTGAAGTCCAAAGTCCAGGCATCAGCTCCGGAGGAAATGGTCAGCATGGCCGTGACAAGAGAACGGCCGAAAGACAGCCCCGCCAGGTAATAAGCCAGCACTGCCAAAGCTGTCAAAAGCCCGTACACCGCCGCCCCCTGGCGGATAGACGTCCGCATTCTCTGCCAGATGGGGCTGAAAGATATCATCTGCCGGGCGGACAAAGTCACACCAAAGCAGCCGCTGACCTGGGGCATGACCGTGACCAGTATCACCACGAAGCCAAAGCCACCCAGCCAGCTCATAATGGCATGCCAGAGCAGAAGGGACCAGGGCCAGCCCTCACGGGTGGCAGTGACGGCAGGCAGCCCCGTAGTGGTGAGGGCCGAGATGCTTTCCAAAAAAGCCGCCGGGATGCTATGGGTTATTCCCGAAAGCAAGAAGGGCATCATGCCCAAGAGCCCCAGGAAGAACCATACTATCACCATGAACATGGCCCCTTCTTTCAGGGACATCTGCCCCCTGCGCTCCCGCCTGCGGGCCCTGAGGGCAAATTCCCAGGCCGCCGCTGCCGCAAGGAAACCCGTGATGAAGATTGCCCCCGCCGGCTCCCACTCCTTGAGCCTGCAGGCCAGCAAAAAGGGCAGGATAAGTGCAAAGAAAAAAATCTGGCTCATGCGGCTCATAAGATGCCAGAAAAGTTCCATGTTCCCCCTCCCCTCTGCTATTTAAAATACTTCATGACCTCTTGGGCAAACTTCGTCTGTATAAAGAGTATCACCCTGTCCCCGGGCTGCAGTATGGTATGGCCATTCGGAATGCTGGCTTCTTCGCTCCGCACATAGGCACACACCAGGCATTCTTTAGGCAGGCTGGCCTTCATCAGGGGTTTGCCCGCCACCGGGGCGCCGGGCTGCACAATGACCTCCACTGCCTCTGCCTTGGCACCTTCGAGAAGCGACACAGACACCACGCCGCCTCGCCTGGCAAAAGCAAGCACCTCGCTGGCTGACAGCAACCGTGAGGAAAGGGCTATATCCACGCCCACTTTCTCCATCAGCTCGATATATTCATTGCGGGACACCTTCACCACCGTGCGGGTCTTGTTGCCGGACAGGTGCCTTGCCAGCAGCGCCATCATCAGGTTCAGCTTGTCATCCTCAGTCAGGCACACCACCACATCTGCATCCTGCACACCTTCCTCAGTGAGGAGGTCCAGATCCGTGCCATCTCCGCATATAGCCATGCCTTTATTCATGTGGGAAGCCACCATGCGGCAGCGCTCCCTGTCCTGGTCGATGATCTTCACCTCTACTCCCTGCTTGTCGAAGGACTCTGCCAGGAGGCGCCCGGTGCGGCCTGCGCCGATGATCATGACCCGGTGGAGCTTGCGGGCATTGCGCTGCACGAAGTTCAGACTGAATTTCTCTATTTCTTCGGGAATGCCGATGAAGTAGGCATTGTCATGGGGCTGCAGGCTGTCATCGCCATGGGGGATGATCATGCGGTGGTCGCGGAAAATCATGCCTGCCAGCACCCCGGGGGGCAGTTTGATATCCTTGAACTTCACATTGGCAAATTTGGACTTCCTGGGCACTTTCGTCTCGAAAAGGCGTATCTTGCCGCTGGCAAAATCTTCCACATCAAGGGCCGCCGGGGTCATGAGGATGCGGTTGATTTCGTTTGCCGTAATCTGCTCAGGATTCAGGATAAGGTCAATATCGAAGTTTTCCTTGAGATAATCCTTGCCCTCGCTGACGAACTGCATATCCCGGATGCGGGCCACCGTATGGGTGATGCCGTGCTTCTTGGCCAGGATGCAGGCCACCATATTCACCTCGTCAGAAGCGGTGACGGCAATGAGGATATCCGCCCCCTTCACATCCGGGTCAGCCATGATGACAGGGCTGGCACCGTTGGCAGCAATAGTCAGCACATCCAGCGTGTTCTTCACCGCCTCCAGCTGTGCCTCATCCTCATCTATGACCACTACTTCAAATTGTTCCTTAGAAAGCAATTCGGCAATGCTATAGCCCAGCTTGCCCGCGCCAACCACCACAATACGCATGATTATCCCCCCACCTGGTTATCTAATGACGTTATCTAACAATTATACCGCACTTTCCAGCAAATTTACAGACAAATAAAAGCCCTCGCACAAGCGAGAGCTTTCACCATATCATTTTTTCCGCAGCATCCCTATCTCAATGGGTTCCTGCCCTTCAGTGCAGTAGTAATACCTGTGATTCTTGAACTCCACCACAGCCATGCTGCGGATTTCCTGCAAACGCAGCATATTGCCGCCGGAAATGCCGTAAAGCCTGCCTACCTCCTCCAGCCCCTGCATCCGGAACCCCTTCCTGCGGGCTTTATTGCGAAAGCGCAGCCAGTTGTACAGCTGCCAGAGGCCCAGGATAACCACGGACCCTGCCAGGGCAATGCAAATGATGCGCAGCACTCTCTCTTCCTGGGGATTGGATTCCACCACCAGCTTATAGTACAGCGTCGCCAGCAAAAAGGCCCACAGTAAAAGGGTCCCCAGGAAGGACAGCAGCTTCTCCATCGCCCGCACCAGCACATGACGTCTGTCCCGGGTCTCATACACCGGGTCTGCCGCGGCCGCCCCGCTGTCTTTCAGACTAAATCTCATGCTTTCATACCTCTGTCCGGGCTGACCCACACTGCCGTGGTAGTCATGTCCCGCTTCAAGCCCAGGGGCGTTGCCACTACTGCCGCCAGGGCGTTAAAAATCCAATACACAACCGGGTACCATACCACCCAGAAATAACTTTTCAAGAGCTTCCTGTCATAGTGCGAATCAATCAGCACGCTCACCAGGAACTGCAGCAAGCAGACCAGGGAAATCACGGAGCCCTTCCAGCTGATCAGGGGATTGCCCAGGTCAGGCAGCAGGGCAGCATAGCCGCTCCCCATCAGCCCCAAGGCCAGCCGCAGGCACCAGAGCAGGCCGCAGATCACAAAGGCGTAGGCCCAGAAAATCCCCAGGAAGTAATCCAGATACACAGGCCAGATGCGGCGCTCCTTGTACTGCCGCCACACCCCGATGTGGGTGCGTATGACCTCTATGCCCCCCTGGGCCCAGCGCTTGCGCTGCACCCAGATGCCCTTCAGGGTCTCGGGCACCAGCATCCAGCAGAGCATGCGCGGCTCGTAGCGCACATCCCAGAACCGGGTCTCCATGCGCCAGGTCATTTCGATATCATCAGTGATGGCGGTATTGCTCCAGAGCCCCGCATTGACGATGGCCGTGCGCCGCCAGGCCGCTACCACCCCGGACACGGTCATGACCTTGCCGATAAGCCGCTGGGTGCGCTTGATAAGGCCTATGACGCTGGCGTACTCTGCCGTCTGGATTTTCGCCAGCAGGCTGGTGCGGTTCCGCACCCGGGGATTGCCCGTCACCGCCCCCACCCGGGGGAAGTTGATGAAATGCCATACAGCCCAATGGATAGCCCACTCATCCAGCATGGAATCCGCATCCAAAGTCACGATGATTTCCCCGTGGCTCATGGCCAGGGCCAGATTCAGCCCGTTGGCCTTGCCCAGATTCTTCTCCATGCGCAGCACCTTCAGGGTGGGATGGTGGAGCATCAGCTCCTCCAGCACCCGCTGGGTATTATCCGTGCTGGCGTCATTGATGACAATGACCTCCAGATTCTTGTAGCGGCTGGAAAAAATAGAATGCACCGCATCGGCAATATCCCGCTCCTCATTGCGGGCAGGGATGAACACCGACACCAGCGGCTCCCGCTCAAGAGCCGGCGGCTGCCTGTCCCTGCCCCGCTCCCGGCGCAGGTAAAAGTAAATGCCCCCCACCATCCAGAACAAGCTCATGATGATGGGATAGTAGAAAACGAAATCTGCCAGCCACAAAATAAATGTGTACATCAAGACTTACCTTCTCACTGCAATAAAACACAAGCACCCTCACCAGCGCTGGAACCCCATGGGATAGCAGCCCAGGTGCTTTATCCCCGCCCTCTTCAGCAGGGCGAGCTCACCGCTGAACTCATTTCCATCCAGCCAGCAGTCCTTCTCCCAGTCAAAGGACTGGATTTTGACGATGGTCTTGTCAGTGCCGCCCTTTTCCTGCACGGCCCTTGCCACCTGTCTCAGATATTCTGCCGGGTCATCTGCCTCGTCCATGTAGGGATAGGCCATGACCACTGTGTAGTCATACTTCTTCAGATAGTCCTCATAGCTCTGGCCCAGCCACTCTTCCGCTCCCGGGTAGAGCAGGGCACCGGCGTAGATATCCCGCATGACGATGGCCTTGGGACGCACTTCCTTGAAGGCAGCCACCGCATCATCTGCCGCCTTGTCCAGAGCTGCCACCTTCCAGCGGGCAAGTTCCGCCTTCCCCTCCGCCGCAGCGGGGACTGGCAACAGATCATTGCCGAACTCCGCCCGCCAGGCATCCCGGGCACACTCCGAAACATCCTCATCGTCATTCAGATAGAGGTCATCCTGCAGCAGTACGCCGTCCACCTGGGTATTGGCCGCCAAATCCCTGAACAGCCTGTTGACCCGCCTGAGGCCCTCCCCATCAAAGGGGCTCAGGCGGTGATACCAGCCCTTTTCCCCTTTGCTCTGCACCGCGTTGCTGCCATCTTCCTTGATGAAGGGCTGATAATTCAGCACCGGCAGCCAGGCCAGCACCGTGAAGCCCTGCTGCCGCAGGCGGTTGGCCACATCACCGAAGATATCTGCCCTGACGGGGATTTCCCCGTTTTTGAAATAAACCTCCTCCACATTGCCGTCCCCGTCCGGGTCGGCAAAGGCCTGCAAGGCTATCACTCTGATATTGTTGCCCTGCAGATTGTCCACCAGGGCTCTGATGTTCCTTTCATACTTCCCGGTATCTTCGCTGAAGATATCGTCCAGATCCACCTGTACCATGCGCAGGTTATTTGAATCCCAGCTGTCATGGTTCACCGTCAGCAGCTTCTGCAGTTTTTCATTGTTCACCTCACGATCCATGATCATGCGGCGTGCGTAGATTCCCGACTCCTTCCCCGGCTCATTCACCCCGCCGTCCAGCAGGAAAGTTGCCTCCATGCCGGAATCCAGCGCCAGCCGCACGGCTTCTTCGGTGTAGATGCCATAAGGCCAGACCATGGCGCGGCACTTGTGGCCCAGCTTCTCCTGAAAGAGGCGCTGCACCTCCTCAATGTCATTGCCTACCCTGCTCCTGTACTCCTCATCACTTTCATAATGGCCATTCACATAAAGGTGGCTGCCGGCCACACCGTTGCGGCTCCCCTGGGGATTGATGGCCTGCTGCTTGTGCATGGCATGGGTGTGGGAAACCACCGTCACCAGGCCGCTTGACTCCATCTCCCTCAGTTCCTCCCAAGAGGCGGTGTCACGCACATCATTTGGCTTTTCCTCCCCGTTGGTCCAGGAGCTGACAATGGCCAGCATGCCGGGCACCTGATACTTTTTCAGCAAGGGATAGACCTTCGTATAGAAAGAACGGTAGCCATCGTCGAAGGTTATCATGGCACTTTTGTCCGGCAGGGTGATTTCTCCCCTGGTATATTCCAGATATTCCTCAAGGCTCACAAAGTGATAGCCCTGCTTCTTCATGAAGACTATCTGCTGCTCCAGCTGCTGATGGCTCACAGCAAAATCATCATTAGCTCTGTCCACCTCGTGGTAGCATAAGATGGCCACCGAGGCTTCTGCCAGATTCACCGGACAAAGCATCAAACAGAGCAGGAACAGCAGTCCCACTATTTTTTTCATCACATTCACCATTCCCAACTGTAGCTGATATCGAAGGCATATCCGTCACGGCGCGTCCGGGAGGCTGCCTGATGGCAGTACCTGCGGTAGGCCGCCCCCACCTCCAGGCTTTGGCCATGCCGGAAGGACTTGGTGTAAGAAAGGCGCAGCTGGGGAGCAAAGCTGAATCTTTCATCATTGTCCCGTCCCCAGCTGAGGGAAGGCTCCAGCTGCCAGGCTGCCTCCCGCCGGGGCAGGCTCCACCGGCGCACCAGGCCCAAAGTGTAGTCCTGACGACGCCAGGGTGAGTCATACTCCCACATCTCCTGCTCATAGCTGCCATGGCTGTAGGAAGCCAGCAGCCTGTCGCTGAAATTGTGCTTCACCTGCAAAAGATGATTGAGACTCAGGCCATAACCCCTGTATTTATTGTCATCCGAAAGGCTGTCCCACTCGTAGCTGCCCTGGATGCTCGTCCTGGGGGTCAGCTGATGGCGGAGGGTCACAGCCCAGTATTTCTCGCTGATGCCCGCCAGCACCGCCCCCACATGGTCGTGGATGCGGCGGCCCCCCTCCAGCTTCAGCGTCGTATCATCATTGAAATCATAGTCCAGGGAAAAGTTGCAGCCCCACCTGGTCCCGGCTCCCTCGTAGCCAATACACTCAGCGGCTATCTGCCCCCAATCAAACTTCCGGCCCAGGGAAACGGCTCCCTGCCAGAAGGAAGCATGGGTCTCTCCGTCCTGCAGGAAGCGCCTGCCGGCTTCCCCGCGGAAATACACATTCTGCCCCAGATAAGCACCGTAGGAAAGACCTGCCCTCTGCTCCAGGTTGCCCTTGTCATCCCGGGCAGCCTCATAGAAGGGGCTCAGGCTGTGCAGGCGCAGGAGATCCGCCTCCCCCTGTACAGCCAGGGCCGAAACATCAGAGGTGTCCTCTGCCAGCAGCTCCTGCACCGCACGCTGGCTGTCAGCCAGCATGCCATGATGCAGCTTGTTGCCCGCCAGCAGGACTTTGGCTTCATGGGCAGTCTCCCCATCCCCGCTTTTCAGCAGGCCTTTGAGTACCCTGGCAGCCTCATGGTAATAGCTCCTGTCCGAGAGATATTCGTCCCGTCGGAAGTTCAGGGCATTGTTGCTATAATCCTGCCCTGCGTTCACCAGCGCGCGGGCATATCTCAGGCGCCAGCCTTCCCGCTCCCTCTCATCTGCCCCCAGCAGGCCAAACATCTTCCGGGCCAGCCCCACGCGCCCCTCGGCGAGAAAGGCCTCTGCATCCCCGGCAATGATGTCATTATAGCGGGGGGCAAGATTGGCCAGCCTGCCGTATTCGGCCACAGCCCGTCTGTCCCTGCCCCTGCTGGCCAGGCTGTAGGCATAGCCCAGCTGCACGAAGGGCACCGTCTCAAAATTGTCCCGGGAGAGGATATGCTCGTAAATCTCACCGGCCTGGCTGAACTTCCCCTGCCGGAGGTAAATATCTCCTACTGTCTGAAGGCCATAGACGGGAAAGTCCTTCCAGTCATCCACAAGCTGGACAAAGACCTGCACCGCTTCCTTCGGCTGGCCTGCCAGACGCAGGGCCATCAGATAATCAGCCAGCATGTACCTGTCCACTCCGGGCCTGATATACGGCTTCAGTATAGGCAGGGCACGGCTGGGCTCCCCGTCATTGATATACATGGCCGCCCGCCGGGCATCCATGTTCTCTGCAAAGTCCCTCTGATCTGCTGCCAGAGCAGCCTCCCGGGCTGCACGGAAATTCCTCTCAGCCAGCACATAATCCCGGTTCTTTATAGCCTCCTGCCCCGCCTGGTTCAAAGCTTCGTAATCACCAGTCTGGGCAAAAGCCATGGGTGCGGGCACATATACTGCAGCAAAAACAGAAACCGCAAGGACATGCGTCCTATTTTTCCCGCATTTCAACATAATTCCCATTTGTTTCCATACCTCTTATCTCATTTTATCTTTCAAAATAGGTATACTGACCCATTATAACGCTATTCTTCACACCAATCTTATCAGCATAACTAATGACAGTTTCACCATCTGCTGGAGCAGTTCTCCCCTTAACCTCTTTTCCAAGGTTTTTCAGAGTAACGTTCTTGCCAGCTACCAGAGCAACCTGACCAGCATTGATGCTCCCCTTGCCGTTTCCGAGCTTCTTGATACCCTCGTACTCCGGCAGCGTCACCTCCCTGTGCTCGTCGGTAATAAGGTCATCAACCCAATTGAACACCTGATGGGCAAGGAGAACCACCACGCCGTCATCAGCAGCATTGATATCTGCCAGATTCCTGATGGCCGCTCCCTTTTTTCCGCTCTGAGTAAAGGTATAGGTGCCATCAATAAAATTTCTATCCGAAATATCCAAAGTAGAGGCAACCAGACTGCCCACATCCACATGTGCAGTGTCACCAAAAAGAATACCTTGGGGATTTACGAGAAATACTGTTCCGCCCTCGCCGTTGATGTTGCCATAGATTCTGGACTCCTTAACGCCTGTCACACGGTTCAGCACCATCCAGTTTTTCAAATCACTTACGAATTTAACCGTATTGCCTTGTTCAATACTGAAGTCTTTCCAGTTTGCTATACCCTTGGCCTTACCATTAGTACCTTCAATACGAAGTTTCATGATAGAGGGATCTTCACTATTCTCAAACTTTACGCCCTTAAAGCCTTTTTCGTTGTCAACTTCCGGCAAGCCATTCACCATCGCAGCTGCCGTCGGCATGTACGCCGTAGCCATAACTGCTGCGGCGAGAAATCCCAGTTGCTTCTTCCTGAACTTAGCAATACTACCCATTTCTCTTGCTTACTCCTTTTACAATACGACACAAACAATCATTTACGAATTTTTACGTCCTTGTTCCAAATTTTAATCTTTCTCTAATTATAGTCGCCATTATAAACCTGTGTATACAAATTTGCAAGGGAAAATACAGTAAAATAGTCCCACTATTTCATTATTTCAGACCAAGAACACAAAAGAAAAAGGACTATAGCAACTGTTGCTATAGTCCTAAAGTCCTTAGCTTGGCCTTACCAATCATGCTCCAGCGAAGAGCAGCGACCAGTAGTAATGCCCGTCTGAACCCTTCGTACAGTCAACGCCCATGCGGACGTAGTGGCGGTTCAGAATGTTTGCGCGGTGAGTGGGTGATCCCATCCAGGCCTTCACGATTCTCTGGGCATCATTCGCCTGGCTCACGGCCAGGTTCTCGCCAAACCAGCCGCAGTTTCCATTTATAACCGACTTCACATCGCTCCCGTCGGGACGCTGATGCGCAAAGCTTACCTGAGCTTCCTTCGCCCTGATAGAGGCGCCTGCCATCATATTCCCATCGAGCACTACGGGCTGCAGGCCCGCATTCACTCTCTCCACGTTCACATAGTACAGCACTTCAGACTGAATGCTGGAGGCGGAAACGGGTGATGCTACTGCTACAAGAACCACGGCCATGACCAGAAAGAAAAACATACGCTGCGCAGCTTTCATAATAACCGCCCCTTCGTTTTAATCCAGATCCTTTTGCCTCTGAGCATTTCGTCTCCACACTCTATGCCTTCCTGCTTCATAGGGCAGGATGGCTCCAGGCTCCATCATAAAACCAGCGATACTCCAGTTGCGTTGCCACATCCGAAGTCGTAAACTTACCGGCCCGGCTATCTCATAGCCGCCACGACTTGGTTCCTTAGCGTTATTCAGTTATCTTGAAACTACAAGGTAATTTTATCATCATATTTTTTACTTGACAAGAGCGATTTTAATGTGTGCTTAATGTTATACGTGTGATACGGGCACATATAAACAAGCCCAGATAACAGAAAAACCTCCCCCATTTACGGGGGAGGCAATGCCAGACACTTTGCTGGTTCCAATTACTTTTTCTTCTGCCCATAATAAGCATTCGGACCGTGCTTGCGGAGGAAATGCTTGTCCAGGAGCACCTGGGGCATGGGGTCGCGATCGCCGGTGAGCAGCTGGGTGTGGAAGGCCATCATGGCCACTTCTTCCAGCACAACTGCGTTGTGCACTGCGTTGAAGGCATCTGTGCCCCAAGTGAAGGGGCCGTGGTTCTTCACCAGTACGGCAGGCACATAGTCCGGGTTGATACCGTACTTCTCGAAGCGCTCCACTGCCACTACGCCGGTGTTGTACTCGTAAGCACCCTTGATTTCTTCCTCGGTCATATCGCGAGTGCAGGGAATCTCCCCGTAGAAATAATCCCCCTGGGTGGTGCCATAGGCGCGCACACCCTGGCCAGCCTGTGCAAAAATCGTTGCCCAGCGGGAATGGGTGTGCACCACGCCGCCGATGTTGGGGAACTTCTGGTAAAAGATGCGGTGAGTCTCGGTGTCGGAGGAAGGATTGAGATCGCCCTCAACCTTCTTGCCCTCCAGGTCAACTACCACCATATCCTCAGGACGCAACTCGTCATACTCCACTCCGGACGGCTTGATGACAAAGAGGCCCTTCTCGCGGTCAATGCCGGAGACATTGCCCCAGGTGAAGGTAATGAGGTGATGCTTCGGCAAAAGCATATTGGCTTCATAGACTTGTTTCTTGAGTTCTTCTAACATATTGAATTCCTCCCGATTGTTCTATCTCATTTGCACGCCTTTTACATTATACTACAAAGTGTGCTCGGACAAAATAGCGAATAATATTTTTTATGAGCAAAAGTTGCTAGCAGGCCTTACCTGCCCCGTGAAACGGGGGAAGGCGGTGGAAGGGGGCGAGAAGGGCAAAACGGCTTCGAAGCCCCCCTTCCGTCAGCCGTCGGCTGCCACCGCCCAGGGAGCCCACCGGGCTCCCGCGCTTACGCGCCCCCGCAAGCGGTGGAGGTAAGACCTACTATATACTTTTGCTTTTATATTTTTCGTGCTTATATATAATAAGGAAGCTTTTAGCACGAAATTTCGTATCTTGCTATCTCATTGCTCTCCCTGTTGGCAGCCATGAGGATGTTCTTGTCACCCAGATGATACATGAGCACGTTGGCTGCGCCGTAACCTTCATCCAGCTTCTCGGCATGGTAGCCCTGCTCCTTGTCATAGGAGAAAGCCAGCAGGTCGCGGTTGCCCTTGCGGTTGCCCAGGAACCAGTACGGTTTTCCGTTTATTACGTCAGCGCAGATGGCATGGAGGAATTCCAGCTTCTCGGGATAGGTGTAGTCCAGCACGAACTTGCCGCCTTCCTTGCGGTAGATGTTCACCGTGTCGCCATGGAAAGGAGCAATGGTGCAGAGCTCCTCTACCCCGTCGCCGTTCAAGTCAACCAGGAGGCCGTCGCTGGCAGCATCGGTGGTGAGGGTCTCGATGGTCCATTCAGCTCCGTCGCTGGCAGGAGGCACGAACTGGAACACGCCGTTGTCCGTGGAAACGATGGCAGAGGTCTGGCCTTCCCCATCCTCATGGACATAGTAACCGTGGTTCTTCAGCAGGTCTTCCTTCAGCACCTTCAGCTCCAGCTCTTTGCCGTCGCCATAAGCAGACAGGTCCGTGGGCAGCTCAGCACCGAAGACCTTGCCCGGGAAGCGCCAGTCATCGCGATACTCAGCATCAGACTTCAGAGCGCAGGCAATGAGATAGTTCTTGCCATGGGACTGGAGGATACCGAAGCGGTGCACAAAAGGCAGCGTGCACAGTGTGCGCACCTCCCAGTCACCCTTCCCCTTCGGGGTGCAGATGATGATGGAAGCTTCCTTGCCATCATTAGGAGAGTAGCACTTGCGGGTAGCCAGGAACTGCCCGTCAGGAGCGCCCTTCGGCATCTGGATCATGGTCATGACCCCGCCGGGGCCTTCCCAGACAGTATCTTCAATCTCACCATCAAGGGAGATCAGGTAGCACTCATTCTGCTTCTCAGCAGCACAGAGGAAATGGTCTTTGCCCTGATAGTTCAGGACAGCCAAAGAATAGCATTTTTCCAGTTCGCCTACGACTTTTTTAGTTGCTTTCATGTTTATGCACTCCTTAATTCTTTTCTGCTTTATCCAGATACCCTCTGAGGAAATCATTAGCCTCGCGCTGAATCTTTGCCCAGTCGGTGCCTTCCTTGTACCAGAACT
>ODAI013842825.1_pt1 | contig 21056 bp, 39 predicted proteins | sample 1539321 | NCBI WGS metagenome assembly ODAI01 (sample SAMN02144231, study PRJEB22623) | gut metagenome | biome: sheep rumen | host: Ovis aries | place: New Zealand | reverse complement strand
CATTTCCACGGACAATCCATCTGCGGTTGATTGCACGAACCGCATTCTATTCCGTCGTAATATTCGGGACAATCCGTCTGCGGAGTATCGGCTGTGTCTTTGAGTATTCTGTAACCGCAGTTAGGACAATACTTCCAATACGCTTCGCTTATTGTATGCCCACAGTTTCCGCAAGTGTACGAATCATATCTGCTCCCATACTTGCCCTTGTGGTACTTTGCCTTTGAGCCTTCTTCTTTTTCGAATTGATAAATCATTCTGTTCACTACGCAATCTTGGACATCAGCATCATCAACAATCTGTCGTGCTACCCAATTGATTGCGTCTGTGCATCCAATCATCATCACTCGCTCCTTTCCGTCTGCGGAGTATCGGATGTGCTGTCAATCAGCACCCATCCGTTTATCGTCACCATATCGAAAGATGCTACAAACTTTTCATCTTTGTATAAGCAAATCCATCCGTCTGTCATACACACATTGTCACACGCTATGTTCATGTCTGTCATTCCGTCATAGACTTGCTGACCTGTGAATATCTTACAATACATCTACTCGCTCCTTTCCGTCTGCTCATTCTCGACCACGAAGAATTTTTCTCGGATTGTTCTTGTGCGCTCCGTTTCAAGTTCTTCAGCAAATATAAACGCCATTGCCTCGTTCCATCCACTTGCTCTTGCGCAGTCTGTTTTGTATTGTTCATAGTCTCTGAATGTTCTTGGGCTTATGAACATCGGCTCTTTAATCATTCGCTACTCCTTTCCTTTGAGTTGTTCGGAAAAACCGAACTATTCTCGGTCTTGCGGTCTGCTTTGCGCTCCAGCACTTGCACTCGCAGTATGGTGTCATATACGGCTCTCGCTATATCTGCTTGACGCTTTGCATCGTTGCGGAAGAAATCATTTTCTCCCTCGACTATTTCAAGCATCCTTATGGCGTGTTCGACTAACTTGTCCATCACTCGCCCTCTCTTTCTCCGTATGAGCAGAAGTCATCGTCTGACTTCATCATCGGAACAGTAAACGCTCTGCAATAACGAGCCATGACACCGCTACTGTCATTCTGTATTACTTCGCTGAATTTGCAATCTTTGCAGAAGCAGATTTCAATGCTTGGTGCGGTCTGCATCCGACAGATTACGCTCTTAATCTTTGAAGTCTGCCAATGCGCTTCATAGATCCACGCTATTACCGGCTCTATGTCTATGTACCTGCTCATTTGCCACACCTCTCTTCTGAAAGAAGAACATTCCTCATGAAAAGTTCTGCAAACAGATTGCCTAATTGTTCATCTGCTTTGTGTGCTACTGTTTCCATGACATACTGCACACCGTACATATATACCCTGTTGCCTTGCTCTGCGTCATACCTGCCTTGCAGAATGCTTGAACCGTTCTCCATTAGGTCTTCAAGCACCAACAGGTAAGCATCCCTCAATTCATTTCTCACTACTTACTCCTTTCCGCAGGTAAGGCACATCCACAGTAATGGCAGAAATGCCAATGCTTCAATTATCACTACCATGTCTTACTCCTTTCCGAAAAAACAAGGGCAGGTGTTTGAACACTCATCTGGAAAGAACTTATCCTTTCTTTTTTAATCTCTTATAACTTGTTACCTGCCCTTGCTGAATCGGTCACATTGATCTGAAACCGATAATCTTGAATCCCTTGACCACAGGTGCGGTCATACTGTCATCAACACTTGTCACAACATATGCCCTGTTGGTGATGCTGTGCAGTACCGGCTTCATCTGCTTGACTACATTGAATTGGATGATGTCACCAACCTTGATGGCGGTCTTATCTGACCTAAATATGAAACGCTTACCCTTTAGGATCGCTTCTGCTTCTCCATAGCCACACTTGATTGTTCTGCATACCATTTGCTATTCACCTATCAATCCTTTCTTCTCCATACCTGCTATCTTTAACTTCTTTAACTCGTTTTCTCCTTTACCTCTGCACTTGTAGCAGATGTACCTTACTTTGCCTTTGGCAAACATTCTTCTTTCAAGGTCAAAGGCTTCATACTCTTCTTTGCAATAATCACACTTCATGAAAGTATTCTTCTGGCGGTATAAGCCACTCTTCTCCTTGTCTTTCTACTCGCATCCAATCTTCACAATCTATGGGTTTATAGAATGGGCAATCTTGGATGCCAATACACTCTGTGGTAAGAACCTTGCACCCTTTTGCCATCTGGGCAAAGCATGGTGCTTGTATGTTCTCCATCTTTACCATTGTTCTATCTCCCTGTATTGAATCTGATTCTGCCGGTTATAGGATCTGTGTACGGTTTACCAACAGGTGCATCTGTATATAATAATGATTCTTTATTTCTTACTTTCTTACTTTCTTTAGATGTGGTTACTTGTTGGTTAGTTGTTGGTTGCTTGTCTGTTACGTTGTTGGTTGTCTTGTTGGTTGCTCCACCCTCTTCAATCTGCCAAAATGCCCATTTTTCAACCCTTACAATGCTAAATTTGTTGGTTGGTCTGATGGTTATTTCGTTGGTTGATTTTAAGTGATTTAACGCAGTTCTCACCTGTTGTTCACTTAAGCCAAGGTCTTCTGCCCATTGCTTTCTGCCACAGACACATTCACCTGCACCGATATCAAACCCTTTGTACTTGCTTGGCTTGTAGTTTGCTTTCAAGAGAATGTGCAGGAATACCCTTGTGGTGTTGGTGTCCTTATACCATTCCCACTTCAGCATCTTCCTAAACAGTTTGATGTAAGTGTTATCCATTCTGCCCCCACTCCCTTGCTATCTGGTTATCCAGAAGCCTTAACTGAAGTTTTACTGTGTTGATGTGTTCTTGGTTCGTTTCATACATCACTTTTGCAACATCTCTTGCAAACATCTTTTCACTCACAGCCGGTTGCCCTTTGATGCTCAAGTTGATCTCTGTGGATGTGCAACCCTCTTCTTTCATCTTGACCACCGTCTGCGCTTTGGCTATCTGGTAATCTCTCTCTGCCTTGGCATAAGCATCTCCATTCTTTCGCAGTAGTTTGATGCTCTGCGTCAGTTCGGCATTAAGCCTGTTTACCTGCTCTACAAGGTCATACATACTTCACTCCTATCTGCATGGCACAGAATTTAGATTTAAGAGGTTTTATAGTTTAAGTTAAGCAATTGGGCATTATAAATAATTTCTGCCGAATACGGCTAAAAATTGCTCTTCTGTGTATATCTCTTGGAATCTTCTCTGTGCCATGCGCTTCAGTTCTAAATCTAACTCCCTGTTGTGATGCACACCTCTGTTTCCTCTGTGATGCTCATAACACAATCCTACCACACAACCATACTTGTCAGACATCTTTCTGTTGGATGTTCCGAAAAAAATGTGATGGATCTCTGTGCCGTATCTACCGCAGACAAAACAGTAATCGGTATCCTCTTGCAGTATGCTCTTCATCAGAATGGCATCCCATCAGATACTTGAGGGAATCCAAACAGTTCATTGGCATCCTGCTCAATCTGCTTGGCGGTTTCTTCCTTTGCAGGTGCATTGCCAAGGAATTCAGCGTGATCTGCTATAACATCCTGCGTGTATACCGTCTTGCCCTCTCTGTTCTTGTAAGAACCTGTCTGGATTCTGCCAAGTACGGCAATCTGTCTGCCCTTATCCATGTACCTGCAAACGCTCTCTGCCTGTCTGCCAAATACTGTGATTCTAATGAAGTCTGCACCACCCTCTTTGCTCTGTCTGTCTACCGCTATGCTGAACTTGGTCACAGCGATCTGATTTGGTGTGTAAGCCAATTCTGGCTTGTCTGTGAGTCTGCCTATAAGAATTACTTTATTCAATGTTCAATCCTACCTTTCTTCTATCTGTTGACCATACAACCTTGCCACTCATTGCAAGGCTCAATCCCTCTATCTTACCTTTAACTGTTTTGATCTCTGATACATAGATGCCATTCAGTTCATACTTGTTGACCATCTTGTACTTGCCTTTGTTGTATGGATCTGGCTCTGTCGCAACCGGCAAGAAGATGAATGGTGCTGTGTACAGTTCGATGCCTATACCCCATCTGAATCCTGCTCTTTTGAATGCGTCAGATGCTTCACCCTTTTCCTTTTCGGTCTGCGACTCTGTACCGCAATCCTCTTTCCACACCCATTCTTTCTTGTCTGTGTCATAGACTCCTATTGAGCAGAACAGGTTGCCCTTATGCTCTTCATACCTGCATGACCAATTCATCTGCCCAAAGGATTCATCAAGTATCGCTCTGTCCACTCTTGCATCTTTGTACAGAAGCATTGTGACACCCTTTGCACCTACTGTGCCTACTCTGACATCTATTTCATTCGGTTTCAGATTTCTCATTGCGTTCTCCTTTCTAATCTGTGGTCTGTTTCTCGTTGTTAGGTTCGGCATTCGATTTCAAACCGCTTGTATTAGGGGAATTGTTCCCCAAGCCTTTTCTGTTTGGGTTATGTCCATCTCTAAACGGATATAATGCGCAATCTGTAACTGCACACATTTTGACCTCATATGCGCTACCGCAACAGCAATCAAGGCATTTTGCACGAATCGCTTTACATGGTGTCATTACTTACTCCTTTCCCTTATGTGTTCATGCAGTATCATGCACAACATTTCTTCCTCTTCTGGTGTGAGGGTCAGACCCTTTGACATCTTTGTGTGGTCTTCATTCCACTCCCTTATGTCTATCTTTGGTTCTCTGCCATTCCATGAAACCATGTTCACTTCTTTGGTCTGCTTGTTGCCATCATAGTCTGTGCGCTCTGATATGATACCAAGTGCTTTTACGATATTGTATTTGAATGTGTCATATGCCATGTGTGTATTCTCCTTTCTCAAACATCTGTTTGAATTGTATCTGCTGATGTGTCCTAATTTACTCCCTTGCTATATTCGATGTAGTCCACCTGTGCATCCATTCTTACCTGCTCTTTTGCTTTAGATCCACGCAGATGTTCTTCTGTCTGCTGAATCTTTCTTCTGACTCTGCCAAGACTCTCCTGTGATGGCAGGTCTTTGTTCCTCATGACCTCTGCGACAGGTGACCAAGGATTTACCTTGAATACATTCACCCAGACATCCAATGTAAGGATGCGGTCATCATCTCTTGCTTTAGGGTCTTTCTTCAGAACCTCTCTGACCATCTCTTCAAGTGTGTCTAATCTTGCCATGTCTTACTCCCTCTTAAGCCATTCATGGTAGTCAGCCATTTCCTGTTCGTTAGCGTAGTTCTCTACATCTTCTGCGAATCCCAGAAATTCTTCCAGAGAACCCTTTGTGCAGAAGTTTGCGAACTCTGTTACTGATGTGTCATTAAGACAGTTGTGTTTGATTGGGCAAGCATCGCACCCACCTGCATCCTGTATGAAGCCACACGCATCATAGATTGTGCCAAGGCTATCAATGAAATCATTGATCTGTGCTGATATCTTCTTTGGCATTGTTAACTCCTTTCTAATACGGAATGGTGCATACTGCGATGACCATGCCCAATCCTAACCCCATGCTTGCAAGTGCCAGAAGCACCCATCCTACTGCATTTGCGACTCTCCTATACATACTGTTACTTCCTTTCCGTATTGGCCTGCTAACAGTTCTTGTAGCAGAAGTATTATTTTTTCATCCATCTCTTAAACCTTAAGTTAAGTCTTTAGGCAATAAAATGTGGTCTGTTGCCTTTAGCCTTAATGCCTTGTGGATTGCATCAAGGTCACTTGGTCTTGGCTCACTCTTGCCGGTTTCCCATTGGCTTATTGTTTTCTGGGTCTTTCCGATCTCAAGGGCAAGCCATTCCTGTGACACTCTTCTCAATCCTCTCCATTGTGCTATAGTTGCTTTCATTCACCTCTCCTTTCTACTTCATGCAGGTCTTGCAGAAGTTCCTTGCATAACCCCACTTATCAATGTACCTGCATTCGGCATTCTCTGTCTTATAATCAAAACCTACATTGGTTTCGAATTGCCTTGTAACTGCGATTGTCTTACCGCACTTGATGCACCTTGTGCGCCCCATGATCTTCATTGCTATCTCCTTTCTAAACTGATGTAGAATTCACTTCCCCAGAAGTGACATGGTTTGTAGCAACCATCTGACCACTTCACATATGGGTAGATGCTTACTGAAACACCTCTGCCATATTCTGTGTTGTCTGCGGTCTGGATCTCGACACCATGCGACACATCCATGTCCATAGGTGCATCACCATAACGGATGCTGAAGTCGGCATAGTTCTTGGCAATCAGTTCGCCAAGTGTCTTGCTCTCGATTTCTCTTTCAATGTACTCTGTTCTTGCCATAACTAACTCCTTTCTACTCTTACGGACTTGTGACCGCCTTTGGTAGCATTACCGCACCTTGTGGTGTGTCACTCTGCTTTAGTTGAGGAATGTGATTCTGATTTGATATGTGTTGAAGTTGTTAAGTTCAAGCCTTGCTTCTGCTCTGAAGTTATTCAGAAAGTCTGTGAATCTCTTGTCTGTCATCACCATGTCGGCAATTGCCTTTGTGCTTTCTGCGCTACCCCATTCGCCACCGCAGTTGACAGTTGCTTCAAACTTCTCCATCTGCTTTCTTGTCATCATTGGCTTTGGGAAGTCAGATGTTCTCTCAAGTGTTGCGTTTCTATCTTCTCTGATTCCTTTGATTACTTTCTGGAATGCTTTCTTTGTAATATCCATTGTGTCTAACTCCTTTACTTAACTTTAAGTATTACCTTACATTAACTATTATAACCTTAAAGTAATAAAATGCAACCCTAAAGTTATATATTTGTTAAGATTTATTGTTTTCTTTGCGGTACAAAGTTAAGATAGGTTTAATTGAAAGGAGATGTAGCCATGAACAAAAGTATGAATGAGATTTTCAGCACCAACCTGCGGAATGCGCTATACATGGCAGGTAAGACACAAGCAGAACTTGCCAAGGCTGTGAATGTCACAGAGGTTTCTGTATCCAAATGGATAAACGGTGCTAATGTGCCAAGACCAAACAAGGTTGATGAAATATGCAGAGCATTAAGGTGTAGCAGAGAAGATTTGATGTTAGACCATGACCGGCAAGTAATGCTTGCACCAGAAGATGCATTAGCAGAAGAAATGAGGTTAAGGACAGACCTCTACACCGTATTCAATGCGCTAATCAGCATGAATGATTCAGACCTTAAATTGGTATCGGATCTAATCAAGAGGTTATCAATATGAAAGTCTTCCTATATGAAAGAGTAAGTTCAGAAGAGCAGGTCAAGCATGGTTATTCTTTAGACGCACAGGATGAAGCATTGAGGGGATTCTGTGAGAAGCATAACCATGTTATTTTGGGTGTATACAGAGACGAGGGCATCAGCGGTAGAAAGCCTTATACCAAAAGACCTGCGATGGTTCAATTATTGCGAGATATCGAAACAATCAAACCGCAGATGATACTGTTCACTAAACTTGACAGATGGTTTAGGAACATCAAAGAGTATTACAAGGTACAAGACATATTAGATAGGTACAAGGTAGATTGGAAAGCGATCAATGAAGATTATGACACATCCACCGCTACAGGCAGGTTGTATGTGAACATCAAACTGTCCATAGCACAAGATGAAGCAGACCGCACCGCAGAAAGAATGAAAGATGTCACTAACCAGAGAGTGCTTCAAGGCAAGGTGTTAGGTGGCAGAGTGCCTTGGGGATATACCATTGAGAATGGTTGTATAGCCTTTGGTGAAGATAAAGAGAAACTGCAAGACCTGCTCAAGCACTTCCTTACTTATAGATCCACCACAGAAACCATGCGCTATATTTACGCTAAATACGGCAAACATTATGCCCACAGTACAATTAACCTATTACTGCGGAATCCCATTTTAAAAGGCGAATACAGAGGGAATAAGGCATACTGTGAGCCTATCGTAACTGAAGCAGAATGGAATGAGATACAGAGCATATTAGACTCACATCACCGGCAATCCCCAACCAACAGACAATACTTGTTTAGCGGTCTGATACGATGCCCAAAGTGTGGCAGAAAGATGTCATCTGCGTATCAGCACAAGTATTCATATTACAGATGCCCAGACAGGATTGATTGTGACTTCCGCAGGTTAGTGAACCAAGAGAAGATGGAGTCATGGCTGTTAGATAACGTAGAACAGAATTTCAAGGTAACTGTGACCATGAAGACCAAGAAGCAAGAATCACCGCAGAAATACAGAAACCAATTGAAACGATTGAATGACATCTACCTGTTAGGCAATATCTCTGAAAAGGAATACAAGAGAAAGTCTGCGGATCTGCAACAGAAGATTGCAACACTAACGAAAGAAACACCTAAAAAAGAAGTATTCACCAAAGGGTGGAAAGATGTGTACAAGATGCTTGATGCCAAACACCGCAAAGCATTCTGGCAGAACCTCATTAAGGAAATACACATCAATGAGGATTTAGAGGTTGTCGAAATATTGTACTAACATATAGTAACCGCTCCTGTATATTATCGTAGTACAACATTAGTTTAATCTCCTTTCTACAGATGTTAAATTATACCATAAAAAAAGAACCTACCGATATTGGTAGGTTCTTTTAAAGAGGACACCGGCTGTTACGGCAGGTAATGCCCACACCTGCGATGAATTCCACACCGTTGCTTATTCTGTTGTTGGTATATCCTGTGCTTCTTTGAATAGTTTCTTGATCTCTGAATTGCCACCCAAAGCGATGTACCCATCATACAAATCTGAAATGGTTTTCCACTCACTTGCAGGTCTTACGTCATTGTGCATCCAATCCCTTAACAGCACACCAAGTCTATCTGCACCAAGTGCCTTGAGCATTATGCGCTCTGGAGTATCTTTCTTGGCATCGTGTCTGCTGATAATGAATTGAATGAATGTAAACAACCCATTAGAAGCAAGAATTGCGATAAATATTTTTGTGCCTATATCCATGATGATGTATCCCATTTACTTTGCCCTAAACAGCCAATCTCCTCTGTGTTTCTTTGCGTTACCGCTTGTATTGGTGTTGATGTGAGCATACCGCTTATTGCCTGTCTGATTTGCTTCTGCTCTGTATTTCTTGCCACCATCGTTTACGATTATCCATATGTGGTAGCCACCCTCTGAATTCTTGTGTACCCTTATGTCACCGGCTTTTAACTGACTCTGTGAGAAATCCACTTTGATCTCTGTGAAATTCTTATGCAGATAAGAAAGAATATCAGACCATTTGTAACTTGGGAATCCTTTATAGCCACAAGCCTTTAGTACAAGGTTTACATACTGATGGCATCCGCAATCAATCTTGGCTTTAGGGAAATACTTTTTCCATGCTGATATGAATGCAGGTGTAGGCTTGCCACTTGGATACTTGTAGACACTCTCCTTTGTACCTGCTTTCCACGCATACTCAAGTGCTTTGGCATTTATATCTGCTGACTTTGGCACAACAACAGGTGTTACCATGCCATTCTGCTTATTGATCCATTCTTGCAGTTTCTTTGTTGACTTGACACCAAAGTACCCATCAACCTCTGCACCCACCATCTTCTGCACAGCCTTGGATGTGCCTTTACCCCAAGAAGCATCAGCGGTAACACCGGCTCTCTTCTGGAGTGCCTTAACTGTGTTTCTACCCATGATGCCATCAATAGCATCTGAATAGTGACCGCTTGCCTTGAGTGCTTTCTGAAGACAGGCTATAGAGTTGTATCCGAATAGCCCATCAATCTCAAGTGCCTTTGAAGTGTCAAATTTCCCTCTGAATGCAGGTCTGTAGCAACCACACACATAATTTGCTGTGCGTGTCTTTTCTGCTACGATTCCCCCAGAAGTATTCCCCTCTATTGTATATACTTCTTGGTCTGACTTTCTTTTCCTTACAAAGCCAATATGGTTAGGTACAGAATTCTTATCCCAATCAAAGAAGATTATGTCCATTGGCAAAGCAAGGTATATCGGAATCTGTGCCAAATTGTTAGCGCACCACTTCATGGATGTAGGGCAATAGGTGTATTTCTTGCCATCAAAAAAGAGCGATGCACAACCGCCCTCATTTGCTACATAATCCACAAATGCATTGCACCACGCTGAACCACTTGGCAGACCGCAGAATTTTCTGAATCTTGCACCACCCTGTCCAAGATGTGCCTGTGCGATCTTGAGCAATTCTGTATTACTCTTCATCTTCATCACCACCTTCTACCCAAGAATCCGCAGGTTCTTCCTTGCTCATGTAGATATGCTCTTTGTAATCTACTTCTGGCAGACCTGTAAGGATTGATGTAAGGACAGAGTACAGAGCAGAAGAAAAAGCCGACAGAAGAACGAATCTCCAATCGACTTTAGTAATCAATGTACCTGCTGTCCATGTTGCAAGAATCACTTGCAGGAAAGTCCTCAAGGCTCTGATGCCTGTTGCTTTCCAGAATTCCTTGTTCATATTTGTCCTTTCCGCTGACCAAGTCAGCACCGTTAGTTGCGTTATTCTATCGCCCACCCCCTTTCGGAGATGGATGAGCCTAATAGTCTTTCACCCAAACGGCTCTTACTGACATTCCACCGTTCAATGATTCGTACTTGTTATTCAGTACATATGAGCCGTTTGTCTGTTCTGTCCAATCTGTTATGCCATATCCGCTGTCTGCTCTGTTCCTCGGATAAGCCGATACAAGCACATACCCACTTTTTCTCGGTACTGTTGCTGAACCATTTGAAAAGGTAACGGGAAGTGTTTCTATCATGTACATTCTCTCGATTGGTTCGTTCAGTTTCTGAAGAATCTTGTACATTAGTTTCTTTACCGATAACATTAACGCTCTCCTTTCTATTCGATTACGTCATTCTGCCAACCTAATGCCACGATGGCTTGGTATAAGTTGTAGTCATCTCCACTCTGGGCAGAGGTATCAAGTTCAATGTTGCCTGTGCCTATATCTACGAAATTGCCTGTAGCATAAGAATGAAGAACCGCAGGTGTTATGACCCTTGGTTCTTCACTTGTGCCTGTTTCTGCTTCTGCTACTGTCATTTCTGTACTGACACCTACATCATCTACAAGGACTTTCATTGTTTCTGTGCCATCATCAATAGCCAAGTAGGTGTTGTCTGGTATCGTACCGCTGAATGTTTCAAGTTCGTGAATCTGCATTAGGCTTCACCCCCTCTGTGATCGAAAGACTCTGACTTGATGAACCTGCCATCATCTGTCACCATTACTGCGCTGTGTATCGGTAGTGCGCTTACACTTGCGCTACTCAAGATGGCATGGTACTTTGCTTCTGCGCTATTCCTCTCTGCATACGCATAGCAAGGTGTACTCATTTTGCCATCATCAAATACCTGCATTTCCATTACCACAAACATCATTCTTTTCCTTTCTCAAGTTCTGCTATACGTTCTTCAAGGTGCTGACAGTACCTAACCAATGGTGCTATCAGTTCTGTGTATCCTAATGTCATGAAACCGTTCATTTCACCTGTCATGCATTGCCATGTGTCTATGGCTTCAACATCCTGTGCATAGAATCCTACATGGTTCTGTTCATCTTTCCTGTAGTAGGCAGGTTTAAGATTCCTTATGAATTCATCTGCGTCTTGGTCAAGATACTTGATGTGGTCTTTCAACCGTCTGTCAGATGATTGTGTCAGAGTACCGGCTATAGTTGTGTCACCTGTCCACTTGACAGTTACTGCATTAGACCTTGCGGTATCAGATGAACCATTGCCGATAATAAATAGATCATCTGTTGCTGATATGTCATCCTGTGTACCGCTTGGTATGTTGTAACAGCCTAATACAGTTTGGTATCTGCCTTGTGCTTTTGAACCTCTGCCCTGTGTCAGACTATCCCAACCACTTCCGACATTATCAACACCACCGGCTATTACCGCTCTGAACCCTCTTTCTTCAATCACATTCGATTGACCGCCAATGATGGCAGATGCTCTGCCTTGCAATTCTATGGTGTTGTTTTCACCTGCGCACAGGCTTGCCCAACCGGCACATTTGTTGTTAAGACCGCTTGTGGTGCTGAAGAAACCTATAGAGCCAGATCTTCTGCGTCCGAATGTGTAATATGGTGCAGGTGAATCTGTATCAAAAAAGATAGTTAATGTTTGGTTCTTTATGTTTGAAACTATGAAACTATATCCATCATCACTTATTGACACAGTTGCTTCTGAACCATCTGCATAGGTTGCGCTTGTAATGGCTACTGCATGAAGTGTAGTTGTAAATACTGTTGTACCTGCGTAGTAACTTTGCTGAACATTTGCAAGACCTTGCGCATCATTATAAACACCTGCAAACAGGTAACTTGTTCCCTTGCCATCACGCAAATTCATCGCTCTTGGAGTGATTCGCATATGGGTGTCAGTTTCCTTGCCAACAACACTTGCATCCGCACCAAATGAAGCAAGGTCTGTAAGACCATCCCTTACATTTATTCCTGTTGATGTAGCGAGCAGATTACCGCCACCATTCTCTGGATCTGCTCTGAATTCTGCTTTAGGAATCTCTGTTATGTGTACACCTGCGGTTTCACCTGTTGAATCAACCCAGAAGTGCTGTGGCATCTTGCCTATGCTGTCCTTTTCATACAGATTGACTTCTCTTGTGATGTTTGGAATGCCACTCTGTACTGTTGCCCTCAATGGTGCTTTAAGCGCAGATTTTGCCGTTTTCAGAAGACGTCTTGTCTGTATCGGTTGTTCATATATTCCTGCGTATGCGACTTGTATAGGCTCTAAATTATGGTCTGTGATGTCATTACCTAAATGGTCTGTCAGATTGTACAGAGTAGGTCTTATAAACTTCAGTAACACAGTAGACGCATAGCCTACTATGTTCATGTCAATGGTGATTGAATAACCTCTGCCCAAGAATTCCTCACCATTTTCACTTCTGTTTATCCATTTGAATTGACCGGCTTCAAATTGGTTCGTTATTTCTTCTGTACCTCTGTACACATGAGCATATAAGGTTGTGTAATTTGCAAAGGTTTCAGATGTTGCTTCAAGGGTAGACATCGTATCAAGTGCTTCTGTTAGTGTTTCGATCTTGACTTGATTTGATTTGCCTACGGCTATCTGATTCTGTAACTGTGCGGATAGTGCTACAACCTTTTCACTTATGCCACTACTCCTTAACAGGTACTCACCAATGGTTGCTGTCTGCGTGTTGTTTGATGCGGATGTTTCTATCCTCAACAACCTTGCTTCAAGATAAAGATTGCCTTGGTTGTCTATGATGGTTACTCTGTCACCTATCCTTGCATCTTTCGGCAATACTTGAAAGTCCACCTCATAGTTGACCATTACCGCAGACAGTTCCTGCAATCTTGCTCTGGCTTGACCTGCCAACACCGCTTTGTCTGTGGTATCGAATTGGAATGAACCAATCCACAAGCCATCAGTATCAATAGCAGATGACCACCGCTTCATGGCACTTGTATTCCGCATCTGTCCTGTGGCTGTGTCTACCTTATACACATCACCTGTTGCAGGATCGGTATAAGAATAGTTGTAGCCTACAAGATTGATTGGTGTTTCACTATCTTCTGGTGTACCGCCTGTTACATCCAATGCGGTTACTAAATCTGCTATGGATGTCTTGGTGAAGATTCTGTTGATGTCATAGTCAAGTCTTAAGTTAGCAATAGGAGTCTGGCTACCTCTCTTCTTGACTACGTTCACTTTCTTGGCTGTGACCCTCAACCCATCAATATCAAATGAATAGTAAAGTTCACAGTTCCAGATACCTGCCACAGACATCAATCTCTCTGTTGCCGTACTTTCACCATCCCATGTCCATGTGTATGAATTGGTTGGTGCGTCTATGGCATTCAGTTCCCAATCTGATGGCAGGAAATAACGCATCATGTATGGCAGAGTGCCTGTTAGCGTGACCGCAGGACAAATGGTGTTGAGTAGATCCATACCTGCATCTTCCGCATACAGACGCACTTCCTGTGCCAAGGTATCAAATTCAGTTTCGATTATCTGAAACAAGGAATCATATGAATTGCTTCTGCCACTCTTCTTGAGGACATACCGCCCTACCTGCACAAGGTTTTCCACCTCTGCTCTTGTTTCTTTCGTATAGGCTATAGAACAATCAAAGGTGCTGACCCCTGTATCTACATCCTCTACTGTGTTGTCAGAAACAATCCCATGACCGGCAGGTAGGTTGGTTGATGCGTGTCCTAAAATGTTTAATTGTCTGTCTACGATGTAAACAATCATATATAAACCTCATTGAATATGATTCTGATGATTGGATGGTAGTTCTCATTGACCCAAGGTGACCACACCGCTCTGATAGTGTTGTTTCCTGCCTTAAGAGAAAAGTTTTCCCAATCATTACCCAAAGCACCCATGTTAGGTACAAGGTAACCGCCCATAGAACCATTTCTGAATAAAGCGATTGATGCATCATTGCAATCTGCTTCTACTACATCACCTGCTGTGAATACGTTAGGCTGTGTTTCAAAATAACCAGAGGTCTTTCTGAAGCAACATGAAGCCACCGCATTGGTGTCCAAAGGAGTACCAAGTGTGCCAAAATAAAAAGCAACCCTTGTTGCAGAAACATCATTGATAGATTCTGTATTGAATGTTCTTGCAGGTAGGTTGCCTACTCTTATTATGGTCTGATTGTATGCCTTGATGATTGAGGAATTCAGATTGCTCTGTGTGTAGGTGTAACCATCAAATACTTCTCTTGTTCTGGTGACATAGTTTGTGGTGGATCTTGTTTCCCAAGATTCTACCTCTTCACCATTCTCAATGGTTACAACCCTCTCAAGTGTTTCTGTTGTTTCTTCATCTATGTATTCTTGTGTTACATAAATGTCTTCTCTGTTGCAGTAGCCAAAGTGTTCATTGAAGTAGTCAAGGCTTATGGTGTCTGTGTCTACCACTTCATTGTTGATGATGTATCTCACAGTTGCCATAGCACCGGCAGAGTCTTTATCAATGACAAAGCCTGTTACTACATTGCCATTGGCATCTCTGACACCGCATTCAAAGCACCCTGTTTCTGTAGGATTCGAAACCGCTAATCTGTGTACTATATTCAGATTCCATGATGGTGACGATTCCACAGTTTTGTACAAGGCACTACCATGCCACCCTGTACCGCTACCGTAGGAATTGGCTCTTGCGTATCTCTGTGTCTGACCCTCATCACGATTCCAATGCGGATCGCTGATACTACCTGTGGTCATCGAACCTGTTACCGCTCTGCCATCCCATGCAGTTCCACCGCTATTCCATCCAGAGATATCTATGAATCCCTTGTTGATTAGTGTACTGATGGCGGTTTCATCAAGGTCAAGTGCATTCGGATTACCAAGTTGGATTATGTTACCTTTGGCATCAAGGAATGCGACAAAGCCACAATCGCCATCCTCTGAATAACTACCGCCTGTCTTTGGTGCTGTGAATTCAGCAGACAACAGAGGATAGGCAGGTATTACACCTTGATAGTTGATATTGAATGTGGCTGTGTTACCGCTTATCTGTGCTTCATCTGAAGTTACTACCACAGGTGCTATGCTTCTCTTGAATGGGTAAAGGCAATTGATATGCCACTCACCCTTTACTGATAACTCTCCTGCATCTGGATCTGCGTCCATGATTGGGTAGCCTGTGAAGAACTTGTCTGGTTCATCATTGAAGATGAAGTCTGCCTGTTGCATGGATAGCAGATTGTTGAGGTTGGTAAATCTCTCTCTGAATTCTTTAGGTGTTCTGCCTGTAAGTTGGAATCCAACAGTAAGTGTCCTTGATGGATACCGCCTGTATTTGAATTTCTCTCCATCTGCTATCCCAACAGTATATGTGGCAAGTTCTGCACCAAGTGACTCTCTGCCCTTTGTGTATAATGTTCTGTAACCGTCCAATACATTCTCAATGTACTGACCATTCACAGACACCGCTTCAGCAGGTAGAGGGTTTGCTATTTGTGTTCTGTCTGTTACATCTCTGAATTGATACATTATCTGATACCTCTTGTTCTGCTGATGCGTGTTTCTCTTGTGTTGAGTGCGCTCTGCATATCACCGGCTGTTGCCCTTGCGAACTCTCTGCCGTTAATGTACAGAGGTACATCAATGGTGTAGGATGCGCTTGTGCCATAGGTGTAAGCACCATCCATAGCAAGGTTGCCCATGCCTACCATAGGAATCCGCACAAGTGATTCTGTGGCATTCTCGACAAGTCTTGAATTATCCTCAAGACCTTTGACAAGACCAAGCACAGAATACATACCGACTTCTGCGAATTCTCTTGATGGTGACTTGATACCCAATGCGCTCTTGATACCTTTCAAGATTGATTTGCCCAAGCCTTTGAACTTGCCTACAGCCCAATCAACCATGTCTTTTGCGCCACCCCACAGACCTTTAACGATGTTCTTGCCGATACCTGCAAGACCTGTTATGCCACTCTTGATGCCCTTGACCGCTTTAGATCCTATTGACTTTGCCTTGCCGGCAAGCCATTCGCCAAGTGAACTTATACCGCTCCAGAGGTTTTTGACGATGTTCTTTCCTACGCTCACTATTGAACTCGCACCGCTTGTTACTGATGACGGTATTCTCTTTGCCCATGCAACAACCTTTGCCGGTATTCCTGCAAAGCCGTTTGTAAGACCCCTCAACAGTTCTGCCATCAGTTTCAAACCTGCTTGCAGAATCTGTGGTAGTGCCTTGAGAATTGACAGTACAATCTGCCCACCTATCTGTATGGCTTTGGTCACAAGCGCAGGTGTACCGTTGTTCAGACCCTTAACAAGGTTGGTCAATGCATTAAGACCTGTCACAATTAGTTTTGGCAATTGCTTGCCAAGCGCACCAATGAATGACAGCATCATGCTACCTGCGGATGAAAGAAGTTTAGGCAGATTCTTGCCAAGACCACTTACCAATGCCACAACAAGGTCTGCACCTGCTTTGACAAGTTTAGGTGCTTTCTTGCTGATGGTCTTCATAAGGTCATCCATTGCACCTGCCATGTTCTCCATGATTGATGGTGCAGATTTGGCAAGACCTTTCATGAGATTCGATGCGATGTCTGCACCCTTGCTTACGAACTTCTTTGCACCCTTTGCAACATCTTTCACAAGGGAATTGACACCCTTTTCAAAAGACATCTTCTTGCCGATCACATCGCTGATGACGCTACCCACCTTATCGAATGCAGGTACTAACTTCTGGATGACTCCACTAATACCGCCTACTTTCGACAAGGCTGAATCAACCGCCCCCATGATGTTGGCAAGGTTTCTCTGTACACCTGCCCTCACATTGGTGAGTGCCATGTTGATTCCTGCACCGGCTGACTTGGCTTGCTCTGCCCATGAGGTTATGCCTTTACCGCCTTGTTCTGACAGTTCAATCATCTTGGCGTTGACTTCATCAATCGACACAGCACCACTCTTCATTGCATCATACAGGTCACTCTGTGTCTTTCCTGCACCCAAGGTTGCTTCTGCAAGTTGGTTCATCTGTGCAGGTGCGGTCTGTACCAAGGCTCTCCAATCCTGTAAGTCTGGCTTGCCTTTAGCCATTGCCTGTACCCATTGGTTGATGGCAGATGCCTGTTGCTCTGCACTCTGTCCACCAGAAGCCATAGCATTATTCAATGCAAGGGTAAGTCTTGTGGCTTGGTCAAGGTCACCTGTTACCGCTACCACCTGCTGTGTCTGGCTTGCGACTTTATCAAGGGTTGTCGGCAGATATGCGATGCCATCACCTAACTTGTTGATTGATGCTTCTGCTTCTTTCGCACCAAAGCCAAGTGACTTCATGACCTTTGGGAAATTGTTCAGAGTATCAAACCTCTTTACCGCTCCATCCATAGATGAATTGATAAGGCTTGATATACTGTTGATGGCTTTCTGCCCTATGGCAGACCACACACCAAATCCCAACCCACTTTTAAGTTTTGATCCGAAAGATTCAGCCTTGCCACTAATCTTGTCAAAGGTTGATGACATTCCTGCATCTTTAGCGGTCAGTACCGCTTCTATCGTGTGTGCTGACATTTCCTGTTAGCCTTTCTTGTAAATCTCTATATCTCTGTTTGAGGTCATCCATTGTGGATTCACCCTTTAGTTTCTTCAGTTCCTTTGAGTAGTCAAAGAATGATTCAAAGGTAGGATAGACAGGCTTCAATCTTCTGCCTACCTGCTTCTTTGCTGATGCTACGAAAGCAAGCCATGCACCCAAAGCGATGTCTTTATGATTGTCTAATTGCTTATACTCTTCTGCTTCACAGAGCATCTTGTATTCTTTGGGTGTTAGCCGGTCAACCTCATCAAGAGATTTAAAGCCAAAAAATCTGAAACAATTCAATGCCACCTCTTCATACAAGTCATTGAAGTCTACTTCTTTTCCTCTTCCTCTGTGAGTGCTTTCAGTTCCTTGTACAACATCTTGGTAGCATTGGCTTTGCCGAAAAAATCCACTACCTGCTCAAACACCGCTTCAATATCTGTATCTTCATCCTCAATGAAGTCATACAGTTCTTTCTGGGTAAGCCTTGGTGTTTCACCTTTGTTTGCGATCATAAGCACTTCACATAAGGCTTCTACATCATCGCTCATGACCTGTGCTATAAGGTACTTACCGCCTGTGTTTACTTGGTAGTTAGTGTTAGGCACTTTCTCTGTAGCCTTTGAATTGATTGTCTTAAGGAATCCCATGCCGAAATTGAAAGCATAGTTAGTTCCGTTCATCATCAGTTCAAACTTCATTTTGTCCTCTCTTTCTTGCACAAAAAGGGGAGTGATATGAACCACTCCCCACTATGCATTAATTCTTTGCGTCTACGAATGTGTACTGACTATCATCCTGCTGTGATGCGTCTACAGTTACACTACCATCTGCACCCTTGCCATTGATTCCAATGGTCATGCTTACTTCTACATTGCCATCAGCAGGTGAAGAAGTAGTGAACTCTGACAGATAGCCTTGGTAATAAGTACCGCTGAATTTGCCTGTCTGACCTGTTACCGGCTTATCAAGATTGACTTCCCACAGTTCGATAAGTGAACCGTTAAGAATAGCCTGCTTCATCTTTGGAAGCATAGGGTCATCAGAACCCATAAGGCTTGTCATTGTCTTCTCAAGTTCTGCGACACTTGCACCTCTTACAGAACCATCCTTTGTTGCAGTTGCGTCTGCATCTGCGCTGATTGACAGTTCATCTTCTGTGGTGAAAGCGATCCTTGTGCCATCTGCTGTTGCTGATTCAGATGCAAGCCTGTACAGATATACAAGATTCTTTCCTGTTACTGCGCTCATAATTTATCCTTTCTTGCTATAACTAAACCGTAAAGAATTCCACCCATGCATCAATGGTGGTGTTGTTGTGTTGTCAGCAAGTATCTGCTGTTCTGTTTCGTTACGAATAAGTGACCACTTGTAGTTAGAGGTTTCTGTAAGGCTCCCTGCCACATCAAGCACATTGCCCATCATTTCTGATAGTGTGCCACGCTTCTTCTCATTGTCATGCCAGATGTGGATGACAAATGTTACATAGCCGTAATCATGTGACTTGGCAGACCCTAATTGCTGTCTTGTTTCATCAAGATAATAAAAAGGATACTCTGTACCCTTTGGTGGTAACTGTCCATCGTAGGCATTCAGTTGCGTCTTAAAGTATGTAAATAGTTCCTGCTGTGCTGTCATTTGTCTGTCACCTTATCCATGTCACCTAAAAACTGCGGTCTTACTCGCTCCAAGGATGGATCTAAAATTGGCTCTGCGCTCATATACCTTGTGCCATACTCTGTATAAGGGTTGTAGTTCATGGTTGCACCTACCGCAACAGTAAGACCCCCATCCCTCACTTCTGCATTGATGGATGATGCGGTATCTCCTGTTGAGTACCCTTTTACATAAGCCTTGTTGGTCTGTTCTTTCATGTACCTTGTAAGCCTGTTCCCATTGGTTTTTACGATGCGCTTGACATCATCCATTGTTACATTAGGCTTCAAAGTCCTACGAAATTCATCAAGACCTTTGATTGATATATTGCCCTTGCTCATACTCTGTGCAGTACATACACATCCTTGATTCTTTTAGGTGCTATGTAGTCTACTTTGTACGCTTTACCGCCTATCACAATGTCTGTGTAGTCATCTGTTATGTGGTTCTGGAATCGTGCTGTGATTGAATCCTGCATGACACCCCCATACACTAAAGTCATCATGCGCTCCGTTGTGCTATCAACACTTGCGTAGTGTGTCACTTCACTAACCACACTTGAAGTGTAATTGCCGGTTGATTCATCATAGACATCTGCCATCTTCACAAACTTAACAGGTGTATCAAACCTCATATGAACTTCAATCTCCCCACATAGTTGGATTCACTCTGTTGGCTCTGCCATGCATTGATCTCTGCAAGGTATGGCTTAAAGTCATCCTCACTATTCCATGTCATGGATTCACCCTCTACATTGTGACTTGACAATCTCTCACTACCTATCCTGTTGAATCTGACTATTGATACCTCTACTACTATGTACTCAAGTTCAGATGGCACAGCATCGACTCCTAAACGTAGCAGAAGCCTTTGCTGTGTCATGCTGATTATTGTATTGAGTAATGAGGTAACCTCTTCTGTTGGGTCACTTATACCAAGTAATATCAATACTTGTTCTAACATGGGTTACCCCTTTCTGTGATTAGTGGGTGACAGTTATAGTTCCCTTGACTACTCCTGCAAGTTCCTCTGCATAGAATTTTGCACCTGTCATCAGCAGAGTTTCGATTGATGCTCTCTCAAGCACTCTGCCATGAGTGATGCCTACAAGACCTGTTTCATCTGTTTCAAGTTCGAATTCCTGTCCTACTGCACCATTAGCAGGTACATATGCACAATGCAGATTCTCCTTTGCTGTGGAGATTACAGTACCTGCTGTGAGGGATGGGATGATGAACAGAGTACCAAGACCAAGGAAATCTTCAACATAAGTCATGCCGAATGCTGTCTGCATGGTGATTGACGCTGTGCCAAGGTAACCTGCTACATCTGTGCTTGATACAAAATGTACAGGTTCTACAT
>ODAI012234477.1_pt1 | contig 21059 bp, 14 predicted proteins | sample 1539321 | NCBI WGS metagenome assembly ODAI01 (sample SAMN02144231, study PRJEB22623) | gut metagenome | biome: sheep rumen | host: Ovis aries | place: New Zealand | reverse complement strand
GTTGGGATTGAGCATCTTGGTAAACGACTTACGACGCATCCAGAACATATCCTGCCACTGGCGCCCGTTGCCGAGGTAGTGATTGTTCATCAGGATCATCTTCACAGGGGCCTGCTGCTCCATGATGGTGCCGAGTTCCTCGATGCACATCTGGAAGCCACCGTCGCCCATGAAGCAGCAGACGGTACGGCCAGGGGCACCAAACGTGGCACCAATGGCAGCAGGCATGCCGTAGCCCATCGTGCCGAGACCGCCGCTGGTGCAGATGCTGCGCTTGTGGTGGTATTTGAAATAGCGCGTCGCAAACAGCTGGTTCTGGCCGACATCAGTCACGAGGATAGTATCATCAGCACTCTTCTCGGCCACCATATTGACAACCTCGCCCATGAGTAGCGGACCTTCTTTCGGATGGATGGCAGGCTCGATAACCTTTGTACGCTCCATCTCGTCGAACGACTTGAAGGAGTCGCGCCACGCCTGGTGATTGTTTTCCTTCAGCAGCGCCGTGATTGCAGGCAGCGACTCTTTGCAGTCGGCCACCACAGCCACGTCGGTCTTCACGTTCTTGTCGATTTCGCTGCGGTCGATGTCGAGGTGGATCACCTTTGCCTGCTTGGCATAGGTCTTCAGATTGCCCGTCACGCGATCGCTGAAGCGCATACCGATGGCGATGAGCACGTCGCACTCCTGTTCTTTCATGTTGACGGCATAGTTGCCGTGCATGCCCAACATACCAACGTTGAGCGGATGATTGGAAGGCAGCGCCGAGAGACCGAGCATCGTGCGCCCCGCAGGGATGTCGGCTTTCTCGAGGAACTTGGCGAGTTCACTCTGGGCATTACCCAGTTCAACCCCCTGCCCTACCAGCGCCAAAGGTTTCTGGGCGCTGTTGATGAGTTCGGCGGCCTGACGCACTGCCTCGGAGTCGAGCTTCGGATAGGGCACATAGGAACGCACAAAATTGACCTTCATCGGCTCCCAGTCGATTTCCTCGACCTGCGCATTCTTGGCGAAGTCGAGTACCACGGGACCCGGGCGCCCCGTACGTGCGATGTAGAATGCACGGCTGACGGCCCACGCCACATCCTCGGCATGGCGTATCTGATACGACCACTTCGAGATAGGCTGCGACACGCCCACAAGGTCAACCTCCTGGAACGCATCCGTACCCAGGGCAGAAATGGGCACCTGTCCGGCGATGACCACGATCGGCGTTGAGTCGAGCATAGCGTCAGCGATACCTGTCAGCGTGTTCGTCACACCAGGACCGCTGGTGACAAGGGCAACACCCACCTCACCACTCACGCGGGCATAGCCCTCGGCAGCATGGGTGGCTCCCTGCTCGTGACGCACTAAGATGTGGTCGAAACATTTCTTCTCGCCTCGTGTATAGTCGAAGAGCGCATCATAGACGGGCATGATGCTGCCGCCGGGGTAGCCGAAGATCGTCTTCACACCCTCTGCCTGCAAAGCCCGCATCAGCGCCTTCGCGCCTGTAATTCTGTCTTTAAGCATATTCCTGTATTTTCTTGTATTTCTAGGATTGCCTAGGATTGCCTATGACTGCCTAGGATTGCCTAGCCCCCTTAGTTGATAATTCTTACACCGCCCTTATCAGCCGATGACACACTCTGGGCATAGGCTCTCAGCGCCTTGCTCACGATACGGTTACGCTTCAGCGGCTGCTGCGGACGGGCTGCCAGTTCCTCATCGCTGAGCTTCACACTGATCGAGCGCGACGGGATATCGATGACAATGATGTCGCCATCCTTGATTTTTCCGATATTGCCACCGTTGGCTGCCTCTGGCGAGATATGGCCGATACTCAGACCCGATGTGCCGCCAGAGAAACGTCCGTCGGTAATCAGGGCGCACTCCTTGCCAAGATGCATCGACTTGATATAGCTCGTCGGATAGAGCATCTCCTGCATGCCAGGACCGCCCTTCGGACCCTCGTGAGTGATCACCACGCAATCGCCGCTCTTCACTTTGCCGCCAAGGATGCCCTCACAGGCGTCTTCCTGAGAGTCGAAGCAGACGGCAGGACCCTCGAAGTGCCACAGCGACTCATCGACGCCAGCGGTCTTCACGACACAGCCATCCTGTGCGATATTACCAAAGAGCACAGCCAGTCCGCCATCCTTCGTATAGGCATGTTCGAGGTCGCGGATGCACCCCTCAGCACGATCGGTATCGAGCGATGGCCACTCCTCCGACTGCGAGCCCATCTTCGTAGAGAAGCGGTTGCCAGGCGCCGAGTAATAGATGCTCCTAGGATCACTAGAATCCCTAGAAGCTATAGAATCTCCAGTAACGTCATATTTAGCCATCGCCTCAGCGAGCGTCATACCGTCCACACGGGGCGCAGAACCATCGATGAGACCACCCTTATTCAGTTCGTTGAGAATGCCGAGGATACCGCCGGCACGACCGCATTCCTGCACACTGTACTTCTGCGTGTTGGGTGCGAGCTTACAGAGACAAGGCACCTTGCGGCTCAGCGCGTCGATATCCTTCATTGTGAAATCAGTACCAGCCTCCTGTGCCACAGCCAACAGGTGAAGCACGGTATTCGTTGAGCCACCCATCGCAATATCGAGCGACATTGCATTCATGAAGGCCTTGCGCGTGGCAATATTGCGCGGCAGCACGCTCTCGTCGCCGTCCTGATAGTAGGCAAAGGCGTTCTTCACCACCTGACGGGCAGCCGCCTTGAAGAGTTCGATACGGTTGGTATGCGTGGCGAGGATGGTACCGTTGCCAGGCAGCGACAGTCCGATGGCCTCAGTCAGCGAGTTCATTGAGTTGGCCGTGAACATGCCTGAGCACGAACCACAGCCAGGACAGGCGCACGACTCAATCTGCTGCATCTCTTCGTCGGAGACGCTGGGGTCGGCACCCTTCACCATCGCCGTGATAAGGTCGGCATTCTCGCCGCGCCACTTGCCTGCCTCCATCGGACCGCCAGAGCAGAACACCGTGGGGATGTTCAGGCGCATCGAGGCCATCAGCATGCCAGGTGTCACCTTGTCGCAGTTGGAGATGCAAATCATGGCGTCGGCCTTGTGGGCATTGACCATGTACTCGACGGAGTCAGCGATAATGTCGCGCGAAGGCAGCGAGTAGAGCATACCATCATGCCCCATAGCAATACCGTCGTCGATGGCAATGGTGTTGAATTCGGCGGCATAGCAGCCCATCTTCTCAATCTCCTCTCGCACGATCTGTCCAATCTCATGGAGATGCGTATGACCAGGTACGAACTGCGTGAACGAATTCACGATAGCAATGATCGGCTTGCCAAACTGCTCATGCTTCATGCCTGTGGCCACCCAGAGCGCACGGGCGCCCGCCATTCTTCTTCCTTCAGTGCAGACTGCACTTCTCAACTGATGCTTATACATATCATAAAGTATTTAATTTCCGAAAATTAGCGGCAAAATTACATAAAACATGTCAAATAGCCAACTATTTCGATTATTTTTCGTAAATTTGCAGCAAATTATTGATAACTAATTACAAAATGAAATGAAATACGGACTATTAACACTAACATTGATGGCTGCCGCATCGACCTTTGCACAGCCACGACAAGAGACCACCCTCAGCGAGGGCTGGCAATTCTCACAGGACAAGCAGACATGGAAAACCGTGAGCGTGCCCCACGACTGGGCCATCGCAGGACCCTTCGACAAGAAATGGGACCTGCAGATGGTGCGCATCGAGCAGAACGGCGAGAAAGAAGCTACAGAGAAAAGCGGACGCTCGGGCGCCCTGCCCTGGATCGGCGAGGGCCACTACAAACGCATCATCAGCATCCCTGACGACTGCCGCCACGCAGAACTCGTGTTCGACGGGGCAATGGCAGAGCCCACCGTCAGTCTGAACGGCAAGAAGGCTGGCTACTGGGCCTATGGCTACAATGCCTTTCGGGTAGATCTGACGCCCTATATGAAAACAGGCGACAACCTGCTCGAAGTGGATCTCCAGAACGTGGAGGAGAGCTCGCGCTGGTATCCTGGCGCCGGCATCTACCGTCCTGTGAAACTCGTCACGACAGGCAAAGACTGGATCGACCCTTGGAAGACCTTCATCCGCACCACAGACCTCAGCGACGGCAAGGCCACCCTGTTGGTGACGACGGGCTGCGGCAGTGCCACCGACGGCAATCAGGCCTTCGAGGTGGAGTTGCGCGACGCCAAGGGCAGACTCGTCGGTCATGAGCACACAGCTGCCAGCGCCAACGGCAAGGATACGGAGATTAGCTTCACCATCAGTAAACCCTACCTCTGGACACCTGAGACGCCCTATCTCTACACGGCGCGCATCAAGTATATGCAAAACGGACAGACGCTCGACGAGGTCTGCCAGAAGTTCGGCATCCGCACCGTCAAGGTGTCGAAGGAAGGCGGCTTCCAGCTCAACGGTGTGACGCGCAAGATCAAGGGCGTCTGCCTGCACCACGACCTCGGTCCCCTCGGCGCTGCCATCAACAAGGCAGCCCTCATCAGACAAATCAAGACGATGAAGGAAATGGGCTGCGACGCCATCCGCACGTCGCACAACATGCCGAGTCAGATGCAGATGGACATCTGCGACTCGCTGGGCATGATGGTGATGGCAGAGAGCTTCGACATGTGGATCTATCCGAAGTGCAAGAACGGCTATGCCCGCTTCTTCAAGGAGTGGAGCGACAGGGACATGGAGAACCTGGTGCTGGCCAACCGCAACCACCCCTCAATCGTGATGTGGTCGATAGGCAACGAGATACCTGAGCAGTGGAGCGAGAAAGGACGCCAGATAGCCTGCCACCTACAAGACATCTGCCATCAGCTCGACCCCACCCGTCCCGTTACGCAGGGTATGGACCGTGCAGAAGATGCCCTGAAGAGCGGCTTCGCACAGGCGATGGACGTGCCTGGCTTCAACTATCGCGTACATAAATACGACAATAATATCAAACAACTGCCACAGGGATTCCTGCTCGGATCGGAGACCGCCTCGACGGTGAGTTCGCGTGGCGTGTATAAGTTCCCCGTCACGGTGACAGACAACTCACAGTATGCTTCATGGTCGCCCGACTACGACCCGAAGGCTATTAAGAAAGCCGACGGACAGTGTTCATCCTACGACACGGAATACTGCTCATGGTCGAATCTGCCCGACGACGACTGGGTGTGGCAGGACGACAAACCGTGGGGGATCGGCGAGTTTGTGTGGACAGGCTACGACTACCTCGGTGAGCCCACGCCCTACGATGAGTACTGGCCCTCGCGTTCAAGCTACTTCGGCATCTGCGACCTCGCAGGTCTGCCCAAAGACCGCTACTACCTCTATCGTTCACGCTGGAACAAAGACGCCCACACCATCCACCTGCTGCCGCATTGGAGCTGGGGTAACAGCAAGAAGGACAAAGGCAATCGCATCGGACTGGTGACGCCTGTGTATTGCTATACGGACTATCCCTCCGGCGAGTTGTTCATCAACGGCAAGAGCCAGGGGCGTGTGACGAAGAACCGTGACGGACGACTCGACCGCTATCGCCTGCGCTGGAACGACGTGAAGTATGAGCCAGGTGAAGTCAAAGTGGTGGTGTACGACGAAGCTGGCAAGGCTGCAGGTGAACAGGTAATCAAGACTGCAGGCAAACCCGCAACCCTGAAGCTCGACGTCTGGACAGCCAACGGGCAACTGACTGCCAACGGCGACGATATGGCCTTCGTAACCGTCTCGCTGACCGACGAGGCAGGCACACTGATTCCACAGGCCAGTGACCAGCTCGAGTTCGAGGTAATGGGTGCTGGCGTATTCGAAGCTGTCTGCAATGGCGACGCCACCAGTCTGGAGTCGTTCAAGGCACCTACGATGAAATTGTTCAATGGTCAGTTGGTAGTGGTGGTGCGCAGCGCCAAACAGCCTGGCACACTCACGCTGAAGGTCAGCGACAAGCAGCTGAACATCAGTCAAAGTATTGACATAGCAGTGCAATAACGAGCACAATCACGACCATTAATACCTCTGCCGTCCGATTCACACGGACGGCTTTTTTCATGTCTGCCGTCGTGAGTTCGCGCTCGTGCTCGCCGATATAGGGTTTATCGAAAAGCTGGCCAAAATAGTAATGCGGACCGCCGAAACGACAGTCGAGGATGCCGGCCAAAGCCGCTTCGGGATAGCCGCTGTTAGGACTGGCATGGCGACAGCCGTATCGCATGACGAACGACCAGACGGAGGGCCGCCTGGAGGCAATGACCATCAACAGAGCTGTCAGACGGGCTGGCAGGAAATTTGCCACGTCGTCGATATGGGCTGCCCAGCAGCCGAAGTCACGATAGCGCTCCGTGCGATAGCCTATCATCGAGTCGAGCGTATTCACCATCTTATAGGCCGCCATCCCCGGCACGCCCAGCAACATCAGCCAGAACAGGGGGGCGATAACACCATCGCTGAGATTCTCAGCCAATGTCTCGAGGGCTGCAGTCCGTACCTCCTGTGCAGACAATTCCGACGTGTCGCGCCCCACGATACGGGCCACCTGCACCCTACCCTCTTCGAGGCTACGGTCGAGCGCACGGAACACCTCCCTCACCTCGCGGATGAGCGTCGTTCCTGCCAGGCAGAAGAAAATCACGACAGCATCGAAACCCAGCGAGAACCAACCGTCGGCTATCGGCAATCGACGCAGCCACCATGTAACGACAAAGACAAACACTATCAGGCATACTGCCATCAGACCACCCTTCAACCTGCGATGCGCCCCTTTGTTGAGCCGATGCTCGCCGAAGGCAATCATCCTACCGAACCCCACCACGGGATGGGGCAGTCGCTGGGGATCGCCAAATACGAGGTCGAGCACCCAGCCCAAGAGGAGTGAAACGGGATTAGTCATCAGTCAGGATTTGATAGAGGCGATTCATATCGACATGCCGGCGCACGTGGTCGGCCAGCTTATCGTATTGCTGTTCCTTATAGGCCGCATAGTCGAATGCTTTACTGGCGGCAGCCATCTTTGCTGCATAAGGACAAAGCAGGAAATCGACGAACGACGCATTGTCGAGGATGCCGTGAATATAGGTGCCCATACACTTGTCATCGACGATATAGCCATCCTCACCGCCATCGTCGAAGACAGCCAAAGGACGTGCGACTGCATCGCCGATCGGACGACTCTCACCCATGTGAATCTCGTAGCCGCAGACCTCGCCCTCACCGCCTGTGAGCTTCGCCCTCACCTGACGGGTGCGCTTCTCACCGCTCATCGTCGTAGTAGTAGGCAGCAGCCCCAGTCCTGGCAGTCGCTCGATATCACCCTCCACATGATCAGGATCGCAGACCTCCATACCCATCAGCTGATAGCCGCCACAGATGCCCAGTACCGTAGCACCCTCACGACGCGCACGGACGATGGCTTTTGCACAGCCGTTACGGCGGAGTTCATAGAGATCGCTGAGCGTCGATTTGGAACCAGGAAGGATGATGATGTCTGCCTTGGCGATGTCGTCTGTATTATTAGTATAGAACAGATGCACACGTGAGTCGCGCTCCAGCGCATCGAAATCGGTATAGTTGGAAAGGTGCTTCAGCATAACGACAGCCACATTCACCTTGCCCTGTTCCAGCTGCCACGACTTACGAGCCAGCGCCATACTGTCTTCCTCCTCGATATGGATATCCTTGAAATAGGGAATGACACCCAGCACGGGTACGCCACAGAGCGACTCGAGCATCTGCCTGCCCTCGTCGAACAGACGCAGGTCGCCACGAAACTTATTGATAATAATGCCCTTTATCAGTTGACGGTCTGCGGGCTCCTGCAAGGCGATGCTGCCATAGACGGAGGCAAAGACGCCTCCACGGTCGATATCGGCCACGAGGATGACATCAGCACCAGCATAGCGCGCCATCGGCAGATTGACGAGATCCGTATCACGGAGATTCAGCTCGGAGATGCTCCCAGCCCCCTCCATCACGATAGGATTGTATTTCGCGGCCAAACGGTCGTAGGCCTTACAGACCTCCTGCCGATAGTCGATATCAGTCTGGGCCCCTCGCCGCCAGTAGTCGTAGGCATGTTTGTTGCCCAGCGGTCTGCCGTGCATCACCACCTGCGACGTATGGTCGCTCTGGGGTTTCAACAACAGTGGGTTCATGTCTGTCTCACAGGGGATACCAGCTGCCTCGGCCTGTACGGCCTGTGCACGTCCGATCTCAAGACCATCGGGCGTCGCATAGGAGTTCAGGGCCATATTCTGTGCCTTGAAAGGGGCAGGCAGGAATCCGTCCTGACGAAAGATACGACAGAAGGCCGCAGCCACCACACTCTTGCCGACATCACTGCCCGTACCTGCCAGCATCAGGGGATGAAGTTTCCTGCTCATAGGTCACGTCCGGGTTTTAGTTGTGCAGCATCGTTGAAGGTCAGGATGGCATTGCAGAGCGTCGCCGCCAGATTGCTGCCCCCCTTGCGGCCTTCCACGATAAGCTTCGGAATCTCCCTGAAAGGCTTTACCATATATTTGGACTCACGCACGTGAACGAAACCCACAGGCGCTGCAATGATACCTGCCGGATGGGCCTTGCCCTTCCGGATGAGATCGCAGAGTTCCATCAGGGCTGTGGGCGCATTGCCGAAAGCGAAGAGGGCATCAGGATGATCACAGACAGCCAGGCGGATACCAGCCTGCGTGCGTGTAATCCCCTCTGCTGCCGCCATATCGGCCACACGCAGATCCTGCAGGTAGCATTTGGCTTCGATGCCCAATCGTTCGAGTGCACCCTTGCGGATGCCACTTGTCACCATCGTCACATCCGTCACAATGGTTTTCAGGCTACCGTCTTTTACCTTATCATATAATGTCTCTACTGCTTGGTCATCTGTGTAGAGGATATTCTCCATGTCGAAATCGGCTGTGGTATGAATAGCATGCAGCAATGCCCATTTGTGCCCCAGCGTATAGTCCTGACGGCGCAGTTCACCGGCTATCGTACGGAAGGATTTCATCATGATCTGCTGTCCAGGCTTGATGCCGTCAGCCTGTTGTTCACGATAATAGCCACGCGGCGTGATGATCTTGCCGCCATCGACATACGACTGGGAGTTGCCAATCAAGATTACCGTAAACATATCCACCTCCTCTGGGTTGAAACAGCCGAGAGTCGTAATCCTTACCTCCTGCTCCGGACGGCCCGCCTGGCGCACATAGCCCAAGGGCGTATCACCGCTGCGCACAGTCAGGAACAGCTCCTGCAGACGGTAGAGCTGCCAATAGCGACCGTGCGACTTAGGATTGTACACAGCCGTGACGAAATCGCCCTCGGCAGCAGCACGGATACGGCGCTCGATCACCTCCCAGGGCGTCATCAGGTCTGAAAGTGAGATGATGCAGAGGTCGTGGCCGATAGGTGCACCTAAGAGAGACGCCGCCTTCTGGAAAGCGGAGATACCAGGCAGTGACTCGATCTCAACTGACGACTGTCGTTCGCGCCGCATCTCATAGACCAGTGGTCCCATCCCATAGATGCCGGCATCACCAGAGGAAATCACCACAACGGTATGTCCCTTCTCTGCCAGACGGAAGGCCTCCTCGGCACGCTCCCGTTCCTTCTTCATGCCCGTATCTATGCAGGTACATCCCTCAGGCACATACGGTTCTATAAACTGGAAATAGTATTTATATCCTACAATCACGTCCGCCTTGCCGACAGCCTCCAGCACAGCTGGCGTGATGTCTTCCTTGCTGCCAGGCCCAATGCCTGCGATGATAATTTTTCCCATACTCATTTGAATTTGACCTTCAGTCCTACTACGAGCATACGGCCTGGTGAATAGAGGGCATATTTACGCGTAGAAGAGTCGATGCGGTCGTCAACCTTATTGAAGATATTGTCAATACCAACAGACGGTTCGAGCAACACCCATTTGGCGAAGTCGAAGGTATGGGTGGTAAGCAGGTTCCACACGCCGAATCCCGGCGCATCCTCATAGGTACCTGTATAATAGGTCTTCGACTGCAGACGCCCGTTCACATTGACGTTCAGTCCGTATTTGCCCCAGGCATGATGATAGTTGGCAGCTACCGTAGCCGCATGTCGCATGCTGCGCTCAAGCACCGTCCACTCTTCGCCGCTCTTCGTGCGGGCATAGGTATAGATATAGTTGGTCGAAAGGTTAAAACCTTCGAAAATATTTGCAGATAGATTCACCTGCACACCTTTCACATCGCCCTTGTCGCTGTTCTCATAGAGTGCATAACTCACCATCTTGCCGGCCTGGTCCTGGGTCATCTCTGGGAATTCCGCCATCAGCATCTTCCGAGTTGCGTCGTCCACAGGTACATTCTGTTTCACGACCATATCATTGATGCGATTCAGGAAACCAGTCACGCTGACAGCCAGGAACTGGGTACGGTACTCAGCATTGAGTGAGAAGTAATTGCTCTTCTCCGGCTTGAGGTCGCGATTGCCGAAGCTGACCTGCGCCTTACCGCGATTCACCGAGAAATAGTGGTAATAGAGTTCGTCAAGTCCTGGCGCACGGAAACCTGCCGAATATGTTGCACGGAAACGGAAACTGCCTGGTGCATACATCAGCGTGACCTTCGGTGTCAGGTGGTCATTGAACGTCTCGTGATGCGTCAGTCGCAGTCCCAGGGTAGCAGTCAGGTCCTTGACAAGCCTCATCTCGTGCTGGGCATAGGCGGCAAGGGTATAGGCACTCTGGTCGATATTGCCCGAAGTAGCCTTCAGGTAGTCGTTGCGCCAGTCGGCTCCGAAGATGGTTGTAGAATGCGAGGTCAGTCCGAGGATAGCCTTCAGTTGCCCTTCCATCATGCGCTGTTTCTTCGACTGTACATAGTCACCGATGGCATAGGTCTTGGTCTGTACGTCGTACTCCTTGCCATAGCGGAAACGATCGACGGTGAAGTCGGCCTGCAGACTATTACGCTTGGTAAATTTATAGATACCGCCTACATTCCAGCGGAATCCCTTATACCGCATCTCGTAGTCTGTGCCACCGGTGATGTCGGGATGGGTATCCGGACGGTCTGTGATCTTGTAGGAATAGTTGAAACCCGCGTTCAAGGCGAGGTGCCGACTTGGCGTGTAGGTAAACTTCTGACCTACGATGTTGGAACGATAGCCAGTGAAGAGCGGAGCTATCGTGGGTTGCGTCGCCGTATCAGAACCCTTGACATATTCCAAGTCTGTGGTCTGATAGCTGTTGGCACGATCATGGGTAAACGTGGTATAGGAGCCGAAGCCGTTCTTATAGATATCGAGATTGACAGACTCCGTGAGTTGTCCGTGACCAGACACACGCGTATCACTCGTCACACTGACAAGCTGTTGCGTCGGCTGGTCGGTGATGATGTTTATCACGCCGGCGATGGCATCGGAACCATAGAGTGAGGAAGCTGCCCCGTCGAGTACCTCGATACGTTTCACGCGACTCATATTGATACGGTTCAGATTGACATTATTGGAGATGTCGCCTGAGAGTTTCTGACCGTTCACGAGGATCAGGATATACTTGTTGCCCAGACCGTTGAGACGCAGGAAGGTACCCATCGAATTAGGGGCCATCGAGGCCTGCGGCATCATACGGGTCAGGGCACCGTCGAAGGTGGTAATGCCCTGTTCACTGATCTCTTGACTACTCAGTACACGAACAGGCGTAGCTGTGCTTTTCAGACGCTGGTGATGGCCGGAACCAGTCACGACGATGGGGTTCAGATTATAGGTGCGGTTCACGGCTGACGAGTCTTTCCCCGCTTCCTCTGCCGCACCCTTATGGATTTGCGCAAAGGCAGCACTCCCCGAAAGGAGCGCTGCCGTCAACATAACTAATTTATTGTTCATCAGATGCAAATTATTCTTCTGGTGCCGTAGTAGGCGTAGAGAGGGCATCCGCAGTGCCTAACTTCCTGATAGCCTCACGTGTATGATTAATCCACAGGTCACGCACGTTGGCACGCTCTGCGAGGGCAGGAATATAGGGATCACCGCTCTTGTACTGCTTCCAGCAAGCCTCGGTGAAGTTCGTCTCATAAGCCTTTGTGACGATACCGGCGGCGTTGAACATCGAGAACCAGCTCTCGGGATCTTCGGGATCAGCCATATCGTTATGGGCATGGTCACCGGCGATTGACATCAGCGGGTAGAGCTGGGCCGTCTTGGCATTGTTCTTCGCGTAGGTGACGGTCTTCTTGATGTCGCCGATCTGATAGGTGAACGTACCGCCAGCGATGTGCTGAAGCACATTCACGACATAGGTATCCGCCATATCCACTGTGCCTACATAGAAGTGCGGATTGATCTTACGCAGATACTCCTCGAGCTGTATATAGCGGATGTTGCCGCCATAGTAGTCGTAGCCCTCTGGATTACCGTGACCCATAAATGCCACAATACCGTTAGCCACAGCAGCCTTGACATCGGCCTCTTCACTCAGTACGGCTGCAAGCCGCTCGGCATCGCTCTCCTCAGCCATCAGAGGAGTACCTACGACGACATTCAGGTCGAGACTCTTCATATAGGCGTCGGTAAAGTCACCATTGCGGTTGTTCATGAAGTCCTTCACATAAGTATCGCGCACACGACGGTACTCCTCACCAGGAATCACCTGCAAAGACTGGATCACCACCTGCTTGTAGCCAGCCAGGCCGATGGCCGTGAGCCAGTGCTCAGGATCGAAATAGTCGGCAGGATCGACGTTTTCCCCGGCACGGGCATTATTGATGCAGATGGCGCTGGAGAAGGAGAGGAACACGTCGAAGTCGGTGAACTCGCTCTGATAATCCTCAACAACCTTCTCGAACGTGTCATAAGCCTGCTCCCAAGTAGAACCGAAAGCCACGAGGAGGATTACCTTGTCGTTGTGCTTCCCTGCCTTCACGGCCTCGTTCACCATTGTCTGATAGCGCGACCAGTTGTTGTTATCGACTGGCTTCTCTACGACTTTCTCGACTTCTTTCTCGACAACCTTCTCTACTTCGACAGGTTTCTCTACGATTTTCTCAACTTCCTTCTCACAAGAGGTAAAGCTGAAGGTGAGACAAACGGCTGCGAATGCCATCACCAGATGCTTAATCTGTTTCATGCTCGTTAGTTTTAAAATTAGATTTTTTATTGTTAGTAAACTTAAGATTCTTTCCATGTGCAAAGCGCACGGTCAGGGTAGCATAGACAGTACGTCCCGGTGTCGTGGTTCCGAGATGCAGGCCGTGCGGCGTCGTATCTACATAGTCGAAGATATTGTCAAGACCGGCCTCCAGACGGAACAGCAGTTTCTTGCTGACAGGAAACTCATGATTGGTCGAGAGGCGCCATATCTGATAGCCTTTGCCGTCGCCGTTGATCTGATAGCGACGTGTCGATGACATCCGTCCGTAGAGTCCAAAACCTCCGTGCCATACTTTCGAGAAGTCGTGGTTCCATGTAGCAAACCAGCTGCCCTTGTGATGGGCGGTACCGTCGATTACGACATCGACAAGACGTTCGTGGGTCGTGTCATACTGCCGGGCATCGGTATCCAGATAGCTGTAGCTGCCGCCAACCATCCACGCACGGTCCAGGCGCCAGCGCAGACTGACGTCGATACCTCTGGTGGTGGCGTTCTCCAAATTCTGATACTGACGCGTCTTGACGGGATCATAGGTGATGATGTATTCCGCGGGAGCCTGGTTATTGGGAATGGTGACAAGCGTGATCATATTGTCAACCTTATTCAGATAGCCCGTCACCGTGACGTTCAGTCCCTGCCAGTTGTATTCGCCGCTGAGCGCATAGTAGTTGGAGGTCTGCGGACGCAGGTCCTCATTACCCAGATAGAGATAGGTGCCGTTCATGTTACGCACATACCGATAGTATAGTTCCTTGGGGGTCGGGGTCTTGAAACCCTGACTCCAGGTAGCACGCAGACGGACATCGCTACCCAGCGAGAGCATGGCGGAGACCTTGGGTGTCAGCCGGAAGCCAAACTGCCCGTTATGGTTCAGGCGAAGGCCCGGTGTGACATTCAGCGTCGTCTTCGTACTGAAAGCATGCTTGAACTCATCCTGTATGTAGGCTGCCTCCGTATGGTCGCTGGCCTCACCGTCTCTGACACGCATCGGCGCCTCGAGATAGTCGCGGCGCCACTCCAGACCAGCACTCAGCCGATTGTCATAAGGCAGGGTGAAAATACCCTTCAGGTGAGCCATCGTACGGCGCTGGTCACTCTGCAAGTCCTCATCGTCGGGGAAGAACGGATAATAGGGCGTGAAGTCACCATGCGGGTCATAGCCGTCGCCCAGCGTAATGGCCGTATAATAATAGTAGTACGCGTGACGGTCCCAATTCACGTCAAGCGTCACCTGGTCTGTCTTGTTGATTTGCCACTTTCCACCAGCTGCAAGACTTTGGTTGCGATACATCATATCGTAGGTCTTGATATCCACGCCGCGATATTTGCCGCTTGGCCTGTAGATACGCTTCCAGTAAGTAGAGCCTTCGGCATAGAATGTCAGCCCCTTCAGAGGCTCGTAGGTGAGCCGCTCCGAGACCTGCCAGTTCGTATGGCGGTTGACGGTCTTGTTACGCGAGTCCTCAATCAGGAACTCCGTCTGCCGCGGGTCCTCCATCGAGGTGTTCTGCCACCCGTCGGAGTGCTGCAGCTGGAAATTCGTATAGCTCTTCACCTTGCCAAAGACCAGTCCCAGACCGTTGTGCTGGCGGATGTCGCCATAGCTCCCTACCCGCGTGCTGTTCTCTGCGAGCAGTCCCTCGTCGTGCTTCTTGGTGATGACGTTGATGACACCGGCGATGGCATCGGAACCGTAGAGCGCACTGGAGGCGCCCTTCACGATCTCGATCTTCTCGATGTTATGCGGATCGATGAGGTTCAGGTCGTTCTGTCCGCCCACGTCTCCATGAATGCGCTTGCCGTCAACAAGTATCAGGATGTAGTCGTTGCCAAGTCCGTTGAGCTGCATGTGCGAGCCCATATCGTCTTCGTTGAATGCAAACGAGGCCGTGAGGCCTGCGAGGATATCCTGCAGACTCCGTCCACCATAGTTACGGAGCATCTTGGCCGTGATCACCTCCGTCTGCACAGGCGCATTCTTCAACAGGTGCTGGGTACCAGTGCCTGTAACAACGACCTCTTGAAGACTGTCAGAACGCCAGACATCCGTCTGGCCATACGTGCCCACAGTCAACAGCCAGAGGCCAATAGCCAGTTTCTGTCTTCGATTCATATCACAAAAGTCGATTTCCGCTGCCGCATCTTCCTGTACGGGCGTACTTTTCCGTTGTCGTGGCAGGTCTTCTGACTTTCCCCAGTCTGCCTTGCCTTCCCGAGCTATCCTCAGTGGCGTTATACAAGCAGACCCTCAAACGGGGATTACAGCTGCAGGTACAGTTCCGGACTCTCACCGGATTCCCTTACATCAGACGGCATCAGCCGCCAGATTGCCTATTTTCGGCTGCAAAGGTACAACTTTTTTTGTGAATCAAGCATATTTTCTGGATATTTTTTCTACCTTTGCAGTATGAAACCAGCATTTATGATAGCAGCCCCCACCAGCGGCTCTGGCAAAACGACCATTGCCAGAGGCCTGATGGCACTTTTTGCGAAGCAAGGCTTCCGCGTACAGCCATTCAAATGCGGTCCCGACTATATCGACACCAAGTTCCATGCTGCTGTATGCCATCGGCCAAGTATCAACCTCGACACATTCATGGCAACCCCGACTCATGTCAAAGAACTCCTCAGTCACTACGGACAGGATGCCGACATCTGCATCATAGAGGGAATGATGGGCCTCTTCGACGGGTACGACCGCGACAGAGGATCGTCCTACGAGATTGCCCGTCTGCTGCAACTTCCCGTGGTACTTGTGGTCGATGCCAAGTCGGCTGCCTATTCCACAGCAGCGCTCATCTCCGGTTTCCTCCATTTCAGAGAGGATATCAACATCGCAGGCGTCATCTTCAACAAGGTCGCCTCTGAGCGCCATTTCCTGATGCTTCAGCAGCTGTGTGAGGATCTGCATACCAGATGTTTCGGCTATCTGCCCAAGGACGCAGCTCTCGAACAGGGGACACGCTATCTGGGACTGGATTTCTCCAAGCTGCCTGAGAACGGACAGCTCGTAACACTGCTGGAAAAACATATAGATTGGAAACGTCTCTCACTGTTGAGCACCCCTCTGTTGAATACATCCGGCTTGTCTGCGACGCACCGTCCATCACCTGTCATAAACAAGACTGCCTGCATCGCCCGGAATGCGGAAAGTTTTTCTTTCATCTATGATGAAACGCTCGACCTCTATGAGAATGCATTCTTCTTCGACCCGGAGACTGAAGTACCCGGCTTTGAGGATATAGACCTGCTCTACCTGCCTGGCGGCTATCCGGAGAAGCACCTTGAGGCACTCACCGCCAACGAGGCTGCAAGAACTGCCATTAAGGCGTTTGCAGAACGAGGCGGACGGATTATTGCCGAATGTGGCGGCATGATGTACCTCTGCGAGAAGATTGTCACCGACGATGGGGAATATCCGATGTGCGGCGTGCTGCCCTATACCGTTTCTGCACGAACGGCAGACCGCAAACTTTCTCTCGGCTACCGGCAGTTCACGCTCGACGGCGTGACGTTTCGCGGACACGAGTTCCATTATACGCAATTCACGACACAGCCGCCCTCGGCTACTCAGGTCTATAATGCCAAAGGCGAACCCGTGATAACCCCCGTGTTCAGATACAAGAACGTACTGGCAAGCTATACACACCTCTACGGATATGGAATACTGCATCATAGGACTAACAGATAATCCGGCGCCATTCTTCCCACCGGAAGTTCTGGCTATCATCAGAGCGGGCAAAGTATTCTCCGGTGGCAAGCGCCATCATGAGCTTGTCAGGACTCTACTCCCCGCCGATGCCCAGTGGATAGACATCACGGTACCGCTCGATGCCGTTTTCGAGACATACGCCTCACTCTTCACGCTTCACCATTCACGCCCCATCATCGTCTTCGCCAGCGGCGATCCGCTGTTCTTCGGTTTCGCCAACACCCTCCGGCGCAGGTTCCCTGATGCGAAGCTGACGGTCATGCCCACTTTCAACTCCCTGCAAATGCTGGCCCACCGTCTGGTCATGCCCTATCACGATATGCGTATCGTATCGCTGACAGGTCGTCCCTGGCCCGAATTCGACAGGGCCTTGATAGAGGGAGCAGCGAAGATCGGCGTATTGACAGACCGGGAACACACCCCGAAAGCCATCGCCAGGCGGATGCTGGATTACGGCTACACCTATTATAATATGTCTGTGGGCGAACATCTGGGGAATCCGGCACTCGAAAAGGTCACGACCTGTTCACTTGAGGAGGCTACCCTGGAAGATTTCGCGATGCCGAATTGTGTCATCTTACAACACGACGGCTGCAACAAGAGACCTTTCGGCATCCCGGATACAGCGTTCACCCTGCTCGACGGACGGGAGAAGATGATTACCAAGATGCCTATCCGTCTGCTGGCACTTCAGGCACTGGACCTGCCCCGGAGACACGTGCTGTGGGACATCGGCTTCTGCACGGGCAGTGTCTCCATCGAGGCGCGTCTCCAGTTCCCGCATCTCCATGTCGAAGCCTTCGAGATCAGGCCTGCCTGCGAGGCCATCATCCGAGAGAACGCCAGCCGGCTTGGGGCTCCTGGCATCGAGATACACATCGGCGACTTCCTCGAGGCTGACCTCTCTGCCATCCCCCGCCCTGATGCCGTATTCATCGGCGGACACGGGGGCCGTCTGAAGGACATCATGGCAAAGGTACTGACGGTATTGTCGGATGACGGCTGCATCGTCATGAACAGCGTGAAGGCACCCAAGGTGCACTTAGACAGTCACCAGCTCTGGGACGAGGCCTGCCAGTCGCTTGGACTTACCCAGGAACCACCTACAAGAATCCAACTCAACGAACATCATCCTATAGAAATTCTAAAATGCAAAAGATAGCCGTTATACAGATCAGCGAGGCTGGCAAAGAGATAGCCGGCACCCTCCAGCGTGAACTTCGTGCTAAACAGATTCAGCGCACAGACGTCGGCAAGCAGTGGCTGGAATACGATGCCTTTGTCTTTATCGGAGCGATGGGCATCTGCGTACGCACGATAGCCCCCTATGTGAACGACAAGCACCACGACCCGGCTGTGGTCTGTGTCGATAGCCTGGGGATGAACGCCGTCTCCGTACTCTCAGGCCATATCGGCGGGGCCAACGACCTCGCACGCGAAGTGGCTGCCGCGTTGGGCGCACGGGAGGTGATCACCACCCAGAGCGACAATGCCGGACTCTGGGCACTCGACACCTTCGCCGAACGCTTCAACTGGGCCATTGCCAGCGACGACGACATGAACGAGTGTATCTATGCTTTCGTAAACCGCAAGCCTACAGCTTTGTTGATGGAAGTCTGCGACGAAGGTACCGATTACCTGGAGAAGACCCTGCCCCCCCATGTGACCGTCGTCAAGAGCCTCGAAGAGGTTGACCCCAAGAAATTCAGCCTTGTCATCTTAGTGACGCCCTATAATCTCCGCGCCCCCTACGGCGTGCTCGAACTGCACTTCGTGCCCATGATCGCGGCGCTGGGCTTCGGACTCGCCAGCCATCCCGACGACTATAAGGACATCTACGACGAGATAGACGAGACGCTCAGCCAGATCGGCATCCTGCCCTGCTACAAACGCTACTGCACCATCGACGTCAAGGAGGATGAAGAGTTCTGCGCCATGCTCGTTGACGATTACAACGAGGAACTGGTCTTCTATACGGCAGAACAACTGGCAGCGGTGGAGGTGCCCAATCCCAGCAAGACGGTCGAGAAACATGTGGGTACGCCAAGCGTCTGCGAGGCTGCCGCCATCCTGGGGTCGAATCACGGCAAGCTCATCGTCCCAAAGGTGAAAGGCAGAAACTGGACAGCCGCCCTCGCCATCGACTACAAGTACCTGAGAGAGCAGCGTGGACACATCGAGATTGTAGGCGCCGGACCCGGTGATCCCGACCTGGTATCCGTCAGGGGCAGGAAGATGCTCGAGCGTGCAGACCTCATTCTCTATGCAGGCTCTCTGGTTCCCAAGGCGCTGACGGAGTGCCATAAGCCCGATGCCGTCGTGCGCTCATCAGCCGACATGGCCCTCGAGGAGCAATGCCAGCTGATGAAGCAGTTCTACGACGAGGGCAAATTCATCGTGCGCCTGCATACGGGCGACCCGTGTATCTTCGGTGCCATCCAGGAGCAGATGGCCTTCTTCGACCAGCAGGGCATGGACTATCACATCACCCCCGGCATCTCCTCGTTCCTCGCCGCAGCGGCAGAACTGCGGAGTCAGTTCACCATCCCAGAGCGCACGCAGACCATCATCCTGACACGCGGCGAAGGGCGCACCCCCATGCCCGAGAAAGAACAGCTTCATCTGCTGGCAAAGAGTCAGAGCACGATGTGCATCTTCCTCAGTGCGGCAATCGTCGATGACGTGCAGCAAGAACTCCTGCAGGAATACCCGGAAGACACGCCTGTTGCCGCCTGCTATCATCTGACGTGGCCAGACCAGAAGATCTATCGCGGAAAACTCAAAGACCTCGCGAGAATCATCCATGACAACCGTCTCACGCTGACCACGATGATTGTCGTTGGCGAGGCTATCGACAACCGCCAGGGGCTATCCGAGCTATACAGCAAGCACTTCACCCACCTCTTCCGCCAAGGCGAGGCGTAGGTTGTACGCCTTCCTTGATGAACGCCACCTTGCGGCGATTCTGCTGCGAGGGCGGCCTTACGGCGAAGTGCAGCCAGCAGACGTTGCCCCGCTGCTCCAGCAGCAGCTCGTCAAAGTCTGCGGTTGAACGAGCGCAGCGCGATGCTTGCATCGGCTCTGCCGAGTGTGAGCAGACTCGACTGTAAGTCAAGTCGCGCTTCGCGTTGTCGGCGATGTCGAGCAGGATCGTCGCATAACGTATCATCTGCTCCTTGCCCGCACAGCGGATGTCCACCGCACAGCCCGTCACGTGGTTCGAGGTTGCCGCGCCCCCCGCCAATTTATTCACCGCTGGCGAGCGATACCCCGAGTTCACGACGATGCCCTCCACGTCCTTCGAGGTCTCATAGTCCTCGCCCGGTTGCAGACAGTACAGCGTGTTATAGCTGTACCTGAGTTCCTCCAGCCACCAGCAGAGGTTCAGCAGATTGTCGATCACCGCGTGACTGGGTATATTCCCGTCCGCCGTCACATGCTTCGTCTTCGTCAGCTCTCCGAGCGTAAAGTGCGGCGATAAGCGAAGGCCATTGAGCTCGCTCGAATGGCTGAGCGCAGCCGTACTCGGCGAAGCCAAGTGATCGGAGAGCCTTGTCTGTTTGTTGATAGTTAATTCGTTCATAATATTTGAAAATTGTTTTTGACTAATGACTAATGACTGACTCCTTTTTTCTAAACTTCCCATCTTCGAGTTGTTCAATCAGTCCTTGTTTCCCCCAGTTCTTCAGCATCTGCTGAACACTGTTTGTCGTCACATCGGCACCTTTGATTGCAACAGACTGCTGCATGGCCTGCTCGAAAGCGAACTGATGATCCAGCCGCTGGAAGATAGAGTCGTTCTTACCTATTCTTTTCCGTAGATTGACCCTACCCGCATAGTCGCGGCTGTTAAAGGCATTCTCAATGCGGCTGCGGAAGAAGTAGAGCGCATCGGACGTTCCGCACATCGTCCATAAATTGAATATTTTCTCGTCATTTTTTTGCTATTTATGAAATAATGTTTAACTTTGCAGCGGATATATAAAAAAACACCGTTATAATGGAAAAGAAGAAGATTACATACGAAGAGGCATTGGCCCGTTTCAAGCGGTCACTTGAAATCAAGCATGCAGCACAAAAACGCATGGAAGAAGAGTGGAACCGTAGAGGCATCAAAGGAACAATTGTTTCGCTATGATTCAGCTCTCGCTCGACAGTATTAATGAGCATGATGTCTATTACGTCATGCTTTCGCCTCGGGGCGGTTATATCTTTGAGACTGAC